>Ga0105238_10004115_pt1 | contig 14434 bp, 19 predicted proteins | sample KBSC34metaG_FD_81526 | JGI IMG/M metagenome (GOLD analysis project Ga0105238, IMG submission 81526) | Corn rhizosphere microbial communities from Kellogg Biological Station, Michigan, USA - KBS C3-4 metaG | ecosystem: Host-associated > Plants > Roots > Rhizosphere > Soil | place: Michigan, USA... | reverse complement strand
GCGATCTGCGGCGCGAACACCGCAATCGTGTTGCCGCTGGCGTCGGCCGCGGCCTGGCCCGGATCGTTCACCGGCTTGGGTTCAACCACCGTGACCTTGGTGTTGGTCTGCTGCTGGATGAAGTTGATGTCGATGACGTTGTTGACCACGATGTTGTTCTGCACGACCACCGGGCCGACGAACTTGGTCTTCTGGAACACATCCGGATGGTCATCGCCAAAGACCACGACCGTCGAGAGCCTGGGCTGCAGGAACTGCTTGGGCGGAATGAAGATCCAGTCCGGCTGCGGCGGCTCGGCGGTCGTGACGTCGACGTCGACCGCGTAACCGTCGCGATCCGGCGGCAGCGGGGCCCAGCCGACATAGTCGTTGCCGCGGCGCCAGGCGACCCAGGCCCCGGCCCAGGCGTTGCCCGGCACCCAGCACCAGCCGACCTTGTCGTCACGGAACCAGCGGCCATAGTGGTAGACGGCCCAGGCGAACGGCTCGTCCGAGGCGAAGTACCAGCCGTAATTCTTCATGTAGATCCAGTGGCCGTGGCTGTAGGGCCGCCACTTCGCGTCGACCTTGGGGCAGAAGACGTAGTGGTATTTCGGATGCTTGACCCACACGCCGTGCGAGGCGAGTGGCTGGAAGAAGATGTCGATATTGACCGTGCTGGCGGCCTCGGCCTGGTCGGCCGCGACGAGCGGGATGGGGAGGGTGCCGAAGGCGATGGGCGAGAGCGACAGCGCGATAGCCGATGCGGCGCCCAGGATGAGGGGCTTCATCATTCGATGCATTGTTCTTTGTCCTTTCAGTGTCCCGCTGCACTAGCAAATGTTGCTGGGGGCCCACGGTTCCGTGAGGGACGCGGCGAATATCGATTTGTGAGCAGCCGGGGGCCGCGGATCGAGCCGATTTGTCGAAGCCGGTTCAGGCCTGCGGCAGCGCAACTGTGACGCGCAGGCCACCGATACGGCTACGGTCGACGGCGATGGTGCCGCGATTGAGGCGGACGATCTCGAAGGCGATGGACAGCCCGAGCCCCTCGCCGGGCATGCTCTCGTCGAGACGCGCCCCGCGCACGCCCAGCCGGGTGATGAGGTCGTCGCTGACGCCGACACCGTCATCCTCGACGACGAACTGCACCATGCTGCCGTCGCGCCCGCCGTTGACGCGGATTTCGCCGGCGGCCCATTTGGCGGCGTTCTCGAGCAGGATGCCGCCGAGCTCCATCAGGTCGTGGCCATCGAGATCGACACGCAGATCGTCTTCGAGGTCGACCAGCCAGTTGAGATGTTCGCCGTTGACGCTCTTACGCAGGACCGAGACGGTGCGCAGCACGGTTTCCTTGAGCGATGAGCTGGCGCCCTGGGCGCGGGTGCGCAGGCGCAGCCGGGCGATATGGAGCTGGTAGTCGATGCGCGAATGCATCTGCTCGGACAGCATCTGCATGAGGTCGGCATTGGCCGCGTCGCCACCGGCACGAAGCCGCTCGGCGGTAGCGCCCAGCACGGCGAGCGGCGTCTTGAGGCCGTGCGCCAGATCGGCGGCGCGCTGGCGGGCGAAGGTGATGCTCTCCTCCTGCGCATCGAGCAGGTCGTTGATCTGGGCGACTACCGGTTCGAGCTCGTCGACGCGCGCCGGCGGCAGGCGTGCGGTGGCGCCGTGGCGCGTATCGGAGATCTGCTGGCGCAGGGTGCTGAGCGGCCTGAGGATGAACTGCATCTGCGCCGCCGCGGCGAGGACGAGAACGATGCCCAGGACAATGAGAGCGCCGACGAGATCGGTGCCGAAGCGGAAGAAGGGGTCGTCGTCCTGGCTGCGCGCTTCGGCGATGGCGACACGCAGGTGCCGGCTGCCCGTGGCACCCTGGACGACGATGTCACGGACGAGGGCGATCAGCGGCTTGCCGTCGGGACCCTCGACCTCGGCCAGCGTGCCGTCGGGGGAACCGGGAAGCTGGGCGACGGGCAGCTCCTGGTCCCACAGCGAGCGTGAGCGGACGATACGGCCCGTGTTGCGATCGTCGATCTGCCAGTAGACGCCGCTGAGCGGAGTGTCGTAGCGCGGGTCGGCGAGCGGGGCTTGCCCCGCGAGGTCGACGTTGTCGGGATCGATGGCGGCGATGAGCCGGTCGAGGCTTGCGGCGAGGTCGTCGCGACGGGCGGCCTCGAGGCTTGCCGAGAAGCTGGTGAGGATGAAGGCGCCGGCAATGACGAGGGCCAACACGATCGAGCCCGCGGCCGCCAGCAGCAGCCGCAGGCGCAGCGAGCGGCGCAGGTTCATGCGTCCTGCTCGATGTAGTAGCCGAAACCGCGACGGGTCTTGATCACCTCGCTGCCGACGCGACGGCGCAGGCGGGCGATGAGCACCTCGATGGAATTGGAATTGCGTTCGAAATCCTGCGCGTAGATGTGCTCGGTGAGGCGGAGCTGCGAGACCACCTGGCCGCGGTGGAAGGCGAGATAGGCGAGAACCTTGTATTCCTGCGGCGTGAGCTCGACCGGGATGCCGTCGCGGCTCAGACGCATCAGGCGGGTATCGAGGACGTAGCCGTTGAAGCGGATGGGCGCAGCGGCAAAGCCGTTGGCGCGGCGGAGCACGGCGCGCAGGCGGGCGACCAGCTCCTCCATGCGGAAGGGCTTGACCAGGTAATCGTCGGCGCCGGCCTCGATGGCTTCGACGCGCTCCTCCCACTGGTCGCGGGCGGTGAGGATGAGCACCGGCATCATGCGCTGGGCCTTGCGCCAGCGCTTGAGGATGGTGAGGCCATCGAGCGAGGGCAGGCCGAGATCGAGCAGGACGGCGTCGAAGTCTTCGGTCTCGCCGCGGTAGAGGATGACCTCGCCGTCGCGCTCGACGTCGACGAGGAAAGCCGCGGCGGAAAGGCTGGTGCGGACGAGCTCGGCAAGCTGGCGGTCGTCCTCGGCGAGCAGGATGCGCATCAATTGGGTCCGATGGGATTGCCGTTGCGCGCATCGACGAGGACACGCCGGGCGACGCCCTGGCTGCTGATCAGGGTCAGCCGGTAGAGCAAGGCGTTGCCGACCAGGTAAGGGCGGGCATCGAGCACGCGGCCGCCCCAGCGGGCGACGGCGCGACGCTCGATCTCGATGAGCGGCAGGGCGAGGCCCGCCTTCAGCGCGTCGAGCGCGATGTTCTGGTCGGCGCCGATGGTGACCTCGCCTTCGGGGCTCAGGATGGCGCTGCTGCTGTCCGAGCCATCGCTGCCGCCGCTTTGGGCGCCGCCGCCGGTCGCGCCGTCGCCATTGTTCTGGCCCTGGCCGTTTTCGGTGTTGCCGTTGCCGCTGTTTTGTCCCGGGGGGCTGCCGTTGTTCTGACCCTGGCCATGACCAGTGTTCCCCTGGCCGTTGCCGTTGCCGTTGCCATTGGCGGCAAGAGCGAGGTCGGGCGTGGCGACCAGCAAAAGGGCGAGCAGGATCGCAAGCGGCTTCATCGTGCAGAGAATAGGCGTTTGAAGCTGAAAAAGCGCTGACATTTCCTGTCAGGGGCTTGTCAGCGCCGCTATGCGAAGGTGAGGGCGTCGAGACAGGAAACCGCTTCGCAACGCACTGTCTCGTGACGACCCGAAGACTGGCACCAGCGCCTGACCTTCCACCCCCGCTGCGCTGGTGCCGCTCTTTCGGATCAGAGCAAAACGACGCTTTCCTGCTCATTGGGGTCGGTCCGCGCAATCAGCGCCCGGGCGACCTTGCCGGTCGGGTTGAACGGCTGGTGCGGCACCCCGGCCGGGATGTAGACGAAATCACCCTGATTGACGGTGTCGAGGTGCTCGAGGTTCGGGCCGTGCCGGAACGAGGTCGAGCCCTCGAGCTGGTAGATCGCCGTTTCATGCGCCTCATGATAGTGCGGTTTCGCCTCGGCGCCGGGCGGCATCACCAACAGGTGCATGCAGATGCCGTCGGCGTTGGCGGATTCGGCGGAAATGCCGGAGAAATAGTCGAGGCCCTGTTTGCCGTGAAAGCCCGCGCCGCCGCGGATCACCTTGCATTGCTTCATGATGTCCTCCTGCACTCTTGCAGAGAACATACGGGCTTATTTCCGGCCGTAATAGCTCAGGAACATGTCCACGGCCTTGCCGACGACATAGGCAATGTGCGCCGGCTCGGCGGGGTTCTGCAGGTTGCCGAAAAGGCGGCGCTTGTAGATCGAGGCCATCGCCAGCTCGAGAAACTGGCGCGCAGCGAAATCGGTATCTTCGATCACGAACTCGTCGGGCTTGGAATCCAGGAAGTCCTTGAGCGTGGTATGCGCCGAGAACGTATCGCCGGCAAAGAAGCGCTGCGCGATCTGCGGCATACGGTCGGTAATGCCGAGGACCATGCGCTGGGCGCGGATCACCTCGGGCGAGGTCAGGCGGGTGGTCACCTGAATGCCGAAGCGGGTCATGGCGTCGCGGGTCGAACCGCCGGCATTGAGGGTCTGGGCGAAGGCCGAGAGAGCAGCGGTCTTTTCGCGCTCGATCAAGGCTTCGAGGATTGCCGCCTTATCCTCGAAATAGACATAGAGCGTGCCCTTGCTGACGCCGGACGACGAGGTGATCTCGTTCATGCTGGCGGCGTCGAAGCCCACATCCATGAAGCAGCGCTTGGCGCCGTCGAGAATCTGGTTGCGCTTGACGGGGTCCTGGCCGGCGACTCGGCGCCCCCGTTTGATGTCTTCGTCGACATCCTCGACTTGCATGGCTGCTACTCCAAAATAAACTGAACCGTTCGGTTCGATTTCGCTTGATATGGGCCAGGCGTTCGTCTATGTCAATCGAACCGAACGGTTCAGTTCAATCATTTTTCGCCCGGAGGAGCAGATGGCTCAGTCCAACACACAGAAGGTTCGCCGCTTTCCGCAGCCCGCAGACGAGACTGTCGCGATTCCGGCCCAGGATGAAGCACCTGCGCAGGCTCCGGCAACTCCCGCCAACGATACTACGCCCAAGGCCGTTCCTGCCAAGAAGCGTTCGCGCCGTCCGCTGATTTTCGCCGGCATCGGCATCATCGCCCTCGTGGCGGGTGGGTCCTACGGCTACCAGTACCTGACGGTCGGCCAGTACATGCTGTCGACCGACGACGCTTATGTCGAAGGCGATATCGCGACGATCAGCAGCAAGCTGTCGGGTTATGTCGCCAAGGTCGACGTGGTCGCCAACCAGACGGTCAAGACGGGTGATCCGCTGGTGACGCTGGACGACGGCGACTACCGGATCGCCCGCGACCAGGCCGCTGCCCAGATCGCGACGCAGAAGCTGACGCTGAGCCGGATCGATGCGCAGATCGGCGGCGCCCAGGCGGGCGTCGACCAGGCCAAGGCGCAGAAGGTCGCGCTGGAGGCGGCGCAGAAGAATGCGCAGCTCGCGCAGCAGCGCGCCGCCTCGCTGGCACAGACCTCGATCGGCTCGCAGTCGACGCTGGACAACGCCAACGCGGCGCTGGCACAGGCGAACGCCAACCTGACCGGCGCCGATGCCGCGATCAGCGCGGCCGAGGCGCAGGTGTCGGTGCTGCAGGGGCAGAAGGCCGAGGCCGAGGGACAGATGAAGTCGCTGCAGCTCGCGCTCGACAAGGCCAACCGCGATCTGAGCTTTGCCGTGCTGCGCGCGCCCTATGACGGCGTCGTCGGCAATCTCGCGGTGCAGACGGGCGACCTCGTTGCCGCCGGCACACGGCTCGCGGCGCTGGTGCCGACCAACGCGCTCTATGTCGAAGCCAACTTCAAGGAGACGCAGCTTGCCAAGCTGGTGCCCGGCGAGCAGGTGACGATCCATGTCGACGCCCTGGACGGCAACGACATCACGGGCACCGTGCAGTCGCTGGCGCCGGCTTCCGGCTCGGTATTCTCGCTGCTGCCGGCCGAAAACGCGACCGGCAACTTCACCAAGGTGGTGCAGCGCGTGCCGGTCCGGATCGCGCTCCCGGCCGACGTGCTGGCCAGCGGCAAGATGAAGGCGGGCCTCAGCGTCGTGGTCGACGCCGATACGCGGACGATGCCGAAGAACTAGGGGAGGCGGGCAACCGCCTCGTCGTTCTCTCGAGCCGATGGAGCCCCAAGATGGCCGACGCAACGATGGATCTGAGCGCACCCGCCCGCCCGGCGGATTATGTCCCGCCGCGGACGGTCTTTGCTTTCGTGGTGATGGTGTTCGGCATGTTCATGGCGATCCTCGACATCCAGGTGGTGTCGTCGTCGCTGAACCAGATCCAGGCGGGTCTTTCGGCCGGTTCGGACGAAATCTCCTGGGTGCAGACGGCGTACCTGATCGCCGAAGTGATCATGATCCCGCTGTCGGGCACGCTCGGCCGCATCATCTCGACGCGGACGCTGTTCACCATCTCGGCGGCGGGGTTCACGCTCGCGAGCTTCCTCTGCTCGACGGCGACCAACATCGACCAGATGATCATCTACCGCGCCTTTCAGGGGTTCATCGGCGGCGGCATGATCCCGTCGGTGTTCGCGGCGGCGTTCACGGTGTTTCCGCCGTCGAAGCGCTCGATCGTGTCGCCGATCATCGGGCTGATCGCGACGCTGGCCCCGACCATCGGGCCGACGGTGGGCGGCTACCTCACCGATGCGCTGTCCTGGAACTGGCTGTTCCTGATCAACGTCGTGCCGGGAATCCTGGTGACGATCGGCGCGTGGCTGCTGATCGACTTCGACAAGCCGGAGCCGGGCCTCGTCAGCAAGTTCGACTGGTGGGGGCTCGCCGCAATGGCGGTGTTCCTGGGCGGGCTCGAATATGTGCTCGAGGAGGGCCCGAGCAACGACTGGCTGAACAATGGTGCGGTGCTCTATACGGCCATCGCCATGGTGATCGGCGCGGTGGTGTTCTTCTGGCGCGCGTTCCGGGTCGAGTTCCCGATCGTCGATCTGCGCGCCTTCGGCAACGCCAACTTCGCGTTCGGTTCGGTGTTCTCGTTCGTGCTGGGCATCGGGCTTTACGGCCTCACCTACATCTATCCACTCTATCTGGGACGCATCCGCGGCTACGATTCGATGCTGATCGGCGAGACGCTGTTCATCTCGGGGCTGGTGATGTTCCTCACCGCGCCGTTCGCCGGCATCCTCTCCAACAAGATGGATCTGCGGGTGATGATGATGATCGGCTTCCTCGCCTTCGGCTTCGGCACGTGGGAAGCGACCCAGCTCACCTCCGACTGGACCTTCAACGAGCTGCTGGTGCCGCAGATCTTCCGCGGCTTCGGACTGATGTTCTGCATGGTGCCGATCAACAACCTGGCGCTCGGCACGCTGGCGCCGCAGCGGGTCAAGGGCGCCTCGGGGCTGTTCAATTTGACACGCAACCTCGGTGGCGCGGTGGGCCTGGCGCTGATCAACACCGTGCTGATCAATCGCACGGCCGATCACACCGAGCGGCTGGCGGAGCATGTCAACTGGAACAATCCGGCGGCGGTCGCGCAGCTCAACAGCATGACGCAGAACAACGCCCTGCACGGACTGGACGGCGCCGCAGCAGCCACCAGGCAACTCCTCAACATGGTGACGCAGCAGGCCTATGTGATGAGCTTTGCCGATGTGTTCATGCTGCTGACAGTGCTGTTCGCCGGACTGGGCGTGTTCTCGCTGCTGATGCAGAAGCCGGGCCAGGCTCCCGCCGGGGCCGGCGGGCACTAGCTCTTGTTGCGGGGACGCTCGGTATCGAGCGACAGCGTCAGGCGTACCGGTCCTTCGCCGTGATCGCGGATCAAGATCTCCAGCGGGCCATCGGCCGCGCCGCGACCGATGGACTCCTGGGACATCTCGGCCAAGGTGCGGCGGGCCTCGGCGATGGCTGCGTCCATATCGGTGAGCTCGACGCCCACCGCGTCGCCATGCATGCCTTCGGCATCGCGGATATCGAAATAGTAAACCGGCATTTCAGCGGGACTCGATGTTGAGATGCAGGTAACGCGGATCGAACTCCGCGCGTTGCTGCAGACCGTCCCAATCGAGGACGCGGACCGTCTGGCCCTGCCAGGTGAAGAGGTTCTCGCCGCGCAGCTCCTGGAGCACGCGGTTGACGTGGACGGCGGACATGCCGAGGGCATCGCCGAGCTGCACCTGGGTGATGGGGAAGCTGAAGCTCGGCCCGTCGACAAGCCCGGCGACGCCGAGCCGCACGTAGAGCTCGCAGAGCAGGTGGGCCATCTGCTGGCCGGCGGAGCGGCGGCCCATGGCGACAATCCACTCGCGCTGGATCGAGGCGTCGATCAGGGTCATCAGCCAGAGCAGGCGCGTAAGGTGCGGCGCCTGCTCGGTGATGCGTTTAAGCCTTTCATGAGGATAACGAACAATCCGGCAGCGGGTAAGCGCGGCGACGGAGTGATCCATCTCCCTGAGCAACAGGCTGTGGAGGTCGACGAAGTCGCCGGGCACGTGGATCGCGGTGATCTGCCGCTGGCCGTCGCTGAGGACGCGATAGCGGGTGGCGAGGCCGCTCACCAGCAGGGTGGACGTCGCGGGACGATCCCCCTCCCGGACCAGATCGGAGTCCATATCGAAGGAAACTTCGTCGCCGGCCGCGTCGACCAATAACTCCGCCTCTGCGGAAGAGAGCCGGTCACGGCGCTCCAGTTTGCGCAGGAATGTATCGATGCGCGAAATGGGCATGCGCCGGGAACGCCGCACAAGATGGCGACGTTCCATGCGCTAACATTGGTTAGTGATCGAGCTGGTGCCCGTCTGCAATGCATGCCGAAATGGCGACATCTGAACAAGACGACGTGTCGGGGGAGCTGCGTCACCGGACGGTATCGGAACAGACGCTGGCAGCGCGCCGAGTGGCGCAGCTCGTCGCGCCGATCAATGAGCGCGTGGGCGAGTGGCAGATTGAGAGCGTGCGGCTGGCCACGACTGCACAACGGTTGCGCGACATGGGGCGGCGCGACGGCGAACTTGCCAAGGATGTCCGCACCCTGCTCGCCAAGGTCGAGGCAGAGCTGAAGGCGCTGGACGAGGCGGTGCCGCTGCTCTCGCCGCTGGTTGCGGCGAACAGCCGGCTGGCGGATACGCGGCGCAGCCTGCAGTTGGTCGCCGAGCGGCTGCGCGGGGCCCTGACCGCGGCCTGAGCCACCGCGCGGATGGTCGATCAGGGAAGCTTTATCTTCTGGATCGCACCGGAGGTGAAGGTCGGGCGGTGCGGCTCGGCGCTCAGGGACATCGACCGGCTTGCAGGGGACTGGCCACCGCTGCCTGCCGCGGGCCCGATGTCTCCGCCGCTACCCTGCGTGCCGTCGTCGCCGAAGCCGGCGACCTTGGGCAGCTTGAAGTTGAGCGAAGCCATCGGCACCCAGCCGCGCTTGTTGTGAATGTCGACGAGGCACCAGTTCTGATGCGTGCCGCACCAGATGACATCGACATGCGTGCCGATCTTGAGGCTCGGCGCCGGGCCATAGTCCGTGCCGGGACCGGCGCTGAAGCCAGCTTCGGCCATGGTGACGGCCGGCAGGGCGAAGGCCGGCGCGGCGGTGAGAACGAGGCCGGCCGCAACGAGACCGGCAATCAGGATGTGACGCATTTGGTTGCCTCTTCAATGATTTGGCGGTGGCATGGAGCCAACCCGTGGTTGAAGCGGCGCTGAAGCTGGCTTTCAGGCTCGGTACATCGATGTGCCAGGGGAGGCGGGGGGACGCTGGCCGGGCGCCGGAACCGGGTTCACGATGGCCGTGTTGAATCGAGTCGCAACCAGAAGGAGCACGACATGGCATCGACAGGTGCGGCGAGCGAAGCCGCGATCCGCGAGCAGGCCTATCTGCTTTGGGAGCAGGAGGGGCGGCCGCACGGCCGCGAGATGGAGTTCTGGACGCGCGCCAAGGTGGCGGTTGCCGAAAAGGCGCAGATGGACACGCTGACCAAGGCGCCACCGAAACCGAAGGCCAAGGTGGTGGCCAAGGGGAAGGTCGAAGCGCCGTCCAGGAAGGCGGCGCCAAAGGCCGACGGCAAGGACAAGCCGAAGAAGAAATAGAAACGGCCCACCGCGCCCCGTTCTCTGCTAGAGAACGGAGTGGGGGAGGGCGCAATGATCAAGACGTTGCGCAGCAGCAATCTGCTGCTGGCTTTTCTGCTCGAGCTGGGGATGCTCGCAGCCTTTGTCGTCGTGGGCTGGGCGCTGGGAGGGAGCACGCCGATCAAGGCGGGGCTTGCCGTCGCCCTGCCCGTCGTCGCGATCGTGCTCTGGGCGACATATGCGGCGCCGCGTGCGGGCAAGCGGCGGCTGAAGATGCCGGCGCTGATGATCTTCAAGGCGGTGATGATGGGGCTGGCGGTAATCGCCTGGGGCCTCGCCGGGATGCCGCTGGTGTCGTCGATCTTCGCGGCGCTGGCGGCGATCAATTTTATCGGGATGTGGGCGTTCAGGACGTATTAGCCCTCGCCGGTGCGGTGCCCGGGGCAGGGGCCTCCCCGACGCCTGCGGCGCAGGGAAGGACCCCGACTGCGCACTCAGTTCGCTTCGGTGGGCTTAAAGGCGAGGGCGACGCCGTTGATGCAGTAGCGCAGGCCGGTGGGCGGCGGGCCGTCGGGGAAGACGTGGCCGAGATGGCTGCCGCAGGTGGCGCAATGCACCTCGGTACGGACCATGCCGAAGGCGCGGTCGGTGGTGGTTTCGGTGGCGCCGGGGATCGGGTCGTTGAAGCTCGGCCAGCCGGTGCCGGATTCGAACTTCACCTTGCCCTCGAACAGCGGCGTGTCGCAGCCGGCGCAATAGAACGTGCCCGGCCGGTGCTCGGCGAGGAGGGCGCAACTGCCTGGCCGCTCGGTGCCGTGGCCGCGCATCACCTGGTATTGCTCGGCCGTCAGGAGCTTCCGCCACTCGGCATCGGTGCGGGTGACGGGATAGGTCTTGGCATCCATGTTGGGATCTCCCTTTCTGGGCCACAATATGGGGATCGATGCCCCAAACGCAAAACGCCGCCCGGCTGGGCGGCGCCTGAACTTTCAGTGAAGATCCGCGATCAGTAGACGCGCACGGACGTGATCGCGCCGCTCAGCAGCGGGTCGAGACGCGGCTCGGACTTGTTGAGGACCTTGCAGTAGCTGCGGAAGTTGCGGTCGCGGCAGACGATAGCACTGCCGCTGTCCATCTTGACCGAGCGGAAGCTGTTGTCGAGGCCGGCGAGGTAGAGATCATTCACGACGTGGCCGGCATTGTAACAGATCTCGGTGCCGGTGTAGCGCGCACCGGTGTAGAAGCAGACCGGGCCGCCGGGCTGGACCGGCAGGCGCGGGGTGTTCACGAAGGGCACCCAGGGGCCTTGTCCGAAGCTGATGTTGTCGATCGGCATCCAGCCGATCTCGGCCTTGGTGTGGATCAGGCACCACAGGGCCTGGCAGCGATCGACACGAATGCGGAGCCCGGCATCGATGTGGCCGCTGACGGGGTATTGCACGCCCGGGCCGTGATAGAGGTTGCCGCTGAAGCTGGCCCAGCCGTCGTCGGACCATGCAGCGCTGCCCTTCGGCTGCACGGCGGCCGCGGGGAGAGCGAGACAAAGCGCCAGGATGACGCCGGCGAAGAGACGGGCAAGAACAGACATCGAAACCTCGGAAACCGCAGTCGCCGTTCACCCTAGCGGCTCACCGCGGGGCCCGGAAGGGCCGACCGGCAACAGTGCCCAAAAATAGAGGGGCGTCGCGCCCGAAAGCACAACGCCCCACTCGCCGGCCGGGCCGGTATGGAGGTCCTTACCTTTCCGGCGAGACGAGATTTTGAGGGCTCACGACGAGGGGGACGTGGTGGGCCCAGGCTACTGGCTGGGACGGCGCCAGGGGCACGGTACTGGCCGATGCCGCTGCCGGCAGGAAGATCGCCGCAGCGGTGCAGACGATGGCGGCGGCGGTGGCGATCTGAAGCAGAGTTTCGCGGGTCCTGAGGCGCATCGGCGCGCTCCCTGAATAAGCATGTTCGGGAAGCAAACGCGGCGCTTGCGGCTCAGGTTCCCGCAGGGTCAGGCTGGTGGAATCGGACGCTTGTGGCCGTCGTCGCCGAGGGCGACGTAAACGAAGTGGCCGTCGGTGACCTTGACGCGGTCGTCGAGGCGGTTGCGCCGGGCCCAGGCTTCGACCGCGACGGTGATGGAGGTCGTGCCGACGCGCTCGATCGAGGTGTAGACGCACAGGATGTCGCCGACCTTGACCGGTGCGATGAAGGTCATGGCCTCGACCGCCACGGTGACGACGCGGCCCTCCGCCCGCTCGACGGCGGCGATGGCGCCGGCGATATCCATCTGGCTCATCACCCAGCCGCCGAAGATGTCGCCGGCGGGATTGGTGTCGGCGGGCATCGCCAGGGTGCGGACGGTGAGAGCGCCTTTCGGCTCGAGCTTATCGGTCATTGTGCAGGTCCCAGGACCGGCCAGCGGCCCACCTCTTCTTCCCAGTGCTTGCGGCAGAGCGAAACGTAGATGGATTTTTCGATCGACACCTGGCTGCCCTCGGTGATGACGCGGCCTTGTTCGTCCTTGCGCACGACCATCGTGGCCTTGGCACCGCAATAGCAGATCGTGCGGATTTCGCGCAGGCTGTCGGCGATGGCGAGCAGCGCTTCCGAGCCGGGAAAAAGCTTGCCCTGGAAATCGACGCGCAGGCCGAAGGCCATGACCGGAATGCCGAGGCGGTCGGCGACGCGGGCGAGCTGCCAGACCTGCTCCTCGGTCAGGAACTGCGCTTCGTCGACGAGGACGCAATCGACTTTGCCGGCCTGCTGCTCTTCGCGGATACGGTCGAAGAGGTCGTCGCCGGCGTTGAACAGGCCGGCCTCGGCCGAGATGCCGATGCGCGATTCGATGAGGCCGCTCCTGCGGCCGGGCTCGGCGTAAAGGCCGGAGGTGAAGAGCAGCGTGCGCATGCCGCGCTCGCGGTAGTTGTACGAGGCCTGCAGCAGCAAGGTCGACTTGCCGGCGTTCATGGTGGAGTAGGAGAAGTAGAGCTTGGCCATCGGCCCCGGGTCCGGAAAACCCGCCCTTCATGCCCGAGGCGGCGGCTGCGGCACAAGGCTGGGGTGACGCGGTCAACAAAAAAGCGGCCGCCGGGGAGGGCGGCCGAGAACCGATCAGGTTCATTCCGGACTGCAATGGCGGGCGCAGACCGGTGATGGCGGACGGCGCCAGGCGCCGGCGTCCGGACGGTTGGGATGATCCGGACAGGCAGGAGGCTAGGGCCCCCGCATGACGCAGCAATGACGGTTTTGCGAAAGAGTTGTTTCCTGTCAGCTCTGGCCCAGCGATCCGAAGGCGGCTCGCTCGGCCAACCGCTGTTTTCTTGCCCGCTCTGTCCAAGCGGCCGCCGGGAGGGCGTCCGCTTGGCCAACCGCTGTTTTTGCGGCTCTGGCCCAGCGATCCGAAGACGGCTCGCTGGGCCAACCGCTGGCGGGGGGCCTTACTTCAAACGAAATCCGTGCCATCATCGCGGCGGGGCACCTCGTAAGCGGAAAAGGGACACTGAATGCGGACATTGTTGAGCACTGTTGCCGGCCTCGGCGCCGCCGCGCTGATGGCAGCGATGCCGGTTGCGGCGATCGCCGACCAGTCGCTGGGCATCTACCAGACGACCGACCGGAAGATGGATTTCGGCCTCAATCTGTGCGGTTCGAGCGGCAAGAATCTGTGCGTGACGCTGCTGGCGGCGCGCGGCAGCGCCGACGTGCCGCAGGTTCACCCCTATCTGGGCAAGCTGGCGGTGAACAACGCCACACCCACCGGCCCGGACCGGTGGAAGGGCCACATCGTGATCCAGGGCTTTTCCGGCGATGGGACGCTGACGCTCAATCCGGGCACCAATTTCATCATGCATGGCTGCACGATGGTGGTGGTGTGCGCCGACTTCACGCTGATCCCGGCGTTGAAGCAAACCGCCGCGCCCTGAGCGCGGGAATCACCTCGACCAGCAGGATCGCCACCAGGATCAGCGCCGCCCCGGCATAGCCCAGGGGCGGCAGCCGCTCGCCGAGGAACAGCGCGCCGGCGAGCGCGGCAAACAGCGATTCCGCCGACAGGATGATCGCGGCATTGGCCGGCGGTACGTATTGCTGGCCGATGGCCTGCAGCGTGAAGGCGACCGCGGTCGACATCACGCCGGTATATAGAATTTCGATCCAGCCGGCGGAAACCGCCGCAAGCGTCGGGTGCTCGGTGAGCGGGAAGATGATGGCGGAAAGGATTGCGGTGGCGGCAAAGCACGCGGCCGACATGGCGACCGGCATACCCGTTTCCTGCACCAGTGGCGCGAGCACAGCGATCTGGATGGCCCAGGAGACGGCGCAGATCATGAGTAAGCCGTCGCCGAAGGTGAAGCTTGTGATGTCGGCGCCGGTGAGCAGATAGATGCCGATCAGCGCCAGCGGGGCGCCAAGGTAGATGATTGGGTGTGGGTGCACGCGCAGCAGGATCAGCGCTGCGAACGGCGTGATGAGCACGTAGAGCGCGGTGAGGAACCCGCCATTGGT
>Ga0105238_10004114_pt1 | contig 14435 bp, 10 predicted proteins | sample KBSC34metaG_FD_81526 | JGI IMG/M metagenome (GOLD analysis project Ga0105238, IMG submission 81526) | Corn rhizosphere microbial communities from Kellogg Biological Station, Michigan, USA - KBS C3-4 metaG | ecosystem: Host-associated > Plants > Roots > Rhizosphere > Soil | place: Michigan, USA... | reverse complement strand
TGACCGAGCAGGGCATCGAGCTGCTGCCGATCCTCGCCCAGATGGCGGGCTGGGGACGTAAATACCTGCCCGTGTCGGAGGAGCTCGGCATCCGCGCCCAATTGCTCGAGGAAGGCGGCCCGAAGATGTGGGCGGCCTTCATGGACGAGCTGCGCGAGATCCATCTGGGAACGCCCGCCGGCACGGCGCCAAGATCGGCTCGCGGTTCCGTCGCCGCCAAACTCCAGGCCGCCTATGAAGCGGTTGTCGCAAAGCGCCAGCAGAAGTCACCCCCCGCCAAAGGGCGGCGCGCCACCCCTTAGCGCAGGGGCGCGACGGCGGCAGCGGATTGGACGCCCTGCCCTTCCGGCTGCCCGGCCGCGAGGCCCGGCGGTAAAGCCTCCATCGTCCGCGCGCCATCGGTCCTTTCGGCGGCGCAGCCCCAGAGCCTGATCAAGCCCTCCCGGCCGCGCAGCACATGCTGGCCAAGGTCCTGCAGCTCCGCCAGCCCCTCCGCCCCGCCTTCGCGCCGCACCGCTTCGACCACCGCATCGCTGGCCAGGATCGCGATGTCGAGGCTGCGGGTCATCTCCTCGATCCGGCGCGCCACATTGACGGTATCGCCCAGCACCGCGAACTCCAGGCGGCGCTCGCCACCGATATCCCCCAGCACCACCTCGCCATGATGCAGCCCGATGCCGACATGCAAGGGCTGCAGGCCCTGGGCACGGCGCTCGGCGTTCCAGGCGACGGTCTTCGCCGCCATCAGCCGGGCGCAGGCCAGGGCATTGCAGGCATCCCGCGGCCCGGGCCGCGGTGTCCCGAAGGTGGCCATCAGCCCGTCGCCCAGATATTTGTCGAGAGTCCCCTGATGGGCGAAGACCGCCTCCTCGAAGAAGGCCAGGCATTCCCGCAGCAGCTCGATCACCGCCACACTGGAGAGCTGGGCGCTGAGCGTGGTGAAGCCGATCAGATCGACGAAGAGCATGGTGACGATCTGGGTGCGGGCCCGCTCCAGATCGCCGCCGCTCTGCATCAGTTCATCGACCATATTGGGCGAGAAATACCGCGCCAGATTGGCCCGCTTGCGCTCCGCCTCGCCGAGCTGGTGCTGGAAACTCTTGCGCTCCGTCAGGTCGCGCAGGATGGCCGTGAACAACCGGCCTTTCGCCAGGGGCACTTCGGTGACCGACAGCTCGATGGGAATGAGTCCGCCGTCCGCGCACAGACCTTCGACTTCGGTCATGCGGCCGAGGATCCGTCTTTCGCCGGTCGCCAGATAGCGATCCAGCCCCGCGTGGTGATCGGCGCGCCGATGCTCCGGGATGATCGTCTCGCTGACCTGCCGGCCGATCACCTCTTCCCGGGAATAGCCGAAGATCCGCGAAGCTGCGGCATTGAATTCCACGATGCAGCCGACTTCGTCGACGGTGACGATGGCATCGAAGGCCGTCTCGACGACTGCGCGGGCGCGCGCCTCGCTCTCGACCAGCCGGCTCTGGGCCTCCATGCGATCGGTGATATCGCGCAGGCTGCCGACGATGCGGCAGGCCGCACCTGACTGATAGACGATCAGCCCGCGCAGGATGACCCAGAGCGCGGCTCGCCCGGGATTGAGGATCCGGCATTCGAACTCGAACTTCTGCTTTTGGCGCTGGAAGCGCTGGGCAAGATGCTCGCGCAGCGCCGCGGCATGGGCGGGGTCGAGCATCCCAAACAGCGCTTCCATGTCGCTGCCCAGCGCGCCATCTTCGAGATGGAGGAGCTCATGCAGCCGCGGCGAAAGATAGGCCGTGCCGGAGACGAGGTCCCAGTCCCAGAGCCCGTCATTGGTGCCACGCGCCGCCATCTTGTAGCGCTCCTCGCTGAGGCGGAGCTGCTCATGGGCCCGGGCCCGCTCCAGCGCGCCGGCGATCAGCGCCGCGGCCGTCTGCAGCACTTCGATCTCCAAGGGATGCCAGACCCGCTCGGTCTTGCAATCGTCGAAGCCGAGGAAGCCCCAGAAGCGGCCGCCGACCATGATCGGGACCGAGACGAAGGAGAGCGTCCCATGCTCCAGGAAGACCTCGCGGGCATAGCCGCGCAGCTCGCGCAACGTCGCCTGGACGACCTCGCCCCGCTCCCGGCGCCGGGCCCAATCCCCCATCTCGCCCGACCTGTCCTCGTCGGAGAGCGGCATGCATTGGTAGCGCTCGTCGTCGGAGAGCGTCGCGAGCCCCTCATCGGCCCAGTCGTAGCGGCAGCTCTCGACCAGCCGCCCGTCGGGGCCAGGATGAAACTCGAACAGCGTCACCCGGCTGACCGCGGTCGCCTGGCCCAGACGGATCAACAACTCCTGGATGCCGGCGCGCCAATCGGCGGCGGCGACGATCTGGGTCGCGGCATAGCCGATCGCGCCCAACATCGCCGTGCGCCGGGCAAGCTCGCCCGAATCCTGTCCCTCGGCCGTTGTCATCTGTTCCCCGCGCCCTTCCAGGGGCGTACGGGTTCGTGATGGCGAAACTCGCGGCGAATTTCAACCAATCATTTTGGACACCGCCGCCAGAGCCGCTGCCGGCACACCACCGACATCGACCCGGCGCCAGGCAATGGAACCCGTGGGAAAGGCGAGCTGGCGGCGAAGAATCTCCACCGTGGCGTCCGAGGCGTCGCCGCGGCGGCCCTCGATCCGCGCCGCCAGAATCTCCGGTTTGGCCTCCAGCCAGAGACCCAGAAAATCGACGCCGCCATCGCGCGCCAGCGCCTCGGCCGCGGCCCGCTCTTCCGGCCGGAGGAAGACGGCGTCGAGGATGACGCTGCAGCCGGCGCCGAGCAGCCGGCCAGCCTCCTCGCCGAGCCGGCCATAGACCAGGCGGGTCACGGCCTCGCCATAAGCTTCGGCCGGCAAGGGGGTCTCCGGGGCTTTCCCCATCAGGCGCTTGCGCAGAACGTCGCTGCGCAGGACCCGGGCGCCGGGCGGCCCGCCCAGACGGGGCGCCAGCCCGTAGGCGAGGGTCGACTTGCCGGTGCCGCTGAAGCCGCCGATGGCGATGAGCCGCGGCTTTCCCGGCCGCAAGAGCGTTTGGGCGAGATCGAGATAGGCGCGGGACTCGGCGATCGACGCCTCTCGCTGCGCCGGCTGCTTGGCCGGCAGGGCCGCGGCACCGACATGGGCGCGGATGGCCGCGTGCAGGGACAGATAGAGCGGCAGGGCAGCGGCACCCTCCGCCTCGCCCTCGAGATCGAAGTAGCGGTTGAAGACGGTATTGCCCAGCGCCGGAAGCCGGCGATGGACCAGATCCATGAGCAGAAAGGAGAGATCGTAGAGCACGTCGATGCAGGCCAGCTCCCGGCTGAACTCGATGCAGTCGAAGAGGGTCGGGACGCCGTCCAGCAGGCAGATGTTGCGCAGATGCAGATCGCCATGGCAGAGCCGCACTTTGCCGGCCTGGCGGCGCGCCTCGACCAGAGCGCCGATCTCGGCCAGCGCCGCGCGGCTCGCCAAGGTCAGGGCCGCGACGGCCGTCGCATCGAAGACCGCGGGTACCCCGGCAGCGAGGTTGGTCTCATTGCCGTTGATGATCCCGGCAAGAGCGGCCTGGCCGCCAAAATTCCGGTCGACCTCCGCGCCGCGGTGAAAGCTTGCGATCCGATCGGCGAGCTCGCGCAGGAGTGCCGGGGTGAGCGCGCCCTTCTGGGCCAGCCGATCGAAGAGGCAGGATTGGTCGAAGCGGCGCATGACCACGACGGTATCGACGAGCTCGCCCTCGCCGTCGAAGCTGAGGCCGCCGCCGGCTCGGCGCCGGATGGCGCGGGTCTCCAGATAAAGCTGGGGCGCGGTGCGGCGGTTCAGCGCCAGCTCGGCCGCACAAGCCGCCGCGCGCTTCTCCACGGTAGAGAAATCGAGATAGCTGAAGCGCACTGCCCGCTTCAGCTTGTAGGCGAAGCCGCCGACGAGAAAGACGGCGGAGATATGGGTCTCGATATGCTCGACCGGCGCCGTCTCTCCGCCATAGCTCGCGGGGTCTTGCAAAAAGGCGATGGTCTCGGCCTGATCCCCGGAGGTCATCGGGGTGAGCCTATCGGCCTTCGAAGCCTTGCAGCGTCGCGACGGTATTGATGCCGATCTCCTCGACGGCATAGCCGCCTTCCATGACGAAGAGGGTGGGCCGGCCGAGCTCGGCGATCATGGCGCCGATCTTGGGATAGTCCGCCATCTCGAGCTTGAACTGAGAGATGGGGTCCTCCTTGAAGGTGTCGACGCCCAAGGAGACCACGATGACCTCGGGCGCATAACGGCGGATGCGCGCAATAGCGTCGCGCAGCGCCTCGACGTAGCGGTCCCAGGCCGTACCCCAGGGCATGGGATAATTGGCGTTGAAGCCCTCCCCCTTGTCCTCCCCCACTTCGTCGGCGAAGCCGAGGAAATAGGGAAAGTCCCACTTCGGATCCGAATGGAGCGACAGGAAAAAGACGTCGTCGCGGTCGTAGAAGATCGCCTGGGTACCGTTGCCGTGGTGATAGTCGACATCGAGGACGGCAACCCGCCCGGCCCCGCGATCGATGAAGGATTGGGCGGCGATGGCGGCGTTGTTGAGGAAGCAATAGCCACCGTAATAGTCCTTGCCCGCATGATGGCCCGGCGGCCGGCAAAGGGCGAAGGCACTGCGCGCGCCGGCGCTCACATGTCCCGCCGCGGTCAAGGCCACCTCCGTTGCCGAGAGCGCGGCCCGCCAAGTCCCGCCGGTGATCGAGGTGCTGCTGTCGAAGCAGTAATAGCCGACCTTGGCCCCGATCTTGTCCGGCATTATCTGGCGCATGCCGCGAGCCGGCCAAGTGTTGGGCATGGCGTCGCCCTTGCCATAGGCCTCGACCCAGGCGCCATGGGCGCCCTCGAGAAAGCTCAGGAGGTCGGGGCTGTGGACCTGCTCCAGGATGCGCCGGGATTGACGTTCGGGAGCGATGATCTCGCCGAGCTTGGTCTCGCGCAGGCGGCTGATGACGTAGTCGGCCCGCTTGGGCATCTCGAAGCTCGGCACCATCCCGCCTTGAATGAATTCGGCCTTGGGATCGTGGAGGTGATGGTCGTCGGTATAGACGGTGAGCATGATTTCCCCGGGGCTAGGCTGATCGGACGCCGCGATCCTAGAAGCCTGTCAGGGGGAGGCAAGCCTCAAATGGCAGCAGCGAGCCGATATTCCGGGGATCGCCTCAGTCGGCGATCACGCTGCCGTTGGCCGTGTCCGAATGGAACTTGCCGCTGAAGGCGTAGCTGCCGACCGGAAGCGGGCGCAGCTTGACCGTGCCTTGCTTGCCGGCGGGAATGATCTTCTGGACCTTGAGGGCGGAGGAGATGAATTCCTCTGCCGTGTCGTCGGCATTCTTGACCACGAGGATGACGGGCTTGCCGGGTGGCACATGCACTTCGGACGGATCGAATTTGTGATCCTTGATGACGATGGTGAAGATCTGCGCATCCTCCGCCTTCGCGGGAGCGCTCCACATCAGGAAGCCGGCGAAAGCGGCCAGGGCGGAAGTCCTCAGTCTCGATCCGGTCAGGGAGCGCATGATTCCTCTTCCTTGCGCGGGTCAGGTCATTGCGGCGTCGGTTGGCCGGCGCTCGTCTTGGGGACGAGCAGCTCGGCGACCAGCGCCTGGTGCTTCGCCGCCAGATCCGGGTCGTAGAGCGAGACCGGCACCGCGGCCATGAAGACGGACCGCGCAGCCTCCGTCTGGTCGCGGAAGGTCTTCAACGCGGCGGCCGCCTTGTCGAAATCGCCGGCCTCCGCGGCGGATTGCACGCGGCGCAGCTGGATGACGAGGCGGGCCGCCGCACTCCGGGCCGGCTTCAGCAAGGCCTGCTGCCCAGCGCCCACCGGATCGGAGGGGCCGGGGAAATGCTCCTGCATCTCGCGCATCTCGCCGGCGATGGTGCCTACCCCGAGATTGATCACCGCCATATCCTTCTCGGCGATCGCGCGGTCGAGGGAACGGCTGAAGGCCAGAAGCTCGTCGATCTCCAGATTGGGCGAGGCATTCTCGAAAGGCTGCTCGGCATCGCCGACGGCCGTCAGATAGGCCACGAGATCGCTCTTCTCCCCCGCCGCCAGGCCGAGCTTGTAGTAGTCGTCGAAATAGTCGACGACTTCGGCGAAGGTTGCAAAACGCCCGTCGTGAAAATAGGGCGCGGAGAAATCGGCATTGAGCAGGGTCTGGGTCTTGTAGGCGCCGCCGCTGCCGATGTCGTGCTGCAGATGATCGACGAAGAGCGCTGAAGGCTTGTGGCAGCTGGCGCAGGATTGATTGCCCATCTGGGGGAAGCTGCGATTGAACAGGACCTCGCCGCGATGGGCCGCGGGATCGGCGGCATCGCTCAGCTGCCCCGTCGTCTTCAGCTTCGGATTCGGCAGATAGTCGATCTGCTCCATATAGGCCACGATGGCGTCGACCAGCTTCGGCGAGGGCTCCGGCCCCGCGAACTCGTTGACGATCACATTGCGGGTGAAATCCCGTAGCGAGGCCATCCGGCCGTCGCGGCCATAGGGGCCGAAATAGCGGATGCCCCGCAGGCTCGGAATATCGATGTGGCGGTGCAGATCGTTGGTCGTCTGCGGATTGAACAGGGAATTGACCACGGCCAGCCCGCCCGGCCGGTCCGAGAGGCCCGGAATGAACATGAGCTGGTTGACGTCGCCGGCATTGTGGCAGGTCTCGCAGCTGATGCCCGCCTTGCGCGCCGGATCGCCGAAGATCAGCGGCGAGGAGAAGGCCATATTGCCCAAAGCGACCAGATCGCTTTGGCGGCCGCCATCGGCCTCGTCATGCAGGATCTCGCGCGGCAGCTTGACCTTCTCTTCGCCCAGCAGGCTCGCCGGCGGCAGCACCGTCGGATCGCCGCCCAGGGCCGGCAAGGCGATGGCAGCGCTCAGCAAGGCCGAGCAGAGCAGAAGCGGGCGAAGGCGAGGGAACAAGGCGGATCTCGCTCCTCAATCGGAATCGGTGAAGTCGGGCGCGGGCCAGCCGAGCTCGACGGCCGCATCGGAGACCGAGCCGGCCAGCATCTCCGCCTTGGCCTGGAGCTGCGCGGAATCCACCTGCGTGAGGGAGGGCACGTTCACGAGCTGCTTGACCTCGGCGATCTCCTTCTCGACGCGGCCGGCGACGCCCTGATTGACCTTCTGCATGGTGGCGGAGAAGACGGTGCTCCAGGCGAGCTCGATGCCCTCGACATTGTGCTGCATGTCGTTGAGGGAGGTGCCGCTGATCGCGGATTCGCCGCCCTGGGCCTTGCCCTCGCCCAGCTCGAAGGCGAGCGCGCCGATGCCCACGATCACCCCATGGGCGTAGAGCGGCTCCCCGTTGAAGACCTTCTGCAGCGTATGAACCTTGTCCACCAGCATCTGGGTCTCGACCAGCGGTGACGGCGCGCCGGGGGTGAACAGCTTCGCCTCGACACCGTGGAATCCCGTGTCGTCGCTCGGCCAGGAATCGATGTCCGCGTCCAGGGAAGGGAATTTGATCGTGAAGATCTCCGAACGCTCATAGCTCGCCCGGGCGTCGATCCAGGCCTGGCGGGCCGCCGGGATATCATTGGCCTGGACCGCCGCCAGCATCTTGTCGCAATTGGCGACCAGCCTGTCGACATCCGCGGTCGCAAGCTTCTTATAGGCCGCGGCGAACTCGTCGAGCTTCGCCTCGCGCGCGGGGTCCATGCCGACGCCGGGCGTGCGCTCGCTGCTGCTGTTGGATTCCGCTATCTGGATGCCGGGCTGTGCGGCCTTATGCCCCCCGGCCATCGCTGGCGACAGACCCAGCCCAATCGCCGACAGGATGATCCAGGAGGCCCCGGCACCGCCGGCAACCCTCGACCCGAGTGACTTGCCACGCTGCACCTGACCCTCCTGCAACTCTTTGGCGAAGAAGACTCCTTATGCCAAAGCTGCAATTGCTAGTCAATCGCAGGGCTCGCCCTCTGCCCCCGCAAGCTACAGCCCGGAGAGCACCGTCGAATGGCCGGGCGGGCCGGCCAGCAAGGCGCATTGAGGCACGCCGGCCTGGATCAGGGCCACCATATTGCGGATCTGCTCCTCGATCGGCCAGCGCGACCCATGCATCGCGGCGATAAGCAGCAGCGCCACCACCGCCAGCCGGCTGACGCGCAACCCGCCCGGCAGAACCGGCCCCTGCAGGCGCCAGAAGATGGCCACGGCCCCCAGCCCGACCAGGAACCCGGCCACCACTTCCTCGGGATTATGGGCATGGAGGATGGGGCGGGAGAGTGCGATGGCGACGATCAACAGGCCAAAGGCGCCGTAGACGGCCCAGCGCCGCCAGCCCCAGAGCCCCGCCCCCAGGAGGATGGCCAGCGCCCCATAGACCATGGTGCTCATGGCGACATGCCCGCTGGGGTTGATCAGCGTGGTCTGCAGCAGGCGGTAGCCGCAGGACTGCAGGGCGAGCTTGAGCAATGCGATGGCAAACCCGCCCACCGCGAGGCTGACGGCAAGCGCCACCGCCGCACGCGGCCAACGGGACAGCAGCAGGTACAGCAGCATGAAGGCCGCCAGCGGCAGCGTCACGGCGCTGTCGCCGAGATCGGTCACGAATTGCCAAAAACTATGCAGGAGAGCGTCCTTCTTTGCCGCGGCGGCAGAGGCGTCGCACGCCCCCCGGCAGCGGTCAAGCCGTCTTCAGGGGCCTCAGATGAACCCAGAGATGCCAGCCCAGCAACCGGCCGAGCGGGAGGCGCGAGACGGGCAAAGGCGGCCCATGCATCCAGCGCTTATAGGCTCTTTGGATGCGGAACTGCGGAAAGTCCTCCCGGATGCCCGTGAGGTCATAGACCTTGGAATAGGGATTGCCGGGGCCGTCGGTGTTGTGATGGACGAAGTTGCTCATCGCGAGATAGCGCCCGAGGCCCATCCGCCGGGCGTTCCTGAGATGGCCGCCATAGATGCCGCCGGGGTCGAGATTGGCGGCATAGAGCGCGGCCAGGCCCAGCCGGCGCAGCACCCCGATCGCCACGAGATAATTGAAGGAATATTTGGCGTAGACCATGAGCACGAGCTCGCCGCCGGGACGCAGCACCCGGGCGATCTCGGCCTGGGCGCGGCGGATCTCGGGAATATGGTGCAGCACGCCATGGCTGAAGACGACGTCGAAGGAATTGTCGCCATAGGGAATGGCGAGCGCGCTGCCCTGCTTCAGCTCGTCATGGTCGAGACCGCGAAGCTCGAGCCGGGTGCGTACGCGCTCGACGGATTCCGCCGTCAGATCGAGGCCCGACCAGCGCGCCCCACGCCGGATCAGCTGCTCGGAATCGGCCCCCTGCCCCAGCCCGATCTCCAGCAAGCGCTTGTCCCTGATATCGAGGCCGTCGAGGCATTTCAGGATATGCCTCTCCCGATGATAGCGATGGGCGTCGTATTCGCGAAAGAAGGTCTCATAGTCCCGCGCAAAGGCCTGATCGAGCCCACCGACCTGATGATCTCCGCAGGGATGAGCCTGCCAGAAGCTTTGAACCTGAGCTTCGTTCACATCCTTCTCCTTTGCCGATTCGAAATCCGCTCAAGGCGCCGCGAGGCAGGCGACGGCCTGGGGCGCTGCACTGTTCGCGGGCGGCAGCGGGATCTCCATGTGCCGTCCGCCCTCCGCCATCGCCACGACTTCCCTGCCGCCGTCGCTTTTCAACGCGAGCTGCGGCGGGGCGCTGCCCTTCGGGCCGATGGAAATGGCCGTGATCATCTCCCCCTTGGCCGCCGCGGGATCGGTTTCGATCTCGAGACGCCACTGGCCCTTCACGGCCGCCATCCGCTCGGCGAGATCCTTCCGCCGCGGATCGAGCACCCAGGCCTGCGCCGTGGATGTGGGATCGACATCGGCGCCGTCGATGTAGCTCTCGAAGCCCTCCCCACCCACGGCCCGGAGCTTCGCCGCGCGCGGCCAGAGAAGCTGGATCACGGCCTGGCTCTGTCCGCGCGCCACGAGGGCGCGATCTCCCTCGGCCTCCAGGACGCCGGCACCGGCCCTGCCTTGGACGGGCCGCGACCCCGCGATCTCCGGCGCCTGGCGCAGATGAAACAGGGCTCGCACGCTGTCTACGTCCCGGAGCGAGAATTGATCGCGAATGATGAAGAGATCGGGCGTCACGAAGATGACCGTGCGCCGATAGGCCGTCACATGGCGGGGATCATAGGCGGCGGTCGCATCGCCGGTGGCGGTGACGATTCCGTCCTCGTCGTGATAGTCCGTGATGACGCCCTGATAAAGAATCGCGCCGGGATACCAGATCAGGCGGTTCGCGACCGGGTAATGCTCGGCCGAGAGACGACGTGCCTGGTCGAGGCCAGGACCCAGCTGGCTGCCGTCGCGATCGGGCTGCGACGATCCGGCCGGCGAGAAGACCATGGTATTACGGGCAAAGGAGAGCCCGCCCCAGCGATCGCGATAGCTGCTGGGCGAACCGAAATAGTTCGCCCCGGAGACGATGAGATCGTCACTCCCGCGCGAGATGGTGAAATGGCCCGCATCCGGTTCCGCATGCTCCGTGCGCGGGCCGAGATAGAACCAGGCCAAGGTATCGGGCTTCTTCGAATCCCATCCGGAACGGAAATTGACCATCCCGCCGATCGGCAGCTCTCGGGACAAAGGGAGGCCGGCAGCCTCGGGGGTGAGCGGCTTCACATTCTGATCGACCAGCAGCAGCGCCAGCCATTGCGGATCGCTCGGCCGGCCCCACCCCTGCCGCTGGCGGATGCGCTCGCCGACATATTGCGCCAAACCATCCCCGAGATAGCCGGCGAGCAACAGGGGGCCGAGGGCCGAAGGCCGCTGGTCGGCCTGCAGCATGCCGCGCCCGTCGGCGATCTGATCTCCCGGACCGGCCATGACATCGCGGCCGTCGCCCGACAGCAGGCGCAGCAGCACTTCCGGCCGGTGCAGGAGATAGTGATTGCGGCGGACGAGATCCTGGCCGGTCGCCATGCTCCACAGGATCGACGGGGTCACCAGGAACAGATCCTGATAGGCATAGGTCTTGTAGCTGCCGTCGCCATGCACCTCATTGGCGAACTCGGTGTAGTTCTGGATGGCGGCGGCGGCCTTCGCCAAGCGCGGGCTGGCACCCGGCTCTCCTGCGATGGCGAGCACCCCCTGCAGGTAAGCGTGAAAGCCAAGAAAATGCGCCTCATGCCACTGGAAGCGTTTGTCCAGCGCTGCCTCCCGCAAGGCGTTGCGCGAGTCGATGAATTCCACGAGCGCCGTCCGCTCCGGCGCGGAAAGGGCGCCGTAGCACCAATCGAAGACGAGGCTGCTCACATCGCCATACACGGCCCGGGAGGGACCGGCGAGCTTGTAGGGTTCCGCCAGGGCGTCGGGGACGGCGGCATGACAGAGCCCTGCCTCGTCCGTGGCGAGATACTGCAGGGCCCGCGACAGCGGATCCGTCTTGCCGCGATAGAGCTTGACGATGTCGCGATAGGCGGGGTCGCGCCAATTCGCCTTCAGCCGCTTCAGGGCCGCGGCATCGACATAGAGCCGGGGATGACCGGGCCGGATGACCGGCCGATCCCAGAGAGCGGGATTGACGGACAAGGGGTGATGGCGCACCGCCTCGGCCGGCACGGCCATGGCGCAGCCCGTGGCCCCGCCCTCGCGGGGCAGGCCGCCCGCCGCCAACATCACGGCCGCGGCCAGCAGCCCGAGGCACACCGGCCTTCGGCAGGACCGCCCAGGCATTCCAAGCTACCTCGTCTTCAGAAGATGCTGGCCACCGAGGCCTGTCGGCGTCGAGCGGTGAAGGGCGCGGCTCACCCCCTGATCGAAAGCCTCCACCATATGCCGCAGATCCAGCTTCTCGCGGCTCAGCAAGGCGCCGGCCGACAGGCTTCGGCGCAGCTCGACGGAGCTGGCAAAGACCAATAGACCGGCGGCCAGTTCCTCCAGCGCGCGCAGGATCAGGCCGTTGACCCCGGGCTCGACATATTCGATCTCCGGACTGTGCAGCTCCGAGTGGCAGGTGATCACCGGCAGACCATGGGCGAAGGCGTGATTGACGGCCAGCCCGACATAGCCCGGGATCACCACCGCGTCGCTGGCGCGGAAGATCCGGCCGAGCGCGTCGCTCTCCTGGACCTGACCGAGGAAGCGGCACCAGGGCTCGCCACGCGCGAGATCGCGAAGCCCGGATTCCGCCGGCCCGCTGCCGACGATGAGAACCTCGACCGCCACGCCCTCGGGCTGGCGCCGGCGCAGCTCGCGCACGGCCTCGATCAGCGCGTCGACCCGTTTCGATTCGTTCAGCCGCCCCACGAACAGGAAGACGACGGCGTCGGGCGAGAGCCCGAACTCCCGCCGCAGCTGGGCACGGTCGAGCGACTGCGCGCGGGCATGGGCGGCCACTTCGGCCGAAGTATCGATCGTATTGTTCAGGACAGTGACGCGATCCCGTTCCATGCCGGAGCGCACCGCATGCGCCGCGCCGCGGCTCGTATAGGCGAGAAAATCCGTGGCCAGACGCAGCATCCGGATCTGTGCCGCGCGCACGAGCCCCCCGACCCAGCGGCCGACCGGTGATCGCCTCTCCTTGGCCACATCGAGATTCTGGCCGAAGCCCCAGAGCAGAACCGGCTTGCCGCGCAGGCGAAACAGAAGGATCAGCGCGATATTGGCGAGATATTTCACTTCATGGCCGACCACCAGCGCATCGAACCTGCCGCCGGCGATCTTCAGGAACACAGGCTGGTAGACCAGGCTCCGGCCGAGCAGGCGCCAGAAGCGATTGCGCACCTCGACATGCCGGAAACCGAAGGGTGGGGCCGCGGCCGCGATGCCGCTGCCGGGCTCCGCCTGGCCGTGAAAGACGACATAATCGCGCGACCGGTTTTGGCCCAGCCGTTCATAGAAGGCCCGCCGATAGCTCGGCACACAGCCTTGATGCAGGATCGCGATGCGCGGATTGGGCATGGTTCAGGCCAAATGAAACCGTTTCTGGAACAGCTCGAGATTGACCAGGGTCCAGATTAGCTTCTCGTGGTTCTGCCGGCCGCTCTCATGCTCGCTCAGCACCTTCTCGACCTCGTGACCGTTGAAGAGCTCGCGGGTCAGCGACGCCGGCCCCATGACATGGTCGTGCACGAAGCCCCGCATGGGGCCGCGAAACCATTCGTTGACGGGAACGCGGAAGCCGACCTTCGGCCGCCCCAGGATCTCCTTGGGCAGGACGTCCGCCATCGCGCGGCGCAGGATGTATTTCTGGGTGAAGCCTCGGATCCGCCAGCGATCGGGCAGACGCGCCGCCAAGGCCGCAAGGCCCGTGTCCATGAACGGCATCCGCGCCTCGATGGAGGCGGCCATGGTGATCCGGTCGCCGCGTTCAAGCAGATTGTCGGGCAGCCAGGAGGTCTGATCGAAATAAAGCATCCGCTGCAGGCTCGAACGGCCCGCGCTTCCGAGAAACGGCCGCCGGTCGGGAATGCGCCGGGGAACCCCCGGGCCCAGCAGCCGGTTGCGCTCGGCAACCGAAAGCGCGCCCAGCCAGCGCGGCAGCCGCTCGCGTGGGTCGCGCAGCCCGATTGAGGAGATCATGGTCTTGATGCGCCGGTAGCGGTAGGGCAGCAGATTGACCAGCGGCTCCACGACGGCCCGGTGCACGCAGGCCGGGACGAGGCCCTGATAGGCCCCGGCGAAGCGTTCCGCGGAGTGCTTGGGATAGCCGCCGAGTAGCTCGTCCGACCCCTCGCCGGTCAGCACCATCTTCACGCTCTTCGCGGCCTCGCGCGACAATAGATAGATCGGGATGTTGGAGGCTTCGGCGACGGGGGCGTCCCCATGGTCGATCAGCTTCGGCAGGTATTGCATCAGGTCCTCGGCCGATACCAGAAGCTCGCTGTGGCGGGTCGCGAACTGGCGGGCGATGATCCCGGCATAGGAGAGCTCGGAATACCGGGCCTCGCGGAAGCCGACCGAGAAGGTGTTGATGGGCTTGCTGGATTGCCGCGACATCAGGGCGACGATGGCCGAGCTGTCGAGGCCGCCGGAAAGAAACGCGCCATAAGGCACGTCGCTGACCATCCGGATCTTGACCGCCGTATCGAGCTCCTCGGTGAAAGCGGCGATCGGATCGGCGATCGGCCGGTCGAGCGGCGGCGACAGGCCATAGGGCGGGGTGTAGAAGCTCGTCTCCGTGAGCTTGCCATGCTGCCACAGCGCATAGCTGCCGGGCATCAGCTTGCGGATGCCCGAGAAGAAAGTGTGAGGCGCCGGGACATAGCGGTAGAGCAGATAATCGGCGATCGACGGACGATCGAGGGCGGTACGCAGATCCCCGAACGCCAGCAGGGCTTTGATCTCGGAGCCGAAGAGCAGCTTCTCCCGGCCCTCATGTATATAGAGGGGCTTCTTGCCGAACTGGTCGCGCGCCAGCATCAGTCGGCCGCGCGGATGATCCCATAAGGCGAAGGCGAACATGCCGCGCAGGC
>Ga0105238_10004113_pt1 | contig 14439 bp, 11 predicted proteins | sample KBSC34metaG_FD_81526 | JGI IMG/M metagenome (GOLD analysis project Ga0105238, IMG submission 81526) | Corn rhizosphere microbial communities from Kellogg Biological Station, Michigan, USA - KBS C3-4 metaG | ecosystem: Host-associated > Plants > Roots > Rhizosphere > Soil | place: Michigan, USA... | reverse complement strand
TCGCCTGGGAGGACGCGGGCACTCACGACAGCCTGATCCAGGCCGGAGAGCTGATCCGCACCTACGAACAGCGCCAGGGGCTCAGAATCGGCTGCCTCGAGGAGATCGCGTTCGAGAACGGCTGGATCGACCGCGCCGAGCTGATGAAGCAGGGCGAGGCCCAGGCGAAAAGCGAATACGGTCGGTACCTTAGGGACCTCGCCGGGCGCTGATGCGGCACAGCTTCACCGTGTGCGCCGACAACCTCCGCGACGAGATGGCCTAGCGGCGGTCGCTAAGATTGTGTTAAGACTGTGGCGTATTGGGGTGTCGGGTTGAGTTCGCGCGCGGCCGTCGTTGGCGCCCGGGTTGCATTCTACCCCACCACATCTCCTGAGGGGTTTTTCTTACTCGCCTGTGAGGAGAAGCAAGGTGACAGCCCTTAACCGGGCCGTCAGAGTGAACAGCAAGTTAACAGGGGTTTTTGTCATGCGGGCTTTTTCCAAGATTTTGACCGGTACGGCGGTCGCTTTGGCGCTGGGTGCGATCGCTGCGCCCTCGCAGGCCACCACGATCCTGTTCTCGAGCTTCGACACGGGACACAGCAACAGCAACAACGTGACGTTCCTGAACGGCGCGGCGGACGGCACGTCCAATGACGCCACGGTCTTCACGACCGCCACGGCGAATTCGCACTCGGCCGGCGCGTCGGCGGTGCGGGTGTCGTTCTTCGACGATCCGTCGCTGCCCAGCTTCTTCGACCTGGACGCCCTGTTCACCCTGAACGGCACGGTCACCGACACGGCGGCGTCCTGCGCCGGCCCGACCTGCATCCAGACGGCGATCAACGGCTCGTTCAACTTCGTCTACAACGGCCCGACGCAGACGCTTGACGGCGTCAACCTGGTCCAGGGCGTGACCTCGCTGTTCAGCGGCACGTTCACCAACGCCTGGATCCAAGGCTTCTCCGGCGTCGGCGGCCTGGACGTGACCATCGGCAACGGCGGCAGCGCGACCTTCGCCTCGAGCATCTACGACTTCTCGCGCCTGCGCCCGGGCAGCGAAGAGTTCTCGCTGCACTTCGGCACCGCCGACATCCATCAGGTGTCCGCGACGGCCGCGCTCGACACCTTCAGCGCGCACGCCGGCGGCGACTTCCAGTTCGACGCCGTGCCGGAGCCGGGCACCTGGGCCCTGATGATCCTGGGCTTCGGTGGGGCTGGCGCCATGCTGCGCTCGCGTCGCCGCGCTCTGGCCACGACCGCCTAAGCGCCACGACCTGACACGAACAGCTGAGCCGCCGCCCGCGAGGGCGGCGGCTTTCGCTTTTTGAGCGGCCGTCGTAGGCAGGCCGCAGCGGTGGCCTCGGAGTTTCCAGTGCGTTCGGTTGTTCTCAGCAGCCTTCTGGTTGCAGCGGCGTGCGCGCTCGCGGGGGCGCCGGCCCGGGCCGCCAAGGTGGACTGGGCCCCCGGCGTTATCGCGCTCTACGAGGGCGAGCCCATCACGATCGAGGACGTTCGTCGCGAAGAAGAGGCCATGAGCCTGCGTCCCGATGGCCCCGGCGATCGGGCGGCGCTGAACCAGATCATCCTGCGCCGGATCCTGGCGAAGAAGGCCCGTCAGGCCGGCCTCGACAAGGCCGACGACTTCGCTGTCCAGACCAAGCGCAGCGAGGAGGCCCTGCTGGCGCAGCAGTACGAGCGCGACATCGCCGTCGGCGCCTCGGCCCCCAGCGCCGACGACATCTCAACCTTCATCGCCGCCCATCCGGAGCGGTTCGCTGAGCGCAAGGTCTATATCCTGCGCCAGATCTATGCCGCGCCTACCGACCGCGACCCCCAGCGCTTCGCCCCGCTGCACGACCTGAAGGCCATCAAGGCGCTGCTCGACAAGGAGGCGGCGCCCTACCAGGAGAGCGCGACGACGATGGACACGGCGTCGGCCGATCCGCTCCTGCTGCAACAGCTGGCGCACGTGCCCAAGGGCGAGGTCTTCGTGCTGCCGCGCGGCCGCGGCTTCCTGTTCAATCAGATCGTCCAGACCCTGCCGCTGCCGGTCCAGGGCCGCGTCGCCGCCATCGTCGCCGCCAATACCCTGAAGGCCCAGCGCAGCCGCGAGGCGATGCAGCGCGAACTGCGGAGCATTGTCGCCGGGGAGACCTCGTCCCTGATCTACGCGCCGATGTATCGATCGGCGCTCCAGCCCCCGCCCCCCGTGGCGGCGCCTCCGCCCCCGCGTCGCCGCTAGATCGGGACGGCGGCCTTGCGCTGGGTCATTCCCGCCATCAGCCGGCCCTGAGCAGCGGCGAGACGGCCCCAGTTCTTCCAGTTGTTCGCCTTCATCCCGAGCGCAATCATCAGGAGCCGTCGCCCGCGCCGCGGGTTGCCCAGCTTGGCGAGCCCCCAGCCCAGCCGCCCGAGGTGGCCTGCGATGATCTCCGGATGGCAGTCGGGATAGCGCTTGAGCTTCTGCATGATGCGCAACTGCGAGCGCACGCCGCTGCGCTTGAGGCGCATGATGCTGTCGTGCTGCAGGTAGGTCATGACGAGCGGCTCGTCGATGAACACGACCTTGGTGTTGTAGACGAGCTCGATGGCGAAGGCCCAGTCGTTGTTGTTGACCAGGTCCTCGTCGAACGGACCCACCGTCTCCAGGGCCTCGCGGGTGATCAGCAGCGCCTGCGGGCTGATGATGTTGATCTCCTGCACCAGCCGGTGGAAGTCGTAGGTGTCGGAGGGCGGGATCTCAGGCAGCACGCAGACGCGGTTGTAGGCGTAGGTTCCCCAGGAATCGCGGCCGAACAGCACCTTGGTGTGGAAGACGGTGACCGGCCCGGGGCCGGCGGCGACTGCGGCGGCCACCTGGCGCTCCAGCTTGTCGGCCAGCCATTCGTCGTCGCTGTCCTGGAAGGCGATGAAACGGCCCTTGGCGGCGGCCAGGCCCGCGTTGCGGGCCCGCGAGGCGCCCCGGTTCTTCTCCAGCGGCAGGTAGCGGACGCGCGGGTCGGTGATAGCCGCCATCACCTCGGCCGTGTTGTCGGTGGAGCCGTCGTCGACGACCACCACCTCAAGGTCGGCGTAGCCTTGGTTCAGGATGCTGAAGATCGCCCGCCGAAGGGTGCGCCCGCGGTTGTAGGTCGGGATGATGACGCTCACCAATCCCGCGGATAGCGGCGGTTCAGGCGTCGCGGCGGCGGCTTTCTTCGCGGGCATCGAGGACTCTGGGCAGGTGTTGGAGGAGGCGGGTCAGGCGCCGGCGGAGCTTGGGGCGGGGGTTGGCGTCAGGCGCTGCGGCGGTCCGCGCTCATTGCGGATCCCGGCCGCCCAGCCTCGCAGCGCGTCCCGCAGCTGGCGCCATGCGCGGGCGCGCCCGAAGCGGACCAGCAGCAGCCCCAGGGCGGCGACGGTCGCGGGCAGGAGAAGCGCCGGATAGCAGTCGCGCGTCAGGTTCAGCCGGTTGCGCTCGGCCAGGTAGACGGACAGCGTGCTGCGGTCGCGGATGCTGGGCGCGTTGCCGGTGCTCGTGCCGCCCTGATGGAGCACGAAGGCCTCGGGCGCGAAACCCAGGCGCATCCCCGCCTGGCGCGCGCGCAGGCACCACTCCACCTCCTCGCAGTAGAGGAAGTAGTCCTCGCGCAGCGGCCCGGTCCGGTCGACGAAGCGGCGGCCGACGAGCATCGACGCCCCGTTGAGGTAGTTCTGCGCGCGCTCCACGGCGCCGCCGTCGACCGGATTGTCGGCCGGCGCGCCGTAGCCGATGGAGACCGCTCGCGCCATCGCCGCGCTCCAGGCGCCGCCATACGACTGGATGCGGCCGTCGCCCAGGGCCAGCACGCAACCCACCGCGTCGCAGTCGCCCTGCTCCAGCCGCCGCACCATCTTGGCCAGCGCGTCCGGCCGCGGTTCGGTGTCGGGGTTGAGGATCCACCAGGCGTCCACGCCCGGCGTCTCGGCGAGGCAGCGGTTCACGCCGCCGGCGAAGCCGAGGTTGTGCTCGGCCTGGACAGCTCTCACTGCCTGACCGCGGGGGAGGGCGGCGGGGACGACGGCCCGCAGCGCCGTCATGGCCTCGTCGCCGCCGTTCTCGCAGATGATGACCTCGAAATCGCCGTGGGCGTCGGCGGCCAGCGCCGCCAGGCAGGCGGCGACGTCCCGGTGGCTGCGGTAGCTGACGATGGCGACGGCGACGTGCATGGCTAATCCGCTCTGACGGGAGCGAGGAGGCGAAGGGCGTCGAAAAGCCGCCAGACGCGCAGGCGGTAGAGCACGGCCAGCGCGCCCAGCCGGGCCCGCCAGTTGGGCAGGCGGCGGTCGAAGATCACGCGTGGCGTCTGGGCCACCGCGGAGGCCGGCATCAGCAGGTTGCGCGCGGTCCATTTCAGGGTGCGCATCGCGCCCGGCCGCTGCAGGCCGAAGGTCTCCAGGTTGATGCGGCGCCATTTGCGGACCAGCTCGTCCCAGGTGGTGCGGGCCGGATGGCCGACGGCGGCCCGCGCCTCATACCCGATCCGGTAGCCCGCGGCGCGGGCGCGATGGCTCCATTCGAGGTCCTCCGAGACCCCGACCCGGAACCCGCCGACGGCCTCGAACAGGCGGCGCGGACAGAAGAGGTTGGCGGTGATGGTGAAGCCCATCCGCGTCACATAGCGCTCGTTGTCGAAGGCGAAGACCACCTCGAACGCTTCGGTGGGGGTCGGGGCCGACGGTTCCTCCACCAGGACCTGGACCGCGCCACCGACGAAGTCGCAGCGATCCAGCGCCTCGATCCCTGCGGCGAGCCAGCCCGGCTGGGGCGTGCAGTCGCTGTCCGTGAACGCGAGGAGCTCGCCCTTGGCGGCGGCCACGCCGCCATTCCGCGCCGGACCCGCGCCACGCTCCGGGACGACCACCAGGGCCGCGCGGCCGGCGATGACCCGCTCCACCGCTTCGCGCCCCTGCGGCGAGTTGTTGTCGGCGACGACCACCTCGAAGCGTGAGCGGGGAAAGCTTTGGCGCTCGAGGGCCGTCAGGCAGAGGTCCAGGCGCGCCAGGTCGCTGTAGTGCGGGACAATGACGCTGACGAACGGCGCACCGGCCGCCGCCTCGTTTCCCGCCGCCACCCCCATGCTCGCCACTGCCTCCAAGATGTTTCGCGCTACGTAGAGCATATGAGCGGCGCGCGCCGCTCAACTTGGACGTCGTTGCATCAGAATTCTTTATAATTTGAGCCGGCCCGGCCGCGGGCGCCAAAAAGCGCTGCAAGCCTGGGTTGGGGTCAAGGGTCTCCGCCGTGCGCCACAATGCCGACGATTCCGCACGCTAGGGGCGCACAGGGTCTGGTAAGGTTTCCAAGACCATATAGAGGCTTGCGCCTCGCCGAACGGCGTCGCGTGGGATTCCTTGAGGGATGAGGGTTGATGGGTCTCTTTGACGGAAAGAAAGGCCTGTTTGGCGGCAAGCCGAAACAGCCCAAGGCGCCCAAGCAACCCAAGCCGCCCAAGCAGGTCAAAGGCGCCGCGCCCGTGAGCTTCACCCTGCCGCGCGGCGAGCCGCGCGCCGAGGGCGCCGCGCGGACGATGGAGGTATCCTCCGGTCCCCAGTTCCCGCGCTTCCAGGCGATGGCGACGGACCAGCTGGACCGCAAGCGCGCCGACCGCTTCGGCGGCACCCGCATGCGCCTGCGCAACGCCTTCACCCCTTCGCAGCCGGTGATCGACCGCCAGATGTTCTCCGGCCGGTCCGAGGTCCTGACCTCGATGATCCGCTCGATCGAGGACCAGCGGCTCCACCTGGTGCTCTACGGCGAGCGCGGCATCGGCAAGACCTCGCTGCTGCACGTCCTTGCCGGCGCGGCCCGCGAGGCCCGCTACATCGTCTTCTACTCGTCCTGCGGCACCGCCTCGGACTTCCAGGAGACCTTCCGCGCCGCGGCCGAGGAGATCCCGGTCCTGTTCCATAGCGGCTTCTCGCCGACGAACACGGACGCCGAGCGCGGCAGCGCGCTGGCCAGCCTGCTGCCGCCCAACGGCTTCTCGCCCCGCCAGTTCGCCGACGTCTGCGCCAAGCTGACCGGCACCCGGGTGCTGATCTTCCTCGACGAGTTCGACCGCGCCGCCTCGCCGGACTTCCGGCGCGACGTGTCCGAGCTGATGAAGTTCCTGTCGGACCGTTCGGTGCGGGTGCAGCTGGTCATCGCCGGCGTCGCCGCCGACCTGGCCGAACTGCTCGAGCATACCCCGTCCATCCGCCGCAACCTGCTGGCCGTGCGCGTTCCCTTGATGAACGACGTCGAGGTCCAGGGCATGGTCGCGAACGGCGAACGGGCCAGCGGCCTCACCTTCGAGCGGCCGGCGCGGGATCTCGTCGTGGCGATGGCGCACGGCTCGCCGTACCTGGCCAGCCTGATCTGCCACCACGCGGGCCTGATCGCCATCGATCGTGGCCAGCTCACCGTCACCGCCACCGACGCGATCGGGGCGCTGGACCAGGCGCTGCAGGAGATCGAGGATCGCCTGGCGCGCACCGCGGTCAACCAGATCGACCGCCTGATGGCCGAGGGCGCCGGGCCGCAGCTCGCCGCCATCGCCGGCGTCGCCCTGCGCATGGGCGGCGAATTCAACCTCAGCGACCTGAAGACCGAGATGGCGGACAGCGACTACGCCGAGTGCCGCCAGCTGGTCGAGAAACTGGCCGGCGAGAGCCTGGTGCTGCAGCACGTCGATGACGAGTACCGCAAGGGCTACTGCTTCATCGAGGAGGGGATGCGCCCCTACCTCTGGCTGCTCGGCGCCCGTCGCCAGGTGGACGCCAGCAACGCGGCCAAGGCTCCCCGCCGGGCGACCGGCGCCTAGGTTCGATGGCGACCCTCGCGGCTTCCGGCCGCGAGGCGAGGCCGCCGCATTCCGGACAGCATGACGCCCCGCCGATCTCTCGGCGGGGCGTTTGCTTTGGTGGGCCCAGGCCGGCTGGCCCGTTTGGCCCAGGTCGTCCAGGTCGCGGCGCAAAAGAAAGCGCCCCGCCGGTCGGAACCGGCGGGGCGCAGGAAGCTCTGTCGGTAGATCAGGCGCTAGAAGAGCCAGTCCGTGCCGGCGACCAGCGCGAACTTCACGCCGGTGAGCGTGGCCACTGCCTGGAAGCCGTTCGGACCGGACGCGCCGTCGGTGTCCACCAGGACGGTGGTCGTGCCGCTGCTCGCGTCGAGCTGGAACTTCACCCAGCCGTCCGCCACCGGGTTCGACCCGTGATAGGCGCCCAGCAGCGGGTGCAGGTCGATCACGTCGTCGCCCCTGGTGAAATCGCTCACCACGTCCGCCTTGGAGCCCAGGGCTTCGAAGCGGAAGACGTCGTGGCCGACGCCACCCGAGAGGGTGTCGGTCCCGCCGGTCGAGACCAGCGTGTCGGCGCCGGCGCCGCCGCTCAGGCTCGACGCCACGCTGTTGCCGCGCAGGACGTTGTTCAGCTCGTTGCCGATGCCGATCTGTTTGGCCGTGCCCACCAGGTTCAGGTTCTCGACGTTGGCGCCCAGGGTGTAGGTGCCCAGGGAGGTGAACACGGTGTCGACGCCCTGACCCGCGGCCTCGACCACCTTGTCGTGGGAGTCTTCCACGTAATAGAGGTCGTTGCCGGCGCCGCCGGTCATCGTGTCGGCCCCGGTGCTGCCCGAGATCGCGTCCGCCCCTGCCGTGCCCTTGATGTCGTCGTTCGTGCCGACCGAGCCGGACACCACGTGATAGGTCTCCGTGCCGCCCATCGTGGTGGCGTTTGTCGTGGCGGAGGTCGTCGTCGCCGCACCGCTCGCGATGCCGAGCGCGGCCTTGGTCGCCGTCGTCGTGTCGGAGAACGACGCCGAGGCGTCGGTCGTCGGGGCGGCGATCGCGTGGGCCTTGAGGAAGCTGTTGATGTAGACGTCGTCGGTCGCCGCGGAGGTCACCGGCACGATCGTGTTGCCGGACTTCGTCAGGTTGACGTTGGTGGCGTCCAGCGACAGCTGGCTGGTCACGTTGTGGGCGACTTCGACGCCGGTCGCGCCCTTCACCATGATCCACGCCTTCATATCGGCGTAGCCGACGACCGTATTGTTGTCGATCGTCAGGTTCTTGGCCTGGCTCACGGCGATGCCGTTGTACATGCTGCCGATGACGGTATTGCCGGTGATCGTCAGGTTCAGGAAGGGCAACTTTCCGCCGGACTCGTCGCCGATGAAGATGCCCTGCATCGAGCCGCCGTCGCCGCGGACGATCAGGTTGTCCTTCACGACGATGTCGTGTGCCGACGTCTTGGTGTTGCTCGTCCAGAACTGAATGGCGTCGGGGTGTTCGCCCGAGTTGCGGTAGAAATCGCTGAAGCTGTTGTTGGCGATGGTCACGTACGACGAGCCGCCACCGTGAATGCCGTCGGTGCGGATGTCGGTGAAGGTGTTGCCCGAGAAGTTCAGCTGGCTGCTGTCGAGGTGCGCCAGGCCGGTGCCCAGGTCGTGGATCTTCGAGTTGGTGACCTCGATGTCGCTGCTGTTGCGGGCCAGAACGCCCGTGCCCGACAGGGTGACCTTGGACGGCCCGGAGATGTCCGCGTGGTCGATGGTGATGTTCTTGCTGTTGCCGATCGAGACGCCGTTGTCGCCGTCGCTGACGATCGAGACACCCTGAAGGGTGAGGCCGCTGGCGTTCGTGATGCTCACGTTCTCGAGGACCGCCGGATGGCTGGAGTCCGCCGAGGTGATGGTCACCGGCTTGTCGAACTGAATATTCTGAAGCTTGACGTCAGTATAGTCGCCAGCCTTCAATTTGATGGTGTCGCCACCGGTGATGAATTTAAGCGCCTGGGTGAGATCAGCCGAGCTCGCCACTTCGAAGATCATTCTAGTACCCCATCCATATTGATTGCCAAGCTCTTCTGGTGGCTGGCGTTGATGGGATTTGTTGTAATACGTTCGAATTGAGCCGGTCTTACGAGACAATATGAATTTCGACTTAACATTTACTTATTTTTTACTATAGATGAGCTCAGTTGATCCCGGCGCGGGCGGCTTGCTTTCGCGGCTGGCCGAGGGGCGTTAAACTTGCGGGGCGCAAGCGGTGGAGCACGGTTAGAATGAGGCCGATCAGGCTGGTCATGATGCTTTGCCTGGTGCTGCCGCTGGCAGGCTGTGGCCGCAGCCTCGGCAAGCTGTCGGACAAGGTGAGCAGCGAAGTCATTAAGCTGCAGGTCGCGCTCGAGGACGCCGTCGACGGGCCGGCCAACACGCGCGACGCCGAGAACGACATGGCGGAACGCGAGGCGCTGGACGAGACAGAACAGAGCCTGCAAGGCGCCGAGGAGGCGCGCGTCGCCGACACCGAAGCCCTGCATCAGGAGCAGCAGAAGAAGATCGAGCAGGCGCGGGCGAACGGGGATCTGCCCGAGCCGAACCCGGCGGCAGGGCGGCCTGCTGAAGAACTATCCAGTCAGCTGCGTCCCTAATGGGCTGCGCCCGCACGTCGCGGCGGCGGCGGCGCTGAAGGGGTGGCTGCGGCGCGGATAATCGCGTAGTTCTAATAACGGTGTTTTGAGCGTCGCGCTCCTGGGGGGCCTCCGTGGAAGTTATTGTCGGCACCGGCGCCGAGTTAGTGGCTGCGCTCAAGGTGGCCGCAGCCGGCGATACGATGCTGCTGAGGGGCGGCGACTATTCCAACCTGAGCCTCAAGTCCTTCAATTTCTCCACGCCAGTCACGATCACGTCGGCGGATCCAAACGATCCGGCGGTCTTCAGCAATTTGACCCTGCGCAGCGTCACCGGACTGACGATCCGCGACGTCGACTTCCGGGCGGATCCGGCCAGCACCACGCTGAGCATCGGCGACAGCCATGGCCTCGTCTTCGACCATCTGAGCGTCTACGGCTCGTCGCTGACCGATCTGAAGGGCACGGGAATCCTCGTGCGCAACAGCACCGACGTCGTCATCAGCAATTCGGAATTCAGCCGCCTGGGCGCGGGCGTCGCCCACCTGGACAGCGACGGGCTGACGATCACCGGCAACACGTTCCACGACATCCGCACGGATGGGATCCACGGCGGCGGCACCTCGAACGTGCTGATCGCCAACAACCAGTTCAGCGACTTCTATCGCAACCCCGGCGAGCATCCCGACGCGATCCAGTTCTGGACCGCCAACACCGACGCTTCGGCCCACGACATCGTCATCCGCGACAACCTGATCATGCGCGGCGCCGGCAACTCCATGCAGGGGATTTTCGTCGGCGACGAATCCAAGGGGAGGCTCCCCTTCATAAATCTCACGATCACCGGCAACACCGTGGTCGGCAGCATGTATAACGGCATCGCCGTCGGCCAGGCTCAGCACGTCCTCATCTCCGACAACACGGTTGTCGGGTTTGCGGACATGAAGGCCTGGATCACGGTCAACGGCGTCGTCGACGGCACTATCTCGAACAACGTGACCAGCAAGCTGTCCTTCGGCGACGGCAACGTCGGCCTGGTGAACGTCGCGAACCAGATCGTCGATGTCACCAGCCGCGAGGTGGAGACCTACTCCCTCGCCTGGCACATGAAATGGGACTTCGGCGGCGGCGGTTTCCTGCCCGGCCAGGGCGGCGATCCGACCTACGGCTTCGACCCGTTCGGCGACATGGGCGGGTTCTACGCGATGGCGCCCGCCGAACCGATTGACGGGGCGTCGATGGCGGCGGACGCCGCCCTTCACGCGCCCGATGCGGCGATGCCCGGGTTCAGCATTCCGGGCTGGTTCGCCTAGCGCGCGCGACCCCTTGCGTTTTGGAGCGATGTGTCCAGGGTCAGGCCCAAGGCCCCGTTCGCGGGCGTGTGTGATCCCGAACAGGTCTGACGGTAGCCCAGAATGACGGAACAACCAGCTGCTGCGGCGGGGGCGTCTAGCCTCTCCCTTCGGGCCACCCTGCCGCCGGGCGCTTTTCGCCTCACCCTGGCGTTCGCCGTGGTCGTATCCCACGTCAGCGCCATCGACATCGGCCGTCTGGCGGTCCTGCTGTTCTTCTATCTTTCCGGCTATTGGACGGCCCGCATCTGGCGCGAGAAGTTCGACGGCAAGCGCCTGGGGCGGTTCTATCTGTCGCGCTATTGGCGCGTTGCGCCCCTGTTCCTGGTGGCGACCTTCGCCGCGGCCGCCGTGCGCCACTGGCCGCTGCACTGGGACAACTTCACCCTGCTCGGCATCGGCTCGACGGATCACGACCCGACGGGCGTGTCCTGGTCGCTGGACGTGGAACTGCAGTTCTACTTCCTGCTGCCGCTCATCATAGCGGCCCTGGGCGCGGCGCCCGGCTGGGTCATGGCGGCGAGCCTGCTGCTGGCGGTCGGGGGCTGGTGGCTGGACGTCCACTACCAGATCACCACCGTGGCGAAATACCTGCCGGCGTTCCTGATGGGGTCGCTGACCTGCATCAAGTCCTGGAAGCCTAGCGCGCGCATGGCGCACATCTCGCTGGGGCTCTTCGCGGCGTTTACGGCGCTGACGGCGGCGACCCCGTTCTTCTCGAAGAAGACGCCCGATCCCTTCGACCAGGACATCTGGGACTTCCTGTGGATGATCCCGCTGCTGCCGTACGTGGCCCACTCGCTGACCATCAAGTCCAGCAAGCTGGACCGCGACTTCGGCAATCTGAGCTACCCCCTCTACCTCGTCCACTACGCGACGATCACGGTGATGATGAAGACCTTCGGGAGCGGGCTCGCGATCAAGGCGGCGGCGGTTTCGCTGGCCTGCATCCTGGCCGTCGCGCTCTACCTGCTGTTCGACCGGCCCATGGACCGCATCCGCGTGCGGGTGACCGAGGGCGCAAAGGCCGCCTGAGCCCGGCGGTCTACGCCGCGTTGGCGGCGTATCCGCGAGGCGCGGGCCGATCGCGCGACGTGCGGATCTCGTTCTGCACGCGGGCATAGAGGGCCACGAGCATGCCCGTTTCCATCCAGAGGAGCGGGTCGTTGTCGATCTGGCTGAACACCAGCTTGATCACCATCCATGTGACGACCGACATCGCTAGCGGCGCCAGATAGGCGGCCTCCGGATCCCGGCTCTCCGGAACGTCGAACACCGCGGCGCGCAGGGCCACGCCCGCGGCGATCAGGAACATGCCGTAGTAGGCCAGGACGCCGATAGGCCCGTAGTCGAGGCCGAGCGAGATCATGTAGTTGTCGATGGTCACGAACCGGCCTTCACCGTAGCCCATCGCCGGACCCGACATCCCCGTGCCGTGCCCAATGGGGTTCTCGAAGATGTGGGGCAGCGCCATGTGGATCTGGTTGGTGCGCGCGGCGTTGCTGCTCGCCTGGGCGCCGCCGCCCCAGATGGCGTTGTGGACCTTGGTCACAAACAGGCTGGCGCCCATCAGGAGCACGAAGAAGGCCGGGTAGCTGAAGAAGATCGCCGGGGCCAGCAGGTCGCTTCGCTCCGTCCGCCAGCGCATGTAGGCCCAGTAGAGGCTGTAGAGTAGGACCGATAGCATCACCCCGACGTTGCCGAGGCGCGATCCCGAGAAGTCGATCGTGAGGAGGATCAGGACGATCATCGCCACGCACACGGCTCGCACGAGGAGCACGCGAGAGGTCACCAGCCAATGGAGCAGGAACGGCGTCAGCACGGCCACGTACTCGGCCAGACCCAGCGCCGTGGAAAAGGTCGCCTTCGCGCGATACTCGCCTGTGCCGGTTCGGAATTCGGGGCGCAGGAGATGGTCGAGGTCGTCGACCTTGAGGAAGAACGGGACGTGGCTGTCCCACAGCAGATGCTGCGCCTCGAACTCCATGAAGCTGATCACGCCGATCGGAACCGCCAGGGCGCACAGCAGGATGATGTACCGGACGACGCGGCCGGGCTTGTAGAACATGTACGCGCTGAACATGAAGACCCCGATCCAGTTGACCTGGTAGATCAGGGTCCTGCTGAACGAAGAGCCGATCGACTTCGAGAACGGCAGCGTGATGAACATCATCGCTGCGAAGACGGCCAGGCATCGCCAGACGAGGGGCATGGAATTCAGGATCATGCCCAGCTTGGCCCGGAAGGCTTGCGAGGCCGAGAGCGACATCAGCAGGGCGAGCGTTAGCGGGATCCCGAAGATGCGCAGGAACGTCATCCAGGGCAGGCCGGGCAGGGCGATCGCCAGGTAGTTGGGCCACAGGATCAGCGAGATGATGAAGCCGGCGTGCAGGAACCGCATCAGCCGCAGTGGCGCGACCCGTTCCTCGGGCAGCGCCCAGATGGTCAGCAAGCCGAGGACCACGACCGGGATCGCGCACGGCACGATCAAATAGGGCGCGGTCAGGGCGAAGAAGAAGCCCCAGACGAAGCAGAAGACGAAGACGGTCGGAACGATCGCGAGGCCGAACAGGCGGTGCTGCCAGGTGCGCAGGTTCGAGTACGGGCGCAGGACAAGCCGCTGTGGGCGGTAGAAGAAGTAATTGAAGGTATTGACTAAAACCTCGCCGACCAGCGGCAGGAGGTCCAGCAACGGGCGAAGCCGGGAGAGGTCTCGCGTTCGCCAGAAGTTCAAGCTGAACGGGTTGCGGCGCTCAGATGCCTCACGCTGCATGCCGTCCTTGAAACCTCACGCTAGAGTCAATCCAACGGCTTATAGTGGCCGTAAATCACCAAGAACATGCAAACCAATCAGGCCAGCGTGTGGCGGGCGTTTCGCGAGTTTCGGGGAGATATGATTTTGGTGCGATATCGTTCGCTGGGCGTCGTGATGGCGATCGCCGCCGGGGTCTCCCTCCTGACGGCGGCCTGCGAGGCGGCGGACAGCCGGGGGCCGCGCACGGTGTCGAACCCCGCACAGCTGCAGGCCGCACTGAAGAGCGCCAAGGCCGGAGCGGTGATCTCGCTTGCGCCCGGCGCCTATGGCGACGTCGTCGTGAAGAGGATCGACGGCGGCGGCACGGTGACGATCGCCTCGGCGCGATCGGACGCCAAGGCGTCGCTCACCAGCCTCGTCATCGACGCCAGCGCCAATATCGCCGTGAAGGATCTGGAGGTTGCTTATCCGCCGGAGCCCGATCCGGAGCCGGAAGCGGCCCCGGCGCCCGCTCCGGACGACCAGGACGCGGCGGACGCGCCGGCCAAGAAGAAGCCGAAACGGCATCGCGAGGCGGTCGTCCAGGTCCTCAACTCCCAGCACGTCCGCCTCGATGGCCTGGTCGTCCACGCGGCGCCCACCTCCGAGCTGATCGGCTTCGGGAACGGGGCGCTGATCCGCGCCAGTAGCGACGTCACCGTGACCAACTCGGAGTTCCACAACCTCGCCAACGGGCTGTCGCATCTGGACAGCGACCACGTCACCATCGACCGCAACCTGTTCCACGACATCAAGACGGACGCGGTTCACGGCGGGGGATCGTCGTTCGTCACGGTCACCCACAACGTGTTCTGGAACTTCTTCAGGGCGAAGAAGGATCACCCCGACGCGATCCAGTTCTGGACCTCGAACACCAAGGAGTCGGCCCACGACCTGA
>Ga0105238_10004111_pt1 | contig 14441 bp, 2 predicted proteins | sample KBSC34metaG_FD_81526 | JGI IMG/M metagenome (GOLD analysis project Ga0105238, IMG submission 81526) | Corn rhizosphere microbial communities from Kellogg Biological Station, Michigan, USA - KBS C3-4 metaG | ecosystem: Host-associated > Plants > Roots > Rhizosphere > Soil | place: Michigan, USA... | reverse complement strand
CAGTTGCCGCCGGAACCGCGCGGGTTCCGGCTGGCGGCAAGATTTCCGCCACTACCCTGATCAGCGCCGGCAACACGGGTGCCAGCAGCGGTGTGCTGGTCATTTCTGGCGGCACGATTCTGGCTAACAACAACCCCGGACAATTCGGGGCCAGCCTCGCTGCCGGCCCGGTGAGCGGCGCGGCCGGTGACATCCAGATGAGTTCCGGCACGATCACCACGGCGCAGCAGCTCGCCACGGGCGTGGGCCAGGGCGGCTACGGCGCTTTCACCATGAGCGGTGGCACGGTCACGTTGGGCAGCTACCTGGTGGTCGGCGCCGCCAATGACACGGCCGTTGTCAACCAGAGCGGTGGTGCGATCACGGTGGCGACCAACTGTCCCACCATCGCCGCCGGTGCCGCGACCAGTCTGGCCGTTGGCACGTTCAGCGGCGGCACCCTCACTTCCGTCAACTCGACCAGCGGAAATAACTCCGGCCGGGGCGGCATGTTCGTCGGCGAAAACGGCACGGGCTTTATGAACGTGATGGGCAGCGCGGTGCTGACGCTATTCGGTGACGCCAATCTGACCCTCGGCCGCCAAACCGGCTCGGCCGGCACGGTCAATCTCCTGGGCGGCACCGTTTCGACGACGCAGGTCTCCAAAGGCGCGGGCGCGGGCACGTTCAATTTCAACGGCGGCACTTTGAAAGCCGCGACGAACAACACATCGTTCATGACCGGCCTGACCAGTGCGACGGTTTACAGCGGTGGCGCCGCCATCAATGACGGTGGCTTTGCCATCACCATCGGTCAGCCGCTCCTCGCGCCGACGGGCTACGGCGTGACTTCAATTCCGGTGACGGCAGGCGGTTCCGGCTATATTGACTCGCCGGTGGTCACCCTCAGCGGTGGCAACGGCAGCAATGCCACCGCCATCGCGCAGATCAACTACACGAGCGGCGCCGTCACGAACCTTCTCGTCACGTGTCCCGGCACCGGCTACGCCAACGGCGACAGCTTGGGCGTATCTTTCACCGGCGGCGGCGGCACGGGAGTAACGGCCGGCACCCCGGTGCTGGCGGCGAATGTCAGCGGCGGTTTGACCAAGACCGGAACCGGTGTGCTGACGCTGACCGGCGCGAATACTTACAGCGGCGCAACCATCGTTAGCACCGGCCAGGTGCTGGTGACCAGCGCTTACCAGGTGACCGGTTCGGTGACGGTTTCCAACAGCGCCGCCTTTGGCGTCATCGCCAATACCGGCGGCAGCGCGACCATCGGCAATCTTACGCTGGGCACCTCCGCCACCGGCACCAACATGCTCTCGTTCGTGTTGAATACCGGCACCAATCCGGCGGCGCCGGTCCTACAGGCGGGCACGTTGACGCTCAACGGCACAAACTATGTCCGGCTGGGCGGCCAGCTGTCGGTTGGCACCTTCCCGGTTTTGAAATACACCGGCGTGGTGGCCGGCTCGGGTGTGTTCAACACCAATGTCATTGCGCCGCAGGGTGCGATAGCCACGGTCTCCAACAGTACTGCCAGCAGCACGCTTTACGTGACGGTCTCCAGCGTCGGCCTCGGCCTCGTCTGGACCGGCACAAACAGCACCGCCGGCCAGACCAATGTCTGGGGACTCAACTCCATCACCAACTGGCTGGTTGGTTCCACCCCGGTATTCTACCAGGAGGTGACTCCGCCGGGTGACGCCGTGACCTTCAACGACCTTGGCAGCGGCACTGTCTTGCTGAGCAACACGGTCAGTCCATCGACCCTGACCATCAGCAATAACGCCGTGGCTTACAGCTTCCAAGGCTCCGGTCACACCGCTGGAACCATGGGCGTGACCAAACTGGGATCCGGCACGGTGAAGATGGGCCTTTCCGGCAACACCTACACCGGCAATACCACGATCAGCAACGGCATCTTCCAGCTCGGCAACGGCACCGCCATCCCGGATGGCGCCGGGTCTGGTGGCGTGGTGATCGGTTCCAGCGGTACATTGGACCTTGCCGGTTTCTCTGAGACCATCAACGGTCTCTCCGGCACCGGCCTGATCGACAACTCGAGCGGCACCGCCTCCGTCCTGACGCTGGGCAACGGCGATGGTGCGGTCACCTGGGCCGGCACCATCACCAACACCGGCACCGGCGGCAATTCCATCATCAAGGTTGGCGCGGGTAACACCACCATCACCGGCACAAACTATCTCCGCAGCGCGGCGGCCAGCCAGATCAACGGCGGCACGCTGCTCATCACCAACGGCGGCGCGTTGTACATGTCCGGCTCGGCGGAATTCTGGGTGCAGCAAAACGCCGGCTCGGCCACGGTCATCGTGGACGGCGGCACGCTGGTCACTTCAAATAACTGGCTCGTCATCGGCCGCAACAATGCCGCGGCCACCGGCACGCTCATCGTCAACAAGGGCACGGTGCAAAAGGCCGGCGCCAACAACATCGTGGTCGGTTCGTTGGGTGCGACCGGTTATCTGTATGTGAACGGTGGCCAGGTGTTGAACAATGGCAACCTGTGGCTCGGTGAGAATGCCACGGCCAATGCCTATCTGTACCTGAACGGCGGATTGATCCAAGCCACCCAGGTTCGCCCGCAAGGCACCACGCCGGCAAATTACGTCGCCCATTTCAACGGCGGCATATTGCAGGCCACGGCTTCGAGCACGAACTATCTGCAAGTCGTCAGCTTGGTGGAAAGCGGCGGCTTGATTCTGGATGACAACGGTTTCACGCTCACCATCAGTGCGGTGGCGCTTCAGGATGCCGGCGGCGGCGGCGGCCTGGTCAAGAAAGGCGCTGGCACGGTCTATCTCGATGCGGGCAACACCTATTCCGGCACCACGGTGGTGACCAACGGCACCCTGGCCGGCATCGGCACGATCGCCAGCCCGGTGGTGGTGGGTCCGGCGGGAACGATCAGCGCGGGCGATTCCAATGCGGTCGGCACCCTGACCGTCAACAACGACCTGACCATCAATGGCAAAGCCGCCCTGCGTATCAGCAAGAACGGCGGCACCCCGGCGAGCGACCTGATCTCCGGCCTTAACAACGCCAATTACGGCGGCACATTGGTCATCAGCAATGTCACCTCGGATGCGACCCCGATCGTGGCGGGCGACACGTTCACGTTGTTCAGCGCCTCGGCGCACAACGGCAGTTTTGCCAGCGTCGTCGGCTCACCGGGCTCCGGCCTTGGCTACACGTTCGCCAACGGCATATTGACCGTGGTGACCACGGTCAACCCGAACCCGACGAACCTGGTGGCGGTCGTCAATAGCGGGAAACTGGAATTGAGCTGGCCCGCCGACCACCTCGGCTGGCGCCTGCAAGTGCAGACGAATTCGTTGGCGACCGGCTTGAACACCAACTGGGCGGATGTGCCGAACACCGCTACGGTCAATTCGGTGACCAACGTCATCAACGCGGCGAATGGCACCGTATTCTACCGCATGGTTTATCCGTGATGGATTGATCGGGCGTATTCCATCGGGCGGTGGCAGTTGTTTGCCACCGCCCGTTTTTATTGAATGAATTTGAAACCGGTCATATCGGCGATAAATCGTTCCGGCGCACTCATCCTGTGCGCCCTGCTCATCTCCGTGCCTGCGCACGGCCAGTCCGCCGCCACCATGACGATCCAGGTGAACCAGCCCGGCGTGGTCGTCAGTTCCAACTTGTTTGGCATCTTCTTCGAGGAGATCAATTACGGCGGCGAGGGCGGCGTTTATGCGGAGATGGTCCGCAACCGCGCGTTTTACGACCCGGTAAATCCGTTGTTCTGGACCGGCGTCACGCAAGGCACGGCCGCCGGCACCATGGCCATCGATTCTTCGCAGCCTTTGAACACCAACCAGCCGAATGCGCTGAAACTGACCATGACCTCTGGTAGCGGCAGTTTCGGGGCGGGCAATTCCGGTTTCTGGGGCATGTCGCTAAAGACCGGGGCCACTTATGATTTGAATTTCTACGCGCGCGGCTCGAACGGTTTCTCCGGCAACCTCGGCGCCCGCCTGGAAAGTGCCGATGGCACGACGAACTACGCGCAGTCCTCCTTCGGCGGAATCACGACGTCCTGGCAGAAATTTTCCGCCTCGCTTGTCTCCAGCGGCACGGATACAAACGCCCAGCTGGTCCTGAGCATCTCGAACGCCGGGGCGGTCTGGCTGGACGTGGTCTCACTGTTCCCGCGCGCCACGTTCAACAATCGCACCAACGGTCTCCGGCTGGACCTCGGTAACATGCTCGCCTCGTTGAAACCATCGTTCCTGCGCTTTCCCGGCGGCAACTACATCGAAAGCGATAATGTCACCAATGCCGTCCGCTGGAAGAAATCCATCGGTGACATCGCCCAGCGTCCCGGCCATCTGAACGACGCCTGGGGCTATTGGTCTACCGATGGTTTCGGGGCGCACGAGTTTTTCCAGTACTGCGAGGACATGGGCATGGAACCGCTCTACGGCATCAATTGCGGCCTGATGCTTGGCTACAACGGCGGCACGAACAACACCGTGCCTCTCTCCGACATGGGGCCGTGGGTGCAGGACGCGCTCGACTTGCTGCAATACGCAAACGGCGACACCAGCACGACTTGGGGCGCGGTCCGCGCGGCCAACGGCCACCCTGCTCCGTTCAACCTGAAATACCTCGAGATTGGGAACGAGAACGGCGGCTCGCTCTATGATGCGCGCTACACGCTTTTTTACGACGCCATCAAATCAAATTATCCGGCTGTGAAATTGATCTCGCCCGTGTGGGGCAGCCCTTCCAGCCCCGTCAGCCGGCCCGTGGAGATTCGCGATGAACATTATTATTCCAGCCCCGGCACATTTATCGGCTACGCCACCAAATATGACAGCTACAGCCGCAGCGGGCCCAAGGTCTTTGTCGGCGAATACGCGGTCACATCCGGCTACGGGACCTACGGCAATCTTTCCGCCGCTCTCGGCGAGGCGGCGTTCATGACCGGCATGGAGCGTAACTCCGATATCGTACAGCTCGCCTCCTACGCGCCGCTGTTTGCTAACGTCAACGGCATCCAGTGGCACCCTGACCTGCTCTATTACGACAACTCGCGGATGTTCGGTACGCCATCGTATTATGTCCAGAAGCTGTTCGGACAGAACCGCGGCGACTATGTCCTGCCGGTCAGCATCAGTGCCATCACCAACACCGCCTCCTCCACGGCGCACGGGGCCATCGGCCTGGGTTCGTGGAACACGAGCGTGCAATACACCAACATCACGGTCACGAGCAACGGCGTGGTGCTTTATCAGAGTGATTTTACCAACCAGGGGACAAACGGCTGGCGCGTTTACAACGGCACCTGGAGCACCAATGCCGGCATGTACCAGCAGACCTCCGCCAGCACGACCGATTGCCGCTCAACCACCGGCAATACCAATTGGGCGAACTACACCATCACACTGCGCGCGCGCAAGGTCAGCGGCAGCGAAGGCTTTTTGATCCTGTTCAACTGGACGGATGATAACAACTGGACGTGGTGGAACGTCGGCGGCTGGGGCAACACGCTCGACGGTATTGAACAAAATGTCGGCGGCAGCAAGACCACGATCGCGCAGGTTTCACAGGCCGCCATCGCCGTCAACACCTGGTACGACATCCGCATTGTGCTGACGAACTCCACCATCCTTTGCTACCTGAACAACACGCTGGTGCAGACGGTCAACAGCAATCCCGGCGGCCTCTACGCCTCCACGACGTTCAACAAGGCCAATGGCCAGGTGGTGATCAAGGCTGTCAACCCTTACAACACGCCCGTGGCGACCACCTTCAATCTCACCGGCTTGAACAGCATCGCGCCGAACGGCACGCTGGTGCAACTCACCTCGGCCAGCGCGGCGGATGAAAATTCCCTGACCGCACCGACCAATGTTTTCCCCGTGACCACCACCATCCCCGGCTCGGGAACCAATTTCACGATCACCCTGCCGGCGAATTCACTTTCCGTGTTGAAGCTGGGCGCCAGCGGAGTCAATAATTACACCAACCTGCTGCTGCAATTCACCTCGCCCATCAGCACCGGTCAGGCTGTTGCCTCGACGGTCTGGGGCCAGCAGTCCGGTAGTTGGTTCAATCTCACGGCCAATACCAACCACGCCATCTCCTGGTCGTCGGCCAACACGAATATTGCCGTCGTGGACGGCGCCGGCAATGTCACCGGCCTTGCCTCCGGCACAACGACCATCATGGCCACCTATGCGGCGCTGGGCCTCTCCGCATCCCAAACAGTACAGGTCGTCTATGTGCCGGTGACGCTGGCTCACCGCTACAGTTTCAGTGAAACGTCCGGCACCAACGTGGCAGATTCCATCGGCGGGCCGGCGTGGACCGGCACGCTGCCGCGCGGCGGCACGTTTGGCGGCGGGCAACTGCTCATCGCGTCAAATTTGCAGCAATACATCCAGTTGCCGGCGGGCATCCTGACCAACTATACCGCCGTCACCCTCGAGGCCTGGGTAACGTTCCCGGACCAGATCGCGGCGAATTGCTTCTTTTTTGGCTTTGGAAATTTCAGCGGCAGCACGGGATACAATTATATTTTCTGCGCCCCGCGCGCCGGCCGCGCCGCCATCACCGGCGGCAATTACACCTCGGAACAAAATGCCTACACCGGCATTGATTTCAGTTATCACACCAACTTCCATCTCGCCTTCGTTTTCAATCCGCCCGCCGGTTATCTGGCGATCTATACCAACGGGACGCTCGCCGGCATCAACAGTTCCGTGACCACCGGCTTCAATTCCGTGAGCAACCTTTATAGCTGGATCGGACGTTCGCTCTACAGCGGTGATCCGTATCCCGATTTCACGCTGGATGAATTCCGCATCTACAATGGCGCCTTGCAGGTTGCCGACATCGCAGCCACACAGGTGCTCGGCACCGACCAGTTGCTGGTCACGAACAGTCCGACCGTCAGCGCCACAACCGCCGGCAGCAACCTGACCCTGGCCTGGCCGCTGGCCTCGTCCGGCTACGGAATTTTGACGACCACCAACCTGTCTGCCGGCAACTGGACCGCCATCGCCTTGACGCCGCAGATTGTCGGCAATCAATGGCAGGTGAATCTGCCCGTCACCGGCAATGCACAGTATTTCCGGTTATACAAATGAATCCAGACCAACAGTTTCATAGTCAGGCCAACCGCCCGTCAGCTGTTAAAATTTTGCGCGCAACATGGTGCATTCAACTTACGTTGCCCGTATCCAAATCCGCCTTATTGTTCTTAAACATTCCCTGTCGATGCCGGATATCCGGACTTTGAATCCAACCAGCCAAAATACGTGAAGTTTAAACCTGCATCCCTGAAGCGCATGGCCCGACGGCTATGCTTGCTCCTCGCCCTCATCGGATCGGGCCAGACGTTTGTCCACGCCCAAGTCTTCGTTCACCCTGGCGGGCTGCATACGCAGGCGGATTTTGATCGGATGAAGGCCAAGGTGGTGGCAAATGTTTCGCCTTGGGTGGATAGCTACAATCAACTGACGAACATCTGGATGGCCAATCTCAACATGCCGTGGCATCCGGTGACACAGATTGTCCGCGGCATATCGCCCAATAATTACGCCCGGAGCCAGGATGACGCCTTGGCCATTTACTACCACGCGCTACGCTGGCGGATCACCGGCGACACCAACTATGCCGAGGAGGCCATAGTTGGCATGAACCTGTGGTCGAGCACGATGACCAACGGCGTTGGCGGCAACAGCAACTGGGCTTTGGGCGCCGGTATTTGCGGTTATGAATTCGCCGTTGCGGGCGAGGCGTTGCGCGGCTACACCAACTGGTCGCAAACGAGCATCAGCAACTATTGCAACTTCCTGAAACTCTTCGCGGGCGGTAACGACAGCTTCCTTGTGAACCACAATGGCACCTGCGATAGCCATTATTGGTGCAACTGGGACGCCTGCAACGTGGCCTCGCTCATGGCCTGCGCGGTGTTTTGCGACGATACAAACATGTTCAACCGGGCGGTGGCCTATGTGAAGCAGGGCAACGGCAATGGGAACATGACCAGCGCCGCATGGTACATCCACACCAACGGCCTGGCGCAATGGCAGGAGAGCGGACGCGATCAGGCGCACACCATGGACGGTATTGCGTGGATGGGCGTGGCGTGCCAGGTGGCCTGGAATCAGGGCGTGGATTTGTTCGGCTTCGACAACAACCGTTATTTGCGCGGACTGGAATATGTGGCCAAATATAATTTATGGAACGACGTGCCATATGCGTCGTATTTCGTATGCGAAGGATCATCATTCGCCTGGGGCACCACCGCATTGAACGCCGGCAGCCGGGGATTTTTACCGCCGACGTGGGATCTGTTCTACAACCACTATGTGAACAAGCGCGGCCTGGCCGCGCCTTACACGGCGCAGGCGGCGGCGGTGTTGCGGCCTGATGGGTTCTACAACAACGCGAACTCGCCGGACTTCGTGGGCTTCACCACCCTGACCTGCCTGCTGGATCCAATTCCTGCCGGTGCCGTGCCCGGCGGCGTGACCACCAGTGTGAGCGGGACGAATGTGCTTCTGACGTGGTGGGGATCAGCTTATGCCACCAACTATCTTGTCAAACGCGCAACGGTAAGCGGCGGCCCTTACACAACCATCGGGACCATTTCCGCCTCGGCCGACCGGATGTTCCAAGATTCGACCGTCACCAATGGCGGAACGTATTATTACGCGATCTCGGCTCTGGACAAATTTGGCGAATCACCCAACTCCCCGGAGAAGACGGTCACCATCCTCAATCAACTGGTGACGTATTACCGGTTCAACGAAAGCGGCGGCACCACGGCGTCAGACTCCTCGGGAGTAAGCCCGTCCGCCACGTTGATGAATGGTGCGGCATTTGCAGCGGGCCGATATGGCAACGCCGTGAGTATGAATGGCAGTTCACAGTACGTGGCCCTGCCGAACGGTTTGATCAGCGGCCTGGGAGATTTCACCATCGCCACGTGGGTCTATCTGAATAGCGTGACCAGCTGGACCCGCATTTTTGATTTCAGCGCGGACACCGACCGTTACATGTTCCTCACCCCTACCGCCGGTTCCACGGTGCGGTTTGCCATCACAAAGTTCAGCGGGAACGGCGAGCAACAGATCAACGGCAAGTCAGCGCTGACAACCGGCTGGCATCACGTGGCCGTCACGCTCAAGGGAACCGAAGGCAGCGGCGTAGGCGTGCTCTACGTGGACGGTGCCGCCGTCGGAACAAACAGCACCATGACCTACACGCCCGGCATGATCGGCAGCCTCGTCAATGCAACGAACAATTACATCGGCCGCTCGGCGTTTGCCGGCGACCCTTATCTGAACGGCCTGGTGGATGATTTCCGCATCTACAATGGCGCTCTGACGGCAGCGCAAATCGCCACACTGTATGCCAGCGCTCCGCCTGCCGCCCCTGCCCCGCCAGCGACGGTCTCGGCCACGGCGGCATCATCCAGCGTCATCAATCTGGCGTGGACCGCAAGCAGCGGCGCGACCAATTACCTCGTGCAGCGCTCGCTGGTCAGTGGCGGCCCTTACACGGTCATGGCCTCCGGCATCACGACGACCAATTACACTGACACCGGTTTGAGCGGCAGCACGATTTATTATTACGTCATCGCCGCCGTGAACAACGGCGGACAGGGAACGAACTCGGTTGAGGCCGGTGCCACCACGCTGACACCACCGGCAACGCCCTCCAGTTTGACGGCCACCGGAATGTATGGCGGCCAGATTGTGTTGTCTTGGGCTACCAGCGCCGGCGCAACGGGTTACAACATCAAGCGCTCTTTGCAGGCAGGCGGACCTTATGTGACTGTAGCGACGGGCGTGACGACCACGGGCTATACGAACACCAGCCTGGTCTTGAATGCGACCTATTACTACGTTGTCTCTGCCGTCAACGCGAACGGGGAAAGCCCTAACAGCAGTGAAGCCAGTTCGATTGTCCCCGTGCCGACACTGCTCTGGAAGGGCAATATCAACTCCAACTGGGACATCAACCAGACAACCAACTGGCTCTTCGGGGGCTTGCCCAGCACCTATTTCACGGACGGCGCAGCGGTCACCTTCAACGATACCGCAACGACCAGTTTGGTAAATCTATCGGCGGGCGTTTCGCCGTACAGCGTGACGTTCAGCAATTCAACCTTGAGCTACACCGTGAGTTCAGCCAATGGCTCCGGCATCGGCGGCAGCACAACGCTGTCCAAGTGGGGAACCGGAACCGCGACCCTGACCACCACGAACACGTTCACCGGCGACATCACGATCCTGGCCGGGGCCGTGACCATCGGTGGGGCCGGCCAGCTCGGCGGAGGAAATTATTCCGGCAATATCGCCAACTACGGCACGTTCAACTACAACAGTTCGGCGGCGCAAACCCTGGCCGGAAATATTTCCTTGAGCGGCTCGCTGGGGAAGACCGGCACCGGCACGTTGACTTTGACCAAGGCGGACGATTACTCAGGCACCACGACCGTCAACAGTGGCCAGTTGGTGTTGACCGGCTCTGGTGGGCTGCTGAAAAGCAGTTCGATCCTCATCGGCAACACCAGCGGCAGCAGCGCAGCGGTTTCGCAGGCCGGCGACAATACATCAGTCACTCCCGGCACGGCACTGGGCGCGTTGCAGATTGGCAGCACACCCGGCGGTTTTGGTTATTACAATCTCTCGGCGGGCAGCATCGGGTTGAGCAGCGAAATGGACATTGGCGGTTCCAGTGGCGGCGCAGGCACGTTCGGACAATTTGACATGATCGGCGGCAACATGACGCTGCCCAATTCCACTTCGACTTATTTTCTGCCAAACCGCGGCGCGGCGGGCGAATCGAGCGTGGTGAATTTCTCCGGCGGCACCGTGAGTATTGCAGCCAACGCCACCCCCGCCTTTGCCAGCGCCAACGGATTCAGCGCCAACTGGGCCGGCAGCGGTTCGGCACAGACCAATACGACCACCTTCAGCGGCTCGGCGCAATTCCTCACCCCCAGCCTCAACGCCAACCTCAATGTCGGCGGCAATGCCGCCAATATCTGTAATTTGAACCTGAACGGCGGTCTCTTGCAGGTGCTGGGCATTCCCGCGGCGTCCGGCGCCTCGCGGATCAATTTCAACGGCGGCACGCTCAAGGCCGGAATCAGCGGCGGCCTGTTGTTCAGCGGACTGCAGAGCGCTCTGGTTTACAGTGGCGGCGCGACCATTGATGACAACGGCCAGTCCGTCGCCATCGATCAGGCGCTGCAATCACCCTCCGGCAACGGGGTCAGTTCCATTCCCGTGGTGAGCGGCGGGGCCGGTTACATCATGCCGCCGCGCGTTCTCATCACCGGCGGTGGCGGCAGCAATGCAACCGCATCGGCATCCATCGCCAACGGAGCCGTCACCGGCATTACCGTGACCTGTCCGGGCGCTGGCTATACCTCTGTTCCGGCTGTGACCTTGTTCGGCGGCGGCTTTACCGCAGCGGCAACGCCCGGCACGGCGACGATTGCAGCGAACGTCGGCGGCGGCCTGACCAAACTGGGCCCGGGCACGCTCACTTTGAGTGGCTCAAACAATTACGCCGGCCCGACCGTCATCAACGCCGGCACGCTAAAATTAGGCGGGCCGTTGCTGTACCTTTCCTTCGACAGCACCAACGGCACGACGGTCATCAATCAAGGCGCTGGCGGTGCCGCGCTGAATGGCACGTTAACAGGCACCAACGTGACCATTGCTGGCGGCGGGCATTCCGGCAAGGCGCTGCTGGTGAGCAACGGCCCGGTGAACGCCGGCTACGTGTACATCAACAGTCCCGTTGTCAATTTCAACAACGGCGGCACTTGGACGTGGGGCATGTGGATCAAGACCTCCACTGCCGGCGCAGCGTACATGTACCAAGGCGCCGGTGGCTGGGCTTCCGGCAATTCGAGTTTTTATCTGAATTCCGGCGGCACCACGGCCGGGACCAAAGGCGGCGGCGTCCGCTACGCCCAGAATTGGCAGGAAGGCACCACCACTTTGAATGATGGCAACTGGCATTACATCGCCATGACCTGCAACAACGGCACCAAGGTCTTTTATGTTGATGGAGCCATTGACACGTGGATCGCAAACGCATGGAGCAGCAGCGGCACGGGCAACCAGTTGTGGATCGGCGGCACCGCTGATACCGGCGATGGCAACGCGCCGTTCAATGGCATGATCGACGACGTTTCAATTTTTGGCCGCACGTTAAGCCAGTCTGAAATCACAAACGTGATGAACGGGATCAAATCCACCAGCCCGGCCCTGCCCACCAGCGCGAACGTCGTCGTTGGCTCCGGCGCAACCCTGCAGCTCGATACAGTGGCGCAAACCATCGGTTCACTCACCGGGAGCAATTCGAGCAGCGTCCTGCTCGGTGGCGGCTCTGCCACTGCGTTCAACTTTGGCAACACCTCCAACACGGTCTTCGCCGGCGGCATCAGCGGCAACGGTTCGGTGACCAAAAATGGCGCCGGCACGGTCACGCTTTCCGGCGTCAACACCTACAGTGGCGCCACCACCATCAACGCCGGCACGGTGAAATTTGGCCAGAGCGATAGCACAAATTATGTGGCTTCGCTCGGCCCGCTGCTTTGGTTCAACTTTGACCAGGGAGTGGATGTCACCGACGGCATCGTGACCAATCTCGGCTCTGGCGGCATGGCGATGAATGGAATCTTGAACGGGAACGCCACGGTCACTGGCGGTGGACGTTACGGCAGCGCGCTGTCACTCGATGGCGCATCCAACCTTGAGATCGACAACCGGGTGACGCCCCTGGACTGCAATGTGACCGGCGCCAGTTGGACCTACGCGCTTTGGATCAAGACCGGCACCGCCGGCGGAGTGTTCGGTTATCAGGGCGATGGCACCTGGAGTTCGGGCGCCACGACGTTTTATCTGAACAGCAATGGCACTTCCGCCGGAACCAAAGCCGGCGGCGTGCGCTACGGCGATGGCTGGCTGACGGGCACAACCACGTTGAACAACAACATCTGGCATTTTGTCGCCATCACCGTCAGCGGCGGCACCAAGACCATTTATGTGGACGGCGTGATGGATGCCAAAACCGGAACCACCGGCTGGACGGCGCCGGCCATGACCTATGCGAATCAATTTCTGATCGGCGATACGCCGGACGCCAGCGACGGTGGCGTATCGTTTTCCGGGCTCATCGACGAGGTGTACCTGTTCAATCGTGCGTTGAGCCAGGCCGAGGTCGCCAATCTCATGGCCAATCAAAAAGTGGACCCGCCGGGCATTGTCACCGGCCAGTTGCCCGCCACTTCACCGGTGAGCCTCGCGTCCGGAGCGACCCTCGATCTGACCGGCACCTCGCAAACTATCGCCTCGCTCGCCGACGTCAGCGGTAGCGGCGGATCAGTCACGAACAGCGTCGGCACTGTGACCCTTACTTTGAACAGCAGCGGCACCAATACTTTTAGCGGACAGATTGTATCTGCAAATGCTGTCAACCTGGTCAAGAACGGGACCGGCATGCAGACCTTGAACGGTGCAAACAACTACAGTGGAAATACCACCGTCAACGCCGGCACTCTGGCCTTTGGTCAGGCCACCCTGCCCTCGAATGCCACCGTGACCGTGGCGAATGGCGCGGTCTTGAACCTGAATTTTTCCGGCACCAACCCGGTGGCCGGACTGGTGTTGAACGGGATCAGCCAGTCGCCGGGGACTTACAATGCGACCAATAGCGCCCCCTACATCACCGGCACCGGCAATCTGCTGATCGCAACTCCCATCGCCACCAACCCGCCCGACATTTCTTATTCGTTCGCCGGCGGTGGCCTCACCCTTTCATGGCCCGCCGACCACACCGGCTGGCGCTTGCAGATACAGACCAATTCGCTCATCACCGGCCTCGGCACGAACTGGACGACGGTGGCAAACTCCACCGGCACCAATCAAATGTTCGTTCCCGCTGACGCCACCGGCGGCAGCGCTTTCTTCCGCCTGATCTATCCGTAAAGATTTCCACCGGGGATTCCACGACCGGAGTGTGCCCGTCCCCGGGCACAGCAATGTTCATTTTCCAAAAACGCCAGGCCGACCCGTACCCGGGTACAAGCCCTGCCGCCTCAGCCATCTTCCATCCTTGATTCTCTGTTTTCATTTGGTTCGCCACCCCATCTTGTCGCGCCGTAGCCTTGGCCGATCGTCATTCGTGCATTCGACATTTTGGATGGGAACAAATCCAGGCAATGTCGAACCTAAACATCGTGTTTCTCCATAAAATTTGCTTCCCCGCCCTGCCCGTGCCTGCGAATCTGGTGATATGTCTACAATCAATGATACGTTGCCAACTGTACTGCTAAAACCGGGTGAGGCCGACCGCATCGTCGCCGGACATCCCTGGATCTATCAAAACGAAATCCTCCGCCTCACCCAGCCTGCCGCCGACGGCGACCT
>Ga0105238_10004110_pt1 | contig 14442 bp, 9 predicted proteins | sample KBSC34metaG_FD_81526 | JGI IMG/M metagenome (GOLD analysis project Ga0105238, IMG submission 81526) | Corn rhizosphere microbial communities from Kellogg Biological Station, Michigan, USA - KBS C3-4 metaG | ecosystem: Host-associated > Plants > Roots > Rhizosphere > Soil | place: Michigan, USA... | reverse complement strand
GCGCTGCGCCTCGAACTTGACGAGAACGCCGCCGATCACGCGTGCGTTGGCGCTCGCCAGACGGCCAAGCGCGGTGCGAGCGAGACTGGCGCGAATGCCATGCGCTTCCACCGCGAATACGACCGCCTCCACCCGGCCGCCGATGAGCGGCGCGTCGGCCAAGCCCATGATCGGCGGGCTATCGATCACCACATGATCATAGGATTCGAGCAAGGTCGCGATCAGTTGCGGCAACCGCTCTCCGGTAAGCAATTCGGCCGCGTTGGGTGGGATCGGCCCCGCGGTCATGACGGTCAGTCCCTGATCGGTGTGGATCAACAGGCTTTCGATATCGTCATTACCCGCGAGATAGTTGCTGAGGCCGCTATTGTGGGTCGTGCCGAGCAGGCTGTGCAGCGAAGGTGAACGCATATCGCCGTCAATCAGCACCACCGACTTGCGCGCCCGGACCAACATCAGGCCAAGCGCGAAAGCAGTGGTCGACTTGCCTTCGCCAGGACGCGTGCTGGTGATTGAGATCGACCGTGGGACGCCATGTTCGGTCGAGAACTCCAGATTGGTCTGGATCGCCAGATAGGCGTCTACCAATTCCGATCTGCGATCCTGCAGCGCTTCCAGCGGCGTTTGGCCAACCGCCATTGGAACGGATCCGATGAGCGGCACTCCAAGCAATCGGTCAACCTCGGCGGGATCAGCGATCGACTCATCGCTCTGCTCGAGGATGATGACCAGGATAACGCCCAGCACGATGCCGACTAGGAAACCGACAGCCAGATTCAGCCCCATACGCGGCGATGAGGGCTGGCGCGGCACCTGCGCAGGATCGACGATCGAGACGTTGTTCACGCCGACACCACCGGCGACCCCAATCTCCTTGTAGCGCTGCAACAGGCCGTCATAGAGTTGGCGATTGGTATCCACCTCACGCTGATAGATCGTATATTGAATGCTGCGTCGGCGTAGATCGAGCAGGCTCTCCTTGAGACCTCCCACGCGCGAGGCCAAGCCGCGCTCCCGTCCAAGCGCCGCGCGGTAATTCGCCGCCAGTGACGAGGAAATCCGTGTTTCTTCGCGGGCAATGCTCTTGTCGAGCTGGGCAATTTGCGAGGCGATCGCCTTCGCGGCGGGATAACCCGGTTCGAACTGCACCATCAGCCGCTGATATTCAGCCGCCAGTTCGGCCCGTTTTTCCCGAAGCTGGTTGATGGCGACATTGGTAAGCGCTTCGCTCTGGTCGCCACCGGCGCCGCGCGCTTCCGCGTAACGGGCCTCGGCCTCCATGCGGTCGGCCGTCGCCTGCGACAATTTGCCGTTGAGGGCAGCCAGATCGTCCGCGACGATCGAGCGTTCGACGGTGTGGTTGTCGCCCTGGCCCGATTCTATCGGAAGATTGATGATCTGCTGTTGGGATGCATAAGCGACCAACTGGCGTTCGGACTCCTCAAGCTTGCGGCGAAGCTGGTCGAGCCTGCTTTCAAGGAAGCTGCGCGCATAGGCCGTGGCCTGATAGCGACGCTCCAGCGTCATCTGGATGAAGCTTGACGACCACGTGTTTGCGACCCGTGCCGCCAGCACCGCATCCGGCGCACTGAAGTTGATGTCGGTCAGGCGTGACAGGCGTGTCGGTGAGACGCTGAGATGGCTGAGCAGGATCGCCGCCGCACGACGCTGCCGCTCGTCATGACCCGCCGCGCCATAGCGCCCACCGGCGCCCAGACCGGCCAGTTCGGCCGGCAGCTTGACCTTGAACAACTTGAAGAAAGCGGGGTCATCGGCGAAGCCGAACTGCTGGGCCACGCGGTCAGCCAGCGAGCGCGCCCGCAGCAGTCCATACTGGGTCTGGTAGAATTCCTGATCGGCGACGCTGGTTTCTTGCTGGATGTCCTGAATATTGACGATCCGGTTGGAATCGCGCGCGATCTCGATCGTGGTGGTAGCCGTATATTTGGGCGTCATCAGCAGGGTGAAGATCAGCGCGACGACCAGGCAGCCGAGCACGCAACCCGCGAAGACCAGTCGCCAGCGGATCGCGATCCGCAGATATTGACGGAAAAGCGGGATCTGCCCGTCCTCCGGCGTTACGCGAGCGATCGGGACCGGTTCGGCACCGATCAGGCGAAGCGGTTGGGAAGTATTCACGTCGCCCTCAATGCCGCTGGATCAAAGCGATGAGTGGTCCCGCCAGCAGCGGGGTCACGGATACGAAATCCTTGAACAGCCGCCGTGCGGGCGAATCGCCAACCACGATCATATCGTTCGGGTAGACGGCCGGATCGGCATAAGCCCCGCGCCTAATGGCGGTCATATTGTAGAGACCGGCCATACGTTGCCCGTTCACGGTCCTCAGTATGACGACGTCATCCAGTTTGGCGAATTCGCTCAGCCCCTTCGCGGACGCTATCGCGCGGCCGAGCGTCATCTGGTTGGTGACGGGATAGAGGCCGGGTTCGGTCACCTGGCCGTCCACCGCCACCACCTGGCTGACCGAGCTTTTGACGCTGATCGTCACCTGGGGATCACGGACATAGGCGCGCTTGAATGCAGCTTCGACGGCCCGCGCCAGTTCAACCGAGGTCTTGCCGCGCGCATCCACCGTCCCGATCAGCGGAAGCGAGATGCTTCCGCCCGGATCGACCTGAACTTCGCGACTGAGCTCCGGTACGTTGAAGACATCGATGACGAGCGTGTCGAGCGGACCGATCAAACTATCGCGGCCTTCCGCAATCAGGTCGGTCCGAGCGGGGACCGGCAGTGCCTGATCATGGGTCACCTGCAATTGCGGCGTGCTGCGCAACGGCACCTGACGAGCACATCCGCAGAGCAGAGCGGCTGCGAGAAGGACGAGATTAGGACGCATCCGTAGCCCTCGTGAGATGGCGGTCATAGGTATAAGTCTCGACAGCGTAAAGTCACGAAAGCACCGATAAGGCGTGCATTTTTCGGCGGCGCGCAGCCATCATCCAGGCGGCACTCTGGGCGGCGATCACCATCATCAACGGCGTTCGCACCGGATAATCGGCGACGCTGGCCAGCATGATCAATAACAGGATCGCGGAGCCGAGGCGCCCCAGCCCACCGCTTTCCCCGCTCCGCGGACGCCACAGCCCGAACGAGGTCCAAGCCCACCAGCCGACGAACAGCAGCAACAGGATCAGTGCCGGCAAGCCCCCCTCCATCATGACTTGCAGATAGTCATCATGTGCTTGGTTCATGAATGTGACCGAAAGGTTCTGAAACGATTCGTAACCGCGATAAACCGGATCGAACGACCCTAACCCGCTGCCGGTTGGAAAGAAATCGCCGATCATTGCCAGCAGCGGGCGCAATAACTTGACGCGTGCCTCCTCGGCCGGATCCGTCGCGAACAGGCGATGTATGGCCTCGTCACGCGAAAAGGTCAGCGCCGCTAAGATCAGCACCGCCGACAAAAGCATCCCGCCCCAGGCAACCGCTCTGCGACGACGCGGGGATAATGTTTCGAGCGCCGTCTTCATCGTCGGCCATGCCATGACGGACGCGATCGGCAGGGCAACCACAGCGAGCAGCAGCCCGGCCCGCGAACCGGTGGTCGGTATCATGAGCAGCAGAAAAGCAGCGCAGAGCGCCGCCAGCAACGCCTTGAACCGCCCTCTGACCCGATCTGTCCGCGTCCGATCCGCCCATAACGCCAGCATGGGTAGCCCGCAGGCGAGGAGCAGCGCCTGGTGATTTCGGTTTGCGAACAGACCCACTGCCGATCCGGTTGGCGGCGCTGCGTAGAAGCGCAGCGTGTCATCCATGCCCGCTGAGACCTGGGCGAGGCCAATCACCGCGCTCGCTATCACGATCACCAGCAACGTAAGCAGGATCGGCCCCTGGTCGCGCATGCGCAAGCGCCGCGCCGCCATGATCGTCGCGGCCGCCGGCAGAAGCGCGAACAGGGCATTCCAACCGCGATCCGGGACGAGGTTGATCGGGCGCCACGGTTGTGGCTCGCCTGCCGCCACTGCCGCCGCTAGATATTGGCCGTGGCCGGGAAGAGCGGCCCACAGTCCCGGTGGCAGCGGTATCAGCTGAATCGCGATCAGCCCGGCCAGCGCCGCCAGAAACCACAAAGCGGGCCGATAGGCGTCAGCGGATCGTTCCGGCATACGCAAACTCAGCGCCGCGATCAGCAGGATGGCGGCCAGCCGGACAACCGGCTGGGTCGCGACATCGAAGCGCGACGACCCTCCGGTCAGCGCAACGACTCCGACAAACAGGATGTAGCCGACCAGTGCGGCCCGCTTACCCATCACTTTCGTCCTGATCATCCCGTCGGATCATCTCTCTGAGCTACAGACCGCGCCCCTCGTCCACGACATGGGACCGATATGAAAATAGCCGCCCCTCGGGACGGCTATCTCATTTCCTGCTCATCCTGCCGGATGACAGAGATTGAGGCCAAATCAGCCGCTCGAGCCGTTATCCACCGCATCGGCAATCGCGACACCGGCAGCGACAGCGCCGGCCGCAATCAGCAACGTGCCGAGTACGCCCATTCCCAGAAGATGGCTGCTCTTCTGAGTCTTGGCGCCGGCGCGAACTGGCGTGGAGAGTGAAAGCGACTGAGCCGCAGACGTGGGCTGCACGGGCGCCGCCACCTTCGCCGCCTGGGCAGCTGCGGGAACCACCATCAAGGCAATCACGGCCGAAACCAATGTCTTCGATACGGTCATGAGACTGATCCTCTACTGACGAGGTGGATGCCTTCTGAGTGGCATATTTTTTGGCGAGAGGCAAGTTCCATGTCCGGAAGGTTGGTCGAATTCGGCATGTTATCAGGGGCGGGGCCAATCGAACGGCAGCATGTACGAGACTGATTTCATTCGATTAGGGTGAGGTCGATATCGGCGATAGAGCCCGACGCCCCCTTTGACCGCGCGTTGTACATCGTCGAAAGGACCACCGTCGGGGATGCCCTGCTTCAAGGCCCGATGCGCGTCCCAAACTGTGGTTGGCAGCTTTGCCGCCGTAACCGGATAGGGGGACTACTCTTCGCGTTTTTGGAGCGCCGACGTCCGGACGATATTCTACGAGGAGGTTGGCGGACTGCTGATAAACACGATCTCCTGCGCCCCTGACGTCAGCCCCATCAGCGGATGGACTTGATGTCGGCGGCGGTCAGAGCATCCTTGTATTTGTTGCCGAAATGGCTCCGTACATAGTTCACCACATCGGCCACCTGCTGGTCGGTCATCATACTACCGATCGGCGGCATGCCGTTTAGCCCATGCACGACGACATAGGCCGGATAGCCGCTGGCCGCGAGTTTCCCATTATTGGCGAGCGCCGGGTAGGCGCCCGCTCCTACGGCACCCTTTGCGTCGGGCATATGGCAGGCGGCGCACACGCGCCTGTAGATCTTCTCGCCGGTTGGCTCGGCAAACTGACCCCGCCCGGCAAACGCGCCATCGGCATCCGCGGTGGAAGCCGAGGAGGACTGGGCTACGGCGGCGGTCACCGTACCCAGCGCGAGGGCGGCCGTCGCCATCATGGTGAGTGTATGGATTTTCATAGCCTTAGCTCGCCAGAACATGTTGATGGAGGCGCGTAATCGCGTCGATCGCGGAGGTGATGCCACCCTCCTGCCACCCGCCGTAATAGGACGCATGTTCACCGGCCAACATGATCCGTCCGTCCATCTTGCAAAGGTTCGTGTAATGCTGCGCTCTAGTTGCTTCGGTCCAGGTGCCGAAACAGCCGAGCACCCACGGCACGCGATGCCAGCCGACCGCCACGCCGTTCATGAACTCCTCCCTATATTGCGGGTGGATCTGCGAACCCCATTCAAGCGCCCGCGCCACGCGCTCTTCCGGCGGAAGCGCAGTGAGTTCGAAACCCGCCGTACCGCCCGTATAAGCGCCCAGCAGCACGCCCGGCCCACTGGCACCATAATTGGAGCTGGGATAGCTGATCGACCCGATCGGCAGATCTGTGGCGGTAATGCCGCCATAGATCTGTTCATCCTGCTCCCAGAATCGCCGCTTGAATTCGAGACCCACCTTGACGCTCGTCGAATAGGGCACCGCGCGGATCGCGGCGGCCAGATCGGGGCCGACATTCATGTCGATCTGGGCAAGGACCGGCAGCGGAATGGTGCAGATGCAATAGTCTGCGCTGGCGGTCAGCTTGGCGCCGGTCTTGGTGTCGAGATAATCGACCGTGACGCCTTTTTCGCCCTGCCTTATCGCGGTCACCTTGCTGTTCAGCCGCACAAGATGGCCGATTGCACGCTCAAAGCCCTTACCGACCATGATCATGCCGCCGACCGGCTGAAAGATGGTGAACTCATGGTCCCAGCTGAGATTGCCGCCGATAGTGCGCCACATGCCGGACTGGAGCACCGTTTCCACGGACATCGGGTCGGATGGGATCGGCACCGCGCTCAGACCGCCGCCGGGCTCCTTGTCCCAGCCGCGACGGTTGCTCGAATCCCGACCCTTCACATAGCGAAAGTTCTTGTCGAGCGCGCCCCAGCTCCTGAGCGACTCCAGCAGGATCTCGCCATCTTCCTTGGTAAGCGTGTCGGTAAGCGCGCCCTTGTTGACGGCCTTGGCCAGCAATTCGCCGACATGGCCATAATAGTCGGCCTGGATATGGCGATAGCGCTGCGGCTTGCCGCCGAACTTCTGGGTGTCATGAACGTAGGCGTTGTAATTGACCTGCATGAACGGTTCGAGCCCGACGCCGAGTTCATGGCAGTAGTGCACGAGGCCATGATGATGCCAAGGGATACGCCAGGGGCCAGGGTTGATGTAGTTGCCCGGGGCGAATTGGCAGTGCTGCGTCGCCCCGCCCAGTTCCGTGAAGGTGTCGCCGCCACGCAACGTCCACGATCTACCGCCGACATGATCGTTATATTCAAGCACCTGGACCTTGTAACCGGCGCGGCTGAGTTCCAGCGCGGAGGTCGCGCCGGCAACGCCTGCCCCTAGGATCAGGACCGAGGTGCCCTTCGGGTTACCGTCCAGCTTTATAGGCGCCTTGAAATTCGAAGCTTTCGCCTGCCCGAAGCTCGACATCGCCATGTACATGGCCGACGCGCCTGCCGTTCGGCCGATCAAGCCCAACAGATCGCGCTTGCTCATCGGCGGAACGATGTTGTCCGTCATAACCCGTTTTTCATGCGCGATGCCCCCATGCGACCACACCCTCCAAACGGCGCAAACCCACCGTTGGAACGGGCGCCTGCAAGTGGAGGATGTCACCTAACCCGTGCTGCCATTCGGAGCTGGGCGGAGCGATCCGTCGATACGCCGTTTGGCGTATGCCGAACTCACGACGCGGTCGGCGGGTAGCCCCGGCTTGCTGCCGACGCACCTCATCGTGGCCGTAGAGGAAACAACGCTAAAGACATCCGCAAGCTTTTGCTGCGCGGCGGAATGGCACGCCGCGAGTCGCTTTTGCACAGCCAATCCGGGACCGCGAAATGCCCGATCTGGTCAATGCCGTAGTCCAAAAGGTCCTATCCAAATTGTCCTTGTCAAGAGCCGCGGACGTTGGAGCCCTTTCTGAAGCGCAGCTCGGGCGCCGGGATTATAACATTGTAAGTGTTGATAAAATATCCCGAATATCATGTTCCAACTGAGAGCGCCCGGAAGAGATGCGGTCGATTTGGCACTAATTGGCCGAACACCCCTCCATAATGACAGGCCAAATCAGAAGGTCTTGCGTTTCGATTCGCTGCAACGCACAATCAAACCGTAGCGCGCGATTCACGAGTCGTGCGCTTTCGGGGCAATAATAGACGATGACGCATCGCGACATGTATGGGTCCGGCGCTCGAAGCGTCGGTCCTTGGGATCTTTGCCGTTTGCCGGCGCACTCAAATGGGGTGCGCGCTGGGTGAGCGCGCACTTCCGCCGCGTGGGACATCTACCGCACGTGCGATTTGGCACGCATTTCCGCATGCTGAAGCCGGCACGCAAAGAATGGCTCCGGCTTGTCGCGTCGGCGCTGACATGGGGCCTCCCCCTAGCGGCCATCGCGCTGATCATCGGCGCCGAGCTCTATGACGGCAGGGATACGCTGATGCATTATGCTGCGGTCGGCGATCTGCTGGCCATGGCGGTACTTGCGGCGATCGCCCACCGGTTTCGCGATCGCGAGAAGGAGAAGAGCACGGGAGTCGGCCCCGTGTTCGAAGATCGCGCGCCGCTGCTCCAATTGATGCGAGACAAGGAGGTGGCCGAAGCCGCCAATGCGACCAAAAGCCGCTATCTGGTTAGCGTCAGCCATGAAATCCTGTCCCCCCTCAACGCGATATACGGATACGCCCAACTGGTGGAACGGGGTGATGGTGTAAGCCCGAAGGAGGCCGCGCGAGTCATTCGCAGAAGCACCGAGCATCTGACCAGCCTCGTGGAAGGCCTTCTCGACGTCTCGCTGGTCGAGAATGGCGTCCTGAGTGTCAAAAGCGATACGGTCCGCCTTGCCCCGTTTCTCGATCAGATCGCGAGCATGTTTCGCCCTAGTGCAGAGAGCAAGGGATTGGAATTCCGGTATGAATCGCCGGCGGCGCTGCCCGAGTTCGTCCGCATGGACCAAAAACGGGTTCGGCAGGTACTGATCAATCTGCTGTCCAATGCCATCAAGTTCACCGCTGCCGGTTCGGTAACCCTGCGGATTTCCTATTCCTCGCAAATCGCCGTGTTCGAGGTCGCCGACACAGGGCCGGGAATAGCGGTCGATGATCACGACGCCATCTTCGCGCCCTTTGAGCGTAGCGGGAATGTCAATGCCCACGGCAAGCCGGGTTTTGGCCTGGGGCTGTCAATCACGAGGGCGCTTGTCCAGATTCTTGGCGGCAATCTGGAAATGGAGAGCAAGGTCGGCAGCGGAACCCGCTTTCGCGTGACCATGATGTTGAGCCATGTTTCCGGCCAGATGCTGGAGCCGACCGAGGCCCGTCGCGTCACAGGCTACGAAGGTGAACGTCGCTCGATCCTCGTGGTCGACGACGATATCCAGCAACTGACGCTCATGTGCCATCTGCTCGAAACGCTCGGGTTTGAAGCCACGGCTGCTCCCAGCGGCGAGATCGCGGTCGATCTGAGCGCAGCCACTCCATTTGACCTCGCGATCCTGGACATTTCGATGCCGGGCCTGTCGGGCTGGGAAACCGCGAGCGTTTTGAGATCGCAATGGGGAGCGGCGCTCCGCATCGTGATGCTGTCCGCCAATGTGCAGGAAAGTCGCCGGCCGAATATCGGCACGCAGGTGCATGACCTGTTCATCGCGAAACCGTTCGAGATTGACGCGGCAATCGACGCGATCGGAGACCAGCTCAATCTGCAATGGATTTGGGATGCGTCGGGCCCAGGCGGGACAAAGGCCGGAAATACGGCGGCCAGGCCCTTGCTGCTGCCGGACGCCGCGCTGCCGCACGTCGAACGCCTGCAGGAACTGCTCCGTATTGGCCACGTTCGGGGAATCGAGGCGGAGATCAAGAAATTCGCCGCCGCCGCACCCGACGCCCAAGACATTGTTGCACGCCTCTTCGGCTGCCTCGACCATTTCGATCTCTCTGCGCTAGCGAAGATACTGGAAAACATCTGTGATGGACGGCTCGCCTAACCACCGCGACACGGTACTGATCGTCGATGACGAGCGCGATTCATTGCGCCTGATGAGTGACGCATTAGAGTCAGCAGGCATTACGGTTCTCATCGCCACCTCAGGGGCAGCGGCAGTGCAACTTCTGGCACACATCGTGCCGGATCTCATCCTGATGGATGCCGTGATGCCCGGGATGGACGGGTTCGAGACGACGATCACCATCAAGAAAATTCCGACCCTCGCCCACATTCCAGTCATCTTCATGACCGGCCTGACCGAGAGCGAACATGTCGTTGAAGCCTTTGAGGTTGGCGGCGTGGACTATGTCCGCAAACCCGCCAACATCCAGGAAGTACTCGCCAGGGTTCGTGTTCATATGGCCCACGGGCGCGCCCAACACGCGAGCGTTACCAGCCTCGACGCGACCGGACGCCTGATGCTCGCAACCGACATGCGCGGCCGCTTTATCTGGTGCACGCCGCTGGCGGAGCGGGCGATCGCACGCGTTGCCCCGGGTTGGGGCAAGGAGGATGAGGCGCTGCCCCTCCCGTTCCAAACGGCGGTCCAGCGCCTGTCAGCGAGGCACGCGACGGGAGCGGAGGGCTCGGTCCGGATCGAGCAACCCCTGGGAACGCTCGAGCTCGTCCTGATTGCACAGTATCGCGAGAACGAGGTGCTGATCCGCCTCAACGAACTCAATCCCGACGAACATGCGGCGCGATTGAGAATGCGGTTACCGATCACCGATCGGGAAGCCCAGGTCCTGCTTTGGTTGAGCTACGGAAAGTCCAGTATCGATATCAGCGACGTTCTCAGCATCAGCCCGCGGACGGTACAGAAGCATCTGGAACGAATATTCGAAAAGCTGGGGGTCGAAACGCGGGCAGCGGCGGCCGCCCTGGCCATTCGCGCGATTGACCGGTGACACGACGCTGCCAGGGCTCCTGCCTTGCCAGCGTCGTGTCGTTTTGAGCTTTATTTTCCCGGCTTTTTGGCGGCAATTGCTTCAATCTCTATAAGAAAATAGGGTCCAACAAGGGCACCAACCTGAAACGCCGAGCGGGCGACCGTCTGGGGATTCTCCGCCGTCTTGAAGTAGGTTTTGAAGCCTTCATTGACTCCGGCAAAATCCAATTTGCCCAGCCTGGGATCAGGAGCGATGAACAGCGTGAGTTTGACCAGGTCGGACATGGCATAGCCCTGCCTCTCCAGAATGGTCTTTATCTTGCCGAGGACGCTGATCGTCTGCGTCTTGCTGTCGCCCATTTCCTCGAGGCTCTTGATATCGCCCAGGGCCTTGTGGGGGTCGAGGGGCGCGGCGAGCTGTCCGGACACAAAGAGCAGGTCAGTTCCTGCATTCACCTTCGCGGCTTCAAGGATCAAGGCCGACGGGTTGCTTGTGATCCGGGTTATTTGCGCCCCGGCCTGGGTGGCCGCTATCGGCGCGGTCATCAGCGCTGCGAGGGACAGAATCTTCCTGAGCATGAACGGTTCCTCCAGGGTATTGAGCAGGCGCGCCAGCCAACGCCTGGGTCTTCGCGAACACTCGGTGCGGTCACCTCGATCGCATCGTGCGCCGCCACCGCCTGGCAGCGTTTCACCGATGAAGCATCCTAGGCGCCGCTCGGCGGAATCTCATACGTAAATCGGCGTATATGCAACCAACAAGTTATGCGGTGATCTGATTTCCAGGACAAGGTGGAGCCATGTCATATTGGCGACCGCCATTGCAAATTTACGCATAACTATACTGGCCCTGGTCGGCGAGGTAATCAACGTTTTGACTTGGCCGATATAATAAAAGGAGGTGCATGCGGGAACCGGCTGGGGGGAAATCAATGTTACGTATCGCCAAATTTTCTTGCGTTGCCCTGCTCTCTTCGACGGCACTGTCCGCGGTACATGCGGCGGATCCCGACACGACATCTTCCATCGGAACGCCTGCCGAGAATCTGCCGGCCGCTGCCCCATCGGCCGATACCCTGCAGGGAGGCGAGGTGATCGTCACCGGTACGCGCGCGGTCGGCACCAAGGCAGCTAATAGCGCCGCGCCCGTCGCGGTTCTCGACAACACGGCGCTGGCTCATGTCGGCCAGGCGAACCTCAACCAGGCTCTGACTCAGCTCGTGCCGTCCTTTACCGCTCAGACTCAGGGCACCGATATGGCGAGCTTCTCGCTCAGTGCCCGGTTGCGCGGCGTCAGCCCCAACCACACGCTCGTCCTTGTCAATGGCAAGCGACGGCATGGCAATTCCATCCTTCAGGTCATCAACGGCGCCTTCGGCGGCTCCGCGGCGCCCAGCATCGATCTCGTTCCCCCTGATATCGTGGGGCACATCGAAATCCTGCAGGACGGCGCGGCCGCACAATATGGCTCCGACGCGATCGCCGGCGTCATCAACATCATCCTGAAGAGCAATACGTCCGGCGTAACCGCCAAAGGCACGGTCGGGCAATTTTATGATGGCAACGGCCTGCAGCATAGCGAAAGCGCGAGTATCGGTCTGCCGGTCGGTGGCAGCGGCTTCTTCGATCTCGCGCTGTTCCACCGCTGGAATGACTATGACCCTCAGGGTGACGGCCAGATGACTGCCGTCAACTTCAACGGCACGACCAACAGCACCGTGTCCGCCGCGTTCAAGCCGATCTATGACGCGCTCAATGCGAAAAACGGGACAGCCAAGATCAACGGCGGTCCACCCAGGTCCCTTCTGAATATTCTCTCCTACAATGCGGGCTATGATTTCGGCGGGGTCGATTTCTATTCCTTTGGCGATGTTTCGCATCGCCACGGCAAGGCATTGCAGGGATTTCGGCCGCCGAACCGCGTTTGCGCGGACAGCACGAATCCGGCAACCTGCTTTGCGCCGACGGTTTCCGCCGGCATGGTCCCCCTCATCGAGGTGGTGTCCGATGAATTTTCGATCACCAATGGCCTGCGGGGTAATGTCTCGGGCTGGAACTGGGATCTCGCCGCCACCTATGCCGAGGACAAATCGCTGGTTTACACCACCGGTTCGGCCAACGCCTCTTTGTGGAGCGATTCGTTCAAAGCAGCCGCGGCTACGCCGGCCACGACGGATAGCGGCTTCACGCCGCGCGATTTCTACGATGGCAGTTTCAAGTTTACGCAATTTGTTGGCCAGCTCGACGTCCGCAAGGAGTTTGAGATCGGCCTCGCCTCCCCTCTCACATTCGCCTTCGGTGGCGAATATCGCCGGGAAACCTATGCGATCACCCCCGGTGACGACGGCTCGCGCTATAAGGAAGGCGGACAATCCTTCCCGGGGTTCGCGCTCAGCGACGCGGGCAGCTCAAAGCGCACGGCCAAGGCGGCCTATGGCGATGTCATCGTCAAGCCGATCGACGGTTGGTCGGTCGACCTGGCCGGTCGCTTCGAACATTATAGCGATTTCGGCAATACCACGATCGGCAAGCTGACGAGCCGCTATGATTTCAGCCCGGCTTTCGCCATTCGCGGCACCATCAGCACCGGCTTCCGGGCGCCCGCGCTGCAGGAATCAGGCTATTCGTCAACCAATGTCGGACCGACCAGCGCCGTCATTCAGCTCCGGCCCGGTTCGACTGGCGCGCTCGCTGCAGGGTTCGGCCCGCTCAAGCCGGAGAAATCCAAGAATCTCTCGGCCGGCTTCGTGTTGCGGCCCGTACCGAAGCTCGTCGTCACGCTCGACGGCTATTATATCAAGATCAAGGATCGCATCGTTTCCTCGGGAACGATCACCGGCCAGAACGCCTCGCCCTATCCGCTCGCGGCTGTTCCGGTGCTGAGCCCGCTCATTAATGGCCAAACACCCTACGCCCTTGTGCAAAGCGCGATCCTCGCCAGCGGCAAGACGATCGATCCGACCGTCGTTCAGTCGGGTAGCCTCAGCATTCAAACCTTTACCAACGGCATCGACACCCGAACTTACGGCATCGAACTGGCCGCGCGTTATCCGGTCACTCTCGACTTCGGTAAGCTCGACTTGACGTGGGGCGCCAATTACAACGACACCAAAGTCGTCAAGAACCACCTGGGCACCTTGTTCAACCTGCAGGCGCAGGCGATCATCGAACAGGCCAGCCCGAAGTTCAAAAGTGTATTCGGGGCTCTGTTCACGACCGGCCATTTCAGCGCGAACATGCGGGCGACTTATTATAGCAAGACCGTTGCGCTGGTTCAGCCGAATGGCGCTTCGACCACGCCGCGGCCGATTGGTAGCGCCACCGGCGGCTATTATGAAGGCGTTGTGAAGCCAGCCACGATTTTCGATCTTGAACTCGCATACGGCGTGACCAAGTTCATGAACGTCGCAATCGGCGCAAACAACATACTCAACAAGAAGCCTGAAGTTCCGCCTCTGGTCGCTGACTATAACCCCGCCGATCCCAAATGGGCGCAAGGCCGTTCTCCGTATATCAATAACGGCGGAACGATCAACGGCGTCTATGGCCATGGTCCCTACGGCACGAGCGGCGGCTATTACTACGCGCGTGTCACGTTCGACTTCTAAAATTGAGGGGGCGACGGACTTGATCCGTCGCTCCCCTTTTTCCCGCAAACAACCTCGAAGGAGATGGATTCATGAAATTCAAGCTCATGCTCGGATGCGCCCTGGCGCTGCTCGCGACCGCCGCAGACGCGAAAGAGAAAGTCAAGCCGCAGATCGAACGCACGGTCAACGGCCCCACCGCCGTCATTTCCAGCACCGTTTCGATCCCGCCCGGCAGCCGCATCATCTACCTTTCCGGCTCGACGGGATCCCCCCTCGATCCAGCCAAGCCGGACGAAGTCGGTGACACGAAGGCGCAAACGCTGAGCATTCTGACCAAGATGAAGGCGACGCTTGAGGGCATGGGTCT
>Ga0105238_10004109_pt1 | contig 14443 bp, 13 predicted proteins | sample KBSC34metaG_FD_81526 | JGI IMG/M metagenome (GOLD analysis project Ga0105238, IMG submission 81526) | Corn rhizosphere microbial communities from Kellogg Biological Station, Michigan, USA - KBS C3-4 metaG | ecosystem: Host-associated > Plants > Roots > Rhizosphere > Soil | place: Michigan, USA... | reverse complement strand
GAAGATGGTTCCGGCGGCGGCAAAGATCTTCGGCAGTTCGGCCCGCAACTCCTCGCGCAGCTTGTAGTCGAGATTGGCCAAAGGCTCGTCGAGCAGCACCAGGCTGGCATTCTTGACGATGGCGCGAGCAAGCGCGGTGCGCTGCTGCTGGCCGCCGGACAGGCTGAGCGGCGTGCGGTCGAGATAGGGCGTCAGCTTGAGAAGCGCGGCGGTGTGGCGCACTTCCTTGTCGATCCTGGCCTGGTCGACGCCTGCAACCCGAAGCGGCGAGGCGATATTCTCATAGACCGTCATCGCCGGATAATTGATGAACTGCTGATAGACCATGGCGACGTTGCGCTTCTGCACCTTCTGTCCGGTGACGTCCTTGCCGTCGAACCAGACCGTCCCGGACGTCGGCGCGTCGAGGCCGGCCATCAGCCGCATCAGGCTGGTCTTGCCGGAGAGCGTCGGTCCGAGCAGAACATTCAGCGAGCCGTGCTGAAGCGTCAGCGACACGTCGCGGATATGCTCCTGCGCGCCGACCGTCTTCGTCACGTTCCTCAGTTCCAGCATCACGCCTCCTCCCAGGCCTTGCGCATCAGCGGTCGATCCTCATTCCGCCGCCGCGACGTGACGGCTACTCAGTCCATGCATGAATTCTTCCAGCGCTCCCGTCTGCTCCCGGCTGAAATGCAGGCCGCGCTTGGTGCGGCGCCACAGCACGTCCTCGGCGGTGACCGCCCATTCGTTCTCGGCGAGATAGCGAACTTCCGCCTCAAAAAGGTCGGCGCCGAAATTGCGGCCGAGATCGGCATTCGACTTGGCAAGTCCGAGCAGCTTTTCGGCGCGCGTGCCGTAAAGCCGGGTGAGCCGGCGCGCCAGCCGCTGGTCGAGGAACGGATAGGTGTTCTTGAGCCTCGCGACCTGCGCATCGAAACCGGTCGGCGGAAAATCGCCGCCCGGCAGCGGCGCGTCATGCGTCCACGGCTTGCCGCGCTTGCCGAGGAAACCTTCGATCTTCTCCAGCATCGATTCTGCCAGCCGGCGGAAAGTCGTGATCTTGCCGCCGAAGGCGTTGAGCAAGGGGGCGGCGCCCTCCCCGCCATCGGCCTTCAGCACATAGTCGCGCGTCGCCTCCTGTGCCTTCGAAGCGCCGTCGTCATAGAGCGGTCGCACCGCCGAATAGGTCCAGACGATATCGGAGCGCTTTACGGCCACCGCGAAATACTCGCTTGCCGCGGCGCACAAATAGTCGATCTCGGTATCGGAGATCTTCACGTCATGCGGATCGCCCGGATAGTCTCGGTCGGTGGTGCCGATCAGCGTAAATTCTTCCTCGTAAGGAATGGCGAAGATGATGCGGCCGTCCTTGTTCTGGAAGAAATAGGCGCGCGGGTCGTCGAACTTCTTGTTGATGACGATATGGCTGCCCTGCACGAGGCGGACATTGTGGACTTCGTTCTGGCCGACGGCGGTCTGCAGCACGTGATCGACCCAGGGGCCGGCGGCGTTGACGAGAAGCCGCGCGCGAACCTCTTCCGTGTCACCTGTAAGCACATTCTGCACTTTTACGGTCCAAAGCGCGCCGTCGCGCCGCGCGCTGACCACCCTGGTGCGGGTGCGGACAATGGCGCCCCGGTCAGCGGCGTCACGGGCGTTCAGCGCCACCAGGCGCGCGTCGTTGACCCAACCGTCCGAATATTCGAATGCCTTGCGGAACAATGGCTTGAGCGGCTTGCCTGCCGGATCGCTGGCCATGTCCAGCGTCTTCGTCGCCGGCAGCAGCTTGCGCCCGCCGATGTGGTCGTAAAGGAAAAGTCCGAGCCGGATCAGCCAAGCCGGCCGGAGGCCCTTGGCGTAAGGCAGCACGAAGCGCATCGGCCATATGATGTGCGGCGCGTTCTTCCACAGAACCTCGCGCTCCATCAGCGCTTCGCGCACCAGCCTGAACTCGTAGAATTCGAGATAGCGCAGGCCGCCATGGATGAGTTTGGTCGAGCCTGACGAGGTTCCGCTGGCCAGATCGTTCATCTCGGCGAGATATACCGAAAATCCGCGACCGACCGCGTCGCGAGCTATGCCGCAGCCATTGATGCCGCCGCCGATGACGAAAATGTCATGGATCGGAGATGCGTCCAAGAGTTCCTCCAACGATTTCGCATTGCACCATTTTTGTGTTTTACGAAACCGTGGCGGAATTATTTCGAACTCAAACCGAATGTCAAACGAAATATCACAGATGCGTGAGCCTGCCGTGATGCGAGCCTATTCGAGCGCTGTCTCGATCAGCCGCACCTCGGTCTCCTCGCAGATCCTGCGGATCGAGGCGATCTCGCAACGATCGGTGATAAAGGTATTCACCTGCGAAAGATGGCCGATCCGCACCGGCGCCGTGCGCTCGAATTTGGTCCGGTCGGAGACCAGGATGACATGGCGGGCATTGGCGATAATCGCCTGCGCCACTTTCACCTCGCGAAAATCGAAGTCGAGCAGCGCGCCGTCATGGTCGATCGCCGAGGCGCCGATAACGGCGTAATCGACCTTGAATTGGCGGATGAAATCGACTGCCGCCTCGCCGACGACGCCCCCGTCAGAGCCGCGCACCACGCCGCCGGCGATCACCACCTCGATCGTAGGATAGATGCGCATCCTATTGGCAACATTGATGTTATTGGTAATGACCATGAGCCCGTTGTGGTCGAGCAGCGCCTTGCTGACGGCCTCGGTGGTGGTGCCGATATTGATGAACAGCGAGGCATTGTCGGGGATCAGTCTTGCCGCGGCGCTGCCGATCGCTTCCTTCTCGTCGGCGGCAATCTTGCGCCGGGCCTCATACTCCATGTTCTCGATGCCGGACGGGAACAGTGCGCCGCCATGGATGCGGGTAAGCAGGCGCTGATCGCATAGATCGTTGAGGTCCTTGCGGATGGTCTGCGGCGTCACATTGAAATGCGTCGCCAGGTCATCGACCAGCACCCGGCCATGATCTTTCGCCATCTGGATGATTTCGGCATGGCGTGGCGAAAGAAACATCGGGCATCCTCCATTTTCGTTTTTTCCGTCTATATCGGAAAACGAAAGCGAAGAAAAGGCATAAGCCGGCTAACGAAAATCACCTGATTGCAAAAGGCAAACCAGTGCGTAACGGGTCGCAGCCTCAGGATGGGCGCCGGGCAATCTCGGTTATGACGTCGAACGCCGCATCGACATCGGCTGCCGTCGATTCAAACTGGCCTGCCTGAAAGCGGATCGCCACGCGCCCATCGACCCGCGTTTGCGTCAGGTAAATGCGGCCATCGGCATTGATGGCATCGACCAGGCGCAGATTGTGTTCGTCAGGATCGATGCCTTCTGCCGCGCGATGCCGGAACGAGAAAAGCGACAGCATCGGCTCGCTGCTGAGCTCGAAATCCGTTTCCTTGGCCAACCGTACGGCAAGCCCTTCGCTCCAGGCGACATGGTTGCGGATCATGTTGCGCAATCCTTCAAGGCCATGGGCGCGCAGCAGGAACCAGAGTTTCAGCGCACGGAAGCGGCGCCCGAGCGGCACCGACCATTCCGAATAGTTGATGATGCCGTCATGGCCTCGGGTCTTTAGATAGTCCGGCTTGATCGCCAGCGTGCGCACCAGGTCTTCCGGCTGGCGCACGAACTGGATCGAGCAATCGAACTGCGCTCCCAGCCATTTGTGCGGGTTGAAGACGATGGAATCGGCGCCTTCGACGCCGGTCCAGAAATGCCGGTATTCCGGGCAGATCATCGCCGACCCGGCCCAGGCGGCATCGACATGCAGATAGAGCCCGTGCCGCCTCGCGACCGCGGCCACCGCCGCAATGTCGTCTGTGCCACCCGTGCTGGTGCCACCGACGCAGGCGATGATGCCGGCAGGCAGCAGACCGGCTTTGCGATCGGCAATGATCGCTGCCTCCAGCGCCGCCATGTCCATCGCGCGGAAGCGTCCGCCAACCGGGATGCGGACGAGGTTTTCCTCGCCGATGCCGGAGACCCAGATGGCGCGGTCGATCGATGTATGGACCTGGTCCGAGGAATAGACGCGCAACCTGCCCTGCCCCGCCAAGCCCTTTTTGTTGCCCTGCCAGTCGAGCGCCCGCTCGCGCATGGTGAGCACCGCGGCAAGCGTCGCCGACGAAGCCGAATCCTGGATGACGCCGGAAAAACCTTCGGGCAGGCCAAGCGCCTGGCGCATCCAGTCGACGATGCGCATCTCAAGCTCGGTTGCCGCCGGCGAGGTCTGCCACAGCATGCATTGCGCGGCCATCGCCGAGACCAGATATTCCGCCACGACCGAAACCGGCGCTGCGTTGGCCGGGAAATAAGCGAAGAAGCGCGGATGCTGCCAATGCGTCATGCCCGGCACGATCTTCGCTTCAAAATCGGCGAAGATCTTCTCCATCGGCTCGGGCATTTCGGGCGGCGAGGCCTCGACGCTCCTGAAAATCTCACCCGGCGCGATAGCCGGCCGCACCGGACGGTCGCGCAGGCCGGCGCGGTAATCGACGCCCCAATCGGCCGCCCGCCTCGACCAGTCGCGGAATTCCTCATTGTCCATGTGTCCTCCCGACGTGCCGATCGGCTCAGTCGCTTCAATTTTTGATTAACATGTTAAATATAATCAGGCAAGCGTGACTCGGATGTGCCCGCCCTATCCCGGAAAATCGGGCAGGCTGGCAAAGGCCGTCTTAAGCGCGTTCGACCAGCCGTCGGAGATGGTGCGGTAGTATGGATCGTCCTGACCAATCCGTTTTTTGAGACCCACTCTGCACGTGTCCTGCTCCAGAAAGAGCAGGTCGAGAGGCAGGCCGACCGACAGGTTCGACTTCAGCGTCGAATCGAAAGAGACCAGGAGCAACTTCACGGTCTCCGCTAGGCTCATCGCCCGGTCATAGGCACGGATGATGATCGGCTTGCCGTATTTCGTCTCGCCGATCTGGAAGAACGGCGTGTCGTCGGTCGATTCGATGAAATTGCCTTCCGGATAGATCATGAACAGCCTTGGCGGGCTGCCCTTGATCTGGCCGCCGAGGATGAAGGAGGCATTGAAATAGGAATCCGCCTTCTCGCCGTCCGGCGACGCATGCGCGATCACTTCCTTGACCGTATCGCCGACCAGCCGCACCGTCTGGTACATGGACGGCGTCTCAAGCAGCTTCTCGTGGCGGTCGCTGACCGCCTTGTTGCGCTCGTCGAGCAGGCTGACCACGGCTTGCGTCGTGGCAAGGTTACCCGCCGACATCAGCACGATGACGCGCTCTCCCGGCTGTTCCCAGACATGCATCTTCTTGAAGGTCGAGATCGAATCCATGCCGGCATTGGTGCGCGTGTCCGACATGAACACGAGGCCGCGATCGATCTTGAGGCCGACACAATAGGTCATGGCATATCTTCTGGCACAGAATCTTGCAGAGATTACTGCTCTACCGTGACGGTGACGGCAAGCTTCTCTTGCGCCTGACCCAGCAGTATTCCCGACACCGGCGACGCATCGCGATAGTCGCGTCCCGTCGCCACCCGCACATAGCGTTCGTCGGGAGAGATACCGTTCGCGGGGTCAAAGGCAACCCATCCAAGCCCCACGACATAGGCCTCGGCCCAAGCGTGGCTGGCCGCCTGCTCGACGGTCGCATCCATCATCAGATAGCCGCTGACATAGCGGGCCGGAAAGCCAAGCGCGCCGGCCGCGGCGATGAAGATGTGACTGTGGTCCTGGCAGACGCCGGACTTCAGCGCCAGGGCTTCCTCGGCCGGCGTCACGACGCTGGTCGTGCCCGGTCTGTAGGCGACCCGTTCGCGGATGGCCTCCATCAGCCGGTGCAGCCGCTCGATCTCGGTTCCCTGCCCGAGCGTGCCAACCAATTCACGTATGCCAGCGCCGGCGGTGGTGAGTTGCGTCTGCTGTCCGAACAGCCAGAGCGGCGCAAAGCCCTGGTGCGGACCGGTCACGCCAGCCGTGTCATGCGTGGTCACGTCTCCGGTAGCCTCGACGGTGATCGCGCTCTGGCCGCTCTCGGCGCTCACCAGCCGCGTGTCGTTGCCGAAATGGTCGGTAAAGCGCACCTCTTCTCGCGCTCCTTCCACATTGATCGCCCAGGAGCCGACAGTCTGCGTACGCCCGCTAGAAGGGAGCAGGCGCAGCCGCTGCAGCAGATACTGAACCGGCGCGTCGTAGTGGTATTCGGTGCGATGGGTGATCTTGAGCCGCATGACGTTCGCCCTCAGCTCTGCTCAATAGAACCGGTAATCCTGCGCGATCTCGTCGCCCAGCCTGGTGTTGTCGCGAATGAACTCGGCCAGGAACTCGTGCAGGCCGTGGTCGAATATGTCCTTGATCGAGCCCCTCTTGAGCAACGTCTGGATCTTCTCTGCCGTGCCATGACAGGCATGGCGCTCGCCATAATCGTCGGCGAGGAATTTCAGATGCTCGCCGAGGAAGCGGTAGCAGAAGGTCAGCGAACGCGGCATGCGCACATTGAGGATCAGATAGTCGGCAATATTCGTAGGCTTGTAATCGGCTTCATAAACCCAACGATAGGAACGATGCGCCGACACCGAGCGCAGGATCGATTCCCACTGGTAGTTGTCCAACGTCGAGCCGACCCAGGACAGCGACGGCAGCAGCACATAATATTTCACGTCCAGGATGCGCGCCGTATTGTCGGCCCGTTCGACATAGGTGCCGAGCTGCGAGAAATCGAAAATCTCGTTGCGCAGCATCGTGCCGTAGAACGAACCGCGGATCAGCGCCGTCTCGCGCTTGATGGCATCGAGCACCGTCGGCAGGTCGCGCTCGTCGATCGGCCGCGCCAGCATGCGCTTCAGCGACATCCAGGCTTCATTGATGCTTTCCCAGGTCTCGCGCGTAAGCGCCGTGCGCACCATCCGGGCATTGTTGCGCGCCGTCTCGATCGACGACATCGTGCTCGACGGGTTCGAGATGTCGCGCAGCAGGAAGTCGGAGACGTTGGCAGCCGTATAGTCCTGGTATTTCTGGGAAAAAGCGATGTCCGAGCCGGCGCTGAGCAGCACCGAGTTCCATTCCTCGGACGCGCTCTGCGTACGCGTCAGCGCCATGCGCAGTCCCGCATCGACAAGGCGAGCCATGTTTTCGGCCCGCTCGATATAGCGGTTCATCCAGTAGAGACCGTTGGCGGTGCGGCCCAAAAGCATATCAGCTTGCTCCGGTGTCGAGCGAATAGCGAATAGCGAGTAGCGAGTACCTGCTCATTTCAATCGTCCAACACCCATGTGTCCTTCGTCCCGCCGCCCTGCGATGAGTTCACAACCAGCGAGCCTTCCTTCAGGGCAACGCGGGTCAGGCCGCCCGGCACGATCTGGATACGATCCGAAACCAGGACATAGGGCCTGAGGTCGACATGGCGCGGCGACAGGCCCTTTTCGGTCAGGATCGGGCAGGTCGACAGTGCCAGCGTCGGCTGGGCGATGTAGTTCGAAGGCTTAGCCTGCAGCTTCTTGGCGAAATCCTGGCATTCCTTCTTGGTCGCCGCCGGGCCGACCAGCATGCCGTAGCCGCCGGAGCCATGCACTTCCTTGATCACCAGTTCGCTGATGTGCTCGAGCACGTATTTGAGGCTGTCCGGCTCCGAGCAGCGCCAGGTCGGGATGTTGCCGAGGATCGCCTTGCGGCCGGTGTAGAACTCGACGATCTCCGGCATATACGAATAGATCGCCTTATCGTCGGCTATGCCGGTTCCCGGAGCATTGGCGATGGTGATGTTGCCGGCGCGGTAGACATCCATGATGCCCGGCACGCCAAGCGCGGAGTCCGGGCGGAACGTCAGCGGATCGAGGAAGGCGTCGTCGACGCGCCGGTAGAGCACGTCGATCTGCTTGTAGCCTTCGGTGGTCCGCATCGCGACATGGCCGTCGACGACGCGCAGATCCTGCCCTTCGACCAGTTGCACGCCCATCTGGTCGGCGAGGAAGGCATGCTCGAAATAGGCCGAGTTATAGGAACCCGGCGTCAGGACGGCGATGGTCGGCGCGCCCTTTGTGCTTTGCGGCCGCACCGCGGCAAGCGACTGGCGCAGAAGCTGCGGATAGTCCTCGACCGGCCGCACCTTGATCTTCTGGAACAGCTCCGGAAAGAGCTGCATCATCGTCTCGCGGTTCTCCAGCATGTAGGAGACGCCGGAGGGCGTGCGGGCATTGTCTTCCAGAACGTAGAATTCGTTCTCCGAGATGCGCACGATATCGACGCCGATGATATGGGTATAGACGCCGGCCGGCGGTCTCACTCCGATCATCTCGGGCAGGAAAGCCTCGTTCTTTGCGACAAGGTCTCTCGGCACGCGCCCGGCGCGCAGGATCTCCTGGCGGTGGTAGATGTCGTCGAGAAAGGCATTCAGCGCCTGAACGCGCTGCTCGATGCCCTGTGTCAGCCGGCGCCATTCCTGGCCGGCAAGGATGCGCGGCACGATGTCGAAAGGGATCAGCCGCTCGGAAGCTTCCTGCTCGCCATAGACGGCAAAGGTAATGCCGGTCTTGCGGAAGACGCGCTCTGCGTCCTGCATTTTCTGGGTAAGTCTGGCTGGGTCCTGCTCCTTCAGCCAGCGATCGTAAGCCTCATAAGGTCTTCTCAATCCGGAGACTTCCGGAAGCATTTCGTCGAACGCTGCCAATCGCGTACTCCCCTCTGAGACCCATTTCACTGGCCTCGCCGGAGAAAATCAAGCGCAATCGATGATTTAGGAGGCCGCGACGGCCACTCTGGGCAAATTGCCTAAGATTAAGGCAGCACGGCGAATGCCAGGTCAGGCCATGCCTTGCGGTCGGGCATCGCCTTGCGATCAAAACGCCCGGAAGGTGACGATGGTGAAGGTGTCTTTGATTCCAGGCAGAATCTGCACCCGCTCGTTGACGAAATGGCCGACGTCTTCCTCGTCGTCGATATAGAATTTGGCTAGCAGGTCGTAGTTGCCGGCGGTCGAGTAGATCTCGGAGGCGATCTCGGCATCGGCCAGCGCGCTGGCGACCTCATAGGCCTTGCCCAGATCACATTTAATCTGCACGAAAAATGCCTTCATTGCCCGGTCCTGCCAGCCTGCTTCATGAATAAGCGGCCCTTGTGGCAGACTGCTGCCCGGCTTTCAAGCATCACGCGCTGCGCGCCTCGGTGCCCAATCACGCCTCATCGCGCCGGAATGGCCGAATCTTTGCAGACCGGTGAAACCACCTCATGCCGCGATGCGTATGTTAGAGTGCGTTCGCCAAGCGAAATCCGGGGAGGCAGGCCATGCGCCGCGCATTGTTCGCATTAGCTCTTGTTCCAATGTTGATGGCCTCGCTTGCCTTCGCCGGCGATGGCGACATCAAGGCCGCGCAGACGGTCATCGACAGCCAGCTGAAGGCCTTCATCGCCAATGACGGCGCCGCCGCCTACAGTTTCGCGGCGCCGAACGTGAAGCAGATCTTTCCGACCGTCGACACCTTCATGAACATGGTGACGAACGGCTACGCGCCGGTGCGCAAACCCCAATCCTATTCCTTCGGCAAGGTCGAGCAGACCGGGCCCGGTTCGATTGTCCAGCAGGTGCTGATTGTCGGACCCGACGGCAAAGACTATGAAGCGGTCTATACGCTGCAGCAGCAATCGGACGGCAGTTTCAAGATCACCGGCTGCAGCCTGCGCGCCTCGACCTCGGTCAGTACGTGAGCTAGGGCCGCGACAATGGGGGCGCGGGACGCCGTTGATAGAGCGTCCAGTTCAAGCCTGAGAGGCCCCAATAGCGCGAAGACCCTGCGCGGTCATAGGCCAGATCATCGCATTCCGGTTTGACGCTCGCCGGCTGGCTATCGGGATCGCCTTCATGGATCAGCCAGTCCGGACGTTCTGCGCAAAGTCTCTTCTGCGGAACAAGCGACGCCTTGCGGCCCGATCGGACTGCGAAATAGTGGACGATCATCCCGGTGCGGAACTCGCTGTTGCTGGCATAAGTGGCAGGGCCGTTGCGCGTTACTCTTTCTACCATCGCGGAATAGGAGCCACGTCCGTATTCATAGAAGGGAAGCAGCAACGACGTAGCACCTGCAACCACAGCGGCCAATATCGCGAAAGCCAGAAGTCTTTTCGTCCTTCCGGCGTCGAAACCACGGCCGAGCATTTCCCCGGCCCATAGCAGCAACAATGTTCCGCTGACGAGAAAATAGCGTGGGATCTCGAGGTTCGGCAGATGCGCCGCCGCCATGACCACGGGCAATCCAACAATCCCGATAGCGTAAAGGCTGGCCCGCCGGTCGCGCCAGATGTACGCCGACAGGCAGACGAGAGCGCACACCACAATGATCGAGGCCGAGTCGCTCACCCAGGACGGTAAACCAAATTCATATTTGACGAGCTCGCCATAGCCTCGCACGGCAGCCGGCCACGAAAACGGTGAAAGCCCGCCCACTCTGAAGCCGAACACCTGGGCGGCTATAGCGAGACAGGCAGCTACCGGGAGCACAACGGCGAAGATCGGCCACAAAATCAGGCTGCCGTCCACAAGCGCCCGGCCATGGCTGTCCTTGCTCCGCAAAGTCAGCCAGAGCGTCCATCCCGCAAGGATCGCCGCCGTCTCGACCATTGTGAGATGCGACAGCATCCCAAGCAACATCATTGCGGCCAGCGCAACGGCAGAGCCGCCCTTATCGAGACGGCGTTCCATAAAAATCACAGACAGAAGCGTGAACAACACGAGGCCGGCATAACCACGCGCCTCCGAACCATATTCCACCATAGGGAAGCTGACGGAAAACAAGAGGCTCGTGGCAAGCATCGCCCAGCTTCCGCGTGGCGCGGCCGCTGCTGCCGCGGCAACGATCGTGAAGACGCCGAGCACGATCGACAGTCCTCTCTGGATCAGCGACGAAGCGTCCGGGCCGACCAGATAGAGATATACGGAATTCAGGAAGTGATTGTTGTCGTGGTTTATACGCCAGAATATCTGGTCGATGGAACTCAGGGGACCCAGCAGCGTGATGCTCCAGATCTCGTCATTCCAGAGATCCCCGCGCGCGCCAAGCAGACGCAGGGCCAGACCAACAAGCACGATCACTGAAATTCCAAGCAAGAGACCGAATCTCCATTGCTGGAGCGTCGCCGATCCTGGCTCGTCAACATAAATATTAGAATTTACTAAATTAGATGAGACGACTGGTTCATTTGCTTCTAACAAGATAGCGCCGCCCTTTACCTCACTATGGCAAGGGATACTTACTCTTCATTTGATTTATGAAGAGTTTTCTGACGGCTTCACTGATCAAAGGGCTGGGAAATCGCCCCGCCCAACCCTCCTTCGGCAGGGCGGAGCAGACCGGCCCGGTTTGAACTGATCGTCGGAGCTAACAGCAAGGACTATGGGGCGATCATATTCTGCGGCAGCAGGCGGAGGGCAGTCTCAAGATCACCGGCTACAGCCTGTGGGCATCAACCTCGGAGAGTCCATAAGGCGGCTTTTCAGTAGCGCGCCCTGCCGCCGGACATGTCGAATACCGCGCCTGTGTTGAAGCTGACGGCATCGGAGCAAAGCCAGAGCACCAGTGCTGCGACTTCGTCGACGGCCCCAAGGCGCTTTAACGGACTTGCGCCGATCATGTCGCTGACGACTTCATTGCCAAGCCGCCTGATAAGGTCGGTGTCGATCGGCCCGGGCGCAACGCAATTGACGCGAATATCGGTGTCGTTCACCTCGCGCGACAAGGCTTTGGTGAAGGAGATGATGCCGGCGCTCGCCGCCGAGTAGGCCGCAAGGTTGGGCAATCCCTCCTTGCCTGCCAGCGACCCCATGTTGACGATGCGGCCGCTGCCGACCTTGCGCATGAGGGGCAAAATCTGGTGTGTGACCTCGAACGTCCCGATGAGATTGACCCCGATAATACGCTGCCATTCGGCCGGTTCGAAGGTCTCGAAGCTGCGATAAGGGCCGAGATAGCCCGCATTGTTGACGAGAATATCGACCCGACCGGTCTCTGCGATCATCTCGCGGAGAGCATTCCCGACATCGCTCGCCTTCGTGATGTCGACCGTCTGGCTGCGGGTTCCATCGAGCGGCACCGGATCGGCATCCCATATCCAGACATCAGATCCCGACCGTGCCAGCTGTGTGGCCACGGCCCTGCCGATGCCCCTCGATCCACCGGTCACGATCGCCGTCTTGCCAGCGAAGTCGAATGTCACAGCCATGGCTGGTCCCCGAGCTATGACTCTGCTCCTGGGCAGACCGGCCGTCAATCCGAGGGCGAGCGGCTAGATAGCCGCAATATCGCCCCGCGCCCAGCCTTCCGTGATCTCGGCGGCGCGCATTTCAAAAGCCTGCGCCTCGATGGCGGCACGGATGTCCTGCATCAGCTTCTGATAGTAGGACAGGTTGTTCCAGGTCAGCAGCATGGCACCGAGCGATTCTTGCGATCGCACCAGATGATGCAGATAGGCGCGCGAATAATCGCGCGCGGCCGGGCAATCACTTTCCTCGTCGAGCGGGCGCGGATCGTCGGCGTGCCGGGCGTTCCTCAGATTCACCTTGCCGCGCCGCGTGTAGGCCAGGCCATGACGGCCGGCGCGCGTCGGCATCACGCAGTCGAACATGTCGATGCCGCGTGCCACCGATTTCAGGATGTCGTCGGGCGTGCCAACGCCCATCAGGTAGCGCGGCTTGTCGGCCGGCAGTTCCGGGCAGGTGATGTCGAGCATCTCCAGCATCACCGATTGCGGCTCACCGACCGCAAGCCCGCCGACGGCATAGCCTTTGAGATTCATAGCCTTCAGCGCCTGCGCCGAACGCACGCGCAAGGCCTCGCTGTCGCCGCCCTGGACGATGCCGAACATCGCCTTGCCCGGCTGGTCGCCGAACGCCGTCTTGCAGCGCTCTGCCCAGCGCAGAGACAGTTCCATGGCCCGCTCGATTTCGTTGGGCTTGGCCGGAAGCGCGGTACATTCGTCGAGCTGCATCTGGATGTCGGAATCGAGCAGCCCCTGGATCTCGATCGATCGCTCCGGCGACATTTCGTAAGGCGCGCCGTCGATATGCGAGCGGAAAGTGACGCCCTTCTCGGTCAGCTTCCTGAGCTTCGACAGCGACATCACCTGGAAGCCGCCGCTGTCGGTGAGGATCGGATGCGGCCAGCGCGCGAACTCATGCAGGCCGCCGAGCCGCGCCACGCGCTCGGCGCCGGGCCGCAGCATCAAATGATAGGTGTTGCCGAGGATGATGTCGGCGCCCACACCGCGCACCTGGTCCATGTACATGGCCTTGACGGTGCCGCCGGTGCCGACCGGCATGAAGGCCGGCGTGCGGATTTCACCGCGCGGCATGGCGATCACGCCGCGCCGCGCCTTCCCGTCGGTCGCCAGCACCTTGAAGGAGAAATTCTCAGTCATTGAATTCCTTGTCGTGCACAGGAGCGCCCGGTGCCTGTTCATCCAGCGACTGCCGATAGCGGATGCAGCCGCGCATGAACTTTTCCCAGGGTGGTACCGCGATCGCCGGATCGGTCTTCTCCGGCAAGAGGCTCCACAGATCGGGGTGGTGCCAACAGAGATCATGGCCGGTGGCGTCGCGATGGGCGCGAATGCCGGCGCGCAATGTCTTCACCTCCGCGACAAGCGCGTCGCGGTCCATTCCGTCGAGGTCATCGTCCATCGCTCGTCTCCGCCCGGTAAAGCAGGCTTGCGTCGCCATAGGAGTAGAACCTGTAGCTCTTGTCGATGGCATGCGCATAGGCCGAGCGCATCGTCTCCAGCCCACTGAACGCCGAGACCAGCATGAACAGCGTCGAGCGCGGCAGATGGAAATTGGTCATCAGCATGTCGGCCGTGCGGAAACGATAGCCGGGCGTGATGAAGATGTCGGTGGGTCCGGACCAAGGCTCGATCCTGCCGTCCTCACGCGCCGCGCTCTCCAGCAGGCGCAGCGATGTCGTGCCGACGGCGACGATCCGCCCTCCCCGCGCCTTGACCGCGTTGAGCGCCTCCGCTGTCTCGGTGCACACCGAGCCGGTCTCGGCGTGCATCTTGTGATCGGCCGTGTCGTCGGCCTTGACAGGCAGGAAGGTGCCGGCGCCGACATGCAGCGTGACGAACCGGCGCTCTACACCCTTGGCGTCGAGCGCGGCAAAGAGTTCCGGCGTGAAATGCAGGCCGGCGGTGGGCGCGGCGACAGCACCCTCCTCCCTGGCGTAGATGGTCTGGTAGTCGGCTCGGTCGCGCTCGTCGTCGTCGCGCTTCGAGGCGATATAGGGCGGCAGCGGAATGTGGCCGACTGCATGCAGCGCTTCGTCGAGGTATGGCCCGGAGAGATCGAAGCCGAGCAGCACTTCGCCCGCCTCGCCCTTCTCGATCACCGTGGCGTCGAGCTGGCCGAGAAAGCAGGAATTGCCGTCATGCCCGAAATGGATACGATCACCGGCGGCGATGCGCTTGCCCGGCCGCATGAAGGCCTGCCAACGG
>Ga0105238_10004108_pt1 | contig 14444 bp, 11 predicted proteins | sample KBSC34metaG_FD_81526 | JGI IMG/M metagenome (GOLD analysis project Ga0105238, IMG submission 81526) | Corn rhizosphere microbial communities from Kellogg Biological Station, Michigan, USA - KBS C3-4 metaG | ecosystem: Host-associated > Plants > Roots > Rhizosphere > Soil | place: Michigan, USA... | reverse complement strand
CCTTTACTTCATCACTCAGGCGCCGGTTTGGGAGAAGATCTGCGACGTGATCGGCGAACCCGGCTGGAAGACCCATCCCGACTACGCCAAGCCGCCGGCCCGGCTGTCGCGCCTCAACGAGATTTTTGCGCGCGTCGAGCAGTGGACGATGACCAAGACAAAATTCGAGGCGATGGAAATCCTCAACAAGGACGACATCCCCTGCGGACCGATCCTGTCGATGAAGGAACTCGCGGAGGACCAATCGCTGCGCGCCACCGGCACCGTGGTCGAGGTCGATCACCCCACCCGCGGCAAGTACCTTTCGGTCGGCAATCCGATCAAGCTGTCGGACAGCCCGAGCGAGGTCACGCGTTCGCCGCTGCTCGGCGAGCACACCGACGAAATCCTGCGTCAGGTGCTGGGCTTCAGCGACCATCAGGTCGCCGAGATCCACGATTCCGGCGCGCTCGACCCGCCGCGCAAGCAGGCGGCTGAATAGCAAAGGTATATCAATAAGTTGGAAAGGCCGCCCGCGGGCGGCCTTTTTGTTTGTCGGTGGGCAACGACCCATGCTGCATTGCACCAGCGAAAATGCTGCTATGCAAACAAATCCATTGTTGTGGCATCTGGTATACAATAAACCACTCTCAAGCATTGAGGCGGCCAGCGCCGCCCCCGCAAACCAGAGAGTGCAAATGTCCAAGACCGCTACCGTCGCCCTTCCCGCCTCCAACACCTTGTTCAGCCGCCTGCTGGCGAACATCGACCGTTTGCTGATGACGAACGCCGAGATCGCAATCCGCAACGGCGACCTTCCGCGCGCCGGTCTCTGACGCCACGATTGCAGGAACCCGCAATCGCGGCATTCGTTTCGAAACGCAAAGCGAGTTTTCCTCCTGACAAATGGCTCCGAATTTTTCGGAGCCATTTTTTTTCGTATGCGCGTTTCGTATGCGCGACCGATTCAAATTGTCGCAGACAAAAGTCGCTGCGGCATTTGCGCCCACTGCGACTCTTCATCCCTTGAGCCCTTGGCATACCGAATACAAAAATGCGTCGCAGCGCTCACCGCACCAGAAGCGCACGTCCTGGGGGAGATTCAATGGCAGACACGGTTCACGCGACGGCTCCCACGGTCGCTCGCGCCAGCGACACCTATCGTTGGACGCAACTGGTGATCGGTGTCGCCGCGATGGTGATGATCGCCAATTACCAATACGGCTGGACGTTCTTCGTCCCCGACATCCAGAAAACGTTCGGATGGGACCGCGCCTCGATCCAGCTGGCGTTCACGCTGTTCGTTCTGTTCGAGACCTGGCTGGTCCCGATTGAAGGCTGGTTTGTCGACAAATATGGTCCGCGTCTTGTCGTGCTCGTCGGCGGCATTCTCTGCGCGATCGGATGGGCCATTAACGCGAAAGCGACATCGCTCAACGGCTATTATCTCGGCATGATCGTTGCCGGCATCGGCGCCGGCGGCGTCTACGGCACCTGCGTCGGCAATGCGCTGAAATGGTTTCCCGACAAGCGCGGCCTCGCCGCCGGCATCACCGCAGCCGGATTTGGCGCGGGCTCTGCGCTCACGGTGGCGCCGATCCAGGCGATGATCAGGGATTCCGGCTTCCAGACGACGTTTCTGTACTTTGGTCTCGGGCAAGGCATCATCATCGTGATCCTCGCCTTCTTCCTGTTCGCGCCAAAACCGGGACAGGTCCCCGCCACCCTCCAGAACCTCAACGTGATCCAGACCCGGCGCAACTATCAGCCGACCGAAGTGCTGCGTCACCCGATCTTCTGGCTGATGTATTTCATGTTCGTGATCGTGGGCGCCGGCGGCTTGATGGTGACCGCGAACCTGAAGCCGATCGCAGTCGACTGGAAGGTCGACAGCATTCCGGTGACGCTGGCCGGCATGACCATGACCGCGGTGACATTTGCCGCCACCATCGACCGCATCCTCAACGGACTGACGCGGCCCTTCTTCGGCTGGATCTCCGACATGATCGGCCGCGAGAACACGATGTTCATTGCCTTCGGCATCGAGGGCCTCGGCATCTGGGCGCTGTACATGCTCGGGCACGATCCGGTCTGGTTCGTGATCCTGTCGGGCCTGGTGTTCTTTGCCTGGGGCGAAATCTACTCGCTGTTCCCCTCCACCTGCACCGACACGTTTGGCGCGAAGTTCGCCACCACCAACGCAGGCCTGCTCTACACCGCGAAGGGCACCGCCGCGCTGCTGGTTCCCATCGCGAACTACGTGCAGCAAACCTCGGGAAGCTGGGACAAAGTATTTCTCATCGCGGCAGGCGCCAACATTCTGGCCTCGCTGCTTGCGATCGTGGCGCTCAAACCCTGGCGCAAGATTGTCGTCGCGCAATCCGGTGCGTAGAGACACACCTTCATTGCTTCTTTCAAATAGAGCGCTCGGCTTTCGGCCGGGCGCTACGCCTATTGGATGACTGGGCATTCCCAGCCGGATCGCCGAATATCCCTTCGCCCACTCGGCCCACTCGCGAGCGCGCGATGGAACTGCGCGCCGCCGAGCGCTCCCCTCATTCCAAATGCTGAGCTGACATGCTGCATCGCACCGCAGAATGCGGCTTGCATGTTGGAATATAATATACCAAGGTCGCACCCGCTGCGCATGTGACGATACGTCACGAGTTTGCGACACTAGGTCACAGAACTGAGAAAAGCGCGGTGGGAGGATTTCATGGTTGCAAGCACGAATGCGCCTGCGCCGGCTGATGTGACGTCGAGCAGCTTCCGCTGGCTGCAGCTCGTCATGGGCATCGTCTGCATGGCGATGATCGCCAACCTGCAATATGGCTGGACGCTGTTCGTCGATCCGATCGACGCGAAATTCCACTGGGGTCGCGCTGCGATCCAGTTGGCCTTCACGCTGTTTGTGGTGACCGAGACCTGGCTGGTGCCGGTCGAAGCGTGGTTCGTCGACAAATACGGTCCGCGCATCGTCATCATGTTCGGTGGCGTCATGATCGGGATCGCCTGGGTGATCAACTCCTATGCCGATACGCTGACGCTGCTCTACACCGGCGCGATCTTTGGCGGCATCGGTGCGGGCGCGGTGTACGGCACCTGCGTCGGCAACGCGCTGAAATGGTTTCCCGATCGCCGCGGTCTTGCCGCGGGCGCCACCGCGGCGGGCTTTGGTGCGGGCGCGGCCCTGACCGTCGTGCCGATCGCAAAAATGATCGCCACAAGCGGCTATCAGAGCGCATTCTTCAGCTTCGGAATCGGGCAAGGGCTGGTCGTCTTCATTCTCGCGATGTTCCTGCGGCCGCCGTCGGTCGCGATGCCCGCCAAGAAGAAGCAGCTCAACCTGCCGCAGACCAGGGTCGACTTCACCCCGCCGCAGGTGCTGCGCAGCCCGATCTTCTGGATCATGTATCTGGTGTTTGTCATGGTCGCCTCGGGCGGCCTGATGGCCGCGGCGCAAATCGCGCCGATCGCGCACGACTTCAAGATCGCCAACGAGCCGGTCAGCATGTTCGGCTTCCAGATGGCGGCGTTGACCTTTGCGATCTCGCTTGACCGCATCTTCGACGGCTTCGGCCGTCCGTTCTTCGGCTTCGTGTCGGACAATATCGGACGCGAGAACACCATGTTCATCGCGTTTGGGACCGCAGCCGCGATGCTGCTGACGTTGTCGGCCTATGGCCATATCCCGATCGTGTTCGTGCTCGCGACTGCGGTCTATTTCGGCGTGTTCGGCGAGATCTACAGCCTGTTCCCGGCGACCTCGGGCGACACCTTCGGCGTCAAATATGCGACCACCAACAACGGAATGCTCTACACCGCCAAGGGCACGGCTTCGCTGCTGGTTCCGTTGGCCAGCGTCATCTCGGCCAACTATGGCTGGCAGGCCGTGTTCGTGGTCGCGGTCGTGCTCAACGCCACCGCCGCGCTGCTGGCGCTGTTCGTGATCAAGCCCGTCCGTCGCGCCTTCATCCTCGGCAACGAGGCGACGGCATCCAACACGGCCCAGGCGCCCGACGCCAAGACGGCCTGATTGGATTGCACGGGGTCGACCAGGGGGCGGACCGTAGAGGCTCCGCCCCTTCTCTTTTCCGGCTAGTTCGATGTCTTGCGAACCGCCGCATCGAAAAACGCTTCCAGCCCTTCGATACACTCGCGGTCGCGATAGACACGGAATTTTTTCTCGGCGATACGCGCGGACATCTGGCTTCGCAGGCCTGCATCCCGGCCGAGCGCAGAGGCAATCGAGACGTACTCGTCAATCGTTCGCGCGGTGGTCTCGCCGATCTGCATCATGTGCAGGATGGCGGCGGCGTGCCGGCCGCGCATCCATTCGCCCTCGAAGGCAACGATCGGAAGATTGTGAGCGAGGCTTTCGAGTATCGAATTGCAGCCGGACCAACCAATGCTGTCCAGCACGATGTCACACTGGCCGATCGCCGCCAGAAAGTGGTCCGGCGCAAGCCGCGGCAGGAAAATGCAATGATCCGCGGCCTTCAGGCCGAACCCTTGGAAGGCACGTTCGAGGCGAACCTTGAACAGCTCGGTGATATCCCTGCCCCCACCAAACTCGATGAAGGCAAACTGGCTGTTCGATACACCGGCGGCGATACGCGCGAAAACTTCGTCGAACTGCGGCAGGTATTTGGGCAGCGATTGCGCACACCAATAGACCACAGCATCGGCCCGCAGCCCGAGTTCACCCCGAGCCATCGGGGCCGGTACGACGTCGATCGGCTCGTAATGGATGGAAAGATTGGGCAATCGAACCAGTCCCTCCGAATAATGCGCGTCGGCCTTCGGCGGCTCCATCAGGTCGCTGCTGAGGAAATAGTCGATGGTCGGAAATCCGCTGGTGACCGGATGCCCCCAGGACGTACACTGGACCGGCGCAAGGCGCATCGCCGCGAGCTGCGCCGACACCTTGTCCATCCCGATTTCTGGAAACAGCAACAGATGCGGTGCATCGTTGGCGATCTCATCCCGCCAGGCATCGAGCGGACGCGGTCCGGCGACGAACCGATCGCATAACGCCGCCGCGGCTTCTGTTTCACTGTCGTGTTCGACACTGGTGTGATACCCGAACACACGAAACCGGCTCCGGTTGAGCATCGTAAGCCAGCCCTTGATGGGAATCTTCCAGTTCGAATGCTGGCGGAAGAAGCCGCTGACGATGCCGAGGCGGATCGGCTCATCGGCGGCGGGAGGCGTCGCCAACGTCGACGTCTCGTATCGGGCGGCCATGGCTCCGCAAACGACCGCCCCGTATTGCGATTGCAGCTCCCGATCGTTGCGGCCCTGGTAGGGCAAATAAAACGGCTGATGCGCGCCGATGGCGTCAACGAATGTTGCCGGAACGCTCGTACGTTCCAGCTTTGCCTTGAACGTCGCAAGCCTGCCTGCATAGGCCGCCCGCCGCTCGTCGATCTCGGCAGCAGAAGCATAGAGCGCCGGCAACTCGGCAAAGCATTGCGCAAATTCGGCTTCCAGGAAATCCGGCTTCAGGGCCACGGCCTGCGCAAAATGCGTCCTCGCCTGCGCGATCTTCGTTTCACCGCGCAGCGCCATGCCAAGATTGTAATGCGCCGCAAATGAAGCCGGGTCGATGCGGAGTGCGACCTCGAATTGTGCGATGGCTTCGGCGCGCCGGTCCAACGCGCGCAGGACGTTGCCCAGATTGTTCCGCACGCCGGCATCGCGCGGCGCGGCTGCCATCGCACGCTCGGCCGCTGCGAGCGCTTCCTGCAGTCGCCCCGACCTTTGCAGCAGCACAACGAGCCTGAGCTGGGCATCCGGGAAGTCCGGCCGAAGCGCAATCGCCTTTCGATAATGCTCTTCTGCGCGCGCGAACTCCGTCATCAGCTCGAGCGCGGCGGCGAGATTGAAGTGCGCCAGCGGCGAGGTGGGTGCGGCGCTCAGGACCCGCTCGAACTGCACGGTCGCTTCGCCAAACCGCCCGGCGGAACCTAGCGCGCGCCCAAGATTGTTGCGCGCCTCGACATAGTCGGGCTTGAGTTCGACAGCGCGTTCGAAACTGGCCAACGCCTCCGAGAGCGAGCCATTCGCGGCGAGGATGGCCCCTCTGTCATTGTGCGCTTCGGCCATTCGCGGATCGATCGCCACGGCACGGCCCAGCAGCGCCGCTGCATCGGCCCGCTTGAGCTGATGCGCCAGAACACCCGCCAGATGGAATGCGCGCGCATGGTCGGGCACGCGTTCGCAGAGCGATCGGGCCATTCGCTCGGCATCGAGCAGGCGGCCGGCCCGCAGATGGGCGACCGCAGCCGCCAGCATTTGCTCGCTGTCGGGCGCGGATGTCATGACGATAGGCCTGCGAATTTTAATCGCAGGACCGGTAGCGCCCAAGCCCAAGGTCGATCTCGCAGGGACGGCCATAGACCCAGACCGGCTGGTCGCAGGCCAGCGGACGCGTCGCCCGGTACGGCGTGTTGCACGCTATGTTGGAGGCCGGATGCAGCACCAGCGTGGGGCCCGCATACGGCGCCGGCGATGGCTCGACGACGGCGGCTCGCACCCGATGTCCGTGCCAGTGACGCGACTTCGCCGACGCGACGTCAGTGCCAACCGTCAGCAAGGCTGCGAGCAAGAGAATGAATCGTATCAGCATGGTTTGCGTCCTTTCATTCGTTCTCGATCGCGAACGCTTGTGGCTCTCCGCCGGTAAGCCAGCGCTGCCACATCCGTTCATAGGCTCGCTCGATCGCGCGGGTCAATTTTGGCAGATCGAACCATGAATTCACACCGCGTTTCTGTTCAATTTTCCGACGCATCGCCCTCAGGCGCTCCGGCGCACGGATCATCGCCAGCGCCCTGTCCTCATATTCCTCAAGCGAGGTGGTGACCAGTTCCGGCATATCAATCGCACTCAGCAGGCTGCCGGCAACGCGACCCGCGAATGTGTTGCCGCTACAGGTCAGGACCGGCACCCCTCCCCACAGGGCATCGCTGGCTGTCGTGTGTGCATTGCAAGGCAAGGTGTCGAGGAAGAGGTCGGCGTGCCGATGCCGCTCGAGATGGGCGGCGAACGAAACAAGCGGCGCGAAAACCAGCCGGCCGGGATCAACGCCACGGGCGACAGCTTCCTTGCACAAATTGGTTCGTGCCAGCTCGTTGGTCGCAAGCAGCCACAGGACGCTCTGCGGTGTCTCGTCGAGCAGCCGCATCCAGATATCGAAAATCTCCGGCGAGATCTTGTAGCTATTGTTGAAGCAGCACAGCACCACGCTCTCTTCTGGGAGCCCGCAGTCGCCACGCGAGGTTTGGGGCGTGATCTCACCAAAACTGGCATCATTCGGCTGATAGCAGGTCGGCAAGATGACCAACTTCTCGGAAAAGGAGGCTTGCTCGCCGTCAGGTACGACAAAGCGGTCGACCAGAATGTAGTCGATGAAATCCGCCCCCATTGTTGCGGGAAAGCCGAGATAGCCAACCTGCACGGGCGCCGGACGGAACGCGGGGATCATCGGCCGAGCCCCCTGGGTATAACCCTTTAGATCGATCAGGATATCGATCCTGTCCTGATGGATCCGGTCCGCGGCCTCGCGATGCGAGAATTTGCCGACGTCCACGAATTGGTCGAAGCCACGGGTGAGCCGAGCACGCATCGGGCTGCCGTCATCAGGGCCATAGCTGTAGGCAACGACCTCGAAACGCTCCCGGTCGTGACGTTCGAACAGTCCCGCCATCAACTGTGACGTGGCGTGCTGATGGAAATCGGCAGAGAGATAGCCGAGACGAAGGCGCCCGCCCTGGGCCGCGCGGCGATGATCATAGCGAAGCTGTGGCGGCGGTTGGATCGGTGCAACCCATTTGCGGGCGGCAACCAATTGGTCGGCCGATGTCGCGGGCGTGGCGAGCAGATAGAACGGCGGGACGCGAACCCCACTTCGCACCATCGCCAGCAACTTGTCCTGATCGGCCGCGCGATTGTCCCACTGGCAGGCGAGCGCGCGATGATGCACGAGCTGGCTGAACGCATCGGGGTAATCGGCCCGGAGCTGCAACGCCGATTGCCACGCCGCCATGGCTTCAGCCACGCGGCCCGCTTCGCGCCACGCGTTTCCAAGGTTGTAGGCAGCTTCCGGAAACTCCGACCGGCACGCCAGCGCTTGCTCGAACGCCTGCCTCGCCTCCTCAATGCGTCCGTCGGCCAACAGCGCCGTGCCCATATTGTTGTAGAGATCCGCATGCGCCGGTACCGGCCGACACAGCCGGCGATAGAGATCGATCGCGTCGGCTTGCCGCCCGAGCTCCTGAAGGATGATCCCCGCATTGTTGGCGGCCTCGATAGCATCGGGCCGAAGCGCAATGGCCTGCCCGTAGGCGGCCAGCGCTTCCTCGCGCCGCCCCTGCTGCTGGAGAACGGTGCCTCGGTTGTAATGAGCCTCGGCATAGTCCGCCTTCAAGGCGATCGCGCGCTCAAAGGCCGCGAGCGCCGCGTCGAGGCGGCCCTCGTCCTTCAGGACGGCGCCGAGATTGCTGTGCACGACCGCAACACCCGGATCGATTGCGATGACTTGTCGATACGCATCCGCGGCGGCTTCGAGCCGGCCCATCTGGTGCAAGACGCTGCCAAGGTTGAACAGCGCTTCGGCATAGGCGGGTCTCGCCGCGATCGCCTTTCGATACGCCGAAACCGCCTCATCGAGGCGGCCTTGCATCTGCAGGACGACGCCAATGTTGTTGTGAGCCTCGGCGTAAGCGGGCCTGATAGCTGCAGCCGCGAGATAGGACCGCATGGCCCCGTCGAGATCATGTTGCTGCTTGAGCGCGTTGCCGAGGGCGAGATGGGCTTCAAGGTAGTTCGGATCGAGCTTGATCGCATGGCGATGCGCGGCAGCGGCTTCCGCGCCCCTGCCCTGCTGCTGAAGCACTGCTCCAAGATTGTTGTAGCTCACCGAATAATTCGGCCGCAGCCTGATTTCCTGGCGCATCAACCGTTCTGCGGTTGCGAGGTCGCCCTGCTGGGCCGCGATGATGGCAAGATTGCCGCAGGCTGCAGCGTTGGATGGATCAATGCTCAACAGCCGGTCGTAGAGACGCTTCGCGTCTGCGATGGCCCCCCGGCGATGCGCCGATAGGGCTTGTTGCATCAGTTGCTCCGGCGTCGAATGGGCCACAGTGCCGTTCGCTTCCTGGAAGCAAGCCCTCTTCAATAGGGCTGCCGGTAATTGGTGTATTGGATGTCGAAACTGGTCGCTCCATACAGCTTTACGAAAACGATCGAACCGTCCAGCTTGACTTCATCGATCGAGCGCGGCCCCCTGAACACGGTTCCATCGCGCTCGTGACCGGGTGCATAGATCAGGGCCTGACCGGTCGGCGGTGTGAGCGTCACGATCATCGTGACCGCAACGGCCGATTCAGGAATATACTTCGATACATTGACCTCGATGGGAGTCGGTTCGACCGGCGCACTCGGCGGAACTTCAGTTTGCTGAACCTGCACAATCGCTGGCGGGGGCTGCGTATCCATTGACTCGTCCCTCTCAGGCTTGTCCTCTCAAGGGCCGTGATGAGGCTCCGAGGCCCGTTGTCAGGTCATTCTAGAGTGCATGCGGCATTCCAGGAACAGCTTCTCGACAACCCAACCAGGCAAGCTGCCCTTGAAATGAAGAGAGGGGGACCCTTCATCAGGTCCCCCTCTCATTCGTCTTTCTTGTCGTTAGAAGTTGAAAGTCATGCCTGTCGTCGCGGCCCTGATTGTGGCGCCGCCAATCGTATCGTTGGCAGCATCGCGAGAGCAAACCTGATAGCCGTGACCGCTCGCACCAAGGCAGTAATGCGCACCAAGTCCTTGGCTGAGCTGTGACGCAACGACGTACCAGCTGGCCCAACTGTTGAAGTAGTAGCGGGCACCGACTGCGTACTGCGTGGCATCGTTGGAGAACAAGTTTGCCTGTACGGTCGCCAGCGGCGCCAGAACCGGGTCGTTGACACTCAACATAGCGGGGTTACCCGGACTCTTGAAGGCGTGAGCATACGATCCGCTGATTGCCCACTTCCCGATCATCTGCGTGGCGCTGGCGAATACCGCGTCGCGCGAACGCTCGTTGAACGGCTGTTCGATCGGCGTTACATCACGCCGGATCCACTCGTAGTAGGCGTTGAGCTGAAGATCGCCAAGGCCATCGTTGATGCGATAGCCACCGCCGATTTTCGCGGCCCATTCGTTATGGACCCCTGTAAAGACTTGAGAGCCGTCGGCCAGGAAGATCGGAGCGATCTGACCGGGCTCGAGTCCATCATCGCCGTGGCGATTGACACCCTCATGGAGTTCATAGGCGGCAATTGCAGTGAACGGGCCGTTCTTGTAGGTCAAAGCCGCGCTATACGCGTTGCCATAGGATCCATCGGTACATCCATTGCCGCCGATATTTCCGGCAATCGCACCGCCTGTGCCCGGGAAGTTGCTGCCGCTGCCGCGGGTCGAGGCTCCGTTACACTGGAAGTAGTCGCCATAGGAATAATCGCTGTTGTCCTGGGCGTAGTTCTGTCCAGGCGAGAACAGCGCGCTGAACTGGAAACCGTGCAAAATTGGCGATTCATACCAGACCGCGTGATTCATACGCCAATCGAACTCTGCGCGATTGTCGCCGCCGGTATTGCCCATGATCGAATTGTAATCGCCGAGCGTTCGCGTGAACGGGTCCATCGCAGCGGTGGCTTTCTTGTAGGGCGTATCGGATTTGCCGGCCTTGATAGAACCCCATGGGCTTTCCAACCCCACGAAGCTGTCGCGTGTGCCGAACGCGGCGCGCTCGGTCGGGGCTGCCGCGATATCGACCTGGGATTCCAGTTGGGCCACGACCGCCATGCCATCCCAGCCATAGGGCGCCAGATTGTGCCTGACCCGAATGCCGAAACTGGAAATGTTGCTGGAGATTCCGAGTTTCGTGCCCTGATCGAAAACCGATGGATTGAAGATGTCTCCCGACACGTCGACCGAGCCGTAAAGCGTAACGGTGGTGTTGTCGATGATCGGTCCGAGCGGACCCGCCTTGACCGGAATGCCGCCGATGGTCGTAACAGGCGGAACAGCTGCCGCCGGCGCAGGCGAAGGCGCGACCGCGGCATGCAGAACCGGGTTGCCCTTGCTTGGATCGACCGGCGTCGCCGGCGCAGCTGCAACGGGCGCCGACTTTGCCCCCTGGAGGCTGCGAACCTTGGCCCGCAGCTCGGCGTTCTCTCTTTCAATCTTGTCCAATCGCGCCACGACGTCGTCGAGCGTTGCGGATCGTGCTGGCCCGCTGAACGCAAAAAGACAAAGCGCGGCACACGCAGTTCCGGAAAGAAGCTTGCTTTTCATGGCGTCATCTCCACCCCTCGGGTTCACTCCGGGTGAAACGAGCCTAGGTATGCCAAATACCAAAGTGAAGCCGACTGCCGCTCAGTTAATGAAATTCTATTAACCTGTCACAAAAATGGTACATTGATACTACCGCACTGCAGCATTTTGTCGCAGTTTTGCACTAACAGAGCGATCATTCACAAAAACACACGCGTATCTCTGGTATACCACCGGTCCCAAAGACCGCTACCGCAAGCTTCGCCGAAGCAACCTTCTCAGTCTTCCCACGGCTTCTCACCGCGTCGGATGCGTTCGGAAATTTGCGCCTGAAAGGCTGGCGGGCCGAATGCGAACCAATCGTCGCCAATCTGGTAGACAAGGCACCGCCGGTTTTCGGAGCTGAACTTCATCAGCCAATCCAGGGCTTTTTGCTTAGGGCGCTGGCCAGCCGCAACGATCACGTCGACCGGCAGACCGTGCCAGGTGAAGTTTGCGGCCAGCATAATCATGTCCGACCGGTCCGGTCGCATCCACTCAGGCAGCGGGCTGGACGCGACGAGCCACCCGCAGACGAATTCCCGACACGGATGCTGTGGGCGCTCGTCATAGATCGAGCAACCATGTTCGATCCGAAAAGGACATGGCTTTCCCGGGCGAACCTGGTGGCCCCGAACTACAATCTGCAGCCAGCCATCGCAGCATGCGGTGCAGGTGCCACAGCTCCTTCTGTCATTGGCTTGTTTCACCGGGCTATCCTCTTCACGCGTCGGATCTCTGCTCGCATGGCCGCATACCAGTTTTCAAAGACTCGCGCGGGTCCGCCAAAGCCGCTGGTTGAGGGTCGGCGACGCCATTATTTTCGCTTCCACTCGCTGGCGGGTTGACAATTGGCATAATGTATACCACGATGAATGCAGCACCCGGGAAATCCCCGGCGGGCTGAGCCAGAGGAGGTTGCGATGCAAGTCGGAGACATCCTGAGCAAGAAAACACATGCCCGCGTTGTCACGGTTCGGTTGAACGAGACCGTCGGCGTGGCGGCGCAATTGATGCGCGCCAACAATGTCAGTGCTCTCGTGGTCAAGGACGTGGTCCGCACCGAGGGCAACACCGCGGTCGGGATGTTCACCGAACGCGACGTGGTCCGGGCCGTCGCCGAGAAGGGCGCAGCCGGCATCAATATGAAGATCTCGCAACTGATCTCGGTGCAGAAGCTGGTCGCCTGCTCGTCGAGCGATTCGCTCGAGCATGTGCGTCACCTCATGAACGTGCACCACATCCGCCATCTGCCCGTGATCGACGATTTTGCGCTCGCCGGCGTCATCAGCATGCGCGACGTCTCCAGCGCGTTCGATGACGCCGCCAGCAACGTGCAGACGGCCGCCTGATCTAACCGATCCCTCTCCAATCCGCGACCGGCGGGCTTTGAGCTGAACCTCAAGGCCCGAACGCTGGACGCTTGTCTCGAGAGACCCCGAATGAAAATTTGCATTTACGGTGCCGGTGCGATCGGCGGCTATCTCGGCGTGCAACTGGCGCGGGCCGGCGCCGATATCAGCCTGGTGGCGCGCGGTGCCCATCTCGCCGCCATGCGCGCGAACGGGCTGACACTCCTGATCGGCGATGAGGTGCATGTGGCGCGTCCGCGCTGCACGGACGATACGGCCGAGCTCGGTGTGCAGGACGTCGTGATCATCTGCCTGAAGGCGCACTCGATCCCCGGCGTGATCGACCAGATGCGGCCGCTGCTCGGACCGCGCACCCGTATCGTGACCGCCGTCAACGGCATTCCCTATTGGTATTTCTACAAGCATGGCGGCGCCTATGAGGGCGCGGTGCTGGAAAGCATCGATCCCGGCGCCCGGCAATGGCGCGAGCTCGGACCCGAGCGCGCGATCGGCTGCATCGTCTACCCGGCGACCGAGATCGAAGCCCCCGGGGTCGTCAGGCACGTCTATGGCAACCAGTTCCCGCTCGGCGAGCCTTCGGGCGAAGTCAGCGCTGACGTCACCAGCCTCGCCGCGCTGTTCACCGCGGCCGGATTGAAGGCGCCGGTGCTCGACCGCATCCGCGACGAAATCTGGCTGAAGCTGTGGGGGAATGTCTGCCTCAACCCGATCAGTGCGCTGACCCACGCGACCCTCGACGTGATCTGCTCCGATCCGGACACGCGTGCGCTGTCGAAAGCGATCATGCTGGAGACCCAGGCGATCGCCGAAACCTTCGGCGTCAGGTTCCGCGTCGACGTCGAGCGGCGGATCGAGGGCGCGCGCAAGGTCGGCGCGCACAAGACCTCGATGCTCCAGGACCTCGAGCGCGGCCGGCCGATGGAGATCGACCCGCTGGTGACGGTGGTTCGGGAAATGGGCCGCCTCACCAGCATTCCGACGCCGGCACTTGATGCCGTGCTGGCGCTGGTCGCCCAGCGCGGCAAGATCGCAGGCCTTTACGAGGGGAATTTGCGCCAGACGGAAACTCAAGCCTTCGCTTTTGCATGATGGCGTTGCCCGCCGAGCCCTCGTGCCCGGTAGACTTTTGCCCGATGTGACGCCATCCTGCCCCCTGAAATCAGAACAAAACGCGCAGCAGCACGCGCTTTCAGGGAGCCAGAGGGCAGAATGATCAAAACGCGTTTCACCGAACTGGTCGGCGTCGAGCACCCGATCGTGCAGGGAGGCATGCAATGGGTCGGCCGCGCCGAACTGGTGGCGGCCGTGGCCAATGCCGGTGCGCTCGGCTTCATCACCGCGCTGACGCAACCGACGCCGGAAGACCTCACCAAGGAAATCGCGCGCTGCCGCGGCATGACCGACAAGCCGTTCGGCGTGAACCTGACCATTCTCCCGTCGATCAAGCCGCCGCCCTATGCGGAATACCGCCAGGCCATCATCGAAAGCGGCATCAAGGTCGTCGAGACCGCCGGCAACAAGCCGCAGGAGCACGTCACCGAATTCAAGAAGCACGGCATCAAGGTCGTGCACAAATGCACCAGCGTCCGCCATGCGCTGTCTGCCGAGCGCATGGGGGTCGACGCGATCTCTATCGACGGATTCGAATGCGCAGGGCACCCCGGCGAGGACGACACGCCCGGCCTGATCCTGATCCCGACCGCAGCCGACAAGGTGAAGATCCCGATGATCGCCTCCGGCGG
>Ga0105238_10004107_pt1 | contig 14444 bp, 10 predicted proteins | sample KBSC34metaG_FD_81526 | JGI IMG/M metagenome (GOLD analysis project Ga0105238, IMG submission 81526) | Corn rhizosphere microbial communities from Kellogg Biological Station, Michigan, USA - KBS C3-4 metaG | ecosystem: Host-associated > Plants > Roots > Rhizosphere > Soil | place: Michigan, USA... | reverse complement strand
GCGCACCTGTCTTCCCCTCTCCCGGGAACTGCATCGTTGGGGGAGAGGGCAGGAGTGAGGGGACGGGGGGTAACGCGCCCTCGCAATGCGAAGTAAGGCATGGCGAGCGCTGCTCGACGGTGAGGCATCTTTCCCGCTGCGCGGGCGAGGGACAGTGGTCGGCAGCCTGCGGCTGACGGATTTCCCTCACCCCACGATCGCTCCGCGATGGTCCCCCCCTCTCTCGCTGCGCGGCCGAGGGACAGCGGCCGGCAGCCTGCGGCGGCCGGACTTCCTCGAGGGCACAGTCCCAATCGCTGACCGTCACGTCGACCGGCAGCACGCGCACGCCGTGCCGCTGCGTGTCCTGGATCAGCTGCGATGGCTGGTAGAAACCCATCGGCTGCGAGTTGAGCAATGCGCAGGTGAACGCGGCCGGGTGATGGCACTTGAGCCAGCACGAGGCCCAGGCGAGCCGGGCGAAGCTGGCCGCATGCGACTCGGGAAAGCCGTAGTCGCCGAACCCCTTGATCTGCTCGAAGATGCGCTCGAAGTATTCGTCGCTGTAGCCGCGCTCGCGCATGCCGTCGAGGATGCGGTCGTGGAATTTCTCGAGGCCGCCGCGACGTTTCCATGCCGCCATCGCACGGCGCAGCTGATCGGCTTCGCCGGGCGTGAAGCCGGCGATGACCTGGATCAGCTTCATGACCTGTTCCTGGAAGATCGGCACGCCGAGCGTGCGTTCCAGCACTTCTTTGACCTGCGAGGATTGCGCGCCCGCTTCACGCTCGAATTTCGATTGCGGGTAATCGGCCGGCTCGATATTTTTGCGTCGGCGCAGGTAGGGATGCACCATGTTGCCCTGGATCGGTCCGGGCCGGACGATCGCGACTTCGATGACCAGATCGTAGAAGCAGCGCGGTTGCAGGCGCGGCAGCATCGACATCTGCGCACGCGATTCGATCTGGAATACGCCGATCGTATCGGCCTTGCAGATCATGTCGTAAACCCCGCGCGCGCTGGCATCATCGTCGCTCGGGATATCGTGCAGCGTCGGCCTTGCGCCCCGGTACGGCGTATCCCACAGGCCATGCGCATGCAGCAGGTCGATGCACTTGCGCAGGCACGTCAGCATGCCGAGCGCGAGGCAGTCGACCTTGAGCAGTTTCATGGTTTCCAGATCGTCCTTGTCCCACTGGATGATCGTGCGGTCCGGCATCGCGGCGTTCTCGACCGGCACGAGATGGTGCAGCGGCTGGTCCGAGATCACGAAGCCGCCGACATGCTGCGAAAGATGGCGTGGAAATCCGCGCAGCTCGGCAGCCAGCGTCATCAGCTGGCGCAATACGCGGCTGTCGGGATCGAACCCGCGTTCGCGCAGGGCCTGTTTCTGGGACAAGCCGTTTGGCACGCGCGTGGAAATCGCACTGAGCTGGTCGAGCGCATCGTCGGTCAGGCCGAGCGCATGGCCGACATCGCGCAGCGCGCTTTTGCTGCGGTAGCTGATCACGGTCGCGGCGAGCGCCGCGCGGTCGCGCCCGTACTTGGCGAAAACGTACTGGATGACTTCCTCGCGCCGCTCGTGCTCGAAGTCGACGTCGATGTCCGGCGGCTCGTTGCGTTCCCTCGACAGGAAGCGTTCGAACAGCAGGTTACCTGTTTCCGGCGTTACCGACGTGATGCCGAGGCAGTAGCAGACCGCGGAATTCGCCGACGAGCCGCGGCCCTGGCACAGGATCGGCGGCTTCTGATCGCGCGCCCAGCGCACGATGTCCTCGACGGTGAGGAAGAAGTGCTCGACCCTGCATTCGGCGATCAGTGCGAGTTCCCTGTCGACCTGCACGCGGACGTTTTCCGGGATTCCGCGCGGCCAGATCTTCGCGGCGCCGTCGAAAGTCTTCCGGCGCAGATACGCATTCGCATCCGCGCCGAGTTCCGGAGGCACCAGTTCCTTCGGATAGCGGTAGTTGAGACCGCCGAGATGGAACGTGCAGCGTGCGGCGATCCGCAGCGTCTCGGCAAGCAGGTCGGCCGGGTAGATCGCGGCGAGCTGATCGAACCGGCGCAGGTGGCGTTCGCCGTTCGGAAACAGCGTGTGCCCGGCTTCGGCGACCGTGCGGCCGATGCGGATCGCGGTCATGACGTCCTGCAGCGCACGTCGCCTGCGCACGTGCATGTGCACGTCGCCGGCGGCGACCAGCGGAAGGTCGTGGCGAGCACCGAGCCCGCGCAGGTACGCAAGCCTGGCGTTGTCGTCCGGGCCGTGGTGCAGTTCGACGGCGAGCCATGCACGCCCGGAAAAATGCCGCGTTATCCACTTTGCGATATTTTCCATCGCCGGATCCCGGCCGATCCCTCGCTGCGACGACGATTCCGGCAGCCAGAGCAGGCAGACGCCCGTGCCCAATTGTTCGGCGTCGGCACGGGTCAGGTGATATTCGCCCTTGGCGCTGCGCCGTCGGCCGGCCGTGATCAGCCGGCAGATGTCGGAATAGCCGCCGTGATTCATCGCCAGCACGGCGAGCTTCGGTCCGTCGGCAAGGCGGATCTCGGTGCCGACGATCAGCGCAACGCCGGTGTCCTTCGAGGCCTCCCAGGCGCGCACGATGCCGGCCAGCGAGCATTCGTCGGTGACTGCCAGCGCCGCGTAACCGAGCTTCTTCGCGCGCTCGAACAACTCCTGTGCGCTCGATGCGCCGCGCTGGAAACTGAAATTCGACAGGCAGTGCAACTCGGCGTAGCCGTGCTTTGCACTTTCATCGCCTTCCTTGCACCGTCCGGATGTCGCTGGAAGATTGCCGAACTCGCTCGCTCTCCCGTGAAGTTGTCCGGGAGAAAGGGCACGGGCGAGGGGGGGACGTTCGAGGGCTTCGAATTCGGCCGGCCCTGGCGCGTTTTCCGGTCGGCATCCATGCCTCTGCGTCGGGTAGCCCTCGCAATGCGCTCCTTCGCATTGCGAGGGCGCGCTGCCCTGCACGCGCTGTGCTGGGGGAGAGCGGTCAAAAAGCTTCGCCCTGCCTGTTTCACACTCGCGTTCGATGACCCGCTGTGACGGTTCGCCGATCTCGCGCGGATGCTCGTTGACGCGCGATTGCCGGCCGAAGCGATGCGGCGAGTGACGGCGTTTCATGCGAACCAGCCATGCAGCATCCAGCCATCGCTCGTGCCGGGCACGATAAAAGCCCAGGCGCGCTGGCCTTCGCGCGTCTGCACCACGTAGTAGTCGCGGCGCGTGTCGCCGCCGTCCCACCAGCCGCTCTCGATGCGCTCGGGGCCGGCGAGTATGCGCGGCGGCGGCCCGCGCAGCGGCAGCGCGCGCCGCAGCAGCCACAAGGGGCGCGGTCGAACGTCGACAGATGCGGGGTTCTTCTCCCTCTCGCGCTGGCGGGAGAGGGACAGGGTGTCGCTTCCGGAGCGCGACGGCGTCTCCGACGTCGTGAGGTCGGCGTTGCGGGAGCGCGGCGGAGTTTCCGATGCCGCGAGGTCGGCGTTTCCGACGTGCGCCAGCGTTTCGGCTGCAGCAGCTTCGCGCACCGCTTTCACGCGCTTTTGCGGAAGAGACGAAGAGCAACGAGGATCGACCTGGTTCACGGCCGCGAAGCACCATGCCCGCTCGGGCCGGTGATCGGCGGCGGCGGCGAGTCGGCGCACGGCGTCGTCGCCGAGATGCGCGCGCAGGCGTTCGGCGAGTTCCGGCCATTGCAGGCCCTGTTCGCGCTGCGGTTCGAACAGATCCAGATGGCGCGGGCGGAATTCCGGCAGGTCGGTGGCGACCAGTGCGATGCCGCAGACCGGCGCTGCCAGCGCAATGCGTTCGAGCCGGCTGCGGATGAGTTCGTACAGCGTGCGCGCCTCGCGCTGTGGCGTCAGCAGTTCGATCGCGACATGCGTGGCCGGCTTGTCTTCGTGATCGAGGACCAGACCGCAACGCTGCACGCCGCCGTCGCGCGCGGCGAGGAACAGCGCCAACTCGCCGCACAGGCGCCGCAGCGGAAACAGCAGCGGCGGCCACGCCTCGACGCGGTCATCCAGTTCGACGCGATGCTCGAAGCGGTCCGGCGGCTCGTACAGCGGCAGCACTTCATGGTCGATGCCGCGCAGGTGATCGAGCGTGGCCAGTGCCGCCGGCCCGATGCGCCGTGCCAGTTCCGGGCGCGGCAGGGCAAACGCATCACGCAGGGTGCGTGCACCGACATTGTATAAAAGTGAAATAGCGTTGTCGTCGAGGCCCGAGTACGCGATGGCGATGCAGCCGAGCGCGCTCAGCATCGGCTCGCGCTGGCTGGTGAAGAAACCGTCGTGCCGTGCCGCCAGCACGCGTGCTGCCGCGGGCAGCGGCGCCACGGCGATGGCAGGCGCATGGCCAATCGCCGCGAGTTCGTGCCGCAGGCGACGTTCGAGCGCCGGCCAGCCGCCGAACAGGCGCAGGCTGGCACCGACTTCGACCAGCAGCGCATCGGGTTGGCACAGGCTGACATGACTGCTGAAGCGGTAGGCCCAGGCGGCGAGGCTCAGCAACAGCCGCTGTTCGCCCGGTCGATCGCGCGTTCGCGCCTGCAGGGTCGAGCACAGCGCGCGCGACGCTGCGAGCACACGGCCGGCACCTACGCCGTGGCGCTGGGCCGGTGTATTGGCAAGCACGATGTGCGGGCGCTGGCGCGGCCCGTCGACGACAGCGCACGGCATCGCCTGCTCGCTGTCCTCGAACACGGCACGCAGCGGCAGGTCGGAAAAATACAGGCAGGCCCAGAGCATGCGAAGACACGGAACGATTGCAGTTGGAGGAATGGTTCAGAACAATCCGCTCGTCATTCCGGCGAAGCCGTAATCCAGCTCTCAAGCAGCAGGTTGAAAAACCGGATTTGACTTGATCAGCTGTTGAAAGCCACCGGAGTGACGGCCTTTAGTCTGATTGCTGAACGTCTCAGCGATTGAGGCATCCGCGCTCACGCGCGCCATCGCAATCGGGTCGGGCGTTGCCAATCGAGGTTGCCGCGGCACTTGAGAATTTCGATGCCGACCTGCGCGGTATCGGATTCCGCGGCGAGAACCGGATCGTCAGCGGACCCGGCGTGCAATTGCAGACGCAGTGCGGCAGGGCTGGACTTGCCGGCCGAATGCGCCGGGCGGAACAGGAAGGCCAGTGCGTCGCCGCTTTCGGCCGCCAGTTGCAATCGTCGCAGTTGCGTGTAGTCGGCCTGGTGCAGCCAGCCGAGCACCGCGCCGCACGAACCGGAGCGCAGGCATTGCTCGGCACTCCAGGCGCCTTCGCCTGCATTCGCCTCGATCTGCACGACATAGCGCAGGTCCAGACCGTATGCGTCGAGTGCCGGTGCGTACGGGATATACGGTGGCGCGACGAAGACCACGCGCTGGCGCCGCTGCGTGATCGCGGCCAGCGCCGGCATCAGCAGGCTCAGTTCGCCGATGCCGTCATGGGCGAACAGGATTTCGCTCAACGCACCGCAGGGCCAGCCGCCGCCAGGCAACGCTGCATCGAGCTCGGCCACGCCGGTCGGCAGCGCGCGCACGTGCTGTTGCGCAGATGCCGAGCGACGCCAGATGCCGGGGTGCTGGAGCAGCGCATCGATTGCAGCGGGTACAGCGGGAGCGGCGATGGCATTCATGGTCGACCTTGGCGAATGATGCCCACGTGGATGCCTTCGATCGCGAAGCTGTCGGTGCGGCGCGGATCGACTTCGATCGGTTCGAAGTCGGGATTTTCCGGCAGCAGCAGCAGGCGCCCGTGCCGGTGCTGCAGACGCTTGACCGTGATTTCGTCATCGAGCCGTGCGACGACGATGCTGCCATCCCCGGCAGTCTGCGTGCGATGCACGGCGAGCAGGTCGCCGTCGAGGATGCCGGCATCGCGCATGCTCATGCCGACGACGCGCAGCAGGAAATCGGCACGTGGCCGGAACAGCGCCGGGTCGACGGCGTAGTTCGCTTCGACATTGCCTTCGGACATGATCGGGCTGCCGGCGGCAACGCGTCCGACGAGGGGGAGCGTTGCCGCCGGTGCCCGAGAGCGTTTTGCCAGACGCAGGCCGCGATGTTGCGGCAGGCGTTCCAGCACACCTTTGCGGATCAGCGCCTCGACATAATCCTGCGCTGAGGAATGGCTGCTAAGCCCAAGATATTCCGAAATTTCCCGCAACGATGGAGCGACACCATTATGCGCCATATGGCGCTCGATGCAATCAAGGACCCGGCGTTGGTTGGCGGTAAGGTCGAAATCGTCCATACGTACAAATGTACGTATTTCATCCGGCAATTGCAAGAACCGTTGCGCAGTCCGGCTTGATTCCCCATCCGGCTGTATTTCAGCCATCATTCGCCGCCGGCGATTTCGCAGTCGGCTTTTGGCGGCTTCGGGGGACCGTTCATGGCAATGCCGTTCGAACCCGGCCAGCGGGTAGATGACTTCGTGATCGACGCCTGCCTGCACAGCGGCGGCATGGCGCGCATCTACAGCGTGCACTACGCCGACCCCGGCCGTCATTTCGAATTTCCACTGGTGATGAAAGTCCCGCGCATGACTGCAGCCGACGGTGCCGAAAACCTGGTCGGTTTCGAGGTCGAGCGGCAGATCCTGGCGGTGGCGCGGGGTGCGCACGTGCCGCGCCTGGTCGCTGCCGGCGACATCGCACTGCCGTACCTGGTGATGGAATACGTTGCCGGCGCGACGCTGCAGGACTGGCTCGACGCCGCGCCGCGCCGCGATCCCGCCGAAATCGCCCGCATCGGTGCGCTGGTCGCAGGGGCGGTGCACGACCTGCACGAACACCGGGTCTGCCATCTCGACCTGAAGCCGGCCAACGTGCTGATGCGCGACGACAACGAAGCGGTACTGCTCGACTTCGGCCTGTCCTGGCACGCGCAAACGCCGGATCTGCTGGCCGACGGACAACACATTGCGGTCGGCTCGCATCCGTGGATAGCGCCGGAACAGATCGTCGGCGTGCGCGGCGATCCGCGCAGCGACCTGTTCGCGCTCGGTGTGATCCTCTACGAGATGTGCACCGGCGAACTGCCGTTCGGCGATCCGCAGACGACTGGCGGGCTGCGCCAGCGCTTCTGGATGCAACCGCGGCCGCCGCGCCAGATCAACCCGGACGTGCCGGAATGGTTGCAGGAAATCATTCTGCGCTGTCTCGAGCCGAAGGCGGAACGGCGCTACGCGTCCGCCGCCCTGCTGGCGTTCGACCTTTCGCATCCGGGCCAGGTGCGGGTGACAGCACGCGGTCGTGCCGATCGCGGGCCCGGCTTCTGGCGCCATTTCCTGCGCTGGCTGCGCCGCCGCGCGACTTACCAGCCCAGCGCGTTGCCGTCCCCTGGGCTGGCGCGTGTGCCGATCGTGATGGTTGCCGTTCCGCACGACGACGTGCGCGAGGCAACTCTCGAAGCGCTGCGCCAGGCGGTGCGTCGCGGACTGGGCAATCGACCGGGCGCGCGCCTGGCCTGCGTGACTGTTGTGCCGCCGGTCAGTCCGGTCGGCGATGCCGGCCGACCCAACGGAGTCGAACTGCACCAGCGCATGCTGACGCGGCTGCGCGAATGGTCCGGCAGCATCGGGCCGGGGGATCACGCCGTCTCATGCCATGTGCTCGAATCCTCGGATGTCGCACAGGCCCTGCTCGCGTTCGCGCAGACCAATCACGTCAACCTGATCGTCATGGGTGCTGCCACGCACGGCTTGCAGTTGCAGCGTTTCGTCGCAACCGTCCCGGTCAAGGTGGCGATGCACGCGCCGTGCACGTTGATGCTGGTCAAACCGTCGCCGTAAAGTATTGCGTTGCGCAGCCCCCGGGCAGCAGGTCGATGCTGCGCGTACTCGGCGGATGGCAGCACGGCTGGTTCGGGCGGTGGCGATTGTCGCCGGCCTTTCTCGACCGGCTTGCAGAACGCGCCGGTGCCGATGCAACGACGACGTTGCGTGCGGCGCCAAGTTGAACGGGAAGACAGGCGATCGCTGCGAAGATCAGTTCGCCTCGAATTCGTCCGGAAAGATCTCGTCCGGCGGGACGACCTGCACGTCGTCGACGAGGAAGTAGGCGACGGTGCTGGTTCCGGCGACGACATCGAGATTCACCTTCGCGCTGACGGCACCGGACGGCAGCGGGGTGCCGAGCACCGATGTCTCGACCCAACCGGTTGCCGGATTGCCGTCGACCGGGTCGCCGGTGAGCGCGAGCGTGATCGGGCTGCCGAGTTTGTTGCCGGTGCATCCGGCGGTGTCGTAGAGGTCGAGCTTGAACGTGTGCGTGCCGCCACCGCTGGGCGATTCATCGAACTGGCGCAGGCTGAAGTCGAGCACGGTCCACTTGCCGATGTCGACACACTGGTCGGCGTGGGAGGTGGCATTGAAATTGTACGACTGCAGCCGCAGCGAGCCGCCTGCCGGGGAGCCGAAAAAGCTTTCGTAGGAAGCGTCCCCGCCGCCGGTCGAGGACAGGTTCCAGGGCGTCGCTCCGCCGCTGAAGCCGGGGTTCTTGAGCACATTCCACGCCGATGCAGCCGGCGATACGGCGAGCAGGGCGACAGCCGCAACCAGCGGCAACTTGGCAGACATGGCGGATTCTCCGGGACGTTCTCGTGCCGTGCACGCGATGTCTCGAAGAACGATCGTCGGAAGACCGACCGAACACGCCCTGCATGGAATCGCGCATGCGGCAGGTGCGGTCTGCGGGGAATTTTCCACACCCCGACCCTGGACTCGAAAGGGAGGTCGAGGGTGCGACCGAATCGTTATGTCGCTTTCTTCTTCGCCAGCATCAGCCAGGTGTCGACGACCGTATCGGGATTGAGCGATACCGATTCGATGCCCTGGTCCATCAGCCACTCGGCCAGGTCCGGATGGTCGGACGGGCCCTGGCCGCAGATGCCGATGTACTTCTTTTTCTTCCTTGCGGTCTTGATCGCCATCGACAGCAACTTCTTGACTGCCGGGTCGCGTTCGTCGAACAGCGGCGCGACGATGGCCGAATCGCGGTCGAGGCCGAGCGTCAGCTGGGTCAGGTCGTTCGAGCCGATCGAGAAGCCGTCGAAGAGATCGAGGAATTCTTCGGCCATCAGCGCGTTCGACGGCACCTCGCACATCATGATGATCTTCAGGTCGCCCTCGCCCCGTTTCAAGCCGTTGCGCGCCAGCACGTCGATGACCTTGCGGCCCTCGTCGAGCGTGCGCACGAACGGGATCATGACCCAGGCATTGGCCAGGCCCATTTCCTCTCGCACCTTCTTCATCGCGCGGCATTCGAGCGCGAAACAATCCTTGAAGCCCGGGTCGACGTAGCGGCTCGCGCCGCGGAAGCCGATCATCGGATTTTCCTCGTGCGGCTCGTAGCGCGCGCCGCCGATCAGGTTCGCGTATTCGTTCGATTTGAAGTCCGACAGGCGCACGATCACCGGATTCGGCGCGAACGCGGCGGTGATCGTCGCGATGCCTTCGGCGAGGCGGTCGACATAGAACTGCACCGGATCTTCGTCGCCGATGCGCTCGTCGATCTTCTTCTTCGTTTCGGCATCCTGGCTGGCATATTCGAGCAGCGCCTTCGGATGCAGGCCGATGTGGCTGGCAATGATCATTTCCAGGCGCGCCAGGCCGACGCCGGCATTCGGCAGCATGGCAAAGTCGAATGCACGCTCGGGATTGGCCACGTTCATCATGATCTTGAGCGGCGCCGGCGGCATATGGTCGAGGTCGGCCGTGACCTTGTCGAAGTCGAGCCTGCCCTTGTAGATCGTGCCGGTGTCGCCTTCGGCGCACGACACGGTGACGTCGATGCCGTCGGCGATCGCGTCGAGCCCGTTGCCGGTGCCGACCACGGCCGGCACGCCCAGCTCGCGCGCGATGATCGCCGCATGGCAGGTGCGTCCGCCGCGGTTCGTGACGATGGCCGACGCGCGTTTCATGACCGGCTCCCAGTCCGGGTCGGTCATGTCGGCGATGAGCACGTCGCCGGCCTGCACGCGATTCATGTCCTTGATCGAACGGACCACGCGCGCGACGCCGCTGCCGATCTTCTGGCCGATCGCACGTCCTTCGGCGAGCACGTCGCCGCGCTGGCGCAGGTGATAGCGTTCGATCTGCGTGGCACGCGCACGCGACTTCACCGTCTCGGGCCGCGCTTGCACGATGTAGATCTTGCCGGTGTTGCCGTCCTTGGCCCATTCGATGTCCATCGGGCGGTCGTAGTGCTGCTCGATGACCAGCGACTGCCGCGCCAGTTCCTGCACGTCGTCGTCGCTGATGCAGAATCTTGCGCGGTCGGCGGCAGGCGTGGCTTCGACGCGCACGCGCTCGCCGGCCTTCGACGAATAGACCATGCGCTGCTGCTTGGCGCCGCGCTGGCGGCGCAGGATCGCCGACTTGCCGGCGCGCAGGGTCGGCTTGTAGACATAGAACTCGTCCGGATTCACGGCGCCCTGCACGACCATTTCGCCGAGGCCGTAGCTGCCGGTCACGAACACGACGTCGCGGAAACCGGACTCGGTGTCGAGCGTGAACAGCACGCCGGAGGCACCGATGTCCGAGCGCACCATCAGCTGCACGCCGGCCGACAGGAAGACGTCTTCGTGCCTGAAGCCATGATGCACGCGGTAGGCGATCGCGCGATCGTTGTACAGCGAGGCGAAGACTTCCTTGATCCGGTGGATCACGTCGTCGGCGCCGCAGACGTTGAGGAAGGTTTCCTGCTGGCCGGCAAACGAGGCGTCCGGCAGGTCTTCGGCCGTGGCCGACGAGCGCACGGCGACTGCCGTATTGTCGGTGCCGGCGAGCTTGCACAGGCGCGAATAGGCGGCGCGCACGGCGGCGTCGAGATCGGTCAGCAGCGGCGTGTCGATCACCCAGCTGCGGATTTCGGTGCCTGCCGTGGTCAAGGCATCGACGTCGTCGACGTCGAGCGTGGCAAGCCTGGCCTGGATGCGATCGGCGAGCCCGCTCTGCGCGATGAACTGCTGGAACGCGTGGGCCGTCGTGGCGAAGCCGCCGGGTACCGATACGCCGAGCTGGCCGAGATGGCCGATCATCTCGCCGAGCGAGGCATTCTTGCCGCCGACCTTGGCCAGATCGGACAGGCGCAGTTGATCGAGCCACAGAACCAGATCGCTCAAGGGAGTCTCCAAGGGAACGGGGCAGGGCCGGCCCCGCGAATCCGCGAATTTTCGCCGGTTTGGCTGCGCCTCACAAGCGCGCCGGCTGTGTTTGGCGGATTCGCTTACACTTCGATTCAGATTGGATCAGGCGTTCGCACATGCGCAGGACGATTTTCTACGTTTCCGACGGCACCGGCATCACGGCCGAGACGATCGGGCATTCGGTGCTCACGCAATTCGACGACGTCGATTTCGACACCTACCGCCTGCCGTTCGTCGACGACGAGGAAAAGGCGCATGGCGCGGCCGCGCGCATCCGCAATGCCTACGCGACGACCGGTGTGCGGCCGATCGTCGTCAACACCGTGGTCGATCCGCTGCTCAGCGAGATCCTCGCCACCAGCAGTGCGCTGATGATCGACGTGTTCGCCCCGTTCATCGGGCCGCTGGAAGCCGAACTCGGCGTCAAGCGCAAGCCGAAAGTCGGACGCGCGCATGGCCTGACCGATTTCGCCGAGTACGAAGCGCGCATCAACGCGACCAACTATGCGCTCACGCACGACGACGGCGTCGACGTCAACTACAGCGACGCCGACATCATCCTGATCGGCGTCTCGCGCGTGGGCAAGACGCCGACCTGCCTGTACATGGCCCTGCATTACGGGGTGAAGGCGGCGAACTACCCGCTGACCGAGGACGACCTGGACAAGCTGGAGCTGCCCCGGCGCCTGGTGCCGTTCAAGCCGCGCCTGTACGGGTTGACGATCGATGTGCAGCGCCTGGCGCAGGTGCGCGAAGCGCGCAAGCCGGGCAGCCGCTATGCGAAGATCGAGCAGTGCCGGCACGAATTGGCGCTGGCCGACAAGCTGTTCCGGCGCGAAAGCGTTCCGGTGGAAAATTCCACGCACACCTCGATCGAGGAAATCGCCAGCAAGATCCTCGCGCGGCTCGGCATCGAAAAGCACATGTTCTGAGCGCAAGGGCCGAGAACCGAAAGGCGCGACGGTATCGTCCGCGTGCCCACGCGGAGGGCGGGCCGTGGCAGGCGGCGAGCATTCAGATTGCCGGCCGCATCGGAACCCCATTGTAGTCCGCTGCGCACGATTTGGGCAGACTGGCCTGCATGGCGTCGAATGCTATGATCGGTGCATGGCGCACGTCGTCGAACAACGCAATAACATCCTTCCCGGACGCTTCGCGTATCTGATGGGCCTCTACGCCGAGAACTACCATCGGCTCGCGCGCATATTCGCGCCGCAGGACCTGCAGGCCGGCAGCTATTTTTCTTCCGTCGACGACGGTCTGGACGTGCGCCTGGATGTGGTCGAACGGCATCCGTACACGCTCGAGCTGAAACTCAGCTACTGCATGCTCGACCGCGATACCGGCGATCCGGCGCCGTCGGCGTGGCTGCGCATGTATCGCGACGCCCATGTCGCCGAGGCCACGCACTGCCAGTCCGACCGCCACCTGCGTCGCGCGCTCGGCCCGCTGCCGGCGGCCAGGACGCTGTTCCAGCAGCGCATGCGCATGGCCACGTTCCTCAATCGCTGGCTCGAGTATCTCGCCGAGCAGGGTCACTCGCGTGGAACGCTGGTGGCGCTCGCATCCAGTCCTGCCCGCTGCGCCTGAGATGAGCACGCCGGGCGTGCCGGGTGCGCCGCACCACGGTCCAGTCACCGCGTCGCCGGCATGGCAGGCGCTCACCGCGCACCAGCGCGCGTTGTCCGGCACCCATTTGCGCACGCTGTTTGCCGACGACCCCGGACGGGCGCAGCGTTTCAGCATCGAAGCGGCTGGCCTGTACCTGGACTATTCGAAGAACCGCATCACGGACGAGACGCTGCGCCTGCTGCTGCAACTGGCCGACGAACGCGCGCTCGGCGCGCGCATCGCGGCCATGTGGAACGGCGAACGCATCAACACCACCGAAAACCGCGCTGTGCTGCATGTCGCGCTGCGCGCGCCGCGCGACCAGCGCATCGAATTCGATGGCCGCAACGTGGTCGATGACGTGCACGCGGTGCTCGACCGCATGGCGGCGTTTTCCGAACGCGTGCGCAGCGGCGCCTGGACCGGCTATACCGGCAAGCGCATCCGCCACGTCGTGAACATCGGCATCGGCGGTTCGGATCTCGGCCCGGTCATGGCGCACGAGGCGCTGCGCCATTACGGCCAGAGCGACCTGGACGTGCGCTTCGTGTCGAACGTCGACGGCAGCGATTTCGTCGAGGCGACGCGTGACCTGGATCCGGCACAGACCCTGTTCATCATTTCGTCGAAGACCTTCACGACGCAGGAGACGATGACCAACGCGCGCACCGCGCGCACCTGGCTCGTCGACGCCCTCGGCGACGAAAAGGCGATCGGCCGGCACTTTGTCGCGGTCTCGACCAACGCCGCGGAAGTGACGAAGTTCGGCATCGATACGGCGCAGATGTTCGGTTTCTGGGACTGGGTCGGCGGGCGCTACTCGATGGATTCGGCAATCGGCCTGTCGACCATGATCGCGATCGGCCCGACGCTCTTCCTGATGATGCTCGACGGCTTCCATGCCATGGACGAGCACTTCCGCAGCGCGCCGTTCGCGCAAAACCTGCCGGTCCTGATGGGCCTGCTCGGCGTCTGGTACGTCAACTTCTTCGGTACGCATACGCAGGCCGTGCTGCCGTACGCGCAATACATGAAGCGCTTCCCGGCGTACCTGCAGCAGCTGACCATGGAAAGCAACGGCAAGTCGGTGACGCTGGATGGTGCGCGCGTTGCGTGGCAGACGGCGCCGGTCTGGTGGGGCGAGCCGGGCACGAACGGGCAACATTCGTTCTACCAGCTGATCCATCAGGGCACGCGCCTGATACCGTGCGACTTCATCGGCTTTTGCCAGCCCCTGAATGCCCTGAGTGACCAGCACGACCTGCTGATGGCCAATCTGTTTGCGCAAAGCGAAGCGCTTGCATTCGGCAAGACCGCCGCCCAGGTACGCGCCGAAGGCACGCCCGAGGCGCTCGTGCCGCATCGCTGTTTCGACGGCAATCGGCCGAGCAACACGATCCTCGCCGATCGCCTGACGCCGCACTCGCTCGGCGCGCTGGTCGCGTTGTACGAGCACATCACGTTCGTGCAGGGCACGATCTGGAACATCGACTCGTTCGACCAGTGGGGAGTCGAACTCGGCAAGCAGCTGGCGCAACGGACGCAAGCCGAGATCGCCAGCGTCGCCGAGCCGCAACTCGCGCACGACAGTTCGACCAACGAGCTGATCCGTCGTTACCGGCGCACGCGCAAGCTCGACGCATGAGCTGATCCGCGCGCAATGCGCTGAGGCGGCAGGCAGTCGAGCCGCCAGGCGATTTCCCGCATCCCCG
>Ga0105238_10004105_pt1 | contig 14449 bp, 8 predicted proteins | sample KBSC34metaG_FD_81526 | JGI IMG/M metagenome (GOLD analysis project Ga0105238, IMG submission 81526) | Corn rhizosphere microbial communities from Kellogg Biological Station, Michigan, USA - KBS C3-4 metaG | ecosystem: Host-associated > Plants > Roots > Rhizosphere > Soil | place: Michigan, USA... | reverse complement strand
GCGATACAAGCTCCGTGGGCGATCCGGAATTGGATCGAGTTCCACGCCTTCGTACCTACGCGCTCAAACTTCGGGCTCGAATTGCGAATTTCCAACCGCCCCGAGAGCTTCGCTCTGATGGAAGACAATGTTTCGCACGGAGTGATGAGCCGGTTCCATCCCGGGCTCAACGCGGACGAAGCGCGCAAAGTGGCGGCCGAAGGCGAGATGGCCTACACGCGCTCTGAGATGGCGGATGCGCGGGCTGAAATCCGACGCGACCCCGGCCGTTTCCTGCGCCTGACCGGCGAACGCTTTTGGCGATTCTGGCTGGCCCCCAGCCGCCGCTTCAAGACCACTGCGGCTACGACAGCCATCATGCTGCTGGGCCTGCTGGGATTGTGCCTGCTGCCCGCAAGTCCTGGTATCCGGTTGACTTGGTTGATCCTTTTAACGTATCCGCTGGTGTACTATTTGATCCAGGTGGATGCCCGCTACGCCTACCCGATCGGCTGGATTTTCCTGACTCCTGCGGTGCACTTGGTGTTGGCTGCCGCGCGACGTACGACCGGCCACTTTCCACCCCTGTGACCCACCCATATGGCACATTTCTCCATCACGGGCACCGGGTCTACAATATAGTCACCGGTCTAAGTGTTGGCAGGCAAAGAGCCAGCCGCCCTTGACGCTAGCTGTTCCTGAGTCCGTTTTATGAACATCACCGATCTCTTCATCAAGCGCCCTGTAATGACGGCGCTGGTCATGATCGGTATTGTGCTGTTCGGTATTGCCGGTTATCGTGCGCTTCCGGTCAGCGATCTTCCGAACGTCGATTTTCCCACCATTCAGGTGATGGCGAGCCTGCCGGGCGCGACCCCGGAGACCATGGCCACCGCCGTCGCGACCCCGCTCGAACGCCAGTTCGCTACCGTTGCCGGTATCGACACCATGATCTCCTCGAGCGGAGTCGGCAGCACCAGCATCACCATCCAATTCACTCTCGATCGTTCGATTGACGGCGCGGCGGCCGATGTCCAGAGCGCCATTGCCGCGGTGGTGCGGCTGCTGCCCCCGGGGATGCCCTCGCCGCCGACTTTGCGGAAGGTGAATCCAGGAGACATGCCCGTGCTCTTGCTGGGGATCTCCGGATCTGCGATGGAGCTTTCGAAGTTGGATGAGTACGCCGAAAACCTGATGGCACAGCGCATTTCCTCGGTTGACGGCGTGGCGCAGGTGAATGCGTTCGGTGCGCAGAAGTGGGCGATCCATGTGCAACTCGACCCCAGCCTGCTGGCGGCGCGCCGCATCGGTATCGATGACGTTTCCAATGCCATGAAGTCGCACAATGTGAACCAGCCGACTGGCGCCTTGTGGGGCCGAAATCAGGCATTTACGGTGCGCGCCAACGGCCAGCTCATGACCGCGGACGCCTTCAGCAATATGATCGTCTCCTACCGCAACGGTTCGCCGGTGCGATTGAAGGATCTAGGGAAAGTTGTGGACGGGGTCCAGGTGGATAAGGCCGCGATGATGCTCTACACCAATCGCGGCGCCGAGCGCTACATCATGCTGGCGATTTTCCGCCAACCGGGCACCAATACTGTGGAAGTGGTGAGCCGCATCAAAGCCTTGTTGCCCGCCTTCACCGCGTTGATGCCGCCGACGGTGCACCTGGATATCCAGATGGACCGCTCGCAGCCGGTCTTGGAATCAGTCAACGACGTTAAGTTCACGTTAATGGCCACCATGATCCTGGTGGTGATGGTGATTTTCCTGTTCCTGCGCAATGTCTCGGCGACCGCGATCCCCAGCCTGGCGCTGCCGATCTCGGTGATCGGCACCTTCGCAGCCATGTGGGCCTTGGGATATTCGCTCGACAACTTGTCGCTGATGGCGCTGACGCTTTCTGTCGGCTTCGTGGTGGACGATGCCATTGTGGTGCTGGAAAATATTGTCCGCCACATGGAAATGGGCAAACCCCGCATGGAAGCCGCCCTCGAGGGCGCGCGCGAAATCGGCTTCACCGTGATGTCGATGACGTTCTCGCTCGCCGCTGTGTTTATTCCGTTGATGTTTATGAGCGGCATTATGGGCCGCCTGTTCCATGAATTCGCGGTGACCATTATGGTGGCCATCCTGATTTCCGGATTCGTCTCCATCAGCCTCACGCCGATGTTGTGCAGCCGTTTCCTCAAGCCTCCGACGGAGCACCACAACGCGTTTTACCGCGCCACCGAACGCATCCTCAATGCCGCGCGCGATACCTATGGCTGGATGCTGGGCGGCGTCATGCGCCATCGCCCCCTCACCATGCTGGTCGCGGCCGGAACGCTGGCGGGCACGATCTATTTGCTGATGATCACGCCCAAGGGGTTCATTCCCAGCCAGGACACCGGCATGATGCAGGGGAGCACGGAAGCGGGGCAGGACATCTCCTTTGACGCGATGAAGGATTTGCAGGGGCGGGTGGCCGCCATCCTGGCGAAAGATCCTAATATCGAACTATTTGGTTCTTTCATGGGCTTGGGCGGCAATCAGCAATCGCCCATGAACCAGGGCCGTTTCTTTATCCGTCTTAAGCCGCGGAAGGAACGCAAACTGACTCCGGAGCAGATCATCGAGGAGCTTCGTCCGAAACTGGCCACGGTCCCCGGCATCCGAGTCTTTCTGGCGAACCCGCCCATGGTGCGCATTGGCGGCAACCAGATCCGCACTCTTTACCAGTTCACATTGCAATCCGGCGATCTCAATTCGCTTTATACCGCGGCCGCCGCTCTTGAACAGCGCCTGCACTCGGTACCGGGGCTTACCGACGTCAACAGCGATTTGCAGATCGCGAGTCCCATTTTGAGCGTGGATATCAACCACGACCGTGCGTCGGCACTCGGCGTCACCGAAGGACAAATCGAGAGCGCGCTCAACAACGCCTACGGCCAGCCTCAAGTGTCCACCATTTATACGCAGGTGGATAGTTATTGGGTAATGCTCGAAGTCCTGCCGCAGTATCAGCGCGACATGAACAGTTTGGGGTTGCTCTACGTTCGTTCGAGCAACGGAAATCTGGTTCCGCTGAACGCCGTCGCAACGCTCAAGACCGGAGTGGGTCCGCTCACGATCCAGCATTTGGGTGAATTGCCGTCGGTTACCGTGTCGTTCAATACCGCTCCCGGCGTGGCGCTGGGCGATGCCGTTGAGCGCGTGCAGACGGTAGCGCGCGAGGTTCTTCCGGATACAATCACGACGACTTTTCAGGGAACGGCCGCGGCCTTCCAGGATTCGCTGCGCGGCATGGGGCTGCTGTTAGCGCTTGCCGTGCTGGTGATCTACATGGTGCTGGGCATCCTTTATGAGAGCTTCATTCATCCGCTCACGATTCTTTCGGGACTCCCTTCGGCCGGGCTTGGTGCGTTGGCTACGCTGGTGCTGTTTCACGAAGAGCTCAACATTTATTCGTTCGTCGGCATCATCATGCTGATCGGCATCGTAAAGAAGAACGCGATCATGATGATCGATTTCGCGCTGGAGACGCAGCGCATGCATGGCACTGCACCCTCCGAGGCGATTGTCGAAGCCTGCCTGGTGCGCTTCCGGCCCATTATGATGACCACCATGTCGGCGCTGGTGGGCACGCTGCCGATCGCGTTGGGTTTGGGAGCAGGCGGCGAAGCGCGGCGCCCGATGGGTCTAGCGGTAGTCGGCGGGTTGGTGGTCTCACAGCTCTTGACGCTGTTTATTACGCCGGTGTTTTACACCTACATGGAACGCTTCGCCAGTGGCGGCAAGAAGCGCAAAGACCGCAAAGCCGCTAAAAAGCAGTCGCAGCAGCCGCTGGAAGAAGTGGCTCTCGAAGCCTAAGTTTTCAGGCTCCACCGAAACCGCTTGAGCCGCGTATATCGCGGACCATCCCTAAAACCCACCAGAAGTTACTCCAAGATAACGGCAGTAAGCCGCTTAATATACCGTCGAGCCTCTATGTCTATTGACATACAGTCTAGGCAGTAGTACTCTTGCCCCAAGCTTTATTTTGTAACGGGAAAGGGTGAAAAAAATAATGATGAGCAAGCGGTATTCTTGCGTACTCGTGTGCCTGATTGCAGTATTCTGCCTTTCGGTTGACCAGGCGTTGGCTCAGGTTAATACCGCCGACGTTCTTGGAACGGTGACCGACGCTGGTGGCGCGGTGATACCGAACGTTAAGGTGACCATTGTCAATACGGCCACTAACGACACCAGGACCAGCGCCACCGGTTCAACCGGCGACTATATTTTCAATCTGGTGCCATCGGGATCTTACACGATTACCGCGGAAGCGCCGAGTTTCAAGAAAGCCAGCATCGCTCTGAATGTGGTATCCGGGGACCGCGCGCGCGCCAACGTGCAGTTGCAGGTGGGCGACGTGACGCAGACGGTGGAAGTTGCGGCACTGAGCCCGGCCTTACAGACCGATAGCGCGACTTTGTCGACAGTAGTCGCCGCGCAATCCGTGCAGGATCTACCATTGAACGGACGCAACTACGTAACGCTGGTGCAAAGCACGGTGGGCGTGGTTCCGGGGCCGTCCAACGGAATTTTGAGCGGCACACGACCCGACGAGCGCCGCCAGACCGCTAGCGCGAGTGCGAACGGTCAGAACGAAGTATTCAACAATCAGTTAATCGACGGGATGGACAACAACGAGCGCGAGCACTCCACTATCCTGATGCGGCCTTCAATCGACATGATCCAGGAAGTTAAAGTCGATACCAACACTTACCCGGCGGAAGTGGGCCGAGCCGGCGGTGCCGTGGTTAACCTGCTGACGAAATCAGGGAGCAATCAGTTGCATGGGAATCTTTACGAATTCTTGCGCAACGACAAGCTCAACGCCAACGACTTCTTCGCCAATAAAGCTGGTGTGCCGCGTCCCAAGTATCGTCAGAATCAGTACGGCGGATCCCTTGGTGGCGCGATCAGGAAGGACAAGACTTTTTTCTTCGGGGATTATGAAGCGCTGAGGATTGTTCAGGGCGTGCCGACGGGCCTGTTGTCAACGCCCACCGCATTTGAATTGGCGAATCCCGGAAACTTCAGTGATCAAGCGGGTGGTCATATATTTACGCAGAACCAGCTTGATCCCGTAGCTTTGAAGTATTGGAAGTTGTGGCCCAAGCCTAATACCGGCTTGCCGAACGCGATCCAAAATAATTACAGCGCGAACGTGAACAAGACTTACAACAGCACCACGTACGACGCGCGTGTGGATCACCGCTTCTCGGACCGGGACAGCATATTCGGGCGCTTCTCCTACAACCCAACGTTCAACTCGCAACCGGCCTTGTTTCCAAACGTAAACGTAGATGGCCTCGACGTTAACGCGGGCGGCGGAATCTTCCCGGGTGCGTCCAACGCGAATTCGCACGGATACATGGCGGATTTTGTGCACATTATTAGCCCCACAATGGTCTTGGAAGTGAAGGGCTCCTTTACCAGACTTCACCTTTACACCGTCTCTCCCAACATAGGGACGAACGCAAGCGCCAAATTCGGAATGCCCAATACGGATCTAGATGACCAGATTTCGGGGCTAGCCACGGTGCAGCTAACCGGCTTCGTAGGAGTAGGAAGCGGAGTCACTCTGGGAGACGACCGGTTCGTTCCCATTTTGGACATCAATAATGTGTTCCAGGAACAGGGTTCTTTAACATGGACCCGAGGCGCACACAACATTAAATTTGGGGCCGGCATGATTCGCCGACAGCTCAACTACTATCAGAACACCCAAGGCATGGGGTACTTTCAATTCACGCAGACTCCGCTATTAAATTTGGAAAATCTCATCCAGGGCAAGCCTGATCAGATCCAGAGGCAGGTGAATCAAAAGCGCCAATACCTGCGCGTGTGGGAGCCCAGTTTTTTTGCACAGGACGACTGGCACGTAAAACCGTGGCTCACGCTTAATATCGGCATGCGCTGGAGTCATTTCAGCCCCCTTACCGCGGCCCAGGGTCAGCGTTCCAACTTCGACCCGGCGCTTGCCGGCAAGTGTACGCCTGCCAGCTGCAATCCGTTTCAGATCAGCGGCGCAGCTGGGGTGAAATCCTATTGGACGAACTTTGAACCCCGCTTTGGCTTTGCTGCCACCGTGCGGAAGGGTTTGGTAGTTCGCGGCGGTTTCGGAATGAGCCGTTTCGTGCAAGACTTTGGCTCGGGTGCGGTGAACCTGTTAAACATACCCTTCATTGCGACGACCATCAATTGCACCACTGCAGCCAACTCGCCCACGCCGTGCCCGGCCGGCAGCGGCCTGCTTCGGCAGGGAGCTCCGATAGTCACCATACCGGCGTTAAACAATCAACTCCCCGGCGTCATGGGAGCGAAAGCCACTGAATATCCGCAGGCGTATATCATGCAATGGAACCTAACCGTCCAAAAGCAATTTGGCTCCAATGTTGTGAGCGCCGGCTATGTAGGCCAAGTCGGCCGACATTTGCAGTATGCTCCTAATATCAACATTCCGGCTCCCAGCCCCGCTGGACAATTTAGACCGTTGGTTTATTCCGGGGTATTGCCGAATGTGACTACCATAAATTACTTCACGGCTACGGGTGCATCGGAATATCACGCGGCGCAGTTTAGTTTCGAACGTCGCTACGCGAAGGGCCTCACCGTGAACGCAAACTACGTGTTCAACCGCAACCTAACCAACATTTCCGACGGCGGAACCACCGGAGCGGCCACGGTTGGAGCGATTCTTCCTTATGATCGGAGCTACGACTGGGGTAACTCCGACATCGGCGTTAAACACCGTTTCTCCTATCGTTTTAACTACGAGCTTCCATTCGGGAAGTCCGGAAGCAGGATGAGGCAGCTCGCTATCGGTGGATGGCAGGCCAACTTGCTAGCGTTTATTCAGTCGGGCATTCCGTTCACTGTGCTGGATGGCAAGACTCCGGTTCCGTCACACGTCAGTTCCCTAGTTACTGTGGATCGTCCCAACCTGGTAGCGGGTGCCAAATTCTACCCGTCCACCCAGACCTATGACAATTGGCTCAACCTCGGTGCTTTTGCCCTCCAGCCGGTGGGTGTTGTTGGAAACGAGGGGCGAACCATGTTCTACGGTCCGCACCAGAGGAGTATGGATTTCTCGCTGTTCAAGGACTTCCAGCTCCGCGAAAGGATGAAGCTGCAGTTCCGGGCGGAGGTCTACAATATCACTAACTCCGAGAACTTCGGGCAGCCCAACCTGACCATCACCGCGTGGAGCTCAGCTAATACAGGAGCCACGCCCCTTACCAATGGCCAATTCGGTCAGATAACTTCGTCAAACCAGGCCCTCAATCCGAGGCAGTATCAGTTTGCGTTGAAGTTGATCTTCTGAAGTAACTGTTTGTGCATTCGACAAAAGGCCCGGCTTTTAAAGAGCCGGGCTTTTTCTTGTGGTCGAATCTATTCCCGGGCAATCTATTTGCTCGTAGCCCTGCGCGATATAGCGCACCTTGTAGCCGGCGATGGCAGTAAACGATAAGAACACAAGGATTAGCCGTTGGCCCGCCGTGTGCACGTCAATGGTGAAACCAGGCAAGCTCGCGTGACGGGCTAAGCCTGCGGGTATAGGAGATTGCTTATGAAAGTCCGAATGCTGGGCACAATTGCGTTCGCAACAGCGCTCGTTGCGGGCGGAGCGTTTGCGCAGGAGATCGAGTCCAAAGCCGGGATGCCGCCGGGTAACATGCAAATGATGGCGATGCACAATCAGATGATGGCTGAGATGAAAGCCATGGACGCGAGTCTAGATCGGAAAGTGGCGGCCATGAACGCGGCGAAAGGCCGCGACAAGGTGGATTCGATGGCCGCGGTGATCAACGAGATGGTCTCGCAGCACAAGCAGATGATGGCTAAGATGATGGGAATGCACGAACCCATGATGAAGGACATGAAAGACATGAAGGGCATGAAGGACGACAAATCCCCGGATTCCCACAAAGAGCATCACGAATAATACAAGGCTGTCGATTCCACTGCGCGGTCGGGAGATTGCTTCGAGCGCGATCTTTCCAGCCGGAACCACCCCTTTGACATTATCTATTCGCATCGTTAGACTTATCGACGATTAGCGATTCCTAGAAGGTATGTCCAAGGAGCGTGTTATGACGCCTGCTAAGCTCTTCGTGTTGGCTGCATTCGTAGCGTTGCCGGCTGCGCTGTTGGGTGCGGATGCAGCCACTTCCACGGCTTCGGCGGATCCCGCAAAGCCGGTTACGTTCGCCAAAGATGTGGCGCCCATTTTCCAGGAACGCTGTCAGGAATGCCATCGCAAAGGCTCGCTCGCGCCGATGTCGCTGGTGACCTACGAAGAAACGCGCCCGTGGGCGAAGGCCATCCGCCAGCGCGTGATCACACGGCAGATGCCGCCGTGGCACATCGACAAAACCGTCGGCGTTCAGAAATTCAAGAACGATATTTCGCTCACCGATGAACAGATTGCCACCGTCGTCCGGTGGGTGGATGCGGGCGCTCCAATGGGCGATCCGAAAGACATGCCACGTGCCAAGGAGTGGCCTGCTGCCAATGAATGGAAAGCAGCGAAAGAATTGGGCCAGCCCGATCTGGTGATCAAGTCCGATCCTTATACGATGGCGGCACATCATCAGGACGTCTGGTGGCGTCCAACTTCGAATATTCCGGTCACCGAGCCGCGTTGGGTGCGAGCTGTTGAGGTCCGGCCGGGAACCGCGGCGGGCCGCAAGATCACGCATCATGCGGTGGCTTATCTGGTGCAAGATGATCCGTCGAGTCTCGCTCCAGGCGCGGGAGACGCCGATCTGGGGGCGCGGTCGTTCCTTATGGAATGGGCCATTGGCAAGGGCTACGATTTATATCGCCCGGACACCGGCAAGCTGCTACTGCCTGGTTCGCAGATTTCTTGGGACGTCCACATTCACGCTGTGGGCGAGGAGATCCGCGACAACGTAGAGCTTGGAATTTGGCTTTATCCAAAAGGACAGGAGCCCACGCACCGCACTTACTTGACGGGTTTCCAGGCTCTGCGCGGGTTTAAATCTTCCGACGGATCGCGGACGCGCGCAGGTCGAAATATCGATATCGCGCCGAATACGCTTTCAGCGGTCGACAATTACACGGTTCTGACGCGACCGGCGCAACTCGAAAATTTCCAGCCCCACATGCATCTGCGCGGCAAGGCCATGACAGTGGAAGCGATTCTTCCGGACGGAACGGCACAGATCGTCAGTCACGTTGGCAATTTCAATTTCAACTGGATGACGAACTACATCTATGCGGACGATGCGGCGCCGGTGTTCCCGAAGGGCACCATGATTCACGTCACCGCTTGGTACGACAACACGCATGCTAATCCGTATAATCCAGATCCGGATCAATGGGTCGGCTTCGGCGATCGCACGGTGGATGAGATGGGACACGCATGGATGAACGTCACTTACTTAAGCGACGAAGAATACAACGCGTGGGCGGCGAAACACAAGAACGTGCAATCGGCCGACGCTTCGGCTCGCTAGGAATTGCGGGTGATAGGGCGAGTGTCCGGGCTGACGGCTGCGTTTTTAATTGCAAGTACTGCTTTCGCGTGGGGGCAAGCGCTACCGGTCGAACCGGCGCGTGAAACCGGATCCAGCGTGACCGGCGCATTTGAAGGCTGGTTTAAGAATCCCGACGGCACGTTCGGCTTGCTGCTGGGCTACTACAATCGCAATCAAAACCAGGAAGTGGAAATTCCGATCGGGCCCAACAACGACATTGAACCTGGCGGTCCGGACCGCGGGCAGCCCACGCACTTTGTGCCAGGACGCGGCTGGGGTTTGTTCACAGTGACAGTTCCAGCGGATTTCGGACAGAACAAAATCACCTGGACGCTGGTGGCAAACGGGAAAACTACGGTGATCCCGGCAAGCCTGCATCCGGACTACGAGATTTCGCCGTTCACCGAAGCGTCGGTCGGGAATACGCCTCCGGTGGTGAGTTTCGACGAAGGGGCAGCTACGGGACAGGGTCCGCACGCGGCTTCCACGGAGCGCACCGCGAAGGTAGGGACGCCGATGGATTTGACGGTGTTGGTCTCGGACGATGACAAGTACACGTCCTCGTCCGGCGCGCGGCCGCAGAAAGCACCGTCTCCGGTGACGGTGAAATGGATTGCGTATCGCAGCCCAGGCGCCGTGAAGTTTTCCAGTGAGCGTCCTCCAGTAGTCAAGGTGGAGCGCCCTGGGTCGAAAGCGCCGTTTAACGGCAAGGCCACTACCACCGTGACTTTTAGCCAACCGGGCGACTACGTCTTGAACGTGACGGCTAACGACTATTCGGGCGACGGCGGCAATGGATTTCAGTGCTGCTGGACGACCGGTAAAGTCAAGGTCACAGTTAAGCCTTGAAGCGAACGGCAATGCACCAGGCGGCGGTCGGGCTGCTGGCCGTGTCCCTGCTAAGCTGGCTGCGGGCGGCGGCGCCGGTTTGGGACGGTGCTTATCCCGCGACGCGAATTACACTGTTGCCATCAAGCGGCGGCGATCCGAAGTTCTCGCACGAGATCGTGATCCTCAGGCCGACACTACAGCACTCTGTTCCACTTAATACTTTCGAGGTGGATTTGCGCTCTGGCGTGTTCGTGCTGCGGCAGACCGATATCTTCAGCAAGGATTCCATGCCGTTATCGCTGACGCGAACCTACAATGCCTGGGACCAGCAACAACATGCTTTTGGGATGGGGACCAGTCATCCTTACGATGCCGCTCCCACGGGCACGCGGTTTCCATACACCTACATGGATATCAATTTGGAAGATGGCAACCGCGTTCATTTTCCGCGCATTTCGCAAGGCACGGGCTTTGCCGATGCAGTTTACGAGCATTCGACGACGGCGTCCGAATTTTTCGGCGGACGCATCGCGTGGAACGGCAATGGGTGGACCATGAATTTGCGGAATGGCGGGGTCTTCCTATTTCCTGAGGCGTACTATTCAAAGACCCTGACGCAGGGCGCGGCCACCGAGATTCGTGATGCGCGGGGGCAACGAATTTTATTGCAGCGGGATGCTCAGAGAAATTTGCGCCGCTTGGTTTCTCCCAGTTGGCGCACTATCGACTTCGTGATTAACGGCACTCGAATCGATGAGGCGCATGACGATCGCGGGCGCAGCGTCGGTTATTGGTATGACACCGCTGGACACATTTATGCAGTCACGGACAATGCAAAGCACGTGACGCGATTTACCTACGATCACAACTTGATGATCAGCGTTGAAGACGAAGCCGGCCGCGTTCTGCTGCAAAATACTTATGACAACAGCAGAGTTGTCGAACAGAAGGTGGCGGATGGCAGCGTGTATCACTACCGGTACATCTGGAATTCTGCGGGCGATTTGGAGCGGACCCTGGTGGGGATGCCGAATGGTACAGGCATAGCGTTGACGTTCAATCACGGACGGCTGGTGTCGCAGGACGCGATTCAGAAGTCCGTGCAACAGTGAATTGGTCACAGTGTTACTCCTAGAGATTCCGATTGTTCAGCGATGCGGGAATACCCGTGCGGTAGGAAGGATAAGTCAGCGTGATACCGAGGGCACGGCGGATCGCGGAGCCATCGACGCGGCGATTGGATGTCGCACGGGCTTTTGTTGCGGGCGTGGGGTGAGGCACCGATGGTAGGTGTAGTAGACCGGCACAGAATTCAGCAATTTCACGGGTGGTGCAGGGCTCTTCATCGGCGACGGGATAGGCGCCTTCGAGATCCGATAGCAGGGCGGCTTCGGCGTGCGTAGCCAGGTCATCGACGTGAATACGGCTGACGTAATTGTCGCCGGAATAGTATGCGCCACGAGGAAGGGATTCCTGGACGCCGCGGCCGGGACCGTAGATGGCGGCGGGACGGAGGATGAGCGACGACCAGGGTCCAGCGGCAACGCGGCGTTCGGCTGCGAGGCGGGGACGCGCGCGGTCGGAATTCGGATCGACGGGAGTGGTGGCGTCTACCTGGGCAGCGGTTCCGTAGACGGCGGTGGTGGAGAGGTAAACAACCCGTGCCGGCGCGGTGCCGAGGGCCTCGAGCAGATCGGCGGGCTCGGGGGTTGGAATTGAATGGAGGACGATCACGCCGGGATGGAGGTGCGCGGCGAGATCGTCGAGCGTGATGACGTCGGCGCCGAGTTGAGTGAGTGTCGCGAGCCCGGCGGGAGTCCGTGTGGTCGCCGTGACATGATAGCCGCGGGCGAGAAAGCGGCGGGCGACACGCTGACCTGTGAAGCCGCAGCCGAGGATCAGGACGTGGTTCATGCTCCACTCGGAAGTATACTCGGGCCGTATACTCAGAGACATGCGGTGGGCGTGGATATTAATCGCAATGCCAGCGCTCGCCGCGCCTCCCACGTTTTATCGCGACGTTCTTCCCATCTTGCAAAACCGCTGCCAGGAGTGCCATCGAGCGGGGGAGATTGCGCCGATGCCGCTGGTTACTTATCGCGAGACGCGGCCATGGGCGAAGGCGATTCGCGAGGTTACGCGAACTCGCAAGATGCCGCCGTGGTTTGCCGATCCGTGCTGCGGCAAGTTTGCCAATGACCGGTCGCTGACGGAACGCGAGATCGATACCTTGGCCGCGTGGGCGTCGACGGGCGCGGCGCAGGGTGATGTGAAAGACGCTCCAAAAGCGCGCGAATGGACGAGCGGATGGAATTTGGGCACCCCGGATCAAATCGTAGAGATGCCGCGCGCGTTCGACGTGCCGGCGAAAGGCGCGGTGGAATATCAGTATTTCGCGGCACCGACCGGGTTTACGGAAGACCGCTGGGTGCAAGGCGTGGAAGTGCGGCCGGGGAATCGAGCGGTGGTGCATCACGTGGTGGTTTATATTCGCGAATCGGGATCGACGTGGACCGGTGGGCCGACTAAGTCCGACATCTTGACGGTGTATGCGCCGGGAAGTTCGCCCGATCTCTGGCCGCAGGGAATGGCCAAGCGGGTGAAGGCTGGTTCCGATCTGGTGTTTGAAATTCACTACACGCCGAACGGAAAGCCGGCGACGGATCGTGAACGGGTGGGGCTGGTATTCGCCAAGTCACCTCCGGAAAAGGCGGTGCTGACGCTGCAGATGGATAACGACACGTTCACGATTCCCCCCGGCGAGCGGGATTATCGCGTGCGGGTTGGCGGCACGCTTCCAAACGATGCGCTGCTGCTGGGATTTTTTCCGCACATGCATTTGCGCGGAAAAGCGTTCGAATACACGCGCATCGGAGATAACGGGCTGCCGGAGACGCTGCTGAAAGTGAGCCACTACGACTTTTACTGGCAGATGACCTACCGGCTGGCGACTCCGCTGGCGATGAAGAAAGGAACGCGCCTGGAGTGGATGGCCTGGTTCGACAATTCGGTGAATAATCCACGGAATCCGGATCCGTCGGCTGAGGTTCGGTACGGACATCAGAGTTGGGACGAGATGATGGTCGGGTTCTTCGATGTCGCGGTTCCGGCGGATATGGGGAAGGTGGATTATTTTGTGAGGTAGGCGCGTCATGCCGCGCAGAGCGGGAAGATGTATAGTAATTCGAATCGGGAGGAGTGCATCGCAAATGAATCGCCGACGATTTGTAACTGTTTCCGGAGCCGCCGCGGCTGCTAGTCTGACTTCGATGCCGGTGGCTGCCGCCACTCCGGGGCGCGCTCTGATGAAGCTCGGCTGCCAGAGTGCTCCCACCAACGACACGCATTTGAAGTATCTTGCGCGCTATGGAGTCCGCAATATTTGCGGATATCCGGAAATTGCGGGCGACCGGATTTACGCGACCGTCGATGAGCTCAAGCAGATGCGCGATCTTGCGGAGAAGAATGGCATCACGGTGGATTGCACGGCTCCGCCGTTTCTGGAGTCGAGCCATATCGATAAGGAAAAACATCCCGCCATCATGCTGGCGGAGAGCCCGCAGCGCGACCGCGATATCGAGTCGCTGCAAACCATGATCAAGAATTGCGCGGCGGCCGGGATCCCCTCCATCAAATACAACATGAGTCTGCTGGGTGTGATCCGAACGGAGCGTACTCCAGGGCGAGGAGATGCAAGGTACAGTACCTGGCGTTTGAAGGAGGCGCATCCGTCGACTCCTTGGACGCGCGCGGGCAAGGTGGATGCGGATGCGGCCTGGGAGCGGATAACTTATTTTCTGGACCGTGTGATTCCGGTGGCGCAGGAGTACAAGGTCCGAATGGCGTGTCATCCGCATGATCCGGGCGTTCCTCCAGAAGGCTACCAGGGCGTGGTGCGCGTGCTGGGAACGGTGGATGGGTTGAAGCGGCTGGTCAGCATTCGAGAGAGTCCGTATCACGGTCTCAATTTCTGCCAAGGTACAGTTTCGGAAATGCTGCAAAACCCGGGCAAGGAAATTTTCGACGTGATCCGCTATTTCGGGTCGCGCGGGAAGATTTTTAACGTCCACTTCCGGAACATCCGCGGCCATCGCGACGATTTC
>Ga0105238_10004104_pt1 | contig 14450 bp, 13 predicted proteins | sample KBSC34metaG_FD_81526 | JGI IMG/M metagenome (GOLD analysis project Ga0105238, IMG submission 81526) | Corn rhizosphere microbial communities from Kellogg Biological Station, Michigan, USA - KBS C3-4 metaG | ecosystem: Host-associated > Plants > Roots > Rhizosphere > Soil | place: Michigan, USA... | reverse complement strand
CGAAACGGGTCGTCGCCGTCGACGCCCTCGATCACATCTGTGTACGCAAGGCCGGTGCTAAATTGCAAACGGTCATTCAAAGCCCCGCCTGCCACTTGCGCCCGCCCGCGCATGGTGCCGAGCGAACCGCCTTCCGCGAGGACGCTGCCGCGCGTCCTTCCCCCGCCGTCGTCGGTGACGATGTTCACCACGCCGCCAATCGCGCTGGTGCCATACAACGAAGATCCCGAGCCATTCATCACTTCTACGCGGCGAGGATTGACGGACAACAGGTCTTCGATCAACCCAGTGGCGTCACCATGCAGCACAGCCGCATCGCGCAGACGCATTCCATCCACTAGCACCGCAGTGTCGATATCCCGCATCCCACGAATGTGGATCGCCGCCACTTGCCCCGGCCCGCCCAGCGTCTGGACCCGCACCCCAGGCGCGAGGGCCACCGCATTGGCGAGAGGGAAGACGTCTCGCTGCTCTATTTCAGAGCGATCGATGACGGTCACACTTTTCGAGACCTCATCGGGGGATTGCGAAGTCCCCGAAGCCGTCACCACCACTTGTTCGCGAACTCCCGCCAGCGCAAAGGAAATGTCACGGGTGAGAGGCGCGTCGACATGCAACCGCTCCTCCAGAAACACCGCAAATCCAGGAGCGTCAGCGCGCAGAATATAGTCGCCGGGCGCGACTGCTTCGAAGCGGTACACGCCTTGAGAATTGCTGGTCGTGGCCGCCGCGGTGGTGCTGCTGCGCGAAAACAGGCTCACGGCCGCGGAAATCACCGGCCGCCCTTGAGGATCTTTTACGGAACCGCTCACAGACGGAGCTTCGCCCGCAATCGCCACGGCCATAGCCATAGCTATAGCGGGGGCATAAAACAATACGAGTAGTTTAGTCGTCATAAGACGAGGTAACGCGCCTCCTTGACCAAGGCAGGTCTCCTGACTGACAGGTCATCGCAAACCGGCGGCCTTCCCATTTCCGAAGAAACAGTGGCTAAAACTTGCCGGTCCGCTCGCTGCTCACAGTGGCGCGACCGTGCGGGATTTACACCCGCTTCCCTTTTCACCCGCCCCCGAAAGGACGAGAACCTTGGAATAGTATATGGGTACCATATCGGGGTTCCGAGGGTCAACGAAATTCTAACTGCCCTCAAGAAATACGCCTGCAAGGTTCGCTGGATTTGGCCGAAGAGAATCCCACGGCGGCGCGCTGAGGCGCTTGCCGGAGAGAAGGTCTGTGACGCAGGATCCCTGTAAACTGCTGGTGGTCGACGATAACCCCCAGAATCGTGATCCGCTCCTTCGCCGCCTGATTAGCAACGGCTATCAGGTTGAAGTCGCGGAAGACGGTGCCGAGGCGCTCGAGAAGATTAACCGCGCGCATTACGACCTGGTGTTGCTGGATCAGGTGATGCCCGGGATCAGCGGACTGGACCTTCTGCGCCTGCTGCGCGCTACGTATTCACCAAGCGAATTGCCGGTCATCATGGTTAGTACGCTCAACGATAGCGAAGCCATCGTCGATGCGTTCGATCTGGGCGCGAACGATTACATGGTGACGCCCATCGACCTACGAGTTATGAGCGCGCGTATCCAGACGCAGCTCCTGCGGTCCCAAGCCGATCGCGAAGACCGCCTGTTGGACCCTCTCACCGGCCTGGGAAACCGGGCCATGTTCCTGCGTGAATTGCAGCAGGCCCTTGCACGCTATAAGCCTGGAGAGTCCCTGACGGTGTTGTTGCTCGATCTGGATGGCTTTCAAAACCTGAACGACAATCTGGGCCACGAAACCGGCGATCAGGCTCTGGTCGAGACCGCCGCCCGCTTCCGCCGCATCATAACGGAATCGGCGATCCATCCGACGTGCGCATTGGCACGCGTGGGAAGCGACGAATTCGCGTTCCTACTGGAGGCCACACCGGCCGAGCAGGCGGAGGCCCTCGCCAAGACACTACTGGCGTCTCTATCGCGGCCCTTCGTTCTGGCAGGCTCGCAGGTTTCTATCAGCGCTTGTGCCGGAATCGCGCTTTGCGCCAGCCCCCAAACCATCGCGACAGAGCTCTTACGCGACGCCAGAGTCGCGATGTTCGAGGCGCGGAGGGAAGGCCGAAGCCGCTGGGAAACATTCGATCCGCAACTGCGGCATCGCGCTCATATCCGCATGGCTCTGGCAATCGATCTTCATCACGCCCTCGAACGGAATCAGATGGAGGCGTTTTACCAGCCGATCGTCGATCTGCGAACTCGCTGCGCGGTCGGCTTCGAGGCCCTTCTGCGTTGGCGCCACCCTCAATACGGCCTGATCCAGCCGCTGGACTTCATTCCCATCGCTGAGGATACCGGCCTGATCATTCCTTTGGGAAACTGGGTTTTGCGCCAAGCGGCAATGCAGCTGAAAACTTGGCAGACCAAATTTCCGCATACGGTACCGTTGTCGATGAACGTCAATGTGTCCGTGAAGCAGTTGGCGGGCCGGCAACTCCCTGAAGCCGTGGGAGCTGTGCTCGCCGAAACGGGAATTGCTCCGGAGACCCTCAAGTTGGAAATTACCGAGAGTGCGCTCATTCCGGAACTTGATTCCGTCCAGAAGATTCTGTCGGCGCTCCGGGCTCTGCGCGTTGGTTTAAAACTCGACGACTTCGGTACCGGATATTCCTCACTCAGCTGCCTGCGCACACTACAGTTCGATTCCCTCAAGATCGACCGTTCCTTCATTCAGCGTCTAAATATCGACCAGGAAAGTCGCGCCATTGTTGAAACCATCCTCAGTCTAGCCAGCAGTCTCCACATGACGGTGGTGGCCGAAGGCATCCAGGACGAGGAGCAGCGAGCCACGTTACTGAACCTCGGGTGTGAAACCGGCCAAGGCTACCTGTTTTCCAAACCCGTCGCGGCCGCGGCCGCTGAACGCGCACTTGCATGCGAGGTTTCCGCCGCCAAGCTTGCGCTGGCTTAGCGAGTATCCTGGAAGTATGAGGCTCCCAGTGGCCGAAGGTGGCGTGCGTGCACCATTGTCCAACACCCCGGCCCTCTCTTCCAGCCCACTCACAAAGCCACAGCGCCGTTTCGCCGTGTTTGCGTGGGGAGTTCTCGTCTATAACGTCGCTGTAATCCTTTGGGGTGCGTTAGTGCGAGCCACGGGTTCGGGAGCCGGCTGCGGCGGACACTGGCCTCTTTGCAACGGGGCAGTTGTGCCTAACGTTTCGCAAATAGCGACGGTGATTGAGCTGACCCACCGCGTGATGAGCGGCATCGCACTCGTCGCCGTAGTCGCGATGTTTGTATGGTCCCGGAGAGCCTTCCCTCAGGGCCATGCAGCGCGCCGTTGGTCGAGTTGGGCTTTGGTGTTTATCCTGACCGAAGCACTGCTGGGGGCGTCTTTAGTGCTGCTGGGACACGTTGCCCGTAACGAATCGGTGGGCCGCGTCTATTCGTTGGGCACCCACCTGATCAATACCTTCCTGCTATTGGCGTCGCTGGCTCTTGCCGCGCGGTCCGCCACGCAGCCTGCTCCGCGCAGAGGCTGGCTGTTTTCGCTTTCTATGTCAGGTCCGTTGATCGCTCTAGTACTTGTCGCAGTGGCTGGCGTCATTACAGCTCTCGGTGACACGTTGTTTCCTTCGCATAGCCTGGCCCAAGGTATGCGTGATGATTTTTCATCCACTGCAAGCTTCTTAATCCGTCTGCGGATCATCCACCCGTTCCTGGCCCTCGTTGCGGGATTCGTGGTTGCGCTGGTGGCTTTCCCTGAGTACAAAGCGAGGCGCACGGCCCAGCTGCGCGCTTTATCTGGCGGGATGTTGGTACTCTTCGGCCTGCAATTCGTAGTCGGGGCCTCGAGCATATTATTGCAGGCTCCGCTTCCGATACAACTCCTGCACCTGCTCCTAGCCGACGCGCTTTGGATAACCTTGGTTCTCTTCACCGCGGCCCAAGCGTCGGAAGAACGTCCTGGACTGTAAAGGGCCGATCGACCCTTTACAGCGCTCTAAACCACGCGCCGGCCGCTCACTAAGTTGACCACGATCACCACCAAGGCGATCACCAACAATATATGGATCAGGCCGCCTCCAAGGCTGAGACTAAATCCCAAAAGCCACAAAATCAAGAGGACGGCTACAAGTGTCCAAAGCATAATTACCTCTCTTTTTCTAAACCGGTACTAATTGGACGAGGTTGCCTTCTGCCCGCGCACTTGCAACTCGTTCACGACTTGCTGCACGTTTGGAACCCGGGACGCCACCTCTTGCGCGCGCCCGCGCTTGGCTTGAGAATCGACATCGCCGGTTAATGTGACCACATTGTTTTTGACGGAGTACTTGACGCTGTCCTCGAGGCTCTCGGGAATCAGGGCAGCATGCAAATTACTCTCGATGCCTTTATCCAAATCGGAATTCATCCTTTTCGCATCGCTTTCGACGCCCGGCGGAAGCACCGCAATTTGATTCGCCACCACTTGAATTCCCGCCATGGTTCGGGCAATGGCTTCCGCCTGTCCCTTGTCGCCCTCGGAGGCTACATGTCCACCTAGAGTCACCACGCTCTTGTCGCGATCCTGAGTCACCGATACATCTTTCAACCCGGCTTGATCAAGCGAGGTCCGGATGCTTCCGGAAACATCGGGTGATTTAGTGGAATCGGCTGAGCAGCCTCCCAGGATCCCAACGGCCAACAGCGCCAGCAGGGACAAATACGATGTGATGGTTTTCATGCTTCTCCTTGACTCCAATGCTCAAGTGCTCGTGATCGCGCTCGACGTCAGCTGTGCCGCGCACCGCTTGCTACACCAAGATTGTGATCGCCAGCCTTTGATTCGGATAATCGCGGTTGTAAAGGTAGTAGCCGTCTTCGTCGTAGTCGATAAAGAGGTCGTCCTCTTCATACCAGTCTTGCGACCAGTTTGCCGGCCACGGATCCAAGAGCAGGAACGAAATCCCCTGGTACTCGAAGCGCGGATAGCCCAAATACATTACAGGCGGGGTCCGGAAGCGGAAGAAGTGTTGGCGGCCGAAATACAGATTGAAACTGTTTTGCGGGATGTAGTAGCCGCCATAGCCTCCGCGCTGCGACCAGGTGCGATGGTCGGCGCTCCAGTTGCGCGAACTGTTTTGCTGGAAGTTATCGTGCCCCTGCCAGCCGCCGTGCTGTAGCCACCCGCGCTGTTGCTGCCAGGATTGCGCCTGTTGCCGCGTGCGCTGGGGTTGCCCAAGGATCGACCGCTGCTGTCCTTGCTGTTGTTGCTGTTGTGGATACTGCTGAGCACGTTCCGGCCGCTGCTGTCGCTGCTGTTGTTGTTGTTGTTGTTGTTGCGGAGCACGCGCGGGGGGCGCTTGTGTACGCTGTTGCGGCGCCTGCTGTACTGGTTGCGGCGGTTGCTGCGCCTGAGGAGGCCGCTCCTGCCGGCGCGGCTGCTGAGCGCGCTGTTGGGGCTGCGCTTGCGGTTCTGGTCTTGCCGCTGGTGTAGGCTGCGGTGCCTGCTGCGCGCGTTCTGGCCGCTGTTGTTGCTGCTGAGCTTGCGGCGGTCGCTCCTGCCGTTGGGGCTGCTGAGCATGCTGTTCCTGTGCTGGCTGGGCTCGACGTTCCCGTCCCCCGCCCTTATCTTGCTTCTCATCGTGCTGTGCAAATCCCGGTACCATCAAACCCAAGCACAATGCCGCCGCGCCAGTTATGTTTGCGAGTCTCATAAATTTAACTCCTGCTCAGAGACAGGCACGCGGAGTGCCAAGTCGGTATTGCTATCCAGGAACCCGTGCTTAAAACTGGCTTGAATGTGACCGCGCAATCTAGTGCAACTTGGATCTCCTTTCCAATCAAGGGTGAAGGAATTGTCCATACGCATGCGCCAAATCTCCGCCCCCAGGCGCGAACTTGCCTGACCCCCGGTGGTCACATGACGCAGGACCGTCAAGCGGTTCATAATGACCACCGCTTAGAAGTGAACGATACTGTCGGAGTGAATGGTCACCAGCGTGCATTTAATTGATTCAGCGCATGAAGTCGGAAAAATATCCCGAACAAAGTTCACATCAGGCGCGCGTGGATGTCGCACGCGCGCGAGAGAAATCTGGCGCTGAGAATAACTTCTGCGCTCGCCCACTATTTCACCAAGCTGCCCAGGCGATACAGTCCCCCGTGGGTACGCTGGACCGCCAGCATTTTACCAGTCATAATTCCAAAAAGCAGGAAGGGAGCGTGGATGCCATGCGAACGCGACTCGGCCGATTGATCTTCCTGCAATTTGCCGCTCTGTTTTGTCTTCCGGGAGTTGCCGCAGAGGTGCACGTCGAGAGCCCAGTCCCCACCGCGGAAAGTATCATCGCCCACATGATGCAGGCGCGCTCGGACAATCGTGCACGACTACGCCCTTATAGCGTCACGCGCGACTACCAGTTATTTGGCAAAGAAACTCAGAAGGCAAGATCCGAGGTGGTCGCGCGCGTCACCTTCGACCCTCCCGGCATCAAGCAGTTTGTGATTCAGCAAGCGAGCGGGATGGGCCTGGGCGAAAGGATTGTTCGCCAGATGCTGGAGCATGAAACCGAAATTGGCAGAAATTATTTATCGACCGACCTGGCTCCCACCAATTATGATTTCCGTTACCTCCGAGAAGAAGAATTGAGCGGCCGGCGTTGCTATGTGCTGGAGATCATTCCGCGCCGCAAGGATAAAAATTTGCTGCGCGGGCAAATCTGGCTGGATTCCACTACGTATCTGCTCCGGCGGACGGAAGGCGAACCGGCCCGCAGCCCCTCCTGGTGGCTCAAGGATACCCGCGTAGCCCTGATTTACGGCGATGTCGGCGGCATGTGGCTGCAGACCAGTTCGGAGTCAAGCGCTGATGTGCGTTTTCTGGGGCGCCATACCATGCTCTCGCACGACGTCGACTACACGCTGAGCACGCTGGCCGCTTCCGTGAAGGGCGAACCGCCATCCGGCCGATAGATGGTTATGCGCTTCTTGGCGGCACCCCGGTTCAACGCCCTGCGGTTTAGTAGTCTACTGTTGCTCTCGACATTGCTCCCCACTTCGGCTTCCTACGGCTATTCGGTACTCACCCACGAGGCCATTGTGGATAGTCTTTGGGATTCGTCGATCCAGAAGCTGCTGGTTGCCCGGTTTCCCGAAGCGACTCCTAAAGAACTGGAAGACGCCCATGCCTACGTATACGGCGGCTGCATTTTGCAGGACATGGGGTACTACCCCTTCAGTAGCAAATTCTTCAGCGACTTGACGCACTACGTCCGCAGTGGCGACTTCATCGTCGCGCTAATCCGCGAATCGCAGGACCTTAACGAATATGCCTTTTCGCTGGGAGCCTTGGCCCACTATGCCGCGGATGACAGCGGGCATCGCCTCGCTACCAATCTGGCTGTGCCCATTCTTTATCCAGAACTCGGAACCAAGTTTGGCAAAATCGTCACCTACTGGGACAATCCCATTTCTCACCTGCGAACCGAGTTCGGTTTCGACGTTTTGCAGGTGGCACAGGGACACTATGCAGCCGACAGTTATCACAAGTTCATCGGCTTTGAGGTTTCCAAACCCGTGCTGGAACGGGCGTTCCGCAATACGTACGGGATGGAACTCAAGGATGTCTTCGGAAGCCTGGATCTGGCGCTGGGGTCGTTCCGCTACGGCGTCAGCAACGTTATCCCGGGGATGACGCGCGTGGCCTGGCAGCTTAAAGGCGATGCCATGGTCAAAGAGATCCCAGGAATGACGAAGAAGAAGTTTCTCTACAATCTTTCGCGCTCCAGCTACGAAAAAGATTTTGGAAAAGGATACCACCGGCCTGGAATTCGAACGCGGCTGGTGGCTTGGCTTCTCAAGATTGTTCCGAAGGTTGGTCCCTTCAAATCCCTCAAGTTCCGGGCGCCGACGCCGGAAGTGGAGAAGATGTTCATGACCAGCTTCAACGCGACTGTCGACAGCTATCGTGCTCTGTTGTCTAAAGTCGGGGAGGGCCACCTGGAACTCGTGAACCAGGATTTCGATATCGGCAAACCGACCGTCGCGGGTGAGTATGAGGGAGCCGACCTTGCCTACGACAAGCTGCTGGACAAGCTCGCTGGCCATAAATTCGCAGGGGTGTCGGCGGATCTGCGCGGGAATATCCTGGATTACTACAAGGAGCGCAAGCCGCCTGTTTCGCCCCCGACCAAAAAAGCCGGTGCGGAGTGGCGGAAGGTGCTCGAACAACGCGCTCAGCTCGAGCAGCTCCAGCCTGAAGTGGCCACCGCGCCCTGAAGTTCCGGTGGTAACTCGGCCGCGCCGCGTGCGGTAAGCTGGGGATTCTTGCGAGAGCCACCTAACACCGGCACGGCTATTAGCCCCCAGCACCCGAGCGCGACCTCGCCTATCAATAGCCCGAGCCAGGTTCTGTTTGCGAGCTTAATCGGCACCACGATTGAGTTCTTCGATTTCTACATCTACGCGACTGCGGCGGTTCTTGTCTTCCCTAAGTTGTTCTTCCCGGCGTCCGACCCAGCCACGGCCCGGCTCGCTTCGCTGGCGACGTTTGGGATTGCCTTCTTCGCGCGTCCCGTAGGCTCGGCGCTGTTCGGCCACTTCGGCGATCGCGTTGGCCGCAAGACCACGTTAGTCGCCGCGCTGCTCACCATGGGACTCTCGACGGTCGCGATCGGCGCGTTGCCGGCGTATCAGACCATCGGCGTAATGGCGCCAGTACTGCTCGCATTGTTTCGCTTTGGCCAGGGCCTGGGACTCGGCGGCGAGTGGGGCGGCGCGGTGCTGCTGGCAATCGAGAACGCGCCTCCCGGCAAACGCGCGTGGTACGGGATGTTTCCGCAACTTGGCGCGCCCGCCGGATTCATCTTGTCCGGAGGCACCTTCCTGCTGCTCTCGAAATGGCTCACAGACGAACAGTTTTTCTCATTCGGCTGGCGCATTCCTTTTCTGGCGAGTTCGGTGCTGGTGTTGATTGGTCTCTACGTGCGGTTGACCATTACCGAGACTCCGGTATTCCAGGACGCTCTCCATCGCCGCGAGCAAGTGAAGGTGCCGATGCTGACGGTATTCCGCGATCACACCGGGGCGCTGATCATTGGCACCATGTCGTCGCTAGCAACGTTTGTTCTTTTCTATCTGATGACGGTATTCGCGCTCTCGTGGGGCACCACTGCGCTCGGCTACAGCCGCGAAAAATTCCTGGTGATGCAATTGTCCGGGATGATTTTCTTCGCGGTGGCGATTCCGGTGGGCGGTTTGCTGGCGGAGCGGGGGCGCCGCCTCACGCTTCTGTGGGTAACATGCGCGATCGGCCTCTTTGGTCTGATCATGGCCCCGATGTTTGTCGCCGGGACCGCGGGTGCGGTGATGATGATGGCGCTCGGCCTGACTTTGATGGGCTTAACCTACGGTCCTCTCGGCACCGTGCTATCCGAGCTGTTTCCGACTTCGGTGCGTTACACCGGTAGTTCGTTGACCTTTAACTTTGCCGGCATCTTCGGTGCTTCGCTCGCGCCTTATATCGCCACCGGCCTCGCCAAGAATTACGGATTACAGTATGTCGGCTACTACCTCTTCGGCGCGGCCGTGTTGACGCTTATCGGACTGGTCGCGAGCCGCGAAACTAAAGACGACGTGCTCTAGTGCGATCGCCGATTAGCGAGTGACCGGCGCGGCTTCCGTCATCGCCTCATCCACAAACGGCCGATCGGGCCGCAGCCGCAATGCCAGCACCGCACCCAGCAGCAAAAGCAGGATCGACGCGATGAATGGGATCACCCAACTCCCGGTGCGATCCACCAGGTAGCCGAAGCTCAGCGGAGAAACCAAGCCCGCGACCCCAAATCCAAAGTTCATCATGCCGCTGGCAGTACCGGCGTAACGCGGCGCGATGTCCATGGGAACCGACCAGATTGGCCCGATGATCAACTCCGCGAAAAAGAACGCGAGCGAGAGGCACACGGCGGCAACCGTCAGATTATGAATCAACACCACCGGTATCAGAAAAACAAATGCGCCCAGAAAGCCGGCGACGATGACACCTCGCCGCGCGATCACCAAGCTGCCGGTCTTGCGAAGCAAGCGATCGGTGGCGATTCCCCCAGCCGTGTCGCCGATGACGCCCGCGAGCAACACGCCCCCCGAAAATAACGCGGAGGCTTGTAGGTTCTGATGATAGTTCTCGAAGAAGAACGCCGGAATCCAGGTTAGGAAAAGCCACAGCGTCCATCCGTAACAGAAGTCCACGATAGTCAGCGGCATTACATGCCTGGCCAGCCGCAGCCAGGGAATTTGCCGTGCCGCGCCGCTGGCTCGAATCGGCAACGTTTCTAGAATCGCCGCAGTCATCCCCGGATGCTCGCGCGGATCGTTGCGGAAATACCACATCCATATCGCGGGCCACAGTAGGCTGACACCGCCCAGGATCACGAATGTCGCGCGCCAGGTAGAGAACAGAAGCAGCCCTGCCATGATCGGAGGCGTCACCGCATTGCCAATCCGTGCGAACGAATGCACGATACCTTGAGCGAATCCCCAATTGCTTTGAGGCGTCCAACTCGCCATTGCGCGTGTAGCTGTGGGGAAGCCCGCGCCCTCGCCGAATCCCAGCGCCAGCCGCAATAGAATGAGCGATCCAATTCCCGTGATCGCACCAGTTAGCACCGTCGATATCGCAACGAGCGCGCAACAGAGAGCCAGCGTCAGCCGTGGACCCAACCGGTCGCCGATCCAGCCGCCGATTAATTGGAACAATGCATACGGAATCGCAAAGGCCGAAAACGCCAGTCCCAGCTGCGTATTGCTGATCTTGAGATCTGCCTTGATCAGTGGCGCCACCGTCGAGATACTCACGCGGTCGACGAAATACAGAAAGTACATCGCGCACAGCAGCGCGAGAACGACGGTGGGCGCACCGAGCTTGCCTATTCGCATGCCGCGGGACGCGTATCGCTTTTGATCTGAGTCCGATGCATGATCCGGCGCGTCGATGGATCGAATGGGTCGCGGCGGTGCATGGTGGAGCGATTGTCCCACAGCACCAGATCGCCCACTTGCCACTCGTTGCCCCAAGTGAATTCTTCCCGCGTCGCGATCGCCCACAATTCGTCAAGTAGCGCCTCGGACTCCGCGAGCGGCAGCCCCTGAATATAGGCATTCCGCCTGCGTCCCAGATAAAGCGTTGGCCGTTTAGTCTCCGGATGCGCGCAGACTAAAGGATGCCAGGCGCCCGGCGACGTCATGGGATCGTCACCGGCGGTAACGCCTTGACGGAGGTAGCCGCCGCTGTTATACGTTCCGTCGTGCTTCAACATCCGTCCCGCGATACGAAGTTTCAGCGCGTCCGGCAACGAGTCGTAGGCGTGATACATACCGCAGAAATACGTGTTGCCGCCGGTCGGAGGTACTTCCAGCGCATAAAGCATGCTCGCCTTGGGAGGAATTTCCAGATACGACATGTCGGTGTGCCACGTCGCCTCCCCCGCGCCCAGGCTGCCGATCGGCTCGCCATTCACGATCACATTCGAGACCACGTAGATCTCCGGGTGCCCCTCGACGAAGCGGCGTCCGGTTTCCTGAACCGGCGCCCAGTCGAGATCGCCAAAACGCCGGCCGAAGGCGATCAGGTCGTCGTCGGTAAGCTGCTGGCCGCGAAAAACCAGCACGGAGTGATCGTTCCACGCGCGACGAATCGCCGCAAATTCGCCGTCCGTCAGGGACCTCAGATCGACGCCGCGAATCTCCGCCCCCAACGGCTTCGCGCTGGGAAAAACCGCCATCGTCGTGTCTGCTGAAGTCGTCGGATTCATTGTCTCCTTCTTCGCACCGCACCCAATTTAGCAAATACCCCGCGCTCCTGGTTCACCCATCCGCGATGTGCTAGCTTGAGAATTGGAATGCGACTCTCCTCTGCGTTGAGAACAGGGTGGATGCTGGTCTTGCCGCTCGGCGTGATGTGTCTGCGCGCTGCAGCTCAGGAACCCCCGGCTCAGGAAAACGCCGCCAAAGACGCTTCGGCTAACGAGTCCAAGGGCCTGCCGCCGCGGGCAACCCCTGCCGATTATCAGGCGCATACGCAGGTAGGCTCGCTTACGCTCGCAGCCGAGTTTGTACGACATTCCGTTCCAACGCCCGAGGCCACCTACTCGACCGAAGACTTCGTGATTGTCGAAACAGGGCTATTCGGCCCCGCGGAGGCGCGCGCCAAGCTCGCCATCGGAGATTTCTCGCTGCGCATTAACGGCCGCAAGATGGCCTCGCCCAGCCAGCCCTATGGACTCTCGTTTTCCTCATTGAAGGATCCTGAATGGGAGCCACCTTCGAAACCCAAATCGGACAAGCCCACTCTCGACGCGGGCGGCGGCCAACCCAATGACTCGTTTAAACCAATTATCCGCATGCCCATCGAGCTGAAGCGCACCATGCAGCAACGCGTACAGCGGGCCTCAATGCCGGAAGGCGATCGCGCGCTGCCGGTAGCCGGATTACTATTCTTCGAGTATCGCGGGAAGCCCGAGAGCATTCGCTCACTAGAGCTAATTTACGCAGGGCCCGCCGGCAAGGCGAGCCTTGCCCTCCAGCCGTAACAGCTAAATACGCGTGCCGTTCCGAAGAATCGATGCGCGCGTTATCGCCGCGAGCGTTGGTGTTCCGCACTGGCGCATCGTGAGCTCTAACTCGCCGCGCAAGATGTCCAGCACGCGCTCCACGCCGTCTTGTCCGAACGCCGACAATCCGTAAATGTAGGCACGGCCGAGTCCTACGGCCCGCGCTCCAATTGCGAGCGCTTTGTAAATGTCGGAGCCGCGGCGGAAACCGCCATCGATTAGAACCGGAAATTGCGGGCCTACAGCGTCGATCACCTCAGGCAGAATATCGATGGTGCCGCGACCAGTCTCGGTAGCGCGGCCGCCGTGGTTTGAGACGATCACCGCATCCACGCCGTGTTCGCGCGCCAAGCGTGCGTCCTCTCCGACGTCGATGCCTTTGAGGATCAGCTTCATTTTCGTCAGCTTTTTCAGCCGATCGACATATGCCCACGTCGCTTCCGGCGGATTCATCGCCCCAGAAAGTCCGTCTAGCATGGGCTTGCCCGCCATGTTCGCGGTATTCGCTCCGGCCTTCGGGGAAGTCGCATGGCAGGATAAGCACGCGCGTGTGTCTTGCCGCGCAAAACGCGAAGCGGTCTCGGTATTCCGGCCTCCCAGAAGATCGATGGTCCAGACCAGCACCGGGCATCCCGCCGCCTCTACGCGCTTCACTAGTTTTTCGGTCTCGTTCCACGACGGAGGCATGTAGAGCTGATACCAGGGCGGTGTCCCCAACGCCTTGGCGACCTCTTCCACGGGAGTGGATGTGGTCGTAGACAGCATCTGCATGGCCTTCTTGGCCTTGGCCGCGCGTGCGGTCGCCAGTTCGCCTTGCGGATGAAACGCCCGCTGACTGCCCACGGCGCTGATGTAAATCGGCATGTCCCAGGGGACGCCGAGCATTTCAGTCTTCAGATCCACCGCCGCGACATCCACCAGCCGTCGCGCACGCAGCTGATAGTGGTGAAATGCTTCGCGGTTCATGTTCAGCGTCACATCGTCGTCCACGCCGGTGGCCATGTAACCCCAATGCGCGGGCGGCAGAGCCTTCCGCGCTAACGGCTCAAAGTCCATCACATTGATGGCGTCTTTTGCCGACTCCGGCGCCATATAGGTAGGTGTATAAGGCCCCGTCGGATTCTGCGCGAGCGCTTGCGCAGCCAGCGGACTGGCAGCCAAAAAACGAAGGAATTCGCGGCGAGCGGAAAGGTGATGGCTCATGGCTACGAAATTATACTACGGCCATCACGATGCGCGGTCTAGCGCCTGCGCCCGGTCAACCGCAGCAGGCTGAGGAACAGGTTGATGAAGTCCAGATACAGGGTGAGAGCCCCGTAAATTGCGGTCTTGCGGCCGGCGTCGGTGCCATAGCTGCCCGGCGCGTTCATGGCTTTGATGCGCTGCGTATCGTAGGCCGTCAGTCCCGCGAAAACAATGATGCCGACGATCGAGAATACGAAACTCGCGCCCGTGCCCATGATTGACGGAAAGATCATGGAGAGCACCGCGAATCCGACCATCCCAAAAAGCCCCATCATGCAGAAGGAGCCCACTGGTCCCAGGTCGCGCTTGGTCACGAGTCCGAACCCGCTGAGTCCGGCGAAGCCGAAAGCGGTCACGCCGAATACCTGGGCAATGCTGGACCCGGTGTAAGCCAGAAAAATGCTGGAAAGCGTCAGCCCGGTTAATCCCGCATAGACAACATAGATGAGTGTGGCGGTCATGGCGTTGATGCGATTGATCAAGCCCGATAACGCGACCACCGCCCCTAGCTGCGCGATGATCAGTCCCCAAAACAGCAGCCGGTTGCCGAAGATCATACGAACCAGATCGGGATTGCCAGCGACATTCCACGCGACCGCGCCGGTGAGGCAAAGTCCGCCCGCCATCCAACCGT
>Ga0105238_10004101_pt1 | contig 14456 bp, 9 predicted proteins | sample KBSC34metaG_FD_81526 | JGI IMG/M metagenome (GOLD analysis project Ga0105238, IMG submission 81526) | Corn rhizosphere microbial communities from Kellogg Biological Station, Michigan, USA - KBS C3-4 metaG | ecosystem: Host-associated > Plants > Roots > Rhizosphere > Soil | place: Michigan, USA... | reverse complement strand
GTGATTGAACTCCCCTGCCCGCTTGGCGAAATCGAGGTCGTCGAAATCGAAGCCCGGCATGCGGTGCCCGTTGGAGGAGAGGATCAGCACGCGCGACGGCGCGGCGGCCTTCAGCGCCGGATAAAGCAGGTTGGTAAACACGAACGGGCCCAGATGGTTGGCGGCGAAATGCAGTTCGGCGCCTTCCTTGGTGAGGGTGCGCGGGCCGCCGATGAAGCCGGCATTGTTAATGAGGGCATGGATCCTGGGATGGGCAGCCAGGATATCGGCCGCCGCCTTGCGCACGCTGGCGAGGTCGCCGAGGTCCATCGTGTAGGAGAACAGGCGGGCATTCGGGAACTGCGCCCGGATGTCCGCCATCACCTTGGCGTTCTTCTCGGCATTGCGGGCGACCATCACCACATTGGCGCTGGCCTTGGCCAGCACCCGTGAAGTCTCCGCGCCCAGCCCGGCCGAGCTGCCGGTGACGACGAAGGTCCTGCCGCTCAAATCCTTGCCGGCGACGACTTCCTCAGCCGTGGTTTCCGGTCCGTAGGCCATGTATTTCCTCCCGAGGGTTCAAAGGGCGCGGGAGGTTCGCCTCCCTGCGCCCAGTATGACGAATTACCGTTTCACGATCACGCTGGAGCCATGGCCGAACAGACCCTGGTTGGCGGTGATGCCGACCCTGGCGCCCTGGACCTGACGCTCGCCGGCCTGGCCGCGCAGGTGCCAGGTCAGTTCGCAGACCTGGGCGATGGCCTGGGCCGGAACCGCCTCGCCGAAGCAGGCAAGACCGCCGGAGGGGTTCACCGGCACGCGGCCGCCGATCCTGGTGGCGCCGTCGCGCAGCAGCTTCACCGCGTCGCCGGTCGGGCAGAGGCCGATATTCTCGTACCAGTCGAGCTCCAAAGCGGTCGACAGGTCGTAGACCTCGGCGATGTTCACGTCGGCGGGGTCGATGCCGGCCTCCTCATAGGCCGCCTTGGCGATGGAATCGCGGAACGGCACGACCGGCGCGGGCACGGCCGCGGCTGAATCGGTGGAGAAGTTCGGCATCTCGATGATCGTCGACGGGTAAGTCGGGGTGACGGTCGAGATTCCGGCGATGGTCACCGGGTTAGCTGTATGCTTCCGGGCGAACTCCATCGAGCACAGGACCAGGGCCGCGCCGCCGTCCGACGTCGCACAGATGTCGAGCAGGCGCAGCGGGTCGGCAACCATGGCGCTCGACAGCACCTCCTCAGCCTTCACTTCCTTGCGGTAGCGGGCATAGGGGTTGGTGAGGCCATGCTGTGCGTTCTTCACCTTCACCTGGGCGAAGTCCTCGCTGGTCGCGCCGTAGAGCGACATGCGGCGGCGGGCATAGAGGCCGAAATAGGTCGTGTTGGTGGCGCCCAGCACGCGGAAGCGCAGCCAGTCCGGATCGTCGCCGCGCTCGCCCTTGTTCGGGGCGAGAAAGCCCTTGGGCGTCGTGTCGGCGCCGACCACCAGAGCGACATCGCAGAGGCCCGCCAGGATGCGCGTGCGCGCCGCCTCGATAGCCTGGGTGCCCGACGCGCAGGCGCCGTAGCTGCTCGACACACGCGCGCCGGTCCAGCCCAGCGCCTGGGCGAAGCTGGCGCCGGGGACGAAGCCCGGATAGCCGTTACGGATGGTTTCGCCGCCTGCCACATACTGAATGTCGGTCCAGGCAACGCCGGCGTCCTTCAACGCATCCTCGGCCGCCTTCACACCGTACTCGACGAAATTCCTGCCCCACTTACCCCAGGGATGCATCCCGACGCCGAGGACCGCAACTTCCTGTACCATTATGCGGCCCTCCCGACCGGAGCCCATTTCCACACGATCGTCTCGGTCTCCGCGTCCTCGAGCAAGGTGTCGAGGACCAGTTCCATCTCCTCGCCGATCTTGAGATCGGCAACCTTCACCCCCTCGACCACCTGGCCGAGGATGGTGATCTTCTCAGCTTCCAGCTCGACCGCCGCGATGGCGAAGGGCTGGAACGGATCGTGGCGCGGCACGTAGGGCGCGGGCGGTTGGTATTCGGCGCCGGTGAAAGACCACAGCTTGCCCTTCGGCGACAGCTCGACATCGGCCAACTCGTTATGGCCGCAGCGCGGGTTGCGGCAGCGCACCGTCTCACGCGGAAAGAAGACCGAGCCGCATTTCGTGCATTTGGTGCCGATCAGGCGCGGATGCGCCGGGTCGATATTGAGCCATCCCTGGACGGCGGGGACGCGTGTCTTCATCGGTCCTTCCTAATTAACGGGCGCGCGGCATGCCGAGCACACGCTCGGCGATGATGTCGCGCTGGATTTCGTTGGTGCCGGCATAGATCGGGCCGGCGATGGAGAACAGGAAGCCGTCGAGCCAGGCCTGGCCCTCCTTGGCAGGGTCGCCGTCGCCGAGCAGGAAGGCCTCGGGGCCCAGCAGCTTCAGCGCCGTCTCATGCGCGGCCACGTCCAGCTCGGACCAGAAGACCTTGGTGCAGCTCGATTCCGAACCGATCACCTCGCCGGCATTGAGCTTTGAGGCGGTGGCGAAGGTCGACAGGCAGAAGGCCTCGGCATCCATCCAGGTCTGGACGACGTCGTCGCGCAGGCCCGGATCCTCGGCCGGGGCGCTGGTGCGGTAAAGCTCGGCCAGCTTGCGGGCGGTCTCCTGGAAGCGGGCGGGGCTGCGCAGGAACAGGCCGCGCTCGACGCCGGCCGTGTTCAGGAACACGTCCCAGCCCCCATTATGCTCGCCGATGCGCTGATCGACCTTCACGCGGACGTCGTCGAAGAATACTTCGGCGAAGCCGGTCTCGCCGTCCAGCTGAGCGATCGGGCGCACGGTGACGCCGGGGGCGTTGAGCGGCACCAGGATGAAGGTCAGGCCCTTGTGGCGCTTCTCGTCCGGATTGGAGCGGAACAGGCCGAACAGCCAGTCGGCGAACACAGCGCGGGACGACCAGATCTTCTGGCCGTTAATAACATATTCGTCACCGTCGAGGATCGCGGTCGAGCGGATCGCCGCCATGTCGCTGCCGGCGCCCGGCTCGGACCAGCCCTGGGCCCAGATATGCTCGCCCGAGGCCATCGGCGGCAGGAAGCGCGCCTTCTGCTCGGGCGTGCCGAAATGCATCAGTGACGGGGCCAGCAGGAAGATGCCGTTCTGGTTGACGCGCAGCGGCGCGCCGGCGCGCCAGTATTCTTCCTCGAAGATCAGCCAGTCGATGACGCCCATGCCGCGGCCGCCATATTCCGTCGGCCAGTTGACCACGCCCCAGCCGGCATCGTGGATCTTGCGCTCCCACTCCCGGTGCAGGGCGAAACCGTCCTTGGTATCGAGCGACGGCAGCTTCTGCGCCGGCACGTTGGCAGCGAGCCATTCGCGGATCTCGGCGCGCAGCGCGTCCTGTTCGGGGGTGAAGGTCAGTTCCATGGGCTTAGTCCTAGTTCTTACCCTTCGCGTCGGGACGCGGCTCGCGCGGCAGGCCGAGCGCCTGTTCAGCGATGATATTGCGCTGGATCTCGTTGGTCCCGCCATAGATCGTGTCCGAGCGGGAGAACAGGAAGCGGCTTTGGAAGCGGGTCAGCTTGTAGGGCGGCTCGGCACACAGTTCGGCGTCGGCGCCCATGACTTCCATCGCCAGCTCGCCGGCATTGCGATGCCAGGTCGCCCAGCACAGCTTGTTGATCGCGGCGAGGCCTGGGCGGGTGGTGCCTTCGGCCAGGTTGGTCACGGCGTTGAGACGGACAAGCTGCAGCTCGATCCAGGCCTGGGCCAGCTTCTGGCGCATCACCGGGTCGTTGGCCGCGCCGTTCTCACGCGCGGCGGCCAGGATTTCCTTGAACTCGCTCTCGAAACCGATCTGCTGGCCGAGGGTGGAGGCGCCGCGCTCGAAGGCGAGCAACCCCATCGCCACCTTCCAGCCATTCCCTGCCCCGCCGACGACATTTTCGGCCGGGGTGCGGGCACCGTCGAAGAAGACCTCGTTGAACTCGGACGTGCCGGAGAGCTGGACGATCGGCTTCACCGTGACGCCCGGCTGATCCATTTTCACCAGCAGGAAGGACAGGTTCTTATAGCGCGGCGCGTCGGGCTCGGTCTTGGCGATGACGAAGCACCAGTCGGAATTATGGGCCAGCGAGGTCCAGACCTTCTGGCCGTCGACCACCCATTCGTCGCCTTCGAGGCGGCCGCGGGTCTGCACATTGGCGAGGTCGGAGCCAGCGGCAGGCTCGGAATAGCCCTGGCACCACAACTCGGTCCCGTTCTTGATGCCGGGGAGGAAACGCTGCTTCTGCTCCTCGCTGCCGAAGGCGAGGATGGTCGGTGCGACCAGGCCCTCGCCGATATGGCCGACGCGGCCGGGGCCACCGGCACGGGCATATTCCTGATAGAAGATGACCTGCTGGGAAAGCGGAACGGCCCGGCCGCCATACTCCTTCGGCCAGGTGATGCCGGTCCAGCCGGCGGCGCCCATGGCTTTTTCCCACTCGACCCGGCCTTCGAACTCCTCCTCCTCCTCGCCCGGGCCGCCGCGAAAGCGGACATGGGCGAAGGGGCCTTCGAGCTGCTCGGTCAGCCAGGCGCGCGCCTCCTCGCGGAAGGCGCGGTCTTCGGGGCTATCGGTCACGTCGGTCATTAGAGGCCCAGCCCCACCGCGATCCGCTCGCGGTGATAGGTGGCGTCGCCCAGCATCGATGCGGAGGCGCGGGCGCGCTTGAAGAAGAGGTGCGGGTCGTATTCCCAGGTGAAGCCGACGCCGCCATGCAGCTGGATCGATTCACCGGCGCAGAAGAAGTAGGCGTCCGAGCAATAGGCCTTAGCCATCGCCGCCAGCATCGGGAAGTCGGCATCGCCGGCATCCGCTGCATCGGCGGCGTTGCGGGCGGCGGCGAGGCTGGATTCGACCTTCACCATCATGTCGGCAACGCGATGCTTCAGCGCCTGGAACGAACCGATCTGGCGGCCGAACTGCACACGCTCCTGCATGTAATCGACGGTCATCTGGAGAATGCGCCGCGCCCCGCCCGCTTGCTCGGCCGCAAGGGCGGTGATGCCCCGATCGAGCACCTGCGACAGGATCGGCCAGCCGTTGCCCGCCTCGCTGATCAGCGCATCGCGCGACACGCGCACATCGCCGAGTTGCACGTCGGCCTGACGGCGCGTCTGGTCCAGGGTCGGCAGAGCCTGCCGGGCCACCCCGTCGGCATCTCCTGGGACTGCAAACAGCCCGATGCCGTTCTCGCCGCTGGAGCCGGCCTGACGGGCGGCGACGATCAGCAGGTCGGCGCTGTGGCCGTCAACGACGAAGCGCTTGGCGCCATTCAATATGAAAGAGTCGCCATCGGCCTTGTATTCGGCCTGGATCGCGGCCGCGTCGACGCGGCCGGTCTTCTCGGTCAGCGCCAGAGTCGCCGTCAGCTCACCCCCGGCGATGGCAGGCAGCCACTCGCCCTTCTGGGCGTCGGAGGCGCCGAGCGCGATGACCGAGCCGGCCAGGCAGACCGTCGCCAGGAATGGGGAGCAGAAGACCGCCGACCCCATCTCCTCCATCAGCAGAGCGGTCTCGCCGAGGCCCAGCCCCAGCCCGCCGAAATCCTCAGGCACCGGCACGGCCGGCCAGCCGAGTTCACCGGCCACGCGGCCCCAGACCTCGCGGTCATAGCCGAGATCGGTCGCCATCCATTTCCGCACGTCGGCGCTCGTCGCGTTGTCGGCGAGGAAACTGCGGGCGGAGTCGCGGATGAGCGCCCGATCTTCGGCTGAGGCTGCTGACATTGGTGGTAGTTAGAGCCGTTCGATGATGGTGACGTTGGCCTGGCCGCCGCCTTCGCACATGGTCTGCAGGCCGTAGCGGCCCCCGGTGCGCTCCAGCTCGTTCAGCAGGGTGGTCATCAGCCGCGCGCCGGTTGCGCCCAACGGGTGGCCCAGCGCGATGGCGCCGCCATTGACGTTGACCTTGTCCGGATCGGCGCCGGTGTCCTTCAGCCAGGCGAGGACGACCGAGGCGAAGGCCTCATTGATCTCGACCAGGTCGATATCGCTGAGCTTCATGCCGGCCTTCTTCAGCGCGTATTCAGTCGCCGGGATCGGCGCCGTCAGCATCCAGACCGGGTCGGCGCCGCGCACCGAGAGGTGATGGATGCGCGCGCGCGGCTTCAGGTTGTGGGTCTTCAGCCCCTTCTCGTTGACGATCAGCAAGGAGGCCGATGCGTCGGAGATCTGGCTCGCAACGCCGGCATGGACCCGGCCGCCTTCCTGCAGCAGCTTGAGGGTCGCCATCTTCTCGAGCGTCGTGTCGCGCCGCGGGCCCTCGTCGGCGGTCACGCCGTTCATCGGCGCGATCTCATTGTTGAAGCGACCCTCTTCCTGGGCGCGGATCGCCTTCATGTGGCTGTTATAGGCGAAGACCTCCATGTCCTCGCGGCTGCACTGCCACTTCTCGGCGATCATCTCGGCCGAGTTGAACTGCGAGACCGGCACGTCGCCATAGCGCTTGCGCCAACCTTCCGAGCCGGAAAACGGGTCGTTGAAGCCCAAGGGCGCGGCCATGGTCATGGCGCTGGAGATCGGGATCATCGACATGTTCTGGACGCCACCGGCGACGATCACGTCCGACGTGCCGCTCATCACCGCCTGGGCGGCGAAATGGACCGCCTGCTGGGCCGAGCCGCACTGGCGGTCGATGGTGGTGCCGGGAATCTCTTCCGGCAGGCCGGCGGCCAGCCAGCAGGTGCGGGCGATGTCGCCGGCCTGCGGGCCCAGCGCGTCGACGCAGCCGAACACCACGTCCTCGACCGCGGCCGGGTCGATGCCGGTGCGCTGCATCAGCGCGTTCAGCGAATGGGCGCCCAGATCGGCGGGGTGCACCTTGGACAGGCCGCCATTGCGCTTGCCCACGGGCGTGCGGACGGCATCTACAATATAGGCTTCAGACATCATGGCTCCGTTAGGTCGATGCGACCTGTTTCATCAAGCTGCCCAGGTCCTGCCCGGGCCAAGGTCCGTGTTGGGCGCGAGGATCGCGCCGGCGATGCGGGAGCGGTGCCACGCCGACGTACCCCAGTACGCCGCCTCGGCCCAGACCCGCTTCATCCATATCTGGAGATCATACTCCCAAGTATAACCCATCGCGCCATGCACCTGGAGCGTACGCCGTGCGCCCAAACCGGAGGCGTCGCCGGCGGCGACCTTGGCGTGGGACACGCGCACCGACTTGTCGGCCAGGTTGTTGACCAGCGCGTAGGCGGCGTAATGCACGACCGGGCGGGCGAAGGTCAGCTTCACCTGGACGTCGGCCAGCAGGTGCTTCACGGCCTGGAACGAGCCGATCGGGCGGCCGAACTGCTCGCGGTTCTTGGTATATTCGACCGACATGTCGAGCATGCGCTGGGTCGCGCCCAGCATGTCGGCGGCGGCATAGAGCGCGGCGCGGTCGAGCGCCAGGCCGGTGAGCTCAGCAGCGCGGACGCCCTCGGCGATCTTCGTGCCGCCTGCCCCGTTCCAGTCGACGCGCGCCGGGCGGCGGGACGGATCGGCGGACTGCACCTCTTTCAGAGACACAGCGGACTTCGGCACGGCATGAAGCGCGCCGTCCTTGGACAGCAGCAGCAGATCAGCGATCTCCGCGTCGAGCACAAAGGAATTGACCTCATGCCCGAAGGCCAGCGTCGCCTCGCCCGCGGCGACCTTGGGCAGCCATTCGGCCGCCAGCTCGGGCGAGGCCTCGGCCAGCAGCGGGGCGGCGACGGCGAAACTGTCGAACAGCGCACCGGGCACGGCGGCGCGGCCGCATTCCTCGGCATTCAGCACAGCATCGAGCTCGTTCATACCCAGCCCACCGAAATCCTCGGCGATCGGCAGGCCGGCGAGGCCCAGCTCGGCCAGGGCAGAACGGAATTTCAGCGCCCCGCCATCGGGGCTGTCGATCAGCGCACGGATCGCGGTCGGCGTGCATTCCCCGTCCAGGAAATCGCGCACCGCGTCGCGGAATGTCAGCTGGTCCTCGGTGAACCGGAAGTCCATGATCCTCTCGTGCGCTTGGCGCGAAATAGGTCTTCAAGGACCGCACATTTGGCGGCCGATCTCTGCGACTTCTAGTCAGCACCTCCGCCGCCGTCAATCGAGGCACGTAGACAAACGCCCTTCTGTCTACGCATACTGCGGCCAACCCAAGGCCGACGCCGCGAAATTTCGCGAATAGGGACACCAAAGGCGCCGATTTCGCCACTTTTCAGCAGAGAAATGACGATTCGGCTTGAACATGCGTAAATTCTGACTATAAATATTACGAAGTTGGACGGCGACCCGATTCAAGGGTGCACGCTCCCGCGAAGGGATATACGGAGGACGGGGTTATGGACACATCGGTGCAAGAACGGCCTGCAATGGCTATTCCGGACGCGGCGACTTTGGTGGCGCGCGCCGAAGCCATGATCCCGGTGCTGCGTGAGCGCGCGGCCAAGGGCGAGGCGGACCGCAAGATCCCCGACGAGACAATCGCCGATTTCAAGAAGGCCGGTTTCTTCGACATTCTGAAGCCCAAGCGCTGGGGCGGGTTCGAGATGGACCCCAATGTCTTCTTCAAGGTGCAGATCGCCGTGGCCGAGGGCTGCATGTCCAGCGCCTGGGTGCTGGGCGTGGTCGGCGTGCATCCACTGCAGATGGGCCTGTTCCCGCTGAAGGCGCAGGAAGATGTGTGGTCGAAGGACGCCAGCACCCTGATCTCCTCCTCCTACCAACCGGTCGGCAAGGTCGAGAAAGCGGATGGCGGCTTCTACCTGTCGGGCCAGTGGAGCTTCTCTTCCGGCAGCCAGCATTGCGACTGGGTGTTCCTGGGCGCGCTGATCTTCCCGGAAGACGGCAAGGGCCCGCCGGAATACCGTACCTTCCTGCTGCCCCGCAGCGACTATCAGATCATCGACACCTGGCACACCTATGGCCTGAAGGCCACCGGCAGCCATGACATCAAGGTCGACCGCGCCTTCGTGCCGGAGCATCGCACCCATAAGGCGATGGACGGCTTCCTGTGCCGCAATCCCGGCCAGGAAGTGAATACAGGGGACCTGTTCAAGCTGCCGTGGGCGGCGATCTTCACGCGCGCCGTCTCCACCGCCTCGATCGGCGCGGCGCAGGGCGCGCTGAAGGACTTCCTGGAGATCGCCAAGAGCCGCGTATCGACCAATACCGGCATGGCGACCAAGGCCGATCCGTTCGTGCTGTCCGCCGCCGCCAACACCGCGGCCGAGCTGGAGGGCATGAAGACCACTCTATTCAAGGTGTTCGACGACATGATGGAGGTCGTCCGCCAGGGCGGCGACGTCGCCGCCGACCATCGCGTCTTCTATAAGTACCAGGCTTCGCGCGTGGCACGCCGCTGCGCCGACCTGGTCGACGAGCTGTTGCTGCTGTCGGGCGCGCGCGGCGTGTTCACCGACAATCCGATGGTCCGGCCGTGGCTGGACCTGAAGACCGGGCGCAACCACATCGCCAACAACTCGAACCTCGCCGGGCTGACCCTGGGCGGCTCGTTCCTGGGGGCGCCGGTCTTCGACACGTTCCTCTAGGGAACGTCGTCCGCCGGCCGGGGCGGGGCAGAAAAGGCCTGGCGTTATCCGCGTTTAGGGCGCTTTCGCCTGTGGAACTTTCGACAGGCGCATGGTGTTGAATGTGCATTACAACGATTTAATGCTGCGGAAAGGCGCCAAGGGCGTCGATCGAGCGTATCGTCTGTACTGCAGCGTCATTCCGCAGTCGAATTAACCCATGCGAGGCTTAGAAATGCGTTTCTCCCCCTACTACATCCCGGTCATACTTGGCCTGACGATGGCGGTCCCCGCCGCGGTCGCCCCCACGGCGTCCGCGCAGGTCGCGATCGGCATCTCGGTAGGCATCGCCCCGCCGCCGATCCCGGTCTATGTCCAGCCGCCGATCCCCGAAGAAGGCTATCTCTGGACCCCCGGCTACTGGGCCTATGAAGAAGTCGGCGGCTATTACTGGGTGCCCGGCGTCTGGGTGCGCCCGCCGCGCGTCGGCGTGCTGTGGACCCCGCCCTATTGGGGCTTCGAAGGCGGCGTGTACGGCTTCCATGCCGGCTATTGGGGCCCGCATGTCGGCTTCTACGGCGGCGTGAATTACGGCTTCGGCTATGGCGGCATCGGGTTCCTCGGCGGCGAATGGCGTGGCGGTGCGTTCGCCTACAATCGGTCGGTCACCAATATCAGCAACGTCCATATCACCAACGTCTACAACAAGACGGTGATCAACAACCGGCCCGGCGGCGCAGCCTTCAACGGCGCCGGCGGTGTCCAGGCCCGTGCGACCGCTCAGGAAGAAGCCGCCGCCCGGGAACAGCATGAGGAACGCACGGCCGAGCAGACCCGGCACCTGGACGCGGCGAAGGCCGATCCGGCCCAGCGCGCTTCGGCCAACCGCGGCAAGCCGACGGTGGCCGCGGCCGCCAGGGCGGGCGAGCTCAAGGGCCCCGGGGCGGTAGCCGCCCGGTCCGCCGGCCGGGGCGCAGATCGTTCGCCGGCCGTCCGCGGCGCCAATGCCGGCGCTGACGAGAAAGGTGCCGCCGGCGCCAAGGCCGCGGGTCCCCGCGCAGCTGCGCGGGACAGGACCGCCGCCGGTGCGAAGCCGGCTCCGGAAAAGCCCAACGCGGCCGAGGCCAAGCCGGCTCGGGCCGCGCGCCGGGCACCGGCCGATCGTCCGGCCGGTGGCGCCGCCCATCCGGCGGCCCATCCCGCCGCACCGCACCCGGCAGCGGCTCCGCATCCGGCGGCCGCGCCTCATCAGGGCGCGCCGCGCCAGGCTCCGGCCCAGCACCAGGCGCCAGCCCAGCATCAGGCCGGCGGCGGCGGTGGCGGCAAGGAAAAGCAGCACTAACCGTCCAACCTGCGGGTGCCGGCCCAAACCGGCACCCGCACTATACGGCGATACGACCCGGCCAGCCCCGCTGGCCGGGTTTGTTTTTGTCGGCCGGTGGAGACAAACCGAAAATCGATAAAATTCTTCCTGCCACGCGGAACACTTCGCGGCCCTGATGTGTGATTCACCAGCACACCCGCCTAAGCACGCCAGGACAAGGAAGCGGAATGCCCGCCGTCAGCGCCGTCAGCGACAAGACTGAGATACAGGATGTTTTCCAGGGCGGTGGAGATGTCGGCGCGCTGATGCGCAATTTCGACTGGGCGGGTACGCCGCTGGGCCCCACGGCCGGCTGGCCCCGCAGCCTGCAATCCATCGTCCGCATGATGCTGACCTCACGCTACCAGATGTGGATGGCGTGGGGACCGGACCTCACCTTCTTCTGCAACGACGCCTACCGTCCGACCCTGGGCGTCAAATATCCCTGGGCGATCGGCCAATCCGCCAAGGCAGTGTGGACGGAGATCTGGCCGGACGTCGGGCCGCTGATCGACCATGTGCTGAAGACCGGGGAAGCGACCTATTCCGAAGGCATGATGCTGCTGCTCGAGCGCAGCGGATTCCCCGAGGAGACCTATCACACCTTTTCCTACAGCCCGCTGTTCGACGATGCCGGCGCCATCGCCGGGATGTTCTGCGTCGTCGTCGAGGAAACCGAGCGCGTCATCAACGAACGGCGGCTGGACACGCTGCGCAAGGTCGCGCAGGCGGCATCGGCGACGAAGACCGAGAGCGAACTGTTCGATGCCGTCGCCGCGCAGCTGCAGGACAACCGGATCGACCTGCCCTTCACCCTGACCTATCTGTTCAACGAGGACGGCTCGGCCGCCCGGCTGGTCGCCCAGTCCGGCATCGACGACGGGCATCCGCTGGCCGCCGATATCCTGAGCATTGCCCATGCGGCCTGGCCGGTCGACGGCCTGGCCGGCGGCGGCACGCCGATCCTGGTCGAGAACCTGACCGACGAATTCGCCAACCTGCCGACGGGGGCGTGGGACCGGCCGCCCGAAAAGGCACTGATCGTTCCCCTCGCCCAGCAGACGCTCGACAAGGCGGCCGCCGGTTTCATGATCGTCGGCCTCAACCCCTACCGCATCGTCGAGCAAGGCTATGAGGGCTTCGTCGGCCTGCTGGCCGGCCAGATCGCCGCGGCGCTCAGCAATGCCCGCGCCTATGAGGATGAGCGCAAGCGCGCCGAGGCGCTGGCCGAGATCGACCGCGCCAAGACCGCCTTCTTCTCCAATGTCAGCCACGAATTCCGCACCCCGCTGACCTTGATGCTGGGCCCGCTCGAGGAAATCCTCGCCGCGCCCGATCCCGACGGGGCCCCCGACCTCAGCGAAATGAAATCGCAGGTCGAGCTGGCGCATCGCAACGGCATCCGGCTGCTGCGCCTGGTCAACAGCCTGCTCGATTTCTCCCGGATCGAGGCCGGACGGGTCCAGGCCAGGTTCGTGCCCGCCGATCTGGCCGCTTTCAGCGCCGAGATCGCGTCCAGCTTCCGCTCGGCCATGGAAAAAGCCGGGCTGACCCTCGACATCAAATCCCGCCCCCTGCCCGAGCCGGTCTATCTCGACCGCGAGATGTGGGAAAAGGTGCTGCTGAACCTGCTGTCGAACGCCTTCAAGTTCACCTTCGACGGCGGTGTCTCGGTCGAAACAGGTCCCTCGGCCGACGGCAGATATGCTGAGATCAAGGTCCGCGACACCGGCATCGGCGTGGCTGCGGATGAGCTGCCGCGCCTGTTCGAGCGCTTTCACCGGATCGAAGGCGCGGCGGGTCGCACCTTCGAGGGCAGCGGCATCGGCCTCGCCCTGGTGCAGGAGCTGGTCAAGCTGCATGGCGGCACGATCACCGCCGAAAGCACGCCCGGCGCCGGCACGACCTTCATCATCCATCTGCCCTTCGGCGTCGGCCATCTGCCCGAGGACCGTATCCGCAGCGAGGCGGCCGCGCTGCGCCCGACCAGCTCGGCAGCCTTTGTCGAGGAGGCGCTGCGCTGGCTGCCGGAACCGTCCGACATCGCCGGAGAGGCCGGGACCGCCGCGCTGATCGGCGCGGCGGAGGATGCGCCCGGATCGGGCCTCACCGTGCTGCTGGCCGACGACAATACCGACATGCGCGACTATGTCTGCCGCCTGCTGGAGGCGCAGGGCTATACGGTCGAGGCGGTGGGCGACGGCGAGGCCGCGCTGGCCGCGGCGCGCGCGCGCGTTCCCAACCTGATCCTGTCGGACGTGATGATGCCCCGGCTTGACGGATTCGGGCTGCTGCGCGCCATCCGTGGCGAGGCGGCCCTGGCCGAGACTCCAGTGATCCTGCTGTCGGCCCGGGCCGGCGAGGAGGCCAAGATCGAGGGGCTGGACGCTGGCGCCGACGACTATCTGATCAAGCCCTTCGCCGCCCGCGAGCTGCTGGCCCGGGTATCGGCCAATATCCAGATGGCGCGGATGCGCCGCGAGGCCGCGCGCGAGGTGATGCGCAGCGAGCAGCGCTTCCTGATGACACAGGACCGGCTGGGCGCCGCCTTGTCGTCCGGCGGCATCGCGGTGTTCGACCTGGATATCGAGAATAACCGCGCCATCGTGCTGGGGCCGCTGACCCGGTTCTTCGGGGTCTCGGAGGAGGAGGCGGCGAAAGGCCTGCCGCTGGAGGCCTTCGTCGCCGGCATCGATCCGCACGACCGCAAGCGGGTTCAGGCCGCGATCATCCGGTCGATCCAGAACGACGAACCCTATGAGGTGGAATATCGCGTGATCGGCGGCGACTCCCACCGCAGGGTCCTTGCCCGCGGCGGACCGCGCGTGCTGTCGGACGAAACCCGCCGCTTCATCGGCGCGATCATCGACGTGTCGGCCGAAAAGGAGACCGAGGACGCGCTGCGCGTCCTCAACAAGGCCGGCGAAACCGTGGCCGCCGAACTGGACCTGGACCGTGTGGTCCAAACGGTGACCGATGCCGGCGTGGTGCTGACCGGGGCGGAATTCGGGGCGTTCTTCTACAACGTGCTGAACGACGCGGGGGAGAGCTACATGCTCTATACCCTGTCCGGCGTGCCGCGGGAGGCGTTCTCGAAATTCCCGATGCCGCGCAATACCCAGGTCTTCGCCCCCACCTTCAGCGGCGAGGCCATCGTCAGGTCCGACGACATCACCAAGGACCCGCGCTATGGGCATAATACGCCGCGCAAGGGGATGCCGGAGGGGCATCTGCCGGTCCGGTCCTATCTCGCGGTGCCGGTCAAGTCGCGTGGCGGCGAGGTGCTGGGCGGGCTGTTTTTCGGCCATTCAAAGATCGGCATCTTCAAGCCGCAATCCGAGGCGATCATGACCGGGCTGGCCGCCCAGGCCGCTATCGCCATCGACAATTCCCGCCTGTTCCAGGCGGCGCAGCTGGAAATCCGGCAGCGGCGCCAGGCCGAGGAAGAGCTGCAAAGGCTGAACGCCGATCTGGAGCAGCGTGTCGCCACCGAGGTGGGCGAGCGGCTGAAGGCGGAGGATGCGCTGCGCCAGGCGCAGAAGATGGAGGCGGTCGGGCAGCTGACCGGCGGC
>Ga0105238_10004100_pt1 | contig 14456 bp, 8 predicted proteins | sample KBSC34metaG_FD_81526 | JGI IMG/M metagenome (GOLD analysis project Ga0105238, IMG submission 81526) | Corn rhizosphere microbial communities from Kellogg Biological Station, Michigan, USA - KBS C3-4 metaG | ecosystem: Host-associated > Plants > Roots > Rhizosphere > Soil | place: Michigan, USA... | reverse complement strand
TCCCCGCTCCGCCAAAAGACAAACTCGCCGGAATCGGGCGTTGTGCCATTCCCATATTCTGAAGCCAGAAAATCACTCGCCACGACCTGCGCGGTCGGCGGCGTGGCGTTCATCTTCGGCCAGGCGGAGTTGGGAGATTTGCCGGCATAACCCCACGTCGCCCGGCCGTCGTACAAAATGAAAGCCATGCCGGAGAGCGTGCTGCCTGCCAGGCCGACGGCGCTGGCCGGCACTTCCAACCGCACCCATTGCCCGGTTGGCGGCAAGGCGCCCGCTGGGTATTGGCTCGCGGTGCCATTATTGCCCCAAGGAATCAGATTTGCCCCCCAATACGCAAAATGCTCCCACGACGAGCCGTCGTACCAGCCGAGCATGATTTCCTGCGGCGGATTGGCGGGGTCCAGATAAACGTAGGCGAACAACCCGTCATTGGTGCCGACCATCATCCGGTCCGTGGCATCAACAAAGGTATGATAGTGGACGCCAGGCACGAGGCTGGATTGATGCACCAGCGTGCCCGAGTAAGGCGTTGGATTGTTGCTCACCCAAAGCCAGGAATCGCCACCTTCGGCATCCGTCCACGCGCCGGCTGGCACACTGTTTACGACCCACACTATCGTCCCCGCAGCGGTTCCACTGCTCACCACCACCGGACTGGAAACAGAATGTTTCCCGTCATTGCCGGTGGCAATGGCGGTCAGCGTGTGCGTGCTGCTGGCGGCCGCGGTCGTGTCCCAAGTCACGGAGTAAGGCGGGCTGGTGATCTGCGTCCCGACATTCGTTCCGTCGAGCTGAAATTGGACTCCGGCAACACCCGCATGATCAAAAGCATCGGCGGATACGGTGATGACGCCGGAAACCGGCGTGTTATTCGTCGGCGCGGTGATCGTGATCGTGGGAGGGACGGTTTGAATGGGCCCATTGCTGATAATCACGGTCACCGGGGCGGAAGTGGTCAAAATACCCGCCACGTCGCGGGCAACGGCCGAGAGCGTGTGTGAACCATTGGGGGACGAAGTTGTGAAAAATTTCAAATTATAGGGCGGGCTGGTCAATTCGGGGCCAAGGTTGTAAATATCTTCCCTAAACTGGACGCCCACCACATTGGCGGAAGCCTCCGCTGCCACTACCGCGTTGATGCCGGAAAGAACGGCGTTGTTCGTCGGAGTGGTGATGAGAATGGTGGTCGGCCCGGAGGCAACCGGGGAAAAGGCCAGTCCGCCCGGCGAACTCAAGCCCGTGGCGAAGATGCTTTGCGCCCCATCCGGACCGAATCTGTAAATGTTGCCGCTGCCCTGGTCGGCCACGTAAAGATTGCCGGCGTTATCAAAGGCCAGACCATTCGGCGAACTCAAGCCGGAAGCAAAAGTGCTTCGTGTGCCGTCGGGGGCGTATTTGACGATGTTGCCATAACTGTAGTCCGCACAGAACAAGTTACCCGCTGTGTCAAATACGAGGCCATGGGAGTAAACACCGTTGGTGGTGAAAACACTCTGGGTGCCGTCAGGAGTGAATTTAAAAAAAGAGTGGACATAATAGTGGTCAACATCGCCGCCGTTGATTAATTGGTCGGACATCTCAAAAAGATTTCCGGCACTGTCAACCGCCATGCCGCTGGGCCCATACAAGCCCGCGGCGAAGGTGCTTTCAGTTCCGTCCGGGCTGAATTTGTTCACACTCCCGTCAAACCGGTCGCCCGCGTAAAGATTGCCGGCGCCGTCCATCGCCAGATCAAGCGCGTGGGTGCTGTTCGTGGTCTTCGTGCCGTCGGGGGCAATTTTGTAGATCGCGTCTTGGTAGTTCGCCACGAAGAGGTTGCCGGCGTGGTCAAAAGCCAGCCCTTGAGGATTGCTCATTCCCGTGGCAAAAGTGCTTTGTGTCCCGTCGGGGCTGAATTTGTAAATGCTGCCGGTGCCGGAATCCGACACGAAGAGATCCTGCCCGCAGGCATTATATTTGATCGCCAGTAACAACAGAAGTGGCGCGATCAGGTTTTTTAGCGAAGTAAATGTTTGAGAGTTCATGCTTTGGTTCCTGTTGATTTTTAGCGGAGGATGCAACGGAAATCACCGCGCAGATCGTTGAGTATCTGGACGTCGCCGGGTTCGGAGGCATCCGAACCCGGCGGGGTTTTAGATGAAATTCTCTTTGTCATCTTGGCGAGGTTATCGCTTGCCACGTTCGGGCCTCAATGGGGTGAACCCCGCAAAACTGCGTGGGTCGCAATCCCAAGACGCCGGGAAAGTCACCCCAACCGCAGCGGATCCCGTTAATCAGGCTGGCGTCACTATTGACCCAAAACCGGTTCCGTCCCGGCTCTTTCCAACCCTGCCGCCGGTGGCCGTACGCCAGGATTCTTGGTGATGGCGGATCGTCCTCGTCACCCGTGGCGATGTTTGATGTTTGGTGCTTGGAATTTCTCTGGAGCTTGGATGTTGGTGCTTGGAGCTTTGCCCTTCATGTCTTTCGTGGCTAAAACAACTTGGCGTACTTTGCGTCTTGGAGGTTCCCGCCATCCGTGTTTGCCGGTGCGTCACGCACCTTTGGCAATATTCTCAAATAGTTTGGCGTTTTCAATATAACAGAAATGCTTAATATGGTTTAAATTTATCTCACCCAAACAAAACTGATGCGTCTGCGCCCTGCAATTGCCCGCCGCCAGCGGGCCATCGTCCTTGCGACGATGGCCACGTTATTTGTTTTTATTGCCATCGCTCCGGCCGGAACGAACCGGGTCGTCCGCATTGACGCTGCGGGGTTTGCGCTGGGCCGCCACGCTTCTGTGGCCGATGGCACGAACCGGCTGGAATTTGCCCTGGTCAATGGCCCAAACCGGCCATTCACACAATCCGCCGTCAAACAGGATTCCGCCCCGGCATTGTTCGGTCCGAATCCGGCCAAACCTTATTTCACCGTCCGTTTTGCCCTGCCCATCCCGCCGGAAAATGCCACCAACGAGGTCGGCGCCATCGCCGGGCTCGATCCGCAGGTCTTCGCGCACAACCATTCCCCCGGGTTCGAGATTTTGCCGAATGGTGATGCGCTCGCGGTTTATTTCAGCACGCCGCCCGGCAAGGCTGAAGCGGATCCCTCGACGTCCTTCATCCAGGCGCGCCTGCGCTACGGCGCGGAGGACTGGGATCTGCCAGAGCTGTTTTTCAAGACCGAAGGTTACAACGACCAGTCCGGCCTGCTATGGAATGACAATGGCCGCATCCGTTTCTTCGGCGGCGGACGCGACCTGTCCGATTCTGCGCCGTTCAAGCTGGCGACATCGATTGACAACGGCGTCAACTGGGCTCTCTCGCTGCCGCAACTGGATAAACCGGCGGAGAATTTTACTGCGCAACCCATCACCAGCGCCTTCCGCGGCCCGGACCGCTCGATGTACTTCGCCATGGACGGCGTGGATGCCTCGAGCTTCCTCTGGCGCAGCACGGATGACGGCATCCATTGGCGCGACATGGGCGGCCGCACCGGCGGACGCCATTCGGTGATCGTGCCGCTGGATGACAAGGGCAAACTGCTTTCCATCGGCGGCAAAAACAATTCCATCAACGGCTGGTCGCCCCAAAACACCTCTACGGACTGGGGCGCGACCTGGAGCAGCAATGTAGCCTCGCCGTTCCCGCCGCTTGGCAGCGCCCAGCGGCCCTCGCTCATCAAACTCGCCGATGGCAACCTGTTTTTCGTGAGCGACGCCTGGCTGCAAAAGAAAGATCAGGCCCCGCCGGCCGGCTGGACCAATGGCAACGGCTGTTTCGTGGCCATCTCCACGGATCAGGGCGCATCGTGGCGCATCAAGCCATTGCCGGTGCAGTTGCCCAATCACCAGTATCGCAAGTTCGGCACCGTCGGCTACGTCACCGCCCGGCAGGCGCCGAACGGCGTCATCCACGTGCTGACCACCGAAACGCAGCCCTGCCTGCACTATGAGCTGAACGAGGCGTGGATCCTGTCGGATGCCGGCGACATCGCCCCGGAAAATTCCGGCGGCACGGTCAAAAAATTCTCCGAGAAATATCCAAACGGAAAAACTCGCTCGAAGTGGAGCGCGCGCATCTGTCCCAATGGTCGTTATCTGCTGGATGGCGACGAAACGGATTACTACGAAAACGGCGCGAAGCAGCATCAGGTGACTTATGTGAACGGACGCAAGTCCGGCACCGAGACCTTCTGGTCAGCCGATGGAAATAAACTGTGGACCTGGTCGCATGACCTGAAAAACAACCGCAGCGTATGGACCCAGTACTGGCCGAATGGAAAGAAAAAGCTCGAATCTCACTGGAACACCCGACCGACGGCACGTGATCTGGCGCGCAGTTTCTTTGGTCTCGTGGCCGACGGAGCGGTGACGGCATGGAATGAGAATGGCTCGCTGACTTATTGGGCCAGCTTTGTGAACGGGGCTTTTGCCGGAATGGACGTGCATTGAATCCATGAACCAAGACGCCACCATTTTCCCAGCACGCGGCAACCTTTTCTCCCTCTCCCCGGGGGAGAGGGCCGGGGTGAGGGCGAGCGTAAAACAAATTATTCCAGGGGCCTTTAACTGCTTTGGCGGGAAAGTATTTTAAGATGAACACCCTGCGCCCATTGGATCTCATCGTCATCGCGATATATTTCATCGCGGTGGCGGCCATCGGCCTGCGGTTCGCGCGGCGGCAGACTTCCACGGAAACTTATTTCGTCGCCCGCCGGTCCATTCCGCATTGGGCCATGGGCCTTTCCATCTTTGCCACCATCATCAGCAGCATCACGTTCATCGCTTATCCCGGCGCGGCATACAAGGGCGATTGGAACCTGCTCGTGCCCGGCTTCATGGCCGTGGGCATCCTGCTCCTGCTCGGCACGACCTTGATTAAGTTCTTCCGTCACGCCGTCGGCATGAGCGCCTACGAATATTTTGAGAAGCGGTTCGGTTACGGTGCGCGCGCCTACAGCGCGCTGGCCTTCACCGCGGGACATTTTTCCAAGATGGGCTTCGTGCTCTTCACCATCACCGCAGCCATCTGCGGCATGACCGGCTGGGATAAGTACCACGTCATCATCAGCGTCGGCTTCGTAACCATCATCTACACCTTCTTCGGCGGGCTCGAGGCGGTCATCTGGACGGAGGTGCTGCAAGGGATTGTGAAACTTTGCGGCGTGCTGGTGGTCATCGGTGTGCTGCTTTACATCATGCCGGGCGGCGCGGGCGCGGCGTTCCACCTCGCTTCCGAACAGCATAAGATGAGCCTCGGCAGCTTTGATTTCGACCTCACGTCCAATGGCAATTTCTGGGTGATGCTGCTCTACGGCGCGTTCTGGTACCTCCAAAAATACGCCGCCGACCAGACCCTCGTGCAGCGTTATCTCGTCGCGAAATCTGACCGCGACGCGCTGAAAGGTGTGGCGCTCGGTGCCGCGCTGTGCATCCCCGCATGGACGGCGTTCATGCTCGTCGGCACGCTGCTGTGGGCGTATTACCAGCTTTCTGGCGACGTCCTGCCGGCGAACCTGATGGATAAAAATGGCAAGGTCATCGCTGACCAGGTGTTCCCGTATTTCCTGACGACTAAAATTCCCGCCGGTCTCGCCGGCATCTTCATGGCCGCGCTGTTCTCCGCCGCCATGTCCACGATGTCTTCCGACCTGAACTGCCTCTCCGCCGTCGGCGTGGAAGATTATTACCGCAAGCTTCGTCCCAACTCGACGGACAGACAGCGGTTGTTTGTCGGCAAAATCATCGTGGCCGTCTGCGGTGTGATCGCCGTGGGTATCGGGGCTTTCATTGCGCGGAAAGGTGAGAGTGCGCTGGCCCTTTATTACGCTGCCACCGCCATTGTGTCAGCCGGCCTGGCCGGCATGTTCCTGCTCGCGTTCTTCAGCCGGCGCGCCAATCGCCAGGGGCTGTGGATTGGCATCGTTACCGCGTTGATCTTCACCGCCTGGGCCACGTTGACCGGCGGCAAATACAAGATGCTCGACCTCGGCTGGAACTATCTCTGGCCGGACGTCATGATCGGCGTCATCGCGCACGTCATCGTGCTGGTCGTGGGCTACGGCGCCAGTTGGTTTTTCCCGCCCGACCCCAATGTGAAGAGCGAATGGACCTTCTGGGGCTGGTTGGAAAAGCGCAAGACCTTGTCCGGGGAAAAGGCCGTTTTACCCGGCGCATTGGAGGTGAATCCGTGAACACGATCACTCTGCTCCAGCCCCCGCGCATTGTCTTCGGCAATGGCTGTGCCGCCGGCTGTGTTGATATCTTTGCCCGGCACAATGCCCGCCGGATTTTTCTGGTCGCCGGCAAATCCGTCCGGCCACAAATTGATTTCCTGGTCGCCGCTCTGAAAAGCGCGGGCTGTGCTGTCGTGGAAAGCCGGTTTGTTCCCGCAGAGCCGTCGCGTGACTTTTTTGAATCGATCTTGCAAGAGGCGCGTGAGGCGCAGATCGATTCCGTCCTGGCTATCGGTGGTGGCAGCGTTATCGACGTCGCCAAGCTGGTTGCCGCCCTGGTCCGTGGCTCGCAAAAAATCGGTGACGTATTCGGCATCAATCTCCTGGCCGGACGTGAACTGCCATTGGTCTGTCTGCCCACCACGGCCGGCACCGGGGCCGAGGTTTCACCGAATGCCATCCTGCTGGATGCCGCCGATGCCTTGAAAAAGGGCGTCGTCAGCCCGCACTTGGTGCCGGACGCGGCATTCATTGACCCGCTCCTGACACTTTCGGTGCCGCCGGCCGTGACCGCCGCCACCGGGCTTGACGCCTTGACGCATTGCATCGAGGCCTATGCGAATCAATTTGCCCATCCGATAACCGATAACTACGCCCTGCGCGGCATCAAGTTGATCTCGGCCAATCTGTTGTCCGCGGTGAACGATGGAAAGAATGTCGAAGCCCGTGCCGCGCTCGCCTTGGGTAGCCTCTACGGCGGGCTTTGCTTGGGCCCGGTGAATACGGCGGCGGTTCATGCGTTGTCCTACCCGCTCGGCGGCCGGTTCAACGTCGCCCACGGCGTCGCCAACGCGCTGCTGTTGCCGCACGTTTCGCGTTTCAATTTTTCCGCGGCGCCGGAGCGGTACGCGGATATTTCCGTGGCGCTCGGGCTGGCGCGCAACGGCTCGCCGTTGACCACGGCGGAGCACGGGGTGGAATTTCTCTCGCAACTTTCCCGGGCCTGCGGCGTGCCGCAAAAACTTTCCGAGCTGGATATCCCGCACACGGCGATCCCCGCGCTGGCAAAGTCAGCCATGCAGGTGACCCGGCTGCTGAAAAACAACCTGCGCCCGGTCACCGAGGCCGACGCGGTAAAAATCTACGAGGCAACTTTTTGAAATGAAGATTGGATCAAAATATCATGGGGCGGTGGTGCCGATGGTCACGCCAGTCACGGCGCAAGGGACGTTGGACGAACTGGCGTTGAACCGGTTGGTGGATTCGCTGGTGGCCGGCCGTGTCGAGGGCATTTTCGTGCTCGGCACGACCGGCGAGGGCGCCTACGTTCCGCGCGGGCAGCATAAAAAACTGGTCGGGCTGACGGTCAAACGCGCCGCCGGTCGGGCGTTGGTTTTCGTCGGTCTGGGGGATATGCGGCAGGCGGACATGTCCCTGGCGAACGAATTTTTCAGGGCCGGTGCCGATGCGGTGGTCGCCCACCCGCCGATCTCCGAAAAGGTGCCGGTGGAAAAATTGCAGGCCTGGTACAAATCACTGTTGGACCAGTTGGAAGGACCGCTGCTCATCTACAACATGCCCGCGACGACCGGGGTTTCAATCCCGCTGGACGCCGTGGAAGCGCTGCTCGGCCATCCAAAACTGGCCGGCATCAAGGATTCTGAAAACAACCCGCACCGTGTGGAGGAACTGTTAAAACGCTTTGGCGGCAAAAAGGATTTCTCCGTGTTCATCGGCGTCGGGGCGCTCATGGAAAAAGGTTTGAAGCTGGGCGCGGACGGCATCGTGCCGAGTGTGGGCAACCTGATTCCCGAGGTGTGCCATGATTTGTGCGTCGCGGCCCAGGCGGCGGACTGGAATACGGCAGGACTCCACTATGCTCGCATGAGCGCAGTGGCGGCGCTGTATCAAAAGGGCCGCACACTCAATGAATCGCTCGCTGCACTGAAAGCCGCCGTGTACTGCCGTGGATTGTGCGCGCCGGACGTGTTGCCGCCGTTGCATTCCCTGCCCGGGGCCGAGGTTGAAAAAATCCGCAGCCAGATGGCGGAGCTTCATTTGTTGAACGGAAATCCATGAGCGCTAACCATAATGGCAGACCTGTCCTTGGCCTTACGCTCGGCGATCCGGCGGGCATCGGTCCTGAAATCTGCCTTCGCGCGCTCACCGATCCGTCGGTCCGGAAAACCTGCACGCCGGTTTTGTTCGGCGATGCCGGCGTCTTGAACCGGTTGACGAAGGGGAAATTTTCCGCCAGCGGAGTACCTGTCGTTTCCTTGGGCGGATGGCAGACTTTGAAAAAAGTCACCGCCCCGTTGGTCGTGGATTGCGCGGCGATTGACGCCCGGAAGATCAAGCCCGGCAAAATTTCAGCCGCTTGCGGCCGGGCCGGCTACCTGTACATCGAACACGCGATTTCGGCCGCGCTCGCCGGGAAGATTGAAGGCGTGGTCACCGCGCCCATCCACAAGGAGGCCCTCCAGCTTTCCGGTGTGAAATTCCCCGGTCACACGGAAATTTTCACGGCGCTCACCAGGGCCCGGCGCAGTTGCATGATGCTGTATTCGGACAAGCTCACGGTAAGCATGGCCACCACGCATATCGGCTATCACGAGGTTCCCAAAAAGCTTTCCGTTGAACGGGTGCTGAACGTAATTGAACTGACGGCGGAGACCATGCGCTGGATGTTGCGCCGCGAGCCGCGCATCGGCGTCTGCGGCCTGAACCCGCATGCCGGTGAACACGGTCTGTTCGGCCAGCGCGAAGAAGAAAGATTTGTCGGGCCGGCAATAAAGCGCGCTCGGAAAAAGAAGCTGGATGTCACCGGCCCGCTGGTGCCCGATGCCGTTTTCACCAACGGCCAGCGCAAAAAATATGATGCCATCGTCACGCTGTATCATGACCAGGGACACATCCCTTTCAAGATGCTGGCGTTCGACACGGGTGTGAATATCACCCTTGGCCTGCCGATTGTGCGGACCTCGGTGGATCACGGAACGGCGTTTGATATCGCCTGGCAGGGCCGGGCGGATGCGACGAGCCTGTATTCCGCCATCAAGGTCGCCGCTGACCTGGTCAAAGGCAGACGGACAAAATGATTTTATGATCGGAGTGATCGCAGATGACCTGACCGGTGCCGCAGAAATCGGCGCCGTGGGCTTGCGCCACGGTTTGCGCGCGGAAATCGTCCGCAGCGGCAAGCCGGGTGGCGCGGCGGATCTGGTCTGCGTGGACACGGATTCGCGTTCCTGCGAACCGGCGGAGGCCGCGAAGCGTGCGGCGGCGGCGGCGAAGCTGCTGCATGCGGCGGGCGCGCGGTGGATCTACAAAAAGGTGGATTCCGTCCTGCGCGGGCAGGTCACGGCGGAGGTCGAGGCGGTGATGAAACAGCTCAAGCTCGAACGCGCTCTGTTGCTGCCGGCCAACCCTTCGTTGGGACGTACGATCAAGGACGGCCAATATTTTCTGCGCGGCCGGCCGTTGCACAAGACAGAGTTCGCCAACGACCCGCATTTCCCCCGCCGTTCATCGCAGGTGCTGCAACTCTTGAAGATCCCGGAGAAATTTGTATTGCGGACCGCGAATGGCGACCGGTTGCTGACGGATGGGACCATCGTCATCGGTGATGCGGAAACAGTCGCGGACGTGGCGGGCTGGACGGCGAGCTGCGACCCGCAGATGCTGCCGGCTGGCGGGGCGGAATTTTTTAATGCGCTGCTGGCGGCGGAAGATCAGGTGGACATCAATGGTCATGCGGCGGCGGAATCCATTGTCGGCGGCCGTCAATTTTTCGTCGTTGGCACCTCCACACAGGCGGCGCGGAAATTTGTCGTCAGCGAACGGCGCCGGAAAACGCCGGTGTTTTCCCTGCCACAGGAGTTGTCATGGGGCGCGGAGTTCACGGCGGCGGCGGTCGCGGCCGTGACCCAGCGCGTGGTCGGGGCGTTTGACCTGTGTCCCCGCGTGATTTTGAATGTCGGCTTGCCGCAGGTGCGCGATGTGGAGGTGGCGCGCCGGTTGTCAGAACACGTTGTGCGCGTGGCGGAGCGGGTGTTGCGGCAGGCGCGTGTGGAGCGGGTTTTCGCCGAGGGCGGCGCCACCGCGGCCGAATTGGTGCGACGCATGGGCTGGGCGCGGCTGTCCGTGGTGCGTGAACTGGCGCCGGGCGTGGCGACGCTGGCGGTCGAGGGCGATGAAAAGTTCCTGCTGACCATCAAGCCGGGAACTTATGTCTGGCCGGCAGAGTGGACATGATATGGAAATTTCTGGTAAATATCTGGTGGCACCAGACATGAACGCCTCCGCCGACAAACTGCAATTTGTTGATCCCTCCCCGGTCGCACGCCGGTTGCTCTGGCACCTGTTCTCCATCGGCTCGCGCCGGGTCGTGCAGCCCGACCGCCATGAACGCTTTGAAAAACCGGGCGCACATCTGTTCTGGGTGCAGTCGGGTGCCGGTGAACTGGAATATAAATCCACCCGCTTTGAGTTGAAGCGCGGCAAAAGCGTCTGGCTTGTGGATATGAGCAAGCCGCGCACATATCTGCCGGCCCCGGGAAAGCATCTCAACATCACCGGCTTCCGTTTTGGCGGACCTGGGCTGGAATTCTGGCACGAGGAGATCAAGGACGAGGAAAACGCCGAGTTTGTGCTGGATGATTTTCGTTTCGTCGCGCGCACCCAGAGCGAACTGCTCCGTCTCGTGCGCCGTCGTCCAACCGGCTGGGAATGGCAGGTCCATATGCGCATCACCGAGATGCTCGGCAAGCTGCTGATGACGCGCAGCCTGCTCGACTCCCCGCATGCCGAACTGCCCGAGCCGGTCATCCGCGTGTTGAACGCCATCTCCGCCAACCCGGTGCGTGACTGGAAGGCGAAGGAGCTCGCGACCGTGGGCAAGGTCAGTTATTCCGGCCTGCGGGCTGCGTTCCAGAAATCCGGCCAGGGCACGATCCACGAACATATCCAGCGCGCGCGGCTTGACCAGGCACGGCTGCTGCTGGCCGACAAGCGGCTTTCGATCAAGGACGTCTCCGGCCAGTTGAGCTTCTCCAGCGAATTTTATTTCAGCCATTTCTTCCGCCATCACACCGGCATGACGCCGACGGAATTCCGCCAGCATTTGAAAGGTTAAATGGGGAAAATTCCAACAACCAAGCTCCAACATCCAGAGAAGCTCCAAATTCCAAAACCAGCCATGACGCGAAATTTGAAAATTGGTGCTTGGAATTTCTCTGGATGTTGGATGTTGGTGCTTGGATGTTTCCTGCTCGCCTCCCCCTTCGTCCTGGCAGCGCCGACAGAAATTCAAATGCTTTCCGGCCATGGCAAGGACGACGCGGTGCCTTGGAAATTTATGTGCACAAGTGGCGCAAATTCCGGCTTCTGGACCAACCTGCCCGTGCCGTCTCAGTGGGACGTGAAGGGTTTCGGCACTCTGAATTACCACAAGGATTTGACGAACGCGTGGAATGAGCACGGCCTTTACGAACACGAGTTTTCCGTGCCCGCCGGCTGGACTGGCAAACGGATCTTCCTCGTGTTCGACGGCGTGATGACGGACACCGATGCCAAACTAAACGGCCAGTCGGTCGGTGCGATTCATCAAGGCAGTTTCTATCGATTCAAATATGAGGTGACCGCGCTGGTGAAATACGGCGCGACGAACAAGCTTGAGGTCAACGTCGCCAAACATTCGGCCAACGAATCGGTGAACCGGGCCGAACGCCTTGCGGATTACTGGGTCTTTGGCGGGATTTTCCGGCCCGTTTATCTCGAGGCTATGCCGGCGGAATTCATCGAGCACGTGGCGATCAATGCGAAGGCCGACGGAAGTTTTTTGGCGGATGTTTATCTAAACGGTGCAACCAATGCCGATGAAGTCGGGGCGCAGATCCAGACGCTTGATGGTAAAAATGTTGGCGAGGCATTCTCTGCCAAAATGTCCCCAAGCGCGCAGGCTGCGAGCCTGAATCTGGAAGCTCAAATCGCCGCACCAAAGCTTTGGACGGCGGAGACGCCAGATCTGTACCGCGTCGAATTCAGCCTCAAGCAAAACGGGAAGGTCATCCATCAGGTTGCGCAACGTTTTGGCTTCCGCACATTTGAAGTGCGTGATGGTGACGGCCTTTACCTCAACGGCCAACGCGTAGTTCTCAAAGGTGCCGACCGCCATTCTTTCTGGCCGGATTCCGGGCGCTGCCTGAGCGAGGCTGTGCATCGCCTCGACATCAACACGATGAAAGATGCGAACATGAACGCCGTTCGCATGTCGCACTATCCGCCGGATGAACAATTTCTGGACTTGTGCGACGAGCTGGGTCTTTACGTCCTCGATGAGATCAGCGGCTGGCATAACCACTACGACGATGTCGTCGGTCCGAAGCTGGTGAAGGAAATGGTGGAACGCGATGTGAACCATCCTTCGATTCTCTTTTGGGACAACGGCAATGAGGGCGGGTTTAACACGAACCTTGACCACATGTATCCCGAATACGATCCGCAGCATCGCCGGGTGTTGCATCCGTGGTCGGCATTTGGCGGCGTGAACACCGCGCATTATCTGCAGTATGACCAGGCCGAACAGGCCGCTGATGGCGTGCCAATCTATTATCACAGCAACGGCAAAACCTTCTCCGCCACAAACGAGCCCAAGTATATCTACATGCCGACCGAATTCATGCACGGCCTCTATGATGGAGGTGCTGGTGCAGGGTTGGATGATTATTGGCGGATGATGACCGCCGGCAAATATCTCGGTGGCGGTTTCATCTGGGCGCTGCTGGACGATGGCGTAAAACGTCCCGACACAGGCGAGATTGATGTGGCCGGAAACCAGGCGCCGGATGGCATTGTCGGGCCCTATCGCCAGCGCGAAGGCAGCTTCTACACGATCAAGGAAATCTGGTCACCCATCCAGATCAAGCGTGATAAAGCGGGCGTGTTCACGCTGGAAAATCATTTCAGTTTCACCGATGCCGGCGAATGCGGGTTCGATTGGGAACTGCGCAAATTTTCCTCACCGGCGGAGAACGGCACGGAATCTGTCATCACTTCGGGGAAGATACCCGCGCCCAAAATCGCACCCGGCCGGTCCGGCACCTTCCAATTTTCACCGCCACCCGCCAAAAATGCCGACGCACTCGCATTGCGCGTGAGCGATCCGTCGGGACGCGAGTTGTGGACGTGGGTGTGGCCGTTGAAGCCGGACCGTTCGCAACGGCTGGCCGAGGAGCCCGCCGATCACCATGCCGTTCCCTCCGAGACAAACGGTATCATTGAGGTGAAATCTGGCGAGCTGACGGCCACCTTCGACAAGTCCACCGGTCTGCTGGTTGGCGTGCAGCGCGGTGCGCAAAAATTTTCCCTGACGAACGGCCCGCGTCTGGCCGTCGGCAATGCGACGTTGCGTGATATCCATTTCACGGATGACGGCCCTGACGCAGTGGTATCTGCCAAATTTGATGGCGATCTGAAATCCATCCTCTGGCGCGTGAACGGCAACGGCTGGATCCAATGCAATTACACCTACCTCGCGCACGGTACGAATGACTTTCTTGGCGTGACCTTTGACTACCCGGAAAACCTGGTGACCCACAAACGCTGGCTTGGCGATGGGCCCTATCGGGTTTGGAAAAACCGATTGCGCGGCGTTACGCCCGGAGTCTGGGAAAATGATTACAATGACACGCTCACCGGCTGGCGCGGCTGGGTCTATCCGGAATTCAAAGGCTTCTTTGCCGGCTGGCGCTGGTTGCAGTTGGGCACGCAGGAAGGCCCCATCACCGTCATCAACCAGGGCGGCACAAAGTTTTTACAGGTGCTTGTGCCGGGATTTGCGCCGACCAACCTGATGGCCAAGGCCTGGGCGCCTGTGCCGAAATGCGGTCTCGGCTTCCTGGATGCGATTCCACCGATTGGCAGCAAATTCAAGGAGGCGCGCTTCAGCGGCCCGCAGGGGCAGCCGACGGTGCTGGACGCGGAACTTTCCGGATCGGTGAGTTTTTACTTTGGCGCGCTGCCCTGATGATATTTTTCGTGACTAAACCATCAATCAGACATAAAACAGAACTATTATGAACCCGAAACATCTCAAAAACATGGTCGTTATTGCTGCCCTGGTCGCAGGCACTTTCGAGGCATCCGCCCAGATGAGCACGACGGCGGCCACTGAGGAGGAAAAAGAGGCACTGTATGCAACTGCCATTGAGAACCGCGTGACGGATATCCTCAGGGTGCTGAACCTGACGGACGCGGCCAAATCGAACGCGGTTCACAGTGCGTTGGTCGCCCAGTAT
>Ga0105238_10004096_pt1 | contig 14465 bp, 10 predicted proteins | sample KBSC34metaG_FD_81526 | JGI IMG/M metagenome (GOLD analysis project Ga0105238, IMG submission 81526) | Corn rhizosphere microbial communities from Kellogg Biological Station, Michigan, USA - KBS C3-4 metaG | ecosystem: Host-associated > Plants > Roots > Rhizosphere > Soil | place: Michigan, USA... | reverse complement strand
GGTCGCGGCAGCGTTCCACGTCGTCGACGCGCCCGGCCGACGTGAGCATGATCACCGTGGCGTCCGAGAACTCCTCGCGCGCGGCGATCGCCGACGCGACACCGAAGCCGTCCATGTCCGGCATGTGCACGTCGAGCAGCACCAGCCGGTACGGCGTGCCGGCTTTGGCGGCCGTGTCCATCATGCGCAGCGCCACCGCGCCGCCGTCGGCCTGCGCCGGTCGCATGCCCAGACGCGTCAACTGCTCGGACAGGATGCGCCGGTTGACGGCGTTGTCGTCGACGACGAGCGCCGGCATCTCGCCAGGGTAGATGTCCATGGCCGCGCGCGGAAGGTCGGACGCGACGCCAAACGCCGCCAGGAAATGGAACGTGCTGCCGGCGCCTGGCTCGCTGTCCAGCCACATGCGCCCGCCCATGAGCGTGACGAGGCTCGACGAAATCGCAAGACCCAGACCGGTGCCGCCGTAGCGCCGTGTCGTCGAGCCGTCGGCCTGGCTGAACGGCTCGAAGATGAGCGGCTGCTTGTGGTGGGGAATGCCCACCCCCGTGTCGCTCACGGAGAAGTGGAGCATGGTTCCCGTCGAGGCGTGGCGATCCTCGCGCACTTCCAGCAGGACGTGCCCCTTGTCGGTGAACTTGATCGCGTTGCCGACCAGGTTCGTGATCACCTGGCGCAGGCGCAGCGGGTCGCCGACGATCGCGTCCGGCACCTCCGGCGCGATGTCGAAGATCAGCTCGAGCCCCTTCGCTTCGGCGGCGAGCACGAGCGGCTTGAGCGTTTCGGCCGCCACGTCGCGCAGCTCGAAGGGCACCGATTCCATTTCCAGCTTGCGCGATTCGATCTTCGAGAAGTCGAGGATGCTGTTGAGAATCACGAGCAGCGACTCCGCCGACCGGTTGACGGTTTCGAGATAGTCGCGCTGCGTTGCCGTGAGCTCGGTCATGAGCGCGAGCTGCGTCATCCCGATCACGCCGTTCATCGGTGTACGGATCTCGTGGCTCATGTTCGCCAGGAACTCGCTCTTGGCGCGGTTGGCGTCCTCGGCCGCGTCGCGCGCCTCGACCAGCGCACGCTCCACGCGCTTGTGCTGCGTCATGTCACGCGCAATCGCCTGGAAACCCACGTGCTCGCGATGCTCGAAGTTAGCCTGCACGTTCAGCTCGAGCGCGATGCGTGTGCCGGCGGCGTCGACCACGTCGAGCTCGATGCGGTCGCTCGACTCGCGCGGCGAGCGCTGTACCAAACCGTCGACGACCGTCGCGGATTCCTTGGCGACGATGTCCCCGAGCGTGCGCTGCACCGCCTGCTCCTCGGACAGGCCGAGCATGCACTGCCCGGTCTTGTTCAACGACGTCAACCGCCCTTTCAGATCCCATGTCAGGATGACGTCGCTGGCGTTGGCCACGAGGTCGGTCCACCGCTGCTGCAGCGATGCGGTCCGTTCGAACTGGGCCGTCAGCGCCCGTGTCTGCTTGCGCACGCGCGCGTTGAGCACGCCGATCCAGAGGAACGCCAGCAGGCAGATGCCGGCGGCGATGGCCAGCGCCGTGATGGCGCGGGCCGGCGTCCACCACGAAGGCACGTCGACGATGGCGATCGACTCGGGCCCGCTGACCACGATGATCGCGGTGGTGGGCGTGCCCACGCCGTCGAAGAAGACCGCCGTCACGCCGGTCAGTTCGAGCGTGCTCCCCTCGCGGATCGCGGGAAGCGGTCCGTGCGGCGGCCAGTCGTAGTTGTACACGGCGACTGGTGTGCCGCCGCTTTCGATGTTCACGATCTGATAACCGGGGCCCTTGGTGGAGGACAGGAACGTGCCGCGCAGACGTACCAGCTGTCCGGCGTGCTTGCCGCCCATCACCTCGGCGACCGTCGTCGCCGCCGCCTCGGGGACCGTGCCCTTGCCTACTTCCTTGATGACGCTGCCCGAGAGCACCGGCGTGCCGAAAAACGTGCCGGGGAAGCCCGAGACCTCCGCCAATGCGCCCGTGGGGATGCGCACCTGCTCGTCGACTTCGACGGCAATCGCACCGGCACCTTCCTGCACGTGGATGATGTGTTTGCCCGGGGCGAGCGCCGATGTCTGCAGCACGATGGTGCCGCGTGTGCGTATGCGGTGCTGATAGGTGTGCTGCACCGCCATCTTGCGGACGTCGGCCACCTGCCGCAGCGGAAGATCGAACGGGGTTCCAGACGGCGGCGTGTGCACGTCGCCGGCCGTCACGGTCGGCGCCAGGATGCGGACGCCCATCACGACGCCCTGCGGGCTGCGCAGCAGCACACGGACGCCGCGGATCTGCACTTCGGCGTCCACCAGCACGTTGGCCGACGGTGTGTCCTTTGGCGCCGACACGGTGACTTGCGCTTCGTCCACCGACACGCGCAGCTCGACGCCTGCCGGCGTCGGCGTCACGTCCTGGATCACCGCGGTGAACTGCACCCAGTCGTCGGCGCTCTCGTCGGTGGCGAGGCCAGTCGTCATCACTGCTCGCGCCGCGGGCAGCGGGGCGGTGCCGAGCCGCGACACACTCGTTCCGCTCAGCGTGCGATGACCGTCTTTCGTCTCTTCGACACCGGTCAGCTCGACGCGATCGCCGGGCGTCAGCGGCACGCCCCGCAGGCCTGTCGCCTGCACCGTTTCGCTGCCGACCTGCACGAACACGCCGAAGGTCGGATCGTTGTAAAGGACGACGCCGCGTACCTGCGTGGTTTCGGCGGAGGACGTGGCCGCGGCTCGCAGCGGCGATACGGCGCAAAGGCCCGTGAGCAGCAGCGACAGGGCGTAATTGACGATCGAACCGGTCTGGCGCACGCGAAACACTCCCGGTCCGTAATCGGCCGGGAGGACAGTGTGATTGAGTCGGCTTTGGGCGTTGGGCTCTAGGTGGCTTCAGCCTTTAGCCCGCCAGGCCCAAAGCCCAGAGCCGAGAGCCCAGAGCCTTCGTCAGTTCGCCGGTTCGATGCGCAGAATGGCGCCCTGCGTCATGTCGGTCATCACGTAGAGCAGCCCGTCGGGCCCCTGCTTCACGTCGCGGATGCGCTGCCGCAGTTCGGTGAGCAGCGATTCGCGGCGCAGTTCCTGGAGCTTGTCGTTCAGCAGAATGCGCTCGAGATGTCCGGTGCCCGGGATCTCCCCGGTTCGAAGCGAGCCCACGAACACATCGCCCTTCCACTTGGGCAGCTTGTCGCCGGTGTAGAACTCCATGCCCGACACGGCAATCGCCGGGATCCAGACCACGATGGGCGGTTCGTAGCCCACGTGTCCGGGGCGGTCGTTCTGCTGCCACGGTCCCGAATACGTGCGGCCGTAGCTCACGATGGGCCAGCCGTAGTTGGCGCCCGGCTTCAGGATGTTGATCTCGTCGCCGCCGTTGGGTCCGTTCTCGTTCAGCCACATCTGCCCAGTGGCGGGATGCACGGCCAGACCGAGCGAACTGCGATGGCCTAGCGTGTAGATCTCCGGCTTGTAGCCCGGCTTGCCGACGAACGGATTGTCCGGCGGCACGGTGCCGTCGTCCTTCAGGCGCAGCACCTTGCCGCCCTGGTTGTTGCCTTCCTGCGCGTTGTTGCCGGGACCGGCGGCCGCCGTCGTCACGTACAACATGCCGTCGCGTCCGAACGCGATGCGCGCGGTGCCGTTGCCTTCTTCGCCCACGAAGACGTCCTTCGTGTCGACGAGCGCGTTGCCGTCCCACTTGCCGCGTGCGATCGCCGTCGCCTGGCGCTTCGCGTCGAGCGGCTTGGTGTAGCAGATGTAGACCAGCTTGTTGCTCGCGAAGTTGGGATGCAGGATGACGTCCATGTAGCCGTGGACGGCGCCAGGTTCGCCCGAGATGCCGATGTTGCGCGCCATCGGTCCGCCAGCCACCGGCTTCGGATCCAGCTTGCCGTTGCGGATGATGCGCAGACGTCCCGGCCGCTCGGTGACCAGCGCGGAGCCGTCGGGCAGGAACGCGATCGTCCACGGGTTCTCGAGCCCTGTGGCGTAGGCCGTGACGCGAATCCGCATGCCTTCACCGGTGTCGAACTCCATCGGCAGCTTCGGCAGCGGACGGTTTGCCAGCCCCTGCGGCGCAACCGGAAATCCACCAGGCGCCATCGGCACCTTCTGCTGGCCGGCCACGATGACGATGCCGGCGGTGGCGACGAGGGCCAGGGTCTTGAGGAAGTGCATACGCATGAAGAACGAATCCTCCGGTCGCCTATTGTCCTCGATCCTTGACGATCGACAACCCCACGCCGCCGAGGATGAGGGTCGCGGCGGTGAGCAGACGACCGGTGACCGGCTCGCCAAGGACCACCACACCCGCCACCGCCGCGAGCGCGGGCACTGTCAGCTGCAGAATCGACGCGCGCATAGCGGTCAGGCGGCGAAGCGCGTAGTACCAGATCACGTAGCCGCCGCCGGACGTCATGGCCCCCGACAGCGCCGCCAGCTCGGCGCCGCGCCGCGAGATATGCGTCGATGGCCACATCGCCGCCACGACGAGGAACGTCATCGGAGTCAGACGCAGAAAAGTGGCGGTGACGTCGGCCGCCGGTTCGGTACTGCCGCGCCCGAGCAGTGAATAGGCGCCCCACGCGATGCCAGCGACGAACATCAGCGCCACGCCGATCGGAGACGGCGACGTGGAGAGCCCCGGCGTCACCAGCCACAGCAGTCCGGCCAGGGCGACGCCAAGGCCGATCCAGTCAAAGGTCGTGGGCCGCTCGCCAGCGAGCAGACCGGCCGCGATCATCGTGACCTGCGTGGTACCGAAGAGCACGAGCGCTCCCGTGCCGGTGGTCAGCTGCCCATAGGCGAACGAGAACGGGAACGCGTAAACCAGAAGAACGAAGGCCGGCAACCAGGTGCGGGCCCGCGTGGCCGTGCGAAGCGTGCCCCACACAGCGGCGAGCAGCAGGAGGGCCAGCGCGCCGCTGGCGAAGCGGATAGCCGTGAAGCTCGCCGCGTCGATGGCGCCGCCACCAAGCGCCATACGGCACAGCAGCGAGTTAGCCGAGAAGGCGGCCATCGCGCCGCCGGCCGCCAGGGCCAGGCGCAGACCCTACCTCCGCGCAGCCGGCGTCAGCATCGTCTCGCGTCGTTCGGCGCCGCGCGTGTAGACCACCTTCACCGGCTGGCCGATCTTCAGGAGGTCGAGCGCGTAGGTGTAGTCGTAGATGTTGGTGATCGCCTGACCGGCGATCTCCACGATCACGTCGCCCTTCTGCAGCCCCGCCTGTTCCGCCGGTCCGCCGCCCACGACGCCGCCGAGGAGCAGCCCTTTCACGGTGGCCGCGTAGTCGGGCACCGTGCCGGTGAACACGCGCACGCCGGTGCGCGCCGCGGTCTGCGTGGACTGCTCCACCTTGACGAACTGCGGCGCCGGATCGAGCTCCATCAGGCGGCGTGTGATCGCGGTGGCAAACGCGGCCACGCGATCGAGGTCTTCGTAGTCGATCTTGTCGGCAGTGTCCGAGGGCTTGTGGTAATCAGAATGCGCGCCGGTCGTGAACGACAGGCTCGGCACGCCGGCGCCGTTGAAGCTCGACACGTCGGTCGGCTGAAAGGGATCGGGCTGCACCGTGAGGTCGAAGCCGGCGGCCACGTTGGCGCGCTCGAGGATCGACGCCCACACGGTGCTCGTGCCCGTGGCCTGTGCCACGAGCTTGTTCTCCTGCATGCGGCCCACCATGTCGAAGTTGACGTAGGCCGCCAGCTGGTCGAGCGGCACCGGCGGCATCGCGACGAACGCCGCCGAACCGAGCAGTCCGATCTCTTCGGCGCTCCACAAGCCCACGAGCACGTGACGGCGGCGCATCGGCTGCTTCGCCAGCGCGTCGACGATCGCCAGCACCGCGGCCGAACCCGACGCGTTGTCGTCGGCGCCGAGATGCGGACGGCCAGCGTCCTCTCGCGAGGCCAGCGATCCGCTGTGCGCGTTGCGCCCCAGGTGATCGTAGTGGGCGCCCACGGCGATCCACGGCTTGTCCACGCCCGTCACCGGCGCCGTGGCCGGAAGGTAGGCCACGACGTTGCGGCCGTTGCGGCGCTCGCGTGTGACAGCCGCCTTCATGCCGACGGTGACACCCGGCAGCTCGAAGCCGGCGGTGTGCGGATTGCCCGTGTCGAGATCCTTCTGCGCGTCGACGAGCGGCTTGCCGCCCTCGAACAGCGCGGCCGCGACGGCGCCGCTCACGCTCACGGCCGCGATACCCGAGCCGGCGAGCGCCGTATCGAACGTCATCGGCACGGTGAGCCCGGCGTTCGGCGAGCGCGGCCCGGTCACCACCACGAGCGCCTTGGCGCCGTGCTGGCGCGCCGCCATCGCCTTGTAGCGCAGGTCCGCGTAGCGCGCGAGGATTGCGCGCGTCTGCTGATCGGCGTCTTCGGGGAAGTAGCGAAGGACGACGACGACCTTGTCCTTCACATCCAGCGTGGCGTAGCTGTCGTAGCCGAAGCCCTGTGACTCGGGCACGACGATGCCGTAGCCCGCAAACACCACCGGGCCGCTGATCTCGGCGTCGTCGGAGAAGGAGAGTGCCTGCACGTCCGCCGCGGCCGTGAACCCGCGCGCCGGCGCCGTGCCGTGCGTGACCGACACACGCGAGCCGGCGTCGCGGCTGCCCGCCGTGAACGCGAAGCTCTGAAACATGTCGGTGTGGCCGGGTAATGGGCGCGCACCCATCTTCGCGAGCTGCGCGGCGATGTAGTCGCCCGCGGCGCGTTCGTCGGCGGAGCCGGCCTCGCGTCCACCGAGCTTTTCCGACGCGAGCGTCTGGACGAACGGCCTCGTGGAAGGCGCTGCCGTCTGGGCGGAGACGACCGCACCAAGGAGTAGAGAGAGGAGCAGAACGCGGCGCATGACCTTACCTCGCGGGAGCAGCCTTCAGTGCCGCGAGCGCGTGCTCGTGGTTCCATTGAGCCAGGAAGATCTGCCCTTCGCGCCCGCCGCCGCGGCTCGTCGTCCAGGCGAGCTGCGTCCCGTCGGGCGACGGCACCGGCAGACCATCGAAGCCATCGGAATAGGTGACGCGCACCGGCTGCTTCTTGCCGTCGATGTCCACGAGGAACAGCTCGAAGTTGTCGAATCCGAGCTTGTTCGACGCGAAGATCACGTACTGCCCCGACGGGTGGATGTATGGCGCCCAACTCATGGACTTGAAGTCCGTGAGCTGCTTCTGATCGCTGCCGTCGAGATTCATCGTCCAGATGTCGGCGATGAGGCCGGCTTCGTCGAAGCGGCGCCAGATGATTCGCTTGCCGTCGGGCGAGAAGAAGGGGCCGCCGTCGTAGCCGGTCACATTCGTGAGGCGCTTCACACCGGAACCGTCGGCGTCGGCCTTCATGATGTAGATCTCGGCAAAGAAGCTGGGGTCGGTTTCGAGCTGCTTGGCTTCCTTGGGCGTGAGCGTGTGGTCGTACGCCTGGCGCGTGGACGAGAACACGATCCACTGGCCGTCAGGCGAGTAGCTGCCTTCCGCGTCGTAGCCCTTGGCGTTCGTCAGGCGGCGGTACGTTCCCGTCTTCGCGCTGCGGACGTAGAGCTCCATCTCCGGGTCGTAATCCCACGAGTAGCGGCGTTCCTTGCCCGACGCGCGAAAGGCGAGCTCTTCCTCCTGCTGCTTCTTCGACGTCGGGTCGTGATGCGTCGAGGCAAAGAGGATGTCGCCGGTCTCTGGGTTGAAGAACGAACACGTGGTCTTGCCGATGCCGGGCGACACGCGCGCGACGTCGCCGGTGGCCATGTCCATCGTGTAGATCTGGTAGAACGGATTGCCCGGCTCGCGCTCGCTCTGGAACGTCAGCTTCGTGCCGTCCTTCGACCAGTAGCCTTCGCCCGCGCGTCGCCCCTCGACCGTGAGCCGCCGCGGCCGCGTCAGGAACTCTCGTTCAGGAGAGGATGCCGGCGCCTGCGCCGACAACGCCGCAGCGATCGTGCCCAGCGCCAGAGCCGTAGTGACCGTTGCTCGCATGGGGAGAGCGTACCGTACGTAGGCCTCTACGACGGATTACCGCGCCGCGGCGGCTTCGTAGGCGCGTCCAAATCTGTTCGCCAGGAAGGCGTCGAGCGCCACCTGTTCCTGGCGGATGAACCCCGTCTTCGGCAGGGTGCCCTGCAGGAACAAATCGAGCACCGCGCACACGCCGCTGGCCGTCGTGATCTGGATCCCGGTCATCGGCATGCCGGCCCACGTCTGCGCGTAGACCTTGCGCGCGAACGACACTTGCGTGCGCACGCCCTGCTTCAGCCCGGAAGCGGTCACGAACACGACGACGACGTCCTGCTCGGTCGTCGGGATGGCCGTCCGCAAGATGTCTTTCATGACCTCGCGTTTGCCGGCGAGGCCGAAGTCCTGGAGCATCAGCTTGGCGATGTCGCGATGCCCGGGATAGCGGATCGTCTTGTAATCGAGGTACCGCACCTGGCCGGCCAGCGTCTCGGCCAGCGTGCCCAGCCCGCCCGACGTGTTGAACGCTTCGTAGTTCACACCATCGAGCGCGAAGGTTTCGTAGCCTTCGAGCGGCGGCTGCTCGATGCGCGCGCCGTCCACGATCGCCTCGCACGGGTGCACGTACTCGTTGATCAGCCCGTCGACCGACCACGTGAGGTTGTACTTCAGCGCGTTGGTCGGATACTGCGGCAGTGCGCCGACGCGCATGTGCAGCCGTTCGAGCGTGTCGAAACCGCGCGAGAGCGCGTAACCGGCAATGCTGATGAATCCGGGCGCCAGGCCGCACTGCGGCATGAACACCGTGCGCGATCCCTGGGCGACGGTGCGGATCACGTGTGCCGCGCCGACATCTTCGGTCAGATCGAAATAGTGCGCGCGTCCGGCGGCCGCGCGCGCCACCGTGGCGCCAAAGTGAAATGGCAGCGCGTTGACGACGGCGTCGTGCCCGTCGATGAGGCGCGCGAACGTGTCGACGTCATCGCCGTCGACCATGCGGCAGCGATCGCCGAACCTCGCCCGCACCTGGGCATCGAAGGCGCGGTCCGCGAGGGCCACGTCGTAGGTCGGCTCGCCCTCGGCGGTGGTGAGCAGGTGGGCGACGACGCGGCCGATGTGTCCGGCCCCGAGTACCAGGACGCGCGTCGCCACAGCTGGAGGCGCAGCCTCGCTAGTGCTGGGCGTAAGGCCCGACTTCGGGCTTGCCCTGCGTGTTGGCCAGCGGCCCGAGCTCCGCGGCCACGCCGCGCGCGATCGCGGCGGTCTCGCTCTGCGCCTGGAAGCAGCTGAAGTCGGGACGATCGCGCCACGCCATGGGTCCGCACAGCCGAACGCCGGCGCGCAGCGCCGAGTCGTGCACGATGTTGATCGCGCGCTCGTAATCCGGCGTGCCCTGCCGGTAGCCAGAGAAGTTGCCCAGGTCGCCGCTTGCAGCAAAGATCGCGGTCACGCCGGGCACCTTGGCGATGGCATCCGAGTTCTTCAACCCCTCGAGCGTCTCGATCATCAGGACGAGCACGATGTTGTCGTTGATCGTGTTGCGGTAGCCACCGGGCACGTCGCCCCACATGTCCGGACCGAAAGCCTGGCCGCCGCCGTTGCTGCGCTTGCCGAGCGGCGGGAAGTAGGCCCAGTTGCGCGCCTCGATCGCTTCTTCGACCGTGTCGACGGTGGGCACGACGAGCACGAGCGCGCCCGCGTCGAGCGCATGCTGGATCTCGCGTTCGTCCGTGTAGGCCACGCGGACGCCGGGGACGGCCTTGGCGTGCGGGCAGGTCTTCCACACGCGCGCGGCGGTTTCCCAATCGCGCTGGTCGTGCTGCATCTCGGTCCAGATGAAGTCGTAGCCCGCGTTGGCCATCGCGCAGTACGTCGAGGCGTCGCCGGCACCGAAGAAGGTGCCGCCGGTCACCTTGCCGCCCGCCATCATCTTGATCTTCACCGGGTTCCAGATCTTCGAGCCGGCCGGGGCGTCCCATGCGGGGCCGTACTTCCAGCCTGTGGGGTCGAAGGGGCCCTGATTGACGGCGCCAGGCGGCGCCACCATGCGCGCGTTGCTGTCCACGCCAGCCTTCGCGGCCAGCGGAAACGTCTGGGTGCCGGGCGTGGCGTTGTTGGCGTACGGATCGGCGTTGGCGCCGCGGCCGCGTCCCTGCGCCGCTTGACCACCTTGAGCCTGCGCCGCGGGCGCCTGCGCGTTCTGGGCGCGCGCCACGAAGACCATGCCAGCGACGACGGTTGCGACCACGGCGACGAGAGCGACTGATCTCATGCGAATCTCCGGTCGAGACTATGTACCCGTGCTCCAGCCCTGTGCAAGCCCGGCGAAAGGTGAGCTGATTAGAATGCGAATGGTGTCAGCCATTCCTCCCCCCAGGGCTTTTGTCCTTCTCGTCCCGGTCGTGGTCGCACTGGTGCTCGTGCCGGGCACCCGAGCCGCGGACCCGCCGCCCAACGTCATTCTGTTCGTCCCCGACGGGCTGCGCTCCACCATGGTGTCGATGGACACGGCGCCGGCGTTGGCATCGCTGGCACAAGAGGGCGTACGCTTTACCAACTCGCACTCGGTCTACCCGACGCTCACGATGCCGAACGCCGCCGCGCTGGCGACCGGCCACTATCCCGGCGACACCGGCGTCTTCGGCAATTCGTTCCTCCTGGCCTTCGCGCTGAGCAGCGCCGGCGGCTCGCGCATCCCGCAGATCGAGAACGACGCGATCCTCGGCGAGATCGGGGAGGAGATGCAGGGGAGCTTCGTCCGGCAGCCGACGCTGCTGGCGCTGGCCCGGCGCGCCGGCTACAGCACCGCGGCAATTGGCAAGCTCGGACCCACGCTGATGCAGGACAGTTCGGCGCGCGACGGACGCAGCACGATTCTGATCGACGACGCTACTGGCACGCCGAACGGCGTGCCGCTGGCGCCCGAGGTGGCCGCCGCCATTGCCGCGGCAGGTCTCCCCGCGGCCACGCCCCCGCGAGGCGAGAACGGCCGCATCGGTACGTTCGAGACGCCGGGGACCACGAGCGCCAATGGGCCGCAGCAGGCCTGGCTGGTGAGCGTTGCCACGCGCGTGCTGCTGCCCTTGTTCAAGAGCCGCAGCAAGCCGTTCGCGATGGTCTACTGGTCGCGCGACCCGGACGGGTCGCAGCACAACACCGGCGACAGCTTCCAAAAGTTGCAGCCGGGCATCAGCGGCCCCACGGCGCTGGCCGGTATTCGCAACGCCGACAGCAATCTGCGACGCCTGCGCGAGGCGCTGACCACGCTCGGTCTCGCGGCGACGACCAACATCATCGTGGCGGCGGATCACGGGTTTTCGACCGTGTCGCGTGAGAGCCGCACGAGCCCGGCCGCGCGGCAGCGCTACGCGGACGTGGTGTCGGGGTTTCTGCCGCCCGGGTTCGTGGCGCTCGATCTCGCGGCGGCACTCAAACTGCCGCTCTGGGATCCCAACCAGAAGAACCGGCGTGTCATGCCGGGAGAGCACACCATCGGCAACGGGATGATCGGCAACGACGCGTCGGCGCCCGCGGCGATCGTCGCCGCCGACGGCGGCCTCTCGTTGATCTATCTGCCGGGGGCCAACCCGCGAACCGTTGCACGGCAGGTCGTCACGGCGTTGACCGCGCAAGACTACGTGAGCGGCGTGTTCGTCGAGGACGGTCTGGGCTCGATCGCAGGCACACTGCCGATGAGCGCGATTCGATTCGTGGGAGCGTCAGCCACGCCGCGGCCGTCGATCGTGGTGACGCTTCGATCCTTTTCCACCGGCTGCGAGGTGGAGACCAACTGCGGCGCCCTGGTGTCGAATTCCCAGCAGCAGGGACAGGGGCATCACGGCGACTTCGGCCGCGCGGAGACGTTTAACTACATGGCCGCCGTCGGCCCCAGTTTCAAGGCGGGGTTCGTGGACACGATGCCGGTCGGCAACGTCGACGTGCATCCCACGATGGCGCGCATTCTTCGACTGCAGGACGATACGCACGGCACGCTGAAAGGGCGTGTGCTGGACGAGGCGCTGGTCAACGGACGTTCATCGCGCGTCACCGTGAAGACGCTGCGATCGAAACCGGGCGAGAACGGTGTGCAGACTGTGCTGCGCTATCAGGAAGTGAAGGGCGTGCGCTACTTCGACGCCGCGGGCACGCCCGGCCGCACCGTCGGCTTGCCTCTTGTTCCTTAGCCCCTCATTCACAGCGACGTCCGCGACAGCGTGTGCCGTTGCCGGCGTGTGTGTGGCAGGCGAGGGACCGTCCTCGAAGGAGACCCGCCGGCAGAGGCACATGCTGTTGCGGACGTCAGTTACCTACTTGGCGGCCTTGAACGTTCGCTCGTCGAGCGGGCTTCCCGTTAGCGGCAGCACGTCGTCGCGATACTGCTTCGTGTGCGCCGCGGTCGCGTGTGCGTCGAGCGCCGCCTGATCGCGCCATGTCTCGATCACGGTGAAGTGGTTGGCGCGCATCGTGTGCTGGAGCACGTCGAAGCGTACGTTGCCCGCTTCCTGCCGGCTGGCCAGCGCCAGCTTCGTGAGCATCGGCGCCACCGCGGGGTTCGGCGCCACGTCCACGTGGGCGATCACGGACACCGCCCCGCCGCCAGCGGCTCGCGCCGGCGCCACGCTTATCGTCTTGTAGGGGCGCTGATCGAGCCCGCTCACGCGAATCGCCTTCGTGCCGTCGATCAGACGCTGCTGCACGCCGGCGTCGCGCGCGTCGAACGCCTTCTGGTCGCGCCACGTCTCGACGATCACCCAGTGGCCGGGCCGGCCGATTTGCTCGAACGCTTCGACGTTCGTGCAGCCATCGAGCTTCATCGTGGCGTCGTGGTAGGCGCGCAGCGCGGCCGCGGCGTCCTTGGCCGACGCTGCGGCGGTTTCGACGTACGACACCGCGTAGAAGGCGGCGTCGGGCGCAGGTGTCTGCGCGACGAGCGTCGCGGACAGGAAGAGCGCAGTGAGCAGTCCTCTCATGCGGGAAGACTACAACAGCCGGGTCTCAAGACCCGCCCACTACGTACGGCCGGTCTCAAGACCGGCAGCTACGTACGATCGACCAGCGCTGGCTTGCCAGCCTTTCTGGCGCAATGCGCGCAGCAGAACCAGGTGCCGTCGTCTTCCAGCCCGTGACCGATGATGCGGCAATGGCAGTGCGCGCATGTCGGCGCCAGCTTCTGAATCGCGCACTCGAAGCTGTCGAACGTGTAGCTGGTCGTGCCGTGCATCACCACGAAGGGCTTGTCGTAGTCGTTGCCGCAGGTATCGCAGCGAGCCATGTTTTCTCCTGTTCCTTCTATCGATGCCGATCGATCACCGGCCGGGCCACGGTCGCCGCGGTGTCGTGGAAGTCGGAACTGTGAGCCATCGCTTCGGCGTCGTCTTCGCGGCGGTGCATGCTTGTTGGGTCTGACGGTCCGATCGGGCGGCGCTCGTTGCCGGGCGCGTCGGCGTACGACGCGTCGGGACTGGCGGCGCGGGCCTGGCGGCGTGCCGATGGTCCGGCGGCCGTCGGCGACTCGTCGTCGTGTTCGGTCCCTGCGGTATCGATGTCCTGATCACCGTGATCCTGACCGCCTGAATCGCCGTCAGGGCCGCTCACCGGATCGAGCTGTTGTTGCGGCGGCTCTGCCTCTACGGATTCCTTCTCGCGTCGCCTCGGCTGTTGCGGTGCGCTCATGGCTAGCTCCTCCGCGGCACACGCGCCGCGCCGTTCGATCGAGCAAAGCGTGTGCCCCCGTGCCGACGGGGATGCCGTCGCCGGAACCGATCTTGCGACGGCGAATTGTTCAGAGGAGCGTTGAAACAATGGCACGTCCACTCTGGAAGGGATCGATCAGCTTCGGCCTCGTCAATATCCCCGTGGAACTGTTCGTCGGTGCACGCGACCACACGCCGCGGTTCCGGCTGCTGCATCGCACCGACATGTCGCCGATCAGCATGGAACGCGTGTGCCAGACCGACGGCAAGCCGGTGGCGTGGGACGATCTCGTCAAAGGCTACGAAGTGGAGAAGGGGCGCTTCGTCGCACTGACCGAGGACGACTTCAAGACCGCCGCCGTCGAACGCAGCCGCAGCATCGACATTCAGGCGTTCGTGCCGCTGTCCGAGGTGGACGTTCGCTATTGGGATACGCCGTACTACGCGCTGCCCGGCAAAGGGGCCGAGCACGCCTATGGCCTCTTCGCGCAGGCGCTCGAAAAGAGCGGCCGCGCTGGTATCGCGAAGTACGTGATGCGGCAACGCGAGCATCTGGCGGCACTTTTGCCGGTGCGCGGATGCCTGGTGGTGTCCACGATGCGGTTCGAGGAGGACCTCGCCGAACTGCCGCACACCGCGCGCGTCAAAGTCAGCGCCCAGGAACTGAAGCTCGCGGACCAGCTCATCTCGAGCCTGGCGAGCGAGTGGAACCCCGGCGCGTTTCACGACGACTACGTACCGGCCCTCATGAAAGTCATCAAGGCGAAGGCCGCGGGCAAAAAGCTGCCGGCGGTGTCGGAAAAGCCGACGCCGCCGACCAAGGTGGTGGACCTC
>Ga0105238_10004095_pt1 | contig 14466 bp, 11 predicted proteins | sample KBSC34metaG_FD_81526 | JGI IMG/M metagenome (GOLD analysis project Ga0105238, IMG submission 81526) | Corn rhizosphere microbial communities from Kellogg Biological Station, Michigan, USA - KBS C3-4 metaG | ecosystem: Host-associated > Plants > Roots > Rhizosphere > Soil | place: Michigan, USA... | reverse complement strand
GCGCAGGAGCGACGTGACCCCGATGCCGGCGCTGACGATCTGGGCGGGGACGAACAAGCAGCTGCCGAAGGTCGAGGATGCGCGTCAGTCGCTGCCGAAGTTCGAGCAGACGCAGGTGGCGGGCACCGGCCACTTCGTGATGATGGAAAAGCCCGACGAATTCAACCGCCTGCTGATCGCGTTCGTGGATAAGCAGAAGTAGTTAGACCGCGGTCAGCAGGGTGTAGCCGTACTCCTGCGCCCTGTTGACCCCGACCACGCCGGCCGCCACCAGGTGGCTGTTCGGAATCAGGTTCCGCACGAACTCCTGGTAGATCGCCTCCTGCACACCTTTCGTGGCATTCGTGACGACTCCCACGAGCATGTTCGTCGCCATGTCGCACACCGCGAAGTGCGTCCCGCGTTTCACCACGGCGGAGATCGTCGCCGTCGGCATCTCGGCGTAGCCCGTGTCGTCGAGCAGGTTCTTCGTCGGCGCCTGCTTCGTCTTGGGATCGACAAAATCCACGGCGCTGCTCAGCGCCTGCCCGTACTTCGACCAGATCACGTCGTTGAACGCGAAGATCGTCGCGAAGTGGCGCAGGCACACCACGACGGCCACGTCCGATTCCTTGAGTTGATAGCCCTTGGCGTTGGCGACGTACAGGTTGTTGGCGTACATCATGCCGGCGCTCGCAGATTTCACCGACGCGCAGTCGATGAAGGTGCGGTGCTTTCCTGCCACGGTGTCGAACCATTCGTCCTGTGAATGGCGTGCCGGCTGAAAGCGCCCCGCCGATTGCGCGGCAGCGCGTGTAGAGGTCAGCGAAACGGCGGCCGCGGCGGCAGCGCCCGTAATCACAGCGCGGCGGGTGGTCGAGTTCGTCATGGCGCCCCTAGTGTAATGTCACGCCGATGAAGATTCTCACCACTCACGTCGGCAGCCTGCCAGGCCCTCCGGGCTTCGATCCAACCGCTCCAGACGACGCGGCACTTCGCGCGGCCGTTGAATGGGTGGTGGCCCAGCAGCGCGAAGCGGGGCTGGACATCATCAACGAAGGCGAACTCACCAAGCAGGGCGATTGGCTGGCGTTCATGGATCACCGCCTTGGCGGCTTCGAGGATCGCCCCGTTCCCTCTGGCGGCTCGATCGTGACGCGCGGCCAGGATCGCGAGGCATTCGCGGACTTCTACCAGCACGCGGCCGAGCGGCAGACGCTGTTCTTCGTGGCCGACAACCGCATGCGGCTGGTGCGCCGCTACACCGCGGCCACCGGCCCGATCACCTACAGCGGGGCGGCGCCGCTCGCGCGCGAGATCGCGATGCTGAAGGCGTCGGTGACCGATCCCTCGCGCTGCTTCCTCACGAGCACGGCGCCGTCCAGCCTCGAGCCGTATCGTGGCAACGAGTTCTACAAGACCGCCGAGGAATTCGTCTGGGCGCTCGCCGAGGCGCTGCGCCACGAGTACGAAGCGATCGTGAACGCCGGCTTCCTGCTGCAGGTGGACGACGCATGGACGGCGGCGCTCTGGGATCGCATCGGCGTCGAGATGGGGCTCGCCGCGTTCAAGGCGCGCTGCTTCATGCGCGTCGAGGCGCTCAATCACGCGCTTCGCAACATCCCCGAGGAGCGCATTCGCTATCACTTCTGCTGGGGCAGCTGGCACGGGCCGCATGCCTACGATCTGCCGATGGCCGATCTCGTGGACGTGATGCTGGCGGTGAACGCGAAGTTCTATTCGTTCGAAGCCGCGAACGTCCGGCACGAGCACGAGTATCACGTCTGGGAGCGCGTGACGCTCCCGCCCGGCAAGGTGCTGCTCCCCGGCGTCGTCACGCACTCGACCGATCTCATCGAACATCCCGAGCTCGTGTCCGAGCGCATCCAGCGCTTCGCGCGTCTCGTGGGCCCCGATCGCGTGATCGCCAGCACCGACTGCGGCTTCGGCGGCCGCACGCATCCGCAAATCGCCTGGGCGAAGCTGCGGTCGCTCTGCGAAGGCGCCGATCTGGCCGGCCAGGCTCTGACGTAGTCGAGCTGGATTGTGGCTGCAGGCCTTTAGGCCTGCCGGGGCAGGAGAGCTTCTTGCAGATTCGGCCGTCATGCGCGCTCAACTTCGCGTTATGACCGTCCTTCTCACGGTTTTCTGCGTGTCGTGTGCATCGCTGCCGTCGAGACGGCAAAGTTCATCGGTAAAAGCTGCCGAACGGAAAGCCACCGAGCCGCGCGCCTCCGTGCTTGCGCGGGCGCAGGTCTGGCAGCAGGCCGATGTGCGTAGCGCGGATCTGCTCACCGGCCCGGTCGTCGAAGGCCGCTTCGCGCGCAACGCGACGGTGACCTGCGACTACATCGACAAGAAATTAGCCGGAATGACGCCCAAATTTGCCTGCAAGCTGCCGGACGGCAGCGAGCTGAAAGTGAAGTACGGCGGTGCGAACGGCGAGGTATACGGCGAACTGCTCGCCACGCGCCTGCTGTGGGCGCTCGGGTTCGGGGCCGACGCGATGTACCCGGTGAACGTCGTGTGTCACGGCTGCCCGCGAAAGCTTGCTGGCATCGAACGGCCAGGCGGCGACTATCGCTTCGACCCGGCGGTGGTCGAGCGCAAGATGGCGGGCACCGAATGGCCGTCGAAGGACCAGAGCGGCTGGTCATGGAAAGAGCTCGCCGAGATCGAGCCGGCGCGCGGCGGCGCGCCGCGTGCGCAGCGCGACGCGCTCGCGCTGCTCGCGGTCTTCCTCCAGCACTCGGACAGCAAACCGCAGCAGCAGCGCATTCTCTGCCTGGGCGGCGTGCACGAGGAGACGTGCAATCAGCCGTTCCTGATGATCAGCGACCTCGGGCTCACCTTCGGCGCCGCCAGCAAATCCAACGACAACGATCCGTCGAGCGTGAATCTCCAGCGCTGGCGCAGCACGCCGGTCTGGCGAGCGGAGCCGGGCTGTGTCGGCAATATCGAGAAATCGTTCAGCGGGACGCTCGCGCGGCCGGTGATCGGCGAAGAGGGGCGGCGATTCCTGGCGGACCTGCTGCAGCAGCTCTCGGACGCCCAGCTGAACGACCTGTTCGAGGTCGCACGCGTGAACCTTCGTGTGCGCGAGCCGGGTCACGCGCTGTCTGGGTTCCCGTCGATCGACGAGTGGGTGAGCGCGTTCAAACAGAAGCGCCAGGAGATCCTTTCGAAGAGCTGCGCCTAGACGGCCGCCGAGGTCACAGCCTCTACTCCCTCGCCGCGCATGGCGAGCCAGCACAGCTCGTAGAGCAGCTGCGAATACTCGAGTTCCGCGGTGGCCACTACTCGACCCGGCTCGATGCTTGGCTGATTCCAGCCGCGGGGAGTACTGGTCAGCGCCTGGTTCATTCGCGTCACATCCTCGTCGATGCGCCGCGTCAGGGCATCGCGCCGCTTCCGTGCCGCCTCCGGCAGCTTGCAGGACCGGATCAATTCTTCCGACAGTGCGTCCCGGGCCGAGCACATACGCGCGACCCCGACGCCGATATCCAGCGCCGCCGCCGCCGCGTTGAGCGCCTGGACGAGCGCTGCGAGATGCGCGGGTCCGTAATTCTCGTCCCCCGACGCAGCCAGGCGGTCGAGGCCGCGCGCGATACGCTCCAGTCGGGCACGCTCGTAGGGGGCCATCACGCCGTCGAGCACTTCCATCTGTTCGACGGTCTCGCGCTGCTTGGCGGCCGCGACGTCGAGCGTCCATGCGGAAAGACCGAACGAGGCCGGCTCCACGACCTCGCACTCGACGTGGAGCAGCTGTTGCGCGACGAACGCCAGCGTGCGCTGTTTGACGAGGTCGTTGTACCGCTCGACGGCGTCCACCTGAAGCGACGCCGGTGTGGCGAATGCGCGCGAAGAGGTGGCTGACGGCCACGCGAGCGTCAGGCCCCGATACCGGCTGACCCCCAGATCGAAGATGGCGTGCAGCGACTGCTGCCGTTCTTCGCGGTCGATGCCCGAATGAACGCTCTCCACCGGGTCCACGAGGCGCATCTCGTCGAGTACGCCGCGCTCCTCGTAGTGATGACGGGTGGCGTGGCGAGACAGCCAGTCGAAGTTCTGAAAGAGCCCGGTCGCTGATTCGTCGCCCTTCGCCAATATGCCGCGATCATCCGCGCGCGCGGCTGCCGCGAGGCGGTCGTGGTCGGAAGGATGCGTGTCGAACAGGCTCGAGCCTCTGGTGGTATGGAGGGGTTCGGCCGTCGCAGGTAGTCGTGTGCGCTGCCAGATGAGGAGAAACAGCGGCAGATCGGCCGGCAGTTGCCCCTTGGCTCGCTCGCGCTGAATGTGCGGGGCAGAGTCCGCCACCGCCTGCCCCAACTCGCCTATGCGCCGCATCGTGCGCGCAAACGCGTCGCTGCCGGCAATCTTCACTTCGTAGCTGTCGGCGTCGTATTCCATCTGCCGTGCCATGAAGGAGCTGATGACGTGGCCGCCGACCATCAGCAACGTGAGAATCCGCCGCGAGAACCACACCGCCGCGCGCGACGGCATGATCAGCAGCGACAGCCGGTCACGTCGCTTCTGCGACCACTGCTCGAGCCGGGCGTCCCAGTTGTCGCGTTCGTACACCACGCGGCTGAACCAGCGGTTGATGCCCCGCACCAGCATCGTGAGCGTCAGACCGCTGCCCTGCGCGAAGTGTCCGAACTCGTGGGCCAGCACGCCGCCGAGCTCGCGTACCGACAACGCATGCACGAGCGGCAGGCCGATGGTCAAGACGAGGTCGCGCTGAAATACGCCGCGCAGGCCAGGAGCGAAGCCTGCCGACGCGTTCACCTGGCAATCCACCTGCACGACGCGCGGCACCGGCGCACGCACGTGACGGCAGATCTCCGTGATGAACGCAAACAGTGCTGGATGCTGCGACGCCGTCACGGTGAGCGGATCGGGGCGCGGCGGCCGTCGCGCGAACACCGGCTTGATCATGAAGAACGTGACGACGGCGCCGGCGACCGCGGGTGCGACGTACGCAGCGGCGCGCCACTGGGCGCCGGTACTGCCGCCCTGCATCCACCATGCGTGCGCGGTGAGGTGCCACCACACGCCGGCCGCGGCGAGCACGATGATACCGAGATAAATGAGCGGCAGCAGCAGCATCGCCGTCGCAACCACCAGCAGGCCGGCGCGATAGGCCCATGACAGCTCGGTTGGTTGAATGCTGCCAGCGAACGTAAATGGCGCGTGCGTGACCGGCGGGGCCTCGTCGGCGGCCATGGCGCGCTCATTCTATGCGCCGGCCGGCCCGATGTACCATGCGTGCCGTAACGTCATGCGCACAACCTACGGTCTGCTGACCGTCAGCCTGCTTCTGTTCGTCTTCGGCATCTGGTTCGTCCTGGCGGGCGCTCGAAACGCCAGTGGCGGACCGCCCGCGGCCGCGCCCGTTGCGACGGTGGCCGAGCTGATGGACGGCATCGTGTCACCGGCGTCCACTGTGATCTATCAGTCGGTGGCCACGACGGTCACACGCGAGGGCACGCAGGAGGTCAAGCCGCAGAACGATCGTGAGTGGGCCCGGGTGGCCGGCAATGCCGCGGCGCTCATCGAGGCGTCGGAGATGCTCAAGGCGGCTGGGCGGGCGCGCGACACCGGCGACTGGGTGACGATCTCCACCGCGATGGGCACCGCCGCGGCCGAGGCCCGCGCCGCCGCGCAGAAGAAGGATGCCGAGGGGATTCTTGCCGCGGGCGAGCGGCTGAACAACTCGTGCGACAACTGCCACAGAAAGTATCAGGTGAGGGTTGAATAGCAGACAGCGGCTCCTCCTGACCGGTTTGGCGCTCGCCGCGATCGTGGTGTTCGAGGGCGTGGCCGAGGCACACGGCGTGTCGCGCCGCGACGCCTCGTTCGTCGAGAGCATTCGTGGCGCCGCGATCGGCCCGTTCCTCTATCTGGGCGCGAAGCACATGGTGACCGGCTACGACCACCTGCTGTTTCTCGTGGGCGTCATCTTCTTCCTCTATCGCCTGAAGGACGTGCTGCTGTACGTCAGCCTCTTCACAATCGGCCACAGCCTCACGCTGCTCGGCGGGGTGCTCGGAGGGATCCACGCCAACGCGTTCATCATCGACGCGATCATCGGGCTGTCGGTGGTCTACAAAGGCTTCGAGAACATCAACGGCTTCCAGACGTTCTTCGGCTGGACGCCGAACACGCGCATGGCGGTGCTAATCTTCGGGTTGTTCCACGGCTTCGGCCTGGCGACGAAGCTGCAGGAGCTGGCGCTCACCAAGGACGGGCTCGTCACCAACATCGTCAGCTTCAACGTCGGCGTCGAGATGGGGCAGATGCTGGCGCTGACGTTCGTGCTGATCGGCCTCACCTGGTGGCGCACGCGGCCCGGCTTCCTGCGCCACGCCTTCATGACCAACACGCTGCTGATGACGGGCGGCTTTCTCCTGGTCGGATACCAACTGTCCGGCTACATGCTGACGAAATGACCGACGAGATCATGCCCGACTCGACGACACGTCTGGCGCTCGCCGAGCAGCGGGCGCGCATTGCAGTGGCTGCTGCGGGCGCGATGCTCGTCGCCGGCGTGCTGCTGATGGCGACGATTCTTCCCGCCGAGTACGGCGTCGATCCGCTGGGCACGGGCAAGCTCCTCGGGCTCACCAGCCTCGCGAAAGCGAATGCTCCCGCCGTGGGCGAAGCCGCAGCTGCAGCACAGGCACCGCCGCCCGCAGAACTCGAGCCCACGCGGCCGGGCGCCAACACGCCGCAGACGATCGCGCTCAAGCAGGACACTGTCACCTTCAAGCTCGGGCCGTTCGAGGGGATCGAATACAAGTACCGGATGGAGAAGGGCGCCGGCATGGTCTACAGCTGGACGTCCACCGGCAAGGTGCGCTTCGACTTCCACGGCGAGCCGATGGGCGCGCCGAAAGGCTACGCCGAAAGCTACGAGATGGCGGAAGGGCAGAAGGCGGCTGGCTCGTTCTTCGCGCCGACCACCGGCATCCACGGCTGGTTCTGGGAGAACCTCGATACCAACGACATCACGATCACGCTGACGAGCACCGGCTTCTACGCGTCGGCGATCGAGTTCACGCCCGACGGCCAGAAGCCCCACACACTCCCTGACCGGTAGAGGCGCATCTTTAGATGCGCCTGTAGAGGCGAGCCTTGAGGTTCGCCTGATCGGCGACTTTCTTTCTGGGTGTCTTCTGCGCTGCGGTGCCGCCGCAGGCACCGGTGTGCAGTTTTCAATGCACGCTTCTTGCTGATTCCGCGGCGTGCAGATCGCTGCCGCGTCGCTTGCTCCGACAGTCCGCGCGCCGGCGCGCGGACATATGCGCCCGCACGTACGCCTTCTCGGTGTCCACCCGGTGCTGGTCGGTCTCCTCTGTCTCCAGGCCGCCGTCCTGCTCTTCGACGTCCTGTCCTTCCGCTCGGCGGGCCTGACCTTTGTTGCCGTCAATGCGCGCGGGGCGGTGACAGGTCTGCTGGCCGTCGTCGGGGTCTGGGGCTACTTTGCCGCCTATCCCGGACGGAATCCCCGGGAGTGGGTGCTCGGCGAAACGTTCCTCGTCCTGGCGCTCTTCCTGACACTGGGTGCCCTGCTCGGTCCGGCGCAGTACGGCAGCGCCGCGCTCAACCGCCCCTACATCGACCACGCACTTGCCGCCGCTGACGCCGCGGTGGGCGTCGACGTATCGACCTACGCGGTGTGGACGCGCCAGCATCCGCTGTTGGCCGACGTTCTCACGCGCGCGTATTCCACGCTGCTGCCGCAGTTCTTCCTGCCGCTCCTGCTGCTCGGATTCGTCCTCCGCGATCGCAAGGGGCTGTGGGAGTACATCGGCCTGATGCACATTGCCGCAGCGGTGACCGTGATCTGCTTTGCGCTCTGGCCGGCGGCGTGCCCCCCGCAGCACTACGGATTCGAGCCCGTCGGCATCGATCAGAGCCGGGTCTATCGGCACCTCGCCGGGCTGCGCGAGGGCGCGATGACCGTGGTGCGGGCCGACGACCTCGACGGCCTGGTGTCGATGCCGTCCTTCCACGTGCTCGGCGCGATCTGCGTGACGTGGGTGTTCCGGCGCCGCTGGTGGATTGCCGCGCCGCTGGTCGTGGTCAATGCGCTGCTCACGCTGGCGACCGTCGCGACTGGTGTTCACTATGTGGTCGACGTCGCGGCGTCATTCGCGCTCTTCCCCTGCATCGTGTGGCTGTACCGGCGCGTCGAGCCGCTCATCGAACCGGGGGCGGTCCGGCAGTAGTACAGTGCCCGGATTGTCGTCTGAGCCCACCATCATCGGGCACCGCGGCGCCAGCGGGCACCGCCCTGAGCACACGATCGAGTCGTACACCCTCGCCATTGCGATGGGGGCCGACTTCATCGAGCCCGACCTGGTCTCCACGAAGGACGGCGTACTCATCGTGCGCCACGAGAACGAGATCGGCGGCACCACCGACGTCGCCGACAAATTCCCGCGCCGCAAGACCACCAAGACCATCGACGGGCAGGCGATCACCGGTTGGTTCTCCGAGGATTTCACACTCGCCGAGATCAAGACGCTGCGCGCGAAGGAGCGCCTGCCGTTCCGGTCGCACGAGCGCGACGGGCTGTATCCGATTCCCACCTTCGACGAGGTGCTCGCGCTGGCCGACGCCAAATCGCGCGAAGTGGGTCGCACGATCGGTGCGTATCCGGAAACCAAGCATCCGACCTACTTCCGCTCGATCGGGCTGCCGCTCGAGACACCGATGATCGAGACGCTGGCGAAGCACGGGAAGAAGGACCGCTCCGCGGCCGTGTTCATCCAGTCGTTCGAGCCGGCGAACCTCGAGCTGCTGCGGGCGATGACGACGATCCGGTTGATCCTGCTCCTCGACGCGACTGCAGACGTGTCGCCGGCGCGGCTGGCGGAGGTGAAGAACTTTGCCGACGGCATTGGTCCGAACACCCGGCTCATCATCCCCGCCAACGCGGACGGCACGCTGCGCGAGCCGACCACCCTGGTGACCGACGCGCACAAAGCGGGACTGCTCGTGCACGTGTGGACGCTGCGCAGCGAGCCGGCGTTCCTGTCGCCGAGTTACGGCGGCGATCCCATCAAGGAGTACCGCCAGTTCGCCTCGCTCGGCGTGGACGGCATCTTCGGAGACTTCCCCGACGTGGCATTCGCTGCCCTTCGACAGTAGCGGCCGCCTTCACGCGGCACGTCACGTGCTAACGTCCCTGAGCAGAGGAGCGCTCAGTGACTGTCCGTCTGACTCTGCTGGTCGCAGTAATGGGGATTTCTGACATCGCGGCGGGGCAATCGTTCCCGCCGACTCCTTCCGCACCGCTTACGTATCAGGCCGCGGTGCAGCGCGCACTCGCGTCGCATCCGCGCCTGATCGCGGCGCGCCTGAGGCGCACCGTCAACCTCGCCGCGCGCGACGTGGCCGCCGAACGGCTCAACCCCGAGGTCCGCGCCGAGTTCGCGAAGGAAACGCCGAAGGAGGGCTACACGCTAGCGGTGCCGCTGGAGCTCGGAGGCAAACGCGCGCGGCGCCTGGAGGTGGCCGAGGCGACGATCGCGACGGGCGACGCCGAAGTGAATCAGGCGATGGCGGAGGTGCAGGCGGACGTCCGTCGCGCCTACTTCGCGCAGTTCGTCGCCGAGCAGCGGCAGACGCTGCTCGATGAGATGCAGGGGCTGGCGCAACGCGCGCGCGACGCGGCGCAGGCGCGCTTCGACGCCGGCGGCGTGCCGCGACTCGAGGTGGTGCAGGCGCAGCTCGCGCTCGCTGATGCGCAGAACCAGGCAGCCGCGGCGCGGGGAACCGTGACGGCGGCACGGTCCACTCTGAACGCCGCCGTGGGGTTGCCGCTCGACACCCCGACCACCGTGGACGCGTCGCTCGACCCCGGACCGGCTCTGGCCGTGCAAGCGGCAGTCGCTCGGGCGCGCGCGGGAAGCGCGGAACTCACGGCGCTCGATCGCCGCATCGCCGAGCAGCGGGCGCGCGTGGCGCTGGCCGACGCGCTGCGGACCCCAGACGTCACGCCGGAAGCGACGCTGACGCGGCGGGCGCAACCCGAGTTCGACACCGGCTGGCGCGCGGCCGTCGCGGTGACACTGCCCGTCTTCGCGACGCATCGCGCGGGCGTTCGCGTGGAGGAGGCGACGCTCGCGCAGTTGACCAGCGAGCGCGCGGCGGCGGCGGCGCGCATCTCCGGCGAGGTGGCGTCGGCGGCGGCGATCGCGGAATCGCAGCGGCAGCAGTATCTTCGTTACCGCGACGAGATCCTGCCGCAGGCGGTCGACGTGGAACGCATGGCCGAAGATTCCTACAAACTGGGACAGACCGGGATTGCCGCGTACCTGCAGGCGCTGCAGGCGTCGCGGGACGTGCGGCTGCGGTCCATCCAGTCCGCCGCCGACTTGCAGTCGGCGCTCGCGGACCTCGAACGCGCGACCGGTGCGCTGACGCCCGCGCCATGAACGCGCGTCTGGCGGCGTTCGTGGCGAGCGCCGCGCTGGTGCTCGCGTCGTGCGCGCACGAGGCGCCCGACGAGGTCGAGAGCGCCGCGGCGGTTCCGGTGACGACGGCGATGGCGGAAACCGGCAGCATCACCGGCGTGTCGCGCGTCACTGGGGTCGTGCAGCCGGCGCCAGGGGCGGACTTCGTGGTCATCGCGCCGGAAGCGGCGCGCATCCTGGAAATCTCCAAAGCCGAAGGCGACACCGTGCGGCGCGGAGACGTGCTCGTGCGCTTCGAGATCCCGTCGACCGCCGGCGAAGTGGGCAAGCAGGAGGCGGAGATCGGCCGCGCGGAGGCGCGTATCACCAACGCCAAGGCGGCGCAGGCGCGCGCGCGCGATCTGTTCGACCGCGGCGTGGCCGCTCGCAAAGAGGTCGAGGACGCCGCCAAAGAGCTGGCGGACGCCGAAGCGGATTTGAAGGCGGCGCAGGCCGGGGCATCAGCGGCGCAGACGCTCGCCAACCGCAGCGTCGTGCGCGCCACGTTCGATGGCGTGGTCGCGCGGCGCGCGCACAACGTCGGCGATGTCGTCGAGGCCTCGTCGTCCGATACGGTCCTGCGCGTGATCGATCCGAAGCGGCTCGAGGTCGTCGCCTCGGTGCCGGTGGCCGACGCCGTCAGCATCAAGCCGGGCGCGGCCGCGCGCCTCGTCGGCGCGGCGGCCGGCGTCGCCCTGAAGGTGGCGGCGCGCCCCGTGGCCGTCCAGCCGGGCAGCGTCACCGTGGCCATCCGGCTCGCGTTCTCGGGCGCGGCCAGCTATCCGATAGGAGCGCCGGTCGAGGTCGAGATCGATCGCGACACGCACAAAGACACCGTGCTCGTGCCGGCTTCGGCCGTCGTTCGCGAGGGCGCCGAGACCGCGGTGTTCGTCGTGACCAACAAGAAAGCGTCGCGGCGCGACGTGACGCTGGGGCTCGAAAACAGCGAGCGCTCCGAGATTGCGACCGGCGTGAAGGCGGGCGAGACCGTGGTCACGTCCGGGCAGAACGGGCTGCCCGACGGCGCGGAGATCACCACGGCCGCGGCCGGCGAAGGCGGCGGCAAGGAATGAACGTCGCCACGGTGGCGGTACGGCATTCGCGGGCCGCGGCGCTCGTGTCGGTCGCGCTCGTCGCCGCCGGCGCCATCGCGGCGTGGTATCTGCCGAGCAGCATCTATCCGCCGCTCGAGTTCCCGCGCATCGTGATCATCGCGCAGAGCGGCACGCTGCCGCCGCAGGCGATGACGCTCACGGTCACTCGCCCGCTCGAGACGGCGGTGATGGAAGTGCCGGGGATTCGCCGCGTGCGCTCGCGCAGCATCCGCGGTTCCGCCGAGATCTCGGCCCAGTTCGATCCGGCGACCGACATGGTGGTGGCGCTGCAGCAGGTGCAGAACCGGGCCGCCGAAGCGCGGGGCGAGCTGCCCGCCAATACGGAACTCACGGTGGAGCGGCTGACGCCCGCGGTCTTCCCGATCCTGATCTTCAGTCTGACCGGCGCGCTGCCGACGCCCGAGCTGCACGACTACGCGAACTATGTGGTGAAGCCGGAGCTGGCGCGTGTGCCGGGGGCCGGCCGCATCGAAGTGCTCGCCAGCGACACGCGGGAGATCGAAGTCGTTCTCGACCCGGCGCGACTCGCCGCCACCAACCTGTCCGTGGAAGACGTGTCGACGGCGCTGAAAGGGCAGAACCAGCTCCTCCCGGCGGGGCGCTTCCAGCAAGGCGGGCAGCAGCTGCTGTCGCTCGCGTCGGGGCTGTGGACCTCGGTCGATCAGATCGCCGCGGCGCCCGTGACGGTGAAGGACAACGCCGTCGTGCGCGTGTCGGATATCGGGATCGTGACGCCCGGGTCGCCAGACCGCACCCTGCTCATCACCGGCAACGGTCGCGACGCGGTGTCGGTGAGCATTTCACAGCAGATCGGCGCCAACATCCTGTCGGTGAAGCAGGGTGTGGTCGACGCGATGGCGGGGCTGGCGAAGTCGCTGCCGAAAGGCATTCAGATCACCAAGGTCTACGACCTGGCCGAGTTCGTGAGCGCGTCGATCGCCAGCGTGCGCGACGCCATTCTGCTGGGCGCGCTGCTCGCCGTCATCGTGCTGATCGTGTTCCTGCGGAACGTGCCGCTCACGGTCATTGCCGCGCTGTCGCTGCCGCTCGCCGTGATCCCGACCTTCTTCTTCCTGCGGCTGTTCCACGAATCGATCAACCTGATGTCGATGGGCGGCCTGGCGGTCGCGATCGGCCTCGTGATCGACGACGCGGTCGTCGTGGTCGAGAACATCCATCGGCGTGCGCACGAAGGCGAGCAGGCGGTGGTCGATGCCGTGCAGCAGCTCATGGCGCCGCTCGTCAGCTCCACGCTCACGACCGTTGTGGTGTTCGCGCCGCTCGGCCTGCTGTCGGGCGTGATCGGCCAGTTCTTCCGCGCGCTGTCACTCAGCCTGTCGGTGGCGGTGCTGATGTCGCTCGCGTTGTCGGTGAGCGTCGTGCCGATGATGGCGCGCTGGGCCGTGCGGCGGCAGAAGGGGGCCGCGGAAGCGACGCACGACAGCCGCCTGACGCGCGTCTATATGAGCGCGCTCAACACGATCGTGCACCGTCCGCTGATGGCGGTGGGGCTCTGCCTTCTGCTCGCCGCCGTTGGTGTGGGGCTGGCGTTCCGGGTCGGGACCGGGTTCCTGCCGAAAGCGGACGAGGGCGGATTCGTGATCGACTACCTCACGCCGGCCGGCTCGGCGCTGCAGGAAACGGATCGGCAGGTGCGGGCGCTGGAGAAAGTGATCAGCGAGACGCCGGAGGTGGCGTCGTATTCGCGGCGGACCGGCTCGGAGCTGGGGCTGTTCGCGACGGCGCAGAACACCGGCGACATTCTCGTGCGCCTCAAGCCGCGCGGCGATCGCGAGCGCTCGTCCGACGAGGTGATCGAGTCGATGCGTCCGAAGCTGCACGAGGCGGCCCCGCTCGCCGAAGTCGAGTTCGTGCAGCTGCTGCAGGACATGCTCGGCGACCTCGAAGGCGCGCCGACGCCGATCGAGGTGAAGATCTTCGGCGACGATCCGGACACGCTGTTGAAGCTGTCCGAACCGGTCGAGCAGATGCTCGAGAAGGTGAACGGTGTCGTCGACGTGGTGGGCATGCAGCGCGGCAGCCCCGAAGTGACGTGGACGATCAATCCGCTGGCCGCCGGCCGCGCCGGGCTGACCGTCGAGCAGGTGGCAGAGCAGATGTCGGCGGCGTGGCTCGGCGACGTCGCGACCGATCTGCGGCTGCTCGATCGCCGGGTGCCGGTGCGCGTGCGCCTCGACGACCGCTTCCGCTTCGATCCCAGCCGCCTGCCGCAGACGCTGATCCGCACGAGCGAAGGCGCCCTGATCCCGCTTTCGACGCTGGCGCAGCCGACGCGGGTGAACAGCCAGGCCGAGCTGCTGCGCGAGAACCTGCGTCAGATGGCGCTCGTGTCGGGGCGCCTCGAAGGGCGCGACATCGGCAGCGCCGTCGCGGAGATCCGCTCGAAGCTTGCCAGTCTCAAGCTGCCGGTCGGCTACACCTACGAGATCGGCGGTCAGTATGCGTCGCAGCAGCAGGCGTTCAGCGAAATGCTGATGGTGCTCGGCATCGGCACGGTGCTGGTGTTCACCATCCTCGTGGTCCATTTCCGCGCGTGGCTGCCGGCCGTCCTGGTGCTCCTCGCGGCGCCGCTGTCGATCGGTGGCGCGCTGTTGCTCCTCGTGGTCACCGATACCGAGCTCAACGTGTCGGCGGCCATGGGCACCATCCTGCTCGTTGGCCTCGTGGTGAAGAACGGCATCATGCTGCTCGACTTCTCCGAGCACCTCCACCGCGAGGGCGAGCCGTTCGACGAGGCGATCGCGCACGCGGGCCGCATCCGCCTGCGGCCCATTCTGATGACCACGTTCTGTACGCTGTTCGGCCTGCTGCCGCTTGCCCTTGGGCTCGGTGCCCGCGTGGAACATGAGAAGCCGTTCGCGCTCGCGGTGATCGGCGGCCTGGCT
>Ga0105238_10004093_pt1 | contig 14468 bp, 14 predicted proteins | sample KBSC34metaG_FD_81526 | JGI IMG/M metagenome (GOLD analysis project Ga0105238, IMG submission 81526) | Corn rhizosphere microbial communities from Kellogg Biological Station, Michigan, USA - KBS C3-4 metaG | ecosystem: Host-associated > Plants > Roots > Rhizosphere > Soil | place: Michigan, USA... | reverse complement strand
CTTTGGCAGCCAGTGGTTCGAGGTGCAGACCCGTAACGGCCCCTTCGCCGTCGTCGGCGACGTAGTCTACTGGTACTCGAACATCGAAAACATGTGGCCCCCGGGGTACCATCAGGGCAGCGCGATGAATCAGCTGAGCGTCTACCGCCAGATCCGCGAGACGCTGAAGCAGAAGATCGACCGGGTCATTCCGGGACACGATCCCAAGGTATGGGATCGCCACAACTCGTGGCTGGCGCCGAGCGGCAATCGCATCGCCGAGGTCAACCTGCGCCAGGGCGATACCACGCGGAAGCCCGACGTTTCGGCCCAGAAGATCATCCACACGTGAGGCGCGGAACGAGCAGACGCGCCGGATCGGCCAACAGTGAGCGCAGCGAAATGCGCCACGCGACGAATGCCGATCTGTATCGAGGAAAGGAAATCTGATGGCTTCGCTTCCGATTTCGGATGTCAATCCGTTCGAGCTCGACCTGCGGCTCGAGCCCTACGCGTTCTACGAAGAACTGCGGGAAATGGGGCCGGTCGTCTATCTGCGGACGCTCGACCTCTACGCGGTCAGCCGCTTCGCCGACGTGCGCCGGGTCCTAGCCGATCAGAAGGTGTTCTCTTCGGCGGAAGGCGTCGTCCAGAATGCGGCGATGAATGCGGCGATGGCCGGATCAATCGTCGGCACCGACCCGCCAGTGCATACCCGGCTGCGCGAGATCCTCGGCCGCCCGCTGACCCCGGCCAAGCTCGCCCCCATGCGTGACATGCTTTCCCAACTGAGCGTGCGCCAGGTTGAGCGCATTCTGCAAAAAGGCGGCGAGGTCGAGGCGGTGTCGCAGATCTCCTGCCACCTGCCGCTTTCGGTGGTCACTGAACTTGTCGGGATGCCCGACGATGCCACTGACCGCATGCTTCCCTGGGCTGCCGCCAGTTTCAACGGCATGGCCCCGGATATCATGCCCGGCACAGGCCCCGCTCTGGCCACGATCGGCGAAATGATGGGCTATATTGCCGATCCGAGCCTGCCCGAGCGGCTGCGGCCCGGCAGCTGGTCCGCCCAGCTACACGAGGCATCGGTACGCGGCGAGATCGACTACGAGCAGTTTCTCAGCATGTTGCAGGGTTATCTCATGCCGTCGCTCGACACGACGATATTTGGCATGTCGAACCTGCTGTGGTTGATGGCGAAAAATCCAGACCAGTGGGAACTGCTGCGGTCCCGTCCCAGTCTCATTCCCCGTGCCATTCACGAGGCCATCCGCCTCGAGAGCCCGGTGCAGTTCTTCTCGCGCGTTGCGACGGAGGACACGGAGATCGACGGTGCTCCGATCAAGGCCGGCTCACGCGTGTTCGTCATCTACGCGTCAGCCAATCGCGATCCGCGTCGCTTCGAGAATCCCGACCAGTTCCAGATCGAGCGCGACAGCACCGATCATGTGGGCTTCGGGCATTCGGCTCACCGCTGTGTGGGCATGAACCTGGCGCTGATGGAGCTTACCGCGATGCTCACGGCGCTGGTCGGCAAGGTTGGCGCGATCGAGCTGGTCGAAGCCAAGCGGGCCGACAATGCCATTCTGCGCGGTTTCGAAAAGCTCTCGCTTCGTCTCGTTCCCTTGGCCGGCGCTTGAAGCGCCAAGCCTGACCCTACGAAAACCCTCACGCTCACAGAAGGATGGATAGAATGTTCAAGGTAAGAAATCCCGCAACGATCGCTCCGCCGGTGGGGGCCTACAGCCACTCTGTCGAGATTCCCGCCGGGGCAAGGATCCTGTCGATCGCCGGGCAGGCCGGCATCCGGCCCGACGGAACACTGCCCGAGAGCTTCGAGGAGCAGCACGAGGAGGTTTGGAAGAACACCCTGGCCATTCTCGCGGATGCGGGAATGGGTCCGGAAAACCTCGTCCACCTTAATGTCTATTCGACTGAAGCAAGCGGCATCCGCTTCCTCGCGCCGCACCGAGCGAAGTACCTGCCGGAAGGCTACCTGACGACCTCGACCTGGGTCGTGGTTTCGGCTCTCGCGAACCCGAAATGGGTCGTCGAGATGGAAGCGATCGCGGCCAAGGTCGACTGATGCGTCAGGCATTGCCGCTGGTCACGCGCGCCGAGATCAGGGGCAATGCAGCCGTGCAGAGCGGGCAAGGTTGCAAGGGGCGAGCAGAGCAAGCTGCTCGAAGTTTGCTGTGCGAGGAGTGATCACCGCGCATTCATCGGCAGAGTGAGGATGTTTAGCATGAACGTCGTTTTCCCGGACATTACAGACGCCATTGTCCAGCTGCGCATCATTTGCGGGCTCTTGTTCATTCCGCATATTCTCGCGCAGTTCACCGCCAAAGATGCTGTCTTCGGCTTCTTCGAAGTTGCCGGCCTCAAGCCTGCGTGGGTCTTCGTGCGGACAGCGCTGGTTGTGCAGACGCTTGTGTTGATCGGATTGGTGCTTGGTGTTTACGTCTTCTACGCGGCGTGGCTGGGCGGCATCTTCATGATCAGTGCCGGTCTCGCGGCATTCAAGGTTTCGAAGGGGCGCTGGGTCTGGAACCTCGGCGGCTGCGAGTTCCACATGTTCTGGGGCCTGTGCTGCATCATCGTCGCGCTTCACAGCCCCGCGTGATGGGGTCGCGACCCACCTGACGCATGTCACGGAGTACCGACATGGCTTACAATATTCCCGACGTGGACATCGATCCCTTCACTCTTGAAGCGCTCGCCGATCCCTTCGACAACTATCGCATCATGCGGGACACGGCGCCCATCGTACGACTGCCGAAATACGACATGTATATCATGTCGCGGTTCGCGGATGTGCAGGCGGCTCTCAAGAACAATAGCCTGTTCTCTTCGGGCAGTGGCGTGGCGCTGAATGACCTGATGAACACGGCGATTGCCGGCAGCACGCTCCAGACCGATGCACCCGACCATACCCACCTCCGTTCCGTCGTGGCAAGGCCGCTTACGCCGGCGCGGTTGGCTGAACTTCGGCAGCGGCTCTACGATCTTGCCGAAGGTTTGGTCGATAACCTGCTGGGGAAGAAGGATTTCGATGCCGCCACGGATCTCGCGCAATATCTGCCCGTCACTGTGGTTTCCGAGCTGGTCGGTCTGCCCGAGGAAGGCCGCGAGCGCATGCTCGTCTGGTCGAACGCAGTGTTCAACTCGTTTGGCCCGCGCGGGCTGGAACTGACCGAAACCTCGATTCCGATCATGGAGGAAATGGTCACTTACGCTCGCGGCTGCACCTATGACCGGGTGAAGCCGGGTAGCTGGGTCGCCAAGCTTTACGAGGCGGCCGAGGCCGGTGAACTCCGGCCGGAGCAGGTCGGGCCGGTGATGGGCGACTATCTTGGGCCGAGCCTCGATACGACCATCCTTGCGACCGGTAGCGCGATTGCCTTGTTCGCGCAGAATCCCGATCAATGGGCCTACTTGCGCGCGAACCCTTCGCAGATCCCCAATGCAATCAACGAAGTCATCCGGCTCGAGGGTCCGGCGCAGGGCTTCACCCGGCTCTTGACTGATGATTTCACGCTCGGGGACCAGACCCTACACAAGGGCGACCGGGTGCTGCTGCTCTATGCGTCGGCCAATCGCGATGAGCGCCATTGGGAGAAGCCTGATCAGTTCGACGTCTCCCGCCGGGCGAACGAGCAAGTCGGCTTCGGCCATGGTATCCACATGTGCATGGGCGCCAACCTTGCGCGGATGGAAATCGCGGCACTGCTGACGGCGCTTGTGAAGCGCGTCGAGCGGTTCGAGCTGCATGAGGCGGCGCGGCTCAAGAACAATGTCCTGCGTGGCTTCACCTCGCTCAAGGTCACTGCGCATGCGGCGTAATGACGCGCCCTGCCGGCCATCGCCGCGTGAGTGCTGACACCACGGGCACTGCACGATTTCAATCTCCCCACAGGAATGCGGCGATGACCAACACCAGCCTGTCCGAAACCATCGAGGACCACGCGCTTGAACGCGTGCCGGACGACCAGCGCCAGGGATGGCTGGCGCTGACATGGAACACGGCCGGGGTGGTGGTATCGCTTGTCCAGCTCTTCTTCGGCGCGCTTGTGACTTTTGTCGCGGGGTTCAAACTTGCGCTTCTGGCGTACATCGTGGTCGCAGCTGTTTGCATTCCCCTGAGCTGGGCAAGCGCTTATGTGGCCTATAGCACGGGCCTGTCCAGCACAGTTTTGTCGCGCTATTTTGCGTTTGGTCGGCGCGGTTCGGTGGCCGCCTCCCTTATTTTCTCCTTCATGATCATCGGTTTTCTCGCGCTTGAGAACGCTCTCTTGTACCGCGGCTTCGTGTTCTATTTCGAGCTTGCAGACAATGTGACGACGCGTGTCCTCATCTATGGTCTCATGACGCTGACTTGGATCCTGCTGACCTCGTATGGCTTCAAACTTATCGCCAAGGCCTCCTCGATCACGCTGATCCTGTCGCTCGCGGTGCTGGGCTATATCACCTACCTCGTGGTGTCTGGCGGCACGCAGACCATTGGCGAATTGCTTTCGTTCGGATCGCAGTTTCCGCCTGAAGCATTGGAGCAGATGGGGGCGGGCAGCGAGTCGGGCAAATTCATCTTTGCCGTCAACGTCTTGTTCGGAGCCGCTTGCCCCATGGCACTGTTCGGAGCGGATATTGCCCGGTATGCCCGCCGCTCGGTTGATGCTGGGCTCGCGACGACATTTGGGGTGCTGTCTGTCCTGCTGATGCTCCTCCTTGGCGGCATCATCATGCATGCGGGCGGACCGGCACTCGTCGACTATTACGTCAACCATGCCGGGATGACGGTGGAGGCTGCTCGGAAGGCTTCCTTCCAAAACCCGGACAGCATCGTGGCGGCATTCGTCGTGCTTGGCGGCGCGTTAGGGGCTATCCTTCTCGTCCTGGCGCAGGGGAAGACGCAGGTTCTCAACAACTACAGCGCCTCCCTTTCGCTCTCGAACATGTTCGACGCGCTGAGCCTGAGAATGGGGCGACTGACCTTCGTCATTCTCGCCAACGTGATCGCGCTGCTCATGCTCTACGGGCATCTCCTCGAACTGATCGAAGTCTGGGTCACCATTCTCGGTGTCATCGTGACGGCCTTCGCGGGGATCATCGTGGCCGACTACTATGTCGTCAAAACTTGGCTCGGGAAGGAACCGACAGCGATCCCCGAAAGGGCGGAGAGCGTCAACTGGGCCGGTATCGTCACGTTGATTGCGTCAGTCTGTCTCGCGCACTTCGTCCTTGCCCATTTCGTGCAGATCGAGGCGGCCATGACCCTGTTCCTCTCGATGCTCATCTATCCCGTCCTGCGGACCAAGGTCCTGCGGCCCCACCTTCTGGTTCGAGCAACCATTTGAATCCGAATAGTCCTAAAGGAGAGAAATCCATGGCACTACTGCAGCAGTTGGCGACGGCGCTTTCGAGCGGATCAATCGAAGTGATCGACCTGACGCACACGCTCGACGCTCGCACGCCGATCATTCCGCTTCCCGAACCCAACCACCAGCAGTGGCCCTTCCACATGGAAGAGATTTCCCGCTACGACGAGCGCGGCCCGGACTGGTACTGGAACAACTTCAGCTGCGGCGAGCACACCGGCACGCACTTCGACGCGCCGGTCCACTGGATTTCCGGCAAGGACTATGCGGATGGCGCCGTCGACTCGATTCCCGTCCAGCGGTTCATCGCGCCAGCCGTCGTCATCGATGTGAGCGACCGCGTCCATGAAGACTATCTTACCACGGTCGAGGACATCGAGCGCTGGGAAGCCGAGCATGGCCGCATCCCGGCCGGCTCCTGGGCACTGATCCGCACGGGCTGGGCTGCGCGCAACTTCACCGACAAGTTCCTCAACGTCCGAGAGGATGGCGGCCACTGGCCGGGCAATTCTCCGGCCGTCACGAAGTTCCTTGCCAAGGAACGCGACGTGATCGGCGTGGGTACCGAACCGGTCGGGACGGACTCGGGCCAGGCATCGACCTTCGCGGAGCCGCTGCCGTGCCACTACAATATGCACGGCAACAACAAATATGGCCTGTCGAGCCTCAACAACCTGCATCTGCTCCCGCCAACGGGCACGATGCTGATCACACCGCCGCTCAAGATCAGGAACGGCTCGGGCAGCCCCTGCCGCGTGCTGGCGCTGGTCGAGCAGTAGGCCAAGACTGGAAGACCGCGTCCGGCGAGTGCACGATCATGGATGCTGCCATGAAACATGTCTTGCTGGACCGCGGACTGGAACGCGTCGCCGAACAGTTAGGCGACGTGACCGCGCCCATTATGGCTGCGTTCTACGAGCGGTTTCCTGAGGCGCAGGTGGCGTTCGACCGGCTTTCGCTCGGCAATCGGGCGAGGCTGGAAGGCGAGATGGTGGCGCAGGCCCTCTATTGCTTGATGACCTGGTTCGCACATCCGGGGCGAGGTCAAGGGTGTCTTGATGACTTCGATGCTGCACCATGAGCAAACGCTCGAGGTGCGGCCCGAATTTTATGAGGGATTGCTGGTCAGCACCTGCAGCGTGCTCGGCGCCCATGCTGCCGCAGACGAGTTTGAAATGTGGCAGGAGCTGGAGGCCGAACTGCGCACTTTGGTCCGTGATGCCGCCTCTTGATTGCGGCCATTGGTGCTCCAGCCTTCGCCATGGGTGACACTGGCGTAGTGGTTGATCTTGCTATCACCCAGCGCCGATTTTCAAGGAGTGATTAGTGTCGACCTCGAAGCTCAGGATTCAATCTCACGGGATCAATGGTCTGTGGCCGATGTTGCCCACGCCGGCGAAGGAAGGCGCATCTGACTGGAGGAGCCGCGACACGGTCGATCTCGATGAGACGGCGCGGATGGTCGAGGCGTTGATCGAGGCAGGCGTCGACGGAGTGATGAGCCTGGGCACCTATGGAGAATGCCATAGTCTGACATGGGATGAGAAACTGGCGTTCGTCGGCTGCGTCATGGAGACCATTCGCGGACGTATCCCGTTCTTCGCCGGGACGACAGCGCTCAATACCCGCGAGGTTATCGCCCAGACCCGGGTGATGCACGAGCTTGGCGTTTCAGGCACGATGTTGGGCGTGCCGATGTGGTGCAAGAACGACGTTGCAACAGCAGTACAGTTCTACAGGGATGTCGCCGAGGCCTGCCCCGACACGGCGATAATGATCTATGCCAACAGTGAGGCATTCAAGTTCGAATTCCCGCGTCCATTCTGGGCCCAGGTCGGCAAGTTGCGGCAGGTCGTTGCCTGCAAGTACCTCGGAATCGGTTTGCTGACAGCCGACCTCAACCTTGCGCCCGATATTCGCTTCCTGACCCACGAGGCGGACTTTTATGCCGCCTCGCGGATTGCGCCGGATAGGATGACCGCGTTCTGGTCAAGCAGCGCTCTGTGCGGACCCAGTCCGGCGCTGGCGCTGCGCGACGCGGTGGCCGAGGCCAAATGCAGTGGCGACTGGAGCAAGGCCAAGGCGATCGCAGATCGGTTCCAGCAGTGCGAACAGGGCCTGTTCCCGCGCGGTGAATTCACGGAGTTTTCGAAGTTCGCCGTGGGGCTGGAAAGGGGGCGGATGAACGCTGCCGGTTGGGTGCAGGTGGGTGACCCCCGTCCGCCATACCATGTTGTTCCCGAGGAATACCTTGAAGGCGCCCGTCGTTCGGGAAGGGCCTATGCGGGCTATCATGCGGAACTCCAAGCATCAGGCGTTTGATCTGGAGCGCGGCATTGTCGTTGCCTTCTGCAATTGAATTCTGAGTATCCTCTCGGGAATGTCTACGAGGTCGGACTAGGCGCCCTTTCGGCGCTTCTTTTTCGGCGGCTCGGGATCCGGAAACAAGTCCACGTGCTGCGCCAGCTCGCATCGTGTTCTGCGGATGTGTTCCGTAAGCAGATGTGCGGCACCTTCTGTGTCGCGCCTGCGAATGGCATCGACAATCAGGCGGTGTTCAGCGTGAATGATCCAGTTTCGTTCGCGGCCGAGCAGGCTGGTGAAAGTCCGGCGATAATGCTGCGTCGTGTTCCAGAAACGCTCGATCATGACGAGTAGCTGCTTCATTCCCGCGTCCGCATAGGAGGCAAGGTGAAACATCCGGTCCAATTTGAGAAACGTTTCGGTATCGGTGGACGCAGCCATGTCCTCGACAAGCCGCTTGAGCAATTCGATCCGCTCCTCGGCCATGTTCGGGATGGACTGGGCAAGGGCAAGCGGTTCCAGTCTTTCGCGGATCATGTAGATCTCGAGGCATTCCGCCAGATCTACCCGCGCCACCCAGGCGCCACTGCTCGGCTTCAGGACGACCAGCCCATCACTCTCCAGCCGGTCGAGTGCGACACGAACGGGAATGCGGCTTACCGAAAAACGGGTCGCGAGTTCTTCCTGACCGATGCGACTGCCGGGGGGGAGCGCTCCCGATAGGATCAGCGCGCGAATGCCTTCGGTGACACGATCCGAAATCAGCGAGGATTCCTGGCTGCTCGTCTCTACGGTCGCTACACTTTCAATCTTCCGAACTCCTCAATCGGCCGGTGCCGCCGGGTGCCACAATCTTCGGCTGCTCGTGGATTCATATCCCTTGCCGCCCGGAAAGCTCACAAGCTCAAGCTGCATACCCCAGGGCGTCAGGAAATAAACCCAGGTCTGACCGGCGCTTGGTCCAGCGTCGCGCACTGTGGGCTCACCCAGAATGCGCAACCCTTGCGAGCGCAGGTAGGCCAGGGCCCGATCGAAATCGTCGACATAGAAGGCAAGGTGGTGACCGCCGACATCGCAGTTGCGAGGGGGCGTTTCGTTCCGGTCCTCACCGTCATATTCGAAGATCTCGAAATTCGGGCCGAAGCCGCAGCGGAAGAACCGCAGTTCGCGCACCCGCGAGCGGGCAGGGACGTTCAGATGGTGGACCATCCAGTCTCCGCTGTCGTCCGCGATCGGCCCAAGCGAATAGAAGAACTCGCATCCGATCACCTCGATGAAGAAGCGCGTCGCTTCCTCGAGATCGGGCACGGTGAAGCCGATGTGCTCGACCCCTCTCAGTCCGGGCAGGCCGCTGTCATTTCCCATTTGCCTCTCCGATTGGATACTATGATGCATTGAATTGCGAAATATGCATGCTCTGGTCAAGTAAAATAGGAAATATTGGATCCAATGCTTGACTCCGGCCTGTCCGCATGGTTGGGCGTGAGCCACGAGAAGAAGAGGCGGGATGTACTGTGAACGCGACTATCATTGAGCCATTGCTGCCGAGCGCGCCCTGGGTGTCGATGTCGACCGATCCAGCTGCCTGGGCCGCTGCGGATCCCAAATTGCTCGATACGATGCTGACTTCGATGGTGCTGGTCCGTGCCTTCGAGGAGAAAGTGCTGGAGCTTGCCGGACAGGGCCTGGTCCACGGTCCGGCGCACTCGGCGATCGGGCAGGAGGGCGGCGCAGTTGGGTCGGTTCTCGCCATGCGCGGATCCGATCAGATCAACGGCTCGCACCGCGCGCATCACCAGTTCCTCGCCAAGGCGCTGCACTACGTCGCGCCTGATGGCCTCGCATCGTCCGATCAGTTCGGCGATGATGTGCGGACCATCGCGGACCGCACGATGGCCGAAATCCTCGGTCTGTCGCGTGGATACTGCAAGGGGCGCGGGGGCTCGATGCACCTGCGCTGGGCAGAATCTGGCAACCTCGGTACCAACGCGATTGTCGGCGGCGGCGTTCCGGGAGCGGCCGGCGCGGCATGGGCGCACAAACGTTCGGGTACCGGGGACGTTGCCTTCACCTATTTCGGCGACGGCGCCATCAACATCGGATCCGTTCTAGAAACGATGAACCTCGCTGCGGCGTGGAAGCTGCCCCTGTGCTTCTTCATCGAAAACAACCGCTATGCGGTCTCGACCACCATCGAGGAAGTCACTGCGGAACCGCGGTTATCCTCGCGCGGGCTGGCGTTCGGCATTCCGGCGTGGAAGGTCGACGGGATGGATCCGCTCGCAGTGTTCCTTGCGACGCAGGAAGCAGTGAGCAAAATGCGGGCAGGCGAGGGCCCGACCATCATCGAGGTCGATGTCTATCGCTATTTTCATCAGAACGGCCCACTGCCCGGCAGTGCCTTCGGCTATCGGACTAAGGATGAGGAAAAAACCTGGCGCGCCCGCGATCCGATCGACCGGGTCGCGGCTGAAATGGCCGCCCGCCAGCTGATCGGCGAGGAACGGGTCGCCTCGCTGCGGGTCCGAGCCGCCGCGCTCATGGACGAAACCGCCGCAGGGCTGGTCGAGATGCATGAGGGCAAGCGCCGCATTGTTCCCGCACTCTGGCCGTCTCCCGATTTCCGCGACTTCGGCGTGCGCGGTGACCTCTCCGAACTCAAGGACGTGCGTGTCGTGGAGCAGGAGGACTTCACCGGCGAAATCACCGAGAGCCGCTTTGTCGACGTGGTCGCCGACGTGATGGAACGGCGCATGCGGCAGGATAAGGGCATCGTCGTCATGGGCGAGGATGTTCACCGCCTGAAGGGCGGGACGAATGGCGCGACCCGCGGGCTTCCCGAGCTCTTTCCCGACCGCGTGCTGGGTACGCCGATCTCCGAGAACGCCTTTGTCGGCCTTGCCGGCGGTATCGCCATGGATGGTCGCTACGTGCCGGTTGTCGAGTTCATGTATCCTGACTTCATGTGGGTTGCAGCAGATCAGGTATTCAACCAGATCGGCAAAGCGCGCCACATGTTCGGCGGGGACGGTGAGGTCCCGCTCGTGCTGCGCACGAAGGTTGCCATGGGCACCGGCTACGGCTCGCAGCATTCCATGGATCCTGCCGGGATCTTTGCTACCGCGCCCGGCTGGCGGATCGTCGCAGCCTCGACCCCATATGACTACGTGGGCCTCATGAACAGCGCGCTGCGGTGCAAGGATCCGGTGCTGGTTCTGGAGCACGTCGACCTCTACAACAGCAAAGGCCCGGCGCCGGTTGGTGATCTCGATTACTTCATCCCGCTCGGCAAGGCGAAGCGGGTGCGGACCGGCCGTCACCTAACCATCCTGACCTATCTGGCGATGGTCCGGCCGGTTCTCGAAGCCGTAGAACGGCTGGGTGTCGATGCTGATGTGATCGATCTGCGCAGTCTGGACCGTGCGGGGATCGACTGGGCGATGATCGAGGAGTCGATCGACAAGACCGGCAATGTCCTGATCGTCGAGCAGGGCGCCAGCGGCACGTCATATGGCGGCTGGCTTGCGGCGGAGATCCAGGATCGGTGCTTCGACATGCTCGATCAGCCGGTCCAGCGCGTGCACGGCGGTGAGGCTTCACCCAGTATTTCCAAGGTTCTGGAGCGTGCCGCCTTTGCCGGTCCTGAGGAAATCGAGGCGGGTCTGCGGCTCGCAATGACCAGCCAGGGCCGATCATTGGCCTGAAGCACGGGGAACAGCAATGCCACATTCGATTGTGATGCCGGCGCTTTCAGCCGGCATGGAAGAAGCGACTATTGCGCGCTGGCTGAAAGGCGTTGGCGATACGGTTGTCGTTGGCGAAGTCATCGCCGAGATTGAGACCGACAAGGCCACCATGGAGATGGAGGCGGAGCAGGCCGGCACGATCGGCCGCATCGTTGCGGGCGATGGTGTCACGGTTGCTGTCAACGCGCCGATTGCCATGCTGCTGCTCGAGGGAGAGAGCGCCGAGAGCCTAGGCGAGCCGGTGCAAGGCTCTGTTCCCGTTGCGCCAGCAGAGCCCGCTGAAGCAGCACCCTCATTGCAGGGAGTGGCGCGCGAGGATCATGCGCCTCGCCGCAGCTTCTCTTCACCACTTGCGCGTCGGCTTGCCCGCGAAAAGGGCATCTCGCTCGAAAGCGTTGTGGGCAGCGGGCCGGGAGGCCGGATCGTGCGCCTTGATATCGAGGCCGCCGTGTCTGCGCGCACCCAGACAAGCGTCTCTGCGCCTTCCGCCGCCGCTGTCGCGGCACCAGCTCCAGCTCCAGCGCCTGTCGCTGCTCCCGCACCGACGGCAGGTCCGGCGCCGGCGCGCCATGTGTCGCCCGCTGATCAGCCCTATACCGAGAAACCGCTTACCAATTTGAGGAAGGTTATCGCGCGCCGGCTGACCGAGGCCAAGACGACGATCCCGCATTTCTATCTCGAAGTCGATTGCCAGATCGATGCGCTGCTCGAACTGCGGGAGATGCTCAATGCCCAAGGCAATGGGCAGTACAAGCTTTCGGTCAACGACTTCGTAATCAAGGCAGCCGCGCTCGCGCTCAGGCAGGTGCCCGAGGCGAACGCGACCTGGACCAGTGACGCAATCCTGCAATACGAGAATGTCGACATTTCCGTCGCCGTGGCGACCGACGGCGGTCTCATTACGCCGATCGTCAGGCAGGCCGACCAGAAGGGGCTCTCCAGCATCTCATCCGAGGTCAAGGCCCTTGCGGCGCGAGCCCGCGAAGGCCAGCTGAAACCGGCGGAGTTCCAGGGCGGCAGTTTCTCTATCTCCAACCTTGGCATGTACGGTGTGCGTGCGTTCTCGGCGATCATCAATCCGCCTCAGAGCTGCATTCTGGCCGTTGGTGCCGCTGAAAGCCGTCCGGTCGTCCGCGACGGCGTCTGCGTCCCCGCCACGATCATGTCCTGCACGCTGTCGGTCGATCACCGGGCGGTCGATGGTGCCGTCGGCGCGCAATACATGGCGGCCTTCAAGGCGCTGGTCGAACAGCCCTTGCGCTTGATGCTCTGATACGAGGTTTATGATGGGTTTGTCTTTGCGGGATCCGTCCCTTCTCAGGAATCAATGTTTTGTCGGCGGCGTCTGGACCGGTTCACCCGAAGTCGATGTGACGGACCCGGCCAGTGGCACGAGGATCGGTGGGGTGCCCAACTTCGGCGCCGAGGAGACCCGGCAAGCCATCGAAGCTGCCGAAGCCGCGCTTTCCGACTGGCGTGCGAAGACCGCCGCCCAGCGCTCGGCGATCCTGCGCACCTGGTTCCAGGCCATCGTTGACGCGGCGGATGATCTGGCGCTGATCCTGAGCAGCGAGCAGGGCAAGCCGATTGCCGAGGCCCGCGGCGAGATAGTCTATGCCGCCAGCTTTATCGAATGGTTCGCGGAAGAGGCCAAGCGCACGTACGGCGAAGTCATCCCGAGCCCGCGCACCGATGCGCGGATCGTTGTGATCCAGCAGCCAGTTGGTGTGACAGCAGCCATCACGCCGTGGAATTTTCCGGCAGCCATGATTACTCGGAAGGCGGGGCCAGCGCTGGCGGCGGGATGCACGATGGTGCTGAAGCCGGCCATGCAAACGCCGCTGACCGCTTTGGCCTTGGCCGCACTTGCCCAGCGCAGCGGAGTTCCCGACGGGGTGTTCAATGTCGTGACCGGGCGATCGCGCGAGATCGGCGGCGAGCTGACATCCAACCCCGCCGTGCGCAAGATAAGCTTCACCGGATCGACCGAGGTCGGTCGCCTGTTGATGCAGCAGAGCGCGACGACGGTTAAGAAGGTGTCGATGGAGCTGGGCGGCAACGCGCCCTTCATCGTGTTCGATGACGCGGACATCGATGATGCGGTCGAGGGCGCAATGCTGTCGAAATATCGGAACAGCGGACAGACCTGCGTCTGCGTCAATCGCATCTATGTGCAGCGCGAAATAGCCGACGCATTCATCGAGAAGTTGGCCAGGGCCGTCACGGACCTGCGGGTGGGCCGCGGTACCGAGGAGGGGGTAACGCAAGGACCGCTGATCGACGACGCTGCGGTGGCCAAGGTCGAAGAACATGTCGCCGACGCGGTGGCAAAGGGCGCACGCCTGGTTGTTGGCGGCGCCAGGCATGCTTTGGGCGGCAGCTTCTTCCAGCCGACGGTGCTGGCGGACTGTTCGACCGACATGCTCGTGGCGCATGAGGAAACATTCGGACCTGTCGCCTCCGTGTTCGTGTTCGACGAGGAGAACGAGGCGATCCGGCTGGCCAATGCCAGTGAGTTCGGGCTTGCCGGGTATTTTTACAGCCGTGATCTTGGCCGGGTGTGGCGCGTTGCCGAAGCGCTCGAATGCGGGATGGTGGGCATCAATACCGGCCTGATTTCCAACGAGGTCGCTCCCTTCGGCGGGATCAAGCAATCCGGCGTCGGGCGAGAGGGATCATCGCACGGGATCGCCGACTATCTCGAACTCAAATACCTCTGCATGGCCGGCATCTAGCACTGGGATGGCAGAAGTGCGTTTTCCGCTTTGGTAGACCAATAAATGCCTCGGTATGAGGCTCCCGCCCCTGGTAGATCACTGGAGGCTGAGCCGCTTGGAGAATGTTTAGGATGACCGATCTTTCCGCTTTCGAGATCAATCGGCGCTGGCCGGCGCAGCACCCAGATCGCATTCAGCTTTATTCGCTACCGACACCTAACGGAGTTAAGGTATCGATCATGCTCGAGGAGACGGGTTTGCCTTACGAATGGCATCTGATCGACTTCGGTAAAGATGATCAGAAGGCTCCCGAGTTCCTGTCGCTCAACCCGAATGGCAAGATCCCT
>Ga0105238_10004092_pt1 | contig 14468 bp, 47 predicted proteins | sample KBSC34metaG_FD_81526 | JGI IMG/M metagenome (GOLD analysis project Ga0105238, IMG submission 81526) | Corn rhizosphere microbial communities from Kellogg Biological Station, Michigan, USA - KBS C3-4 metaG | ecosystem: Host-associated > Plants > Roots > Rhizosphere > Soil | place: Michigan, USA... | reverse complement strand
TGGTAGTAATATGTTTTTTAATAGCGGTGTTGGAAACATCGTTGTTTTGAATGGTTTCCCTCTGCACACCTATCCTAGTTTCTGATAGAAGATATCATACAAATCCCTGGTAACAGGTTTTAAGTCTCTATGGTTTTTATAATCATAGATGTATGAGATATGATGGTCATATCAGCTTCCTAAGGATAGGCTATTGTAATAACTCAATCTTCATAGAGTTGAGAAGATTAGGAATATACGAGTTGATACCTTTTCGATCAGCCACAGCTAACTCAAGCATAAAGTGGTTCATGATGGTTTGAAATCCATCTTACAATAGAGTGCAGAGGGATTTTTTATTAAATTTATTGTGTCATGCCTATATTATTTAACACAAGACAAAATGGTGCATTGGAAAATGCACCTTGCACTATCTTGCAGCATAATTTCTACAATAATGATTATGTTTTTACTTACTATCCGGATGCTGATAGAGTAGTATATAATCCGGAAGACTCAGAAGAAATATTTGATACAGATAAACGTTTCTCTTTTGGAGGAAAATATTGTGCGGCAGTATGGAGATGTAAATTAAAAATTAATAAATTATAATCATGGAACCAAATAACAGTCTCTTCCAAAAATGGATGAGACAAGAACACGGATATACTAATTTTGGATCGTTTCAAACCACCATTTTACAAGCATATAAATTAGCAGACTTAGACAATCGCAAACGTTTAAGGATAGCTTTCCCGGCATGGTTCGAAGGAGAAAAGAGGGCCAACGATCCCATCTATATTGAGAACGTGTTATACGTATCAGCACATGCCCAACCTATCATCCGATATATAAAGGGACTTATCAGAGCACATATCCAGGACGAACGTATATTGCCACCGGAAAAAGAATGGAGTGAATGGATAAAAGACAATAATTTTTAATAATTTTCAGTATGTTATATTGGGTGTTTACTATCTCGGAGAGAGATGATAAGACGGAGGTTCTTGTTAAGAAGTTTGGACGTAATAAAGGTCGTGCAAAAAAGTGGATCAAAGATAATGATATCATTTTACCAAAGTTGCACGGAGACCCTACGATAACGGAACCAATGTACCCACACGGGCTGTTCATTAAAGAGATTGAACAGAATATTAAGAAAGCTAATGAAGATAAGGAAACATCTGACTCAGGTCCTATGTGTTATATTGATGATGGATGTCCTGACGAGTATCCATAATACTTAAAAAACAATTAAATAATTGGTTATGACAGAAGTTATCGTAAGAGGATGTACTGAATGTCCATTCTTTCAACATGATTCGGACGAAGGATCTATGTGTAACCATCCGGATAATGGTAGTGTAGGATTTCCATATGTGAACTTTGGATACAAGAGTGGGTATACCTGGACTCCTGATACCTGTCCTCTCAAAAGAGAGGATGTCTTTGTTAAAGCTGCTGATTCATTAAAGAAATAATTAGTTATGAAACTATATGCCTATGTTCCAAGAGAAGATGGAACAGAACCTGTGGGATCATCCAACAGGATGTTGTTCGAATTAAAGACTATTAGAGGTGCTAAGAATAGATGTGAAAGTATCTGGAAAAACAAGAGATATAAAATATATACCTATTACAATTTCTATGATGATAGTACATTCAAATTGTTATACGAGAAAAAATAAATACCATGACTCCCGAAACACTTAAAAAGATCAAGGAACAAATACGCAAGTTCCGTAAGGTGGTGGAACCTATCGCGGAACATTGGCATAGTGCTGACTATAAAACAATGATGGTGTTGCTCCAAAACATGGGAGCCGATACCAGTAACACCCATGGATACAACCATTATGAAGATGTAAAGGAGCTAAATAAGCTCCTGGATATATTCCAAGGTATTGCAATGTACTATGATTCTCACTTTGAGAATTGGATATATACAGAAATTAGTATGATCATATCCAGTAATGTCATGAGTGAGGATTATCCTGATGAAGTACCTGTTGTTGAAGAAGAGATTGAAAATGAATATGATTGGTTAGAAAACCATTATTCTGATAACGAAGACGAAGACCACTAAAAGTTTTATCTATGAAAAAATACGTTAAAAGGATAGTACATTATTTCTGTGGAAGATCATATGATCCTACGGTATATAATGAATGTCCTTATTGTTATCCAAAGAAAAAGTAATTAATATATGGCACTTTTAACTACGATCATTACCAAAGAAGGTAAGAGATTATCTTTCGCTACAGAGAATTATGTTAGTGGAACTTATGTCTTCATTGAAATGGATGGACAAAGTGAGCAGCAAGCCTATCAAGTTCGTGCAGATAAATTCCATTTTGATTTGAGAAAGAAAGCAAAGAAGAATGGAGATACCTGGGAAGGATCTAGTGAACAAGATATAAAAGAGAACGTACAAAAGTTCTGGGAAGAGAATAAGAAATATAAGAGTGGATGGAGTAAATAAAAAGTATTGTCATGGATAATTATCTTGAAGCGTTTACATTAGCGTATCTTGAAACCGCAAGGTGGTCTTCTGGAGACGGTGAGCATGAATACTTCGATAACTTCGGCTGGTCAGAGCACGCTAAAAAACAGGCCGCATATGATTGTCAGATTTTTATCGACAAGATCAATTCAACATTTGATAAAGATATAGCAAGATATATACTCAACAGGAAGTATAAAGGGTTACTTGCACCACATGACTTTTGGTTGACTCGTGCGGGACATGGTGCTGGCTTCTGGGATGGTGATTGGGATGATCAGGAATATGAGGGTGAAACTTCTGTACCTGATTTGGGTGATAGACTTACTGAGATAAGTAAATCATTTCCATACCTGGATGTATACCTTGGAGATGATAATCTTCTTTACTTCTTTTAAAATAAATTTTATGCCTACAATTCAAATCAAGCAGAAACATTTTGGTGGAATGTATAGTGATATATTTAACTGCCCCTTAGCTTCAGCATTGAAAGAAAAATACGGTTATTCTGATCGTACTCATGTTGGATGTATTCGTGGTTATGTAAATGGTGAACCTATACGTTTCAATTATGATGAATACGACTTCATCGAAGATCATAATAAATTGGATAAAGATGTTCATCCTGAAACCGTAATACGGGAACTAGAAATAACATTTGTCACTAAACAATAATTCATATGAAACCTTTCGTTCTCATTCCTCATACATTTAAGTATGAAAATGTGAAAGATACTATCAGTCTTATGTACTGTTATCTACATGGAGACTTACAGACCCAAGCTGGGTTTGATATCTTTAGTTTACTAAAGGGTAGTGTATCTCAAGATTTGATTGTTAATGATCACATCATTCTTAAAGATGGTATTTATCCATGTGTGTATGAAGGTAGACCATGTACGTTGTTCTATTGGCTAGATGAGAGATCAAAAAATAGAGGATTGGTAGTGTATAATGATGATAAATTATACATGAGAGATGCATTGGAGTGTTATCTAAGTAAAAAAGAATTCATTTAAAATATAAACCGTATGAAAACAGTTATTACCGTAGGGAATGTACGTGTGATTATCGGAAGTGATCGTATCCGTGCCAGGTTTGGTCCTGTGGATGAACCTAAAGAGGATGTCCTATATAATAGGATTAAATGGATAGCAATCATTGCTCTTCCTATTATTGTTATGTTAAGTTATTATATCACTTTTTTTAATAATTAAAAATGAATACTACACTCGAACAGAGATTAGCTCTGTATGAAAGAGCTTTGAAAGCAGTAAGCATCAGAGAAGATATATACATGAATGGGTGGGAATACGATAGTGGTATATGTAAGCTGCTCACTAAAGTAAACAACCGTTTTTTCAACTTGGAAAAGTTTTTCCCGTATAATGTAGAACATTATTGCCCGGAAATATATAAATTCAAACCGGACAATGCATCAGAATGGTGGTTTCCACACGGTGAATGGGAAGAGAGAATTAAAATCTTGGAGAAAGCTATAGCCTATACCAAAGAACTTATTGCGCAACAAGTAAAATAATTTTGCTATGAACTATAGAGGAGTTATCATTGATGGTAAACGAGGAGAGTATACCGGCATACAACCGTCTACCGGGATGCATACCTTCTCCATGTATGATGGAGATGTCATACGGAGATACAGATTAGAAGAAGCTGTGGCTATAGATGGAGAACCATTGTATCCATACAGTTGTCTTCCCCTACCCTTGGTGGGTGGGTTCTATCCTAGTTCATTTTATCCCTGTCATATACCATTACCTTTTTAAATCATTTACAATGAAAAATATAAAGCTTCTTATTACTCCTGCTATATGGGCAAGAGCTACACAATACACAGATAAACAAAATTGTCCTATAGCTGAAGCTATCAGGGAAAAGTTTCCTGATGCCTTCATTGAAGTATACAATAGAACTTTGATGATCGGTCTTCAAGAATACAAAATATTACCGGTGGATAATGGTTATTGGTCTTTTGGACAATACAGTCCGGTAGATGTGGATGAGTACATCCGTATGGCAAAGGATGGACAGGATGTTCCTACGGTGGAAATAAATTTAGAAGCAATCGAATCTTAAAACAATACATCATGCTTACGATACAGTTAAAGAAGAAACATTTTTTTACTGACAGTTGGAATGATATTAATTTTTGTCCTATAGCAAATGCCTTGAAGGAAAGATATAAAGTTGGTAGTGGAGAAGTCGTTGTAGGAATAGATTTTGCTTACGTTAAATCTACAAAAAGAATCATGAAAGAATCTTACCTTGAAAAGGATTATAATAAGGATATGAAAAAGATAAAATCTGAAATGGTGGATCCAGAGACAATCATTCGTGAAATAAAATTCATTTAATCATATGACAGATAATATTCAACCAAAGGAAATGATCATAGAAGGTTGTAATGGATGTCCATTCCATAATATGATTTATGGTGAAGCTTTAATAGATGATGACAAACATTACTGTAATCTTTCTGAAAATCTTGTTCTCATCGAAACAAATCGATTGGGTGATATTATCACACCAGATTGGTGTCCTATGAAACAACAATCATTACTTATAAAATTTAAGGTATGAACAACTACGAGGAAGATATCTTGCAGATACCAGTATCCAATAAAGGGAGAGAACGAAACAAAGACTATTCCTCATTATGAATAAAACTATTTGTTATGTCTGAACTTATATTATTGTTAGATGGAAATCGAGGAATATATATTCCAAAAACTTTCATCTATAGGTATTATCCTACTAGTACTACAGGTATTTCAGAAGAAGATAGTAAGATACTTTTGCAAGGTCCTGATCATGATGCGTATTGGGAAGTGTGGGATGATGTATTGAACAATGGTAGATTCTTAGACTCTAATGGTATAGAATATACCATATATCACAATGATGATCTATTTGCAGTACCTCCTGATTACGAATGGCCTGAAGAATAATTCTATATGTAACTCCTAAACACTTTAAATATGAAAAAGATTATCTTAGTAAGTAAATATATTACCGTCATTGCACTATACGGATCGGTTGCATTTATGATCATACGTGTACTTGCTATCATCTCTAATATAAAACAATAAATTTTATGTACAGAAACATATTCAAACTTCAAGTGTCAGATGCACTTGATATGGATGAATCTCTTTCATCGGAGAAACCAGATCAAGCTTTACTCATTGATATAATTTATGAGTATACAAACGACGATGATGAAGTTGATCTGAAAGGATTGAGAGCAAGACTCTTCATGCTGCTAGGAATGATAGACGCAGCAATTATTGTATGCGATAAAAATATACAAAATGAATACCACTCTTGAACAAAGACTTGCTTTATATGAGCAAACTTTGAAGTCTGTAATAGATAACCAAACATACTTTGGTGAATGTGTAAAAAAATATGGACTATGCTTTGCGATTGATCTTGTCAAAGATCAACTTGAACTTAATTTAACAGCATATTCAGAATATGACATACCAGAAATAATTAAATTTAAACCTGCAACTTTATATGATGAAGAGCGTGGTTACTGGTTTGAAAAAGGTGATTGGAAACCTCGTATCAAAATTCTCGAACAAGCTATTGAGTACACGAAACAACTCATAGCACAACAATAATATTATGCGTGTAAGTTTTCATACAAATCTGGATGTGTACAGACAAGTACAGTGGCCTGTAATAGATTACAAACCAAACGTAGGTGAGATGGTTGAAGTAGCTGATATCTCTAAAGGATACTGTAAGGTAAATGAATTACCATATCAATTGGAAATTGTAGCTGTACGTCATACTGAGCAAGGATGTAGAGTAGAACTGTGGTACAGAAAGATAGATGTACAAGCAGCAGAACTAAGTGGTAAGTTAAGTAAAATAATGGGTCTATAAACTTTTGTCATGAAAAGATTAATAGATATCTTCACATTAGATTGTTCTCTTAATGGAGAAGTAATTGATGTTCCTTGGCCATACGATCTAATCTACGAAGATGAAGATGAATGTATCAAAGATGGTACAAATCTAAAAAGGGAATTTCCCGAATATGAAGTATCCATTCTGTATGGAGAGAAGAGGGATACTGAGACGGGAGAGATCGATGGAGAGATACAATTTTCTATACCCATACAATTATAATTATGAGTAAACATATTAAAGAATATAACTACTGTGTACAGTTCTTCGAGAAAGACGGTACAACCATGTACATGTACGTCATGGCTCCGCACGAAGAAGGAGCTAAGAAGAAAGCCAATAAGAAATTGAAACCTTTTAGATTGAAAGCGGTCAACGCTACCAAAGTAAGATAAACAAAATATTTTATATGAAACAGACAACAGCGAAAGAAAACATCATGGCTCTTCCTGACAGATGTTATTCTGTATTACAAATGGACGGATCATTAATTATGATCTTAGCAGGTGAGAATTGTTATCGTCCAGTGGCGGAAGAATTTGCATATGCCAAGAGATCACAGTATTGTCTCAAGAATAATGAAGAGTTAGCTGATAAGTTAAACGAAATCTTGGGAGTCACACGAAAGCAAAGAGAAGCTATGGATAACGGATCTATGTTCGGATGGGAAGTACCAGGAGCTAACGTAGAAAATCTTTAATTATGTTTACCCAATCATACATTGGTCAATGTGACAAAATTAGACAGACATTAGAAGGTGAAGATCTGTGGAGGAAGATAATGTCCTTTAAAAGATTTGTGTCTAAAGAAGACTTCATGGATCATATTGATCCAAGCAATATCTTGGATGAAGATGAAACTATAGATGAATTTATGAAAAGTGATCCGGATGCATATTATGCATATAGCAGAGTAGATAATATAAACTATTGGCTGATTGGTCACAGTGGATTTGAATTCATCTGGAGATCGGATTACTCTGTTCTCAATGAAGACACTGCGAGATATGCAGCACATTAATTTAATAAACAATGAAAAAAGAATATGACATCCGCATTAGCGGAGAAGGAACGAAGGATGATATTATAAAATCATTATTTATTATCATAGATAATCTAAAAGGATATGATCATTTCCTTCATAACCACGGACAAGCTATCTGGGAAGACAAACATTTACTTACACAAATATCTGAAAAAATATAACTATGAAATACACATTCAAAGTAACTAAAGAGATTCTGAAAGAATCTGTAAAAAAATTGACAAATGGTGACACATCTTCTAGGTCATGTGCGATAGCTTGTGCAGTTCAAAAACAATTTCCTGACGCTAGAATGGGAAACATTTGGTTACACGTTGATCATAGGGATATTGCAGTATCCAAAAGTGTAAGTGATTATGTAGCTATGTTTGATACAGCTGAAATGGAAGATCGATTAAACCTGCCCGAATTCGAGTTCACCCTGAATTTATAATTAATTTCCACCACCTTCAATAAACCGAAAGTGGTATCATACAATAAACTTTTTTAAATTCATTCTTATGTACTATGACGATACTATCTCGGATTATACTGATATGATTTTCGATGTAGAACACTAAATTATTTTGTATGACAATAGCCGAAGCAGAAGAGAAAGGATTATTGAAAGATCATATCCTATTAACAGATAGCCAGGATGTAAAGATCGTAGCGGAACATATTGGTAAGATTCGTACATTTAAGAGGCAAGAAATAGGCGGCGTATTCGTGGACATCGCCGATGGTGAATATATATCCGTATATGGATTTTGGGGTTCTGTACCTTACAACGATAAAGTTCTAGTCAAATTTAAATAATATTTTATGGATGGGGATGTAAAACAAGTGGGTACGATTGATTGTACTCCTACGTGGGAATCGGTGGTTGACCTAATTATATTAGGAATATGCAGTGAAGACTATGCGTCAAGAGAAACATATAAAAGGGAACTGATCAGGATGGCAAGGCTTGCAGATGCCTATATCGAAATAATTAAAAAACAAGAAAATGAGAACAGCTAAAGTTATTAACATTGATTGGAACGGAAGTTCTGAAACTCGTCAGATAAAAGTAATCATAGACGTAAAAGATTCCATGTTCATTCAGGAACCTGAAAGATATGGTTTTCCTAATTTGATTAACTCTGCCCCGTTGATAGAAGGAATCAATATGGTACTCGAATCTGGTCATCATGCAGTAGATGCCATAAAAGGTAATACTGACTTCATTGAAATGAGAGATGAGATACGAGAACTGCGGAAGGGTATCAAAGAAAGTAATCTTGCTGCAAGAGTCAGACAATTTCTGTCAGCATTAGAGTATGAGAAGCTGACGGACTTCCAGGCAAAATGCGTTCTTCTTCTTGAACAAGAATTAAAATAACTTAAATCTAAATTTAATAATCATGACACTCAGAGAATTCATCAAAGAGAACAAAGAAGAACTTGATAAAGCAATCAAGAAAGTAGTTCCTAATGTAAGACTCAACAATGAGGAAAGGAGATTATGGATATTGAATGATGAAGGACTCTACAGATGGGCAAGAAGTAAGGGAGTTAAAATTTAACATTATGAAATACAGAGGTATCGAAAAGGTCATAGATTTTAGGAATGTGCATATGCCCATGTATGACTTTGCTATCAAGTCTATCGACAGACCAAACAACAAGGTGTCAGTATATATCAAACCGTGGGATCCCAAACTATTTCCATGGACGGAAGATGATTGGAATCTTCAACATACCGAGTGGGCATTTGAAAAAGGTGAATATTATCCTGTTGAACTATAAAATAAATATATGAAACCATTATTCTTTATTCTAATTGTTTGTTTAACTTCGTGTCATACCGTAAAGTACTATGAGAAAAAAGCAGATGAATGGAATGACTCTGCCAAATACTGGGATCAAAAGAAAGACTATAACAGAATGATATGGGCGGAAATGAATGCTGTCCGGTATTCAGAAAAAGCAAGGACTAAAAAGAAATAAACATAAAAAATAAAATAATTAAAAAACTGAGTCGCACAGTATAACAGGCGTGTATAAAAAATGAACACTTTCATTTGTTCCAAATGTGGCAAAGAAAAACCTGTACCTAATAACGGAGGTACTGGATACGCTTCTGATGAAGAAGGTAACAAAACTTGTTACGATTGTTGCGCTATAATAGATGGCGAAGAATTGGCTAATATGCCAATTGGAGGAAAGACTATACAGTACTGGAATGGAAAACATATTACTAATTGGCCTGGCACTCTTAAAATAGAACCATCATACCTAAGAATAGGTAAGCACAATATTGCTGGAACTAGAACTAGTATATGGTTTGAATATGCAGGTAATAAATTTTATGCCTGTCAAATGGGCGGTTTTAACCAAATAGCCAGGATACGTCGTATTAAAAAATAACACAGTCATGTTTAAACTACGAACTGAATACAGGGAGTACATACAAGACTGCATAGAAGATGGACATACTCCACATTCTTTCAGAGCTTGGTTTGAAACGGTACTCTGGTACGATTGGTTAGACGAACAATAACTTTTCTAAATTATAAATAATGAAAGAATATACTTTTGAACAATTCATAAAGGATGTTAAGAAAGAAGTAGTTGCATTGAGAAAACATGCAAAGACGGAAGAATTGAAAAAACTTTCAATCTATATGTTAGATCCTATGCAACCAACGTTATGTATATATGGGCTCATGACAGGAGATTGTAGAAATGAAAGAGCTGCTGATCTTATATTCAAATGTTGTAAAAGGTTCATTATAAATGAACGTTATGAACCATGGAACGTAGGAGAAGAATCTATATTAATGTCTGTGAATGGCACCAAGATACCTGGTTCTAATAAACCCTCTGATATATTTGAGGATAGACGTAAATTAACACATCTGTCTTCCGTCGAATCATATATCATGTTGGACGGTGCAAACCTTAAAGGTATTATTGAATACCTCAAAGGAGAAACAAATAGATTGGAACTATAAATAAAATCAGAATGAAACCTATCATCATCAAAGCATGGTATTCTGTGAAGGAAGTTGAGAAACAACTGCAATCAACCGGATTTAAAGTTGATGATATTGTCACAGGATACTATTGCACATCATGTGTATTGCGACTTGTATTTGATACAGGTTTAAATATAATGATCCAGCATACCACCGGTGAACACGATATATTATGGGTTGACATTTGGAGATTTCAACAACGATAAAATAAAATACTATGCGAACAAATAAACCAGTGATACTATCAACTTCATTTAAAGTATTCTCCTCGAAACAAATGGGAACCTGGGGGATGTAAAACGAAAGCGGGTTCTCGAATCAATTCCTATGTAATTCGTGGTTGTGTTAGGCATGGGTTTTGGTGTTAAAAATTAAAGTGGGGAAAATGTAGAAAGTTTTCCCCTTTTTATTTACCTTTAACAATAAAATAAAATATATGAACGTTCCAAGAGTGATCATTTTTGTAGAGGGTGGTAACATCCAAAACATTTGTGCAGATGGTCCTGTCAATGTAATGACGCTGGGCTATGATAATGCCGAAGCATGTGAAAGAAAAGAGGATCGAGAATATAGTTCTTATCTCGTCGAGACAATGACTTCTGAAGAGCTGGATTTAGCTATTGAGAAAACAGAAGCAGAAATGAAAGAAAAATTTCCCGACGAACTCTATCCAAATGAAGAGGAGGAATAATTATGAAAGGATATAGATTCTATCTCGAGTATCCCAACTCGACAGAGAAAAAGAAAGCAACAGTAAAAAATCTTGGAAATCATAAAGGTAATGTGGTAGCTGTATCATTCCAGGACTACAGAATTCTTCACTTTGAAAAAGATATTCAGTACGATTCTTTTTGTGCAGGGACTGATCACAGAAACGGGTATGTGGTAAGCGGTACATGTACGGAAGGATATCTTCGAGCTGTGTGCAAACGTATCCCGGAGAATTTAGCCAGGATAATACATCCAAGATTATTTGCAGTTCTTGATTACAATCCATAAAGAAACATTTTAATTAAATTTAATATGACAAAGACTGAACGTCGAAAGGCACAACTTGAAAGACACTATGCCGCTTTAAAGGCATTAGCTGCCATTTGCGGGCTTAAAGATGTCGATGGTAAGAAACTATCCACCAAGTTATGGAAGCTCGAAGAAATAGCTCATAATACAGCTACAGACTATTGCAACGGGAAGATTGATACAGATGCCTGGGCATCAGAAGAAATATTCTTTGAGAGGATAGTTCAAGAAATGTTTAACAACAATCTTAAAGGATTGTATATCAACGGTGATGCCAGAGGATATACCTTGAAGATAGCCAGTGAACTAATGGTTCCTGGTGGATTGTACGCTGAAACGGGATTGCAAACTGATTGGGGTGGATATGGATTACTGGCTCCGGAAATCACCGGAGAATAAAAACTTTTATTATATGAAAAAGATATTTGTGTACATCACCTTCCCAGGTGATCCATCCGTTGGTATGCAACCTGAGTATTTCAAGATGGAGATCCCAGACTTCCGGGAGTTCAAGGATGACTATCCAAGTAAAGAATATGAAACGTATATGGAGATGGATAGGAAAACTTTAAAGGATTTCTACGGACAGATGTTGGATAGAGATTGCATCGTGGAATATTCTTTTGAGGTAGAAGAAAGAGAGAAGCGATATGAACAACTCGCACAGAACTACAACAAGAATTGGGATCATTCAGACTTTCACGTAATAAAATAACATCATATGAAAGCATTAAACATTTGGCCCGAAGACATTGGAGCCTCTGGTGAATGGAGTGACGATTGGATAAACTTCTGTTTGAAGTTTGGTTATTCCAGAAATAATATACCAGCAGTTTTGATATTAGTAAACATTCAAATTGAAACAGATGAATAACAGAAGAGTGATTATAACCAAGCAGTTCAAGCAACTGCCTGGAGAGTACGCAGGTTTTATGCGTATCAATAACAACAAACTCCATATCTTTAAGATGGATAATGGAGATGTCATCAAGAGATTTTCATTCCTCAACGTGGAGTTCCTTGATGGCAAACCGGTAAAACAATTTCCAATCCAAGAAAACGTTGAATCATGAAAGAGTACATAGAAATAGGAAAACATGAATTCTTAATAGAATATTATGAAACTGCCAGAAAGGAAAATGGAGAGATTTTATGGAAAGATGGAAGAGAATCCATAGCCTATATGAAAAATCGTGTAAGAGAAGTTGTTTTACTCTATCCGTTGGAAGATGATAAAGTATTATCCATTAAATTAGATCCTTCCATCTTTAACAAAATCCTAGAAAGACTCAATGATATTGAAACAAGAGAAGTCGAACCATCTTTCTGGGATTAAAAACTATTTTTATGTACGCGAATATTGTATCTACTATAGCTCTTGTTATATCACTTGTAGCTTTGGTTCTTGCTTGGACTACCAAAAAAGGACAAGACAACAACATTGATGTAGAATAAAATCTTTTTTATGAGTATGGAAAAATATGATCAAATAGTTGAGAGCTTCTCCAATGGACAATTCTCTCAGGGTAAAGAACAGTTCTTCAAATTACGTAAAGTAGACAGAACAGAGTTCTTAACAATGCTTCTGTCGCATGTGGACGGAAGAGATGAAAGATGGGGACGACTGTTATCGTATGAAGTTCTCTATAAGTTAATTCAACAAATTTATTAAATAAAAAACAAAATGAAAAAGTACATTTTAATCCTTCTTGCTTTTGCAACCACAAATCTCTTTGCTCAGTCATCTGCCTCAGACAACTACCTATCAGTATCCTACCTGGGATATTCCAATGGATTGTACAAATTACAGATCGATAGTAAACAACCCGATTGTAATGTAGATGTTATTATTAATTGGGACGACAGTACCAATATTACAAATGTATCCCCGAAAGCTAATGGAAGTATTCATTACAATAAAGTAATAGGATCCTCTACGGTATTCTCCTTTACAGGTACATACAATCCTCATGCCAAATTTTATATAACAGCGTTAACAGTTTGTGATTGGCGAGGATCTAATCCATCTCAGATCACAATTGATATTTCATATTTTATAGTAACACCCATTCTATTAGACTACTTTAAAGGAATAAAGACCGCTGATGGATTAACTTTCACATGGAAGACATCAATGGAACAGAACGTCGCTGAATTCGAATTACAGCATCAGGTGAATGGTGAAGGTCCTTGGATCACCATACAAACAATCAAATCTAAAGGTCCTTCGACATATCAAACTGATGTGAAAGGAACACTTAAGACAGCTACATTGATGGGCATATTAGCTCTTGCTTTATTCGCCGGACTTCTTATACAATATAAAAGGTATTTATCAGCTACTACTGTAATGTTCTTATGTATCCTAGCAGCCTGCACAAAGACATCTGTCAAGATTCCAAATGTCTCTTATAACGTAGCAGGTACATATAGGCTTGTAACCAAAGATATCGATAGTAAACTATCTTATTCACAAGTAATCAATTTTTAAACTATATGAAAAATATTATTGCTATTGTAGCTTTCATCGCTACAGTTTACTTTTCTTTTTCCGGTGTCAATTATTTAATACATTATCTGTGTAAAGGTATAACAGATCCAAACCTACAGACATTTACAATAATAATCTTATGGGCACTATCCTTAGTGATTGTTCTTGCATTAGCATTAATAATAGCGGGATTTGTTGCTGCATTTTTATATTTCCTTATTGAAGGAACACAGAAAAGTAGGGAAAGAAATAGGCGTTTAAAATCTCGTGAATTTTATAACAAGAAAAAATAAACATTATGCCAACAATCACAATTGATCTTACCGAAGATCAAAGGTTCAATCTATTGGTCTCAGCTATGTCTGGTGGTATAAACTACTGGGCATACTTCGGAGATGATCTATGGGAAATAGTGGACAAGGTTCAGAAGCCTAGTAAAAATGTTTGTATCGAAGACAGAGTATGGGCTGCAATCAAAGCAGGTAAAAAG
>Ga0105238_10004087_pt1 | contig 14474 bp, 13 predicted proteins | sample KBSC34metaG_FD_81526 | JGI IMG/M metagenome (GOLD analysis project Ga0105238, IMG submission 81526) | Corn rhizosphere microbial communities from Kellogg Biological Station, Michigan, USA - KBS C3-4 metaG | ecosystem: Host-associated > Plants > Roots > Rhizosphere > Soil | place: Michigan, USA... | reverse complement strand
CCGGATCCGCGAGCAGCCCCTTCTTGATGGTGTTGTCTTCGTGCAGCGACTTCTTGACCGACTTGCCGCTCTTCTTGCTCTTGCCCTTCTTGACGGGCTTGGGTGACTCGCCGATCGACTCTTCGGCGGACAGCTCGTCCGAGGTCTCGGCCGACGACTCTTCGTCGCTCGACTCGTCCGCCTTGCCCTTCTTGACGGACTTGCCCTTCTTCTTGGACATGGCCATCGGCGGCGAGGACTCCTCGTCGCTCGACTCCTCCGACGACTCTTCCGAGGACTCTTCGTCGCTCATCTCGTCGTCGGCCTTGTTGACGGACTCCTCGTCCGACTCTTCGACGCGATGACGCCCCTTCTTGACGGTCTTCTTGGGCTCGGCGTCTTCGCTCGCCGAGACCTGAAGCTCGTCCCCATCGCCCTCGGTTGCGAAGCCGCCATCGGCGTCTCGCATCTCCTTGGGCACGGCCGCCTTCTCCACCTTGCTGAGGGCCTTGAGCAGCCTCTTCTCGGTGGTTCCAGCGGCCGACTTCTTCATCTTCTTGTTCATTGGCCGCTCCTTGTTGATCAGCCGTAGAGGCCGATGACGAACGCCTTCGTCGTCACGCCGGTGATCTGGAGGATCGTCTGCGCCGTGCCGCCCGGCGGCGTGCGCGTCACGGTGACGGTGTTGGACGCGACCGCGCTGCACGCGATCACATCACCAGGGTTCAGCTCGCACTCGAACTCCTGCACGTTGTTCGGGCCGGCGGCGTCCGAGATCGCGACGAGGGTCTGACCACCCGCGCCGGGACGGATGTCGTTGAACGTGCCCGCGACGCCCGCCGGCTGGTACTGAGCCGTCGGCGAGGTCTGCGCGACACCGTCCGGGACGGTGAACGACTCGCTGACGCCAACGCTGAAGAGCGGGCGCGTCGCGGAGTCGAGGATGATGAGCGGATGTCCGATGACGGTCGGCATGGTGTTCTCCTTTTAGCCTTACTTCGTGACCGCCGACCCTTTGGTCGCGATCAGGTGAAACTTCGTGACGGTGGAGCCCGCGGCTGCCGCGAAAGCGCTCGTCCACGCCGAAACGCGAACGCAGCCGGGGACGGTGCTGGGGCCGACGGAAACGTACGCGCTCAGCGCGGCGGGCGCTTGAGCGAGGCACGCGACGGCCTCCATCTTGATCTGCTCGCCGTCACGGGGAGGGAAAGCACCGATCGGAACGTCGATCGTCGGCCCCGTCATGACAAGCGGGTTGTTGATGTCGCCGTATCCGAGCATCCCGAACTCTTGCGAGCCGTTTGCCAGGAGCGGCACCTGATCTTTCGACATAGCTTTGCTCCTTTTCCTTTGTTCAGATGAAAGTGGAAAGACGCGCGATGCGTCGGCACGTCTCCATGCTGTACTGAGGACGGAGACGGCGCAGAAGCGCGACGCTCTCTTCCATGCTCAGCATCCCCTTCTGCACCCCCTTCCGCTTGTGCGTGACCAGCTTCTTCGTCTTGCCGCCTTCCAGGCTCTGCTTGCGCAGCGCCGCGCCACCGTACTGGCCGGGGTTGCCGTGTCCCGCGCACAGAGCCTTCTGAGCCTTGTCGAAGCGCTCCTCAATCTCTTCGGCCGAAGCGAACGCCTTCGAGACGAGGTCCCAGGTGCACTCTGTGTTGACGGGGCAGTTGGTGACGGCGACGTTGCGAACCTTGGCGCGGATGATGCGGTTGTCATGGCCACGCTCCAGCACCTTGCCTTCGATGCTGAAACCCAGCCGGCGTGTCGTGTTGGCGAGGGCCTTTGCCAACACAACGATTTTCTCTGCGGGTGGGTAGCCGCGCAGAAGATGCCCTTCGGTGTACCAACCACGGTCCTCGTGCAGCTCTGCCCGGCTCGGGATGCCCACGATGTCTACGGTGGCCTGCTTGTGGTTGTCGTTGAAGTAGCCGTGCTGGATGAACTCGCTGAAGTCGAGCCCCTTCTGCACAACGACCTCGTCCTGACGGTCCACAGCTTCGGTGGAGCAGTAGCCGCGGATCTTGTAGCCCGCGTCGGCTTCTGCGTCACCCTCATCGGAGTCTTCATCGAGCCCACCCTTGACCACCGTCAGCTCGACGGTGTTGGGCACGAAGTAAGAAAACTCCCCTTTGTCGAGAATCTGCTCAACGATGGCCCGGCTGGTTCTCAATTTCGCACCCCTTTCGAACAACTCTATGAAATCACGGCAAAAGAATCAAGCAGCTTTCACCATCATCGGGCGCTGCGGCAGCTGACGATGGTGCTTCTTGAACCACGGCGCGTACGAGGGGAACTCCACAGAACGCTCGGCGCCCTGGCTGATGATTCGCCATGGTAGACGATGTGGGTACTCCAGCACCCATTCGAGCCGGCGCGCGCAATGCTCGGCGAAGATGGGCTCCAAAAGAGGGCAGATCGCACCCTTGAAGTCCTTCACCGTGAGTTTCGACACCTCACGTAGCAACGCCGGGTCGTACCACTGCCAATAGAACAGGTATTGATGGAACACGTTGCGCGTACCGCGAAAGGTCAAGCCAAGCGCGAAACTGTTGTCGATGGCCGCCAATGGCAACACATGCTTCGGCCTGATCAGCACGTTCTTGCCATGACGATCGCGGCTGTTGCCCAAGAGGTCGAGCAGTGATAGGCGCTTCCACGCCTGCTTGGGAGCCGCCGCAAAGCAGACCCGACGCAGGTTGGGTAGAAAGTCCTCGCGCTCCTTGTTGAAGAGCTTGGCGTCGTACTGACGCACGTGGAAGCCCGGCACGAAGAGCTGCGCTGACCAGACGTGCCCATTGAGCTTGATCGTGTACGTCTCGGGCACCACGCCTGGGTAGATGAGCTGCGAGAAGTGGTAGAACGCCTCCTCACAGTATGGAGCGCGCTCCGTACGCTGTCGGCGAAACACGCCACCTTCCATCTGTGGCTTGATGATCGCCTTGTACCCGTTCTCGTAGACCGCCAGACGCGCGCCGAAGCGCCCCTCGCCGACCTTCTTCGGCTTGGCACTCGGCTTCATCGTCTTCACGGTCTTCTCGAACTCGGTCATGACTGCCGTTCCCCTTTCAACGCTTGAGAGCACTGATCCAACGCCTGCTGCACGCTCTCAACCTCTTCCTTGGTGAGATGTGGTGACAAAATCATCAAGTCCATCCAGAGCTGTTTGATCTTCTCCTTCAGCTCCATGTACCGGAACTTGATCATCTTGTCCGTGCCCATGGCCCACCTCACTCACATTCGTGGTCTGCCAACAAGCGATCGAACGGGGAGACCTCCACCGACTTGTGCAAACCACGCCACACCAACTTCCCGTTGTCATCGAAACCGTAGCCAGCCACCAGCTCCTGCAACGTGCAGCGGCAGAACGGATGCACCGAGTCGAGCACCGGCCGCCACTCCGTAGCCGCACTGCCTGTCAACACAGGGCGATTCGCCTTGCGCCCATGGTTCGTACCGTTGGCCACGAGGTCACTCAGCCGGAAGATGCGCGGCGTCTTGCCGTCCGCCTCCAGGTAGAGGATCTTGCAGTACGGGCACGCATCCGGGCGCGGGCGCTTGTAGACCAGCGGGTCCTTCTCATTCGAGCGCTCGCGAATCGCCGATGCCTTGCCTTCCTGAATCCAGTTGTTCATCTCCGTGGCCGCGAAGATGGTCCAATCGCGACGGAGGTCTTGCGTAGCCTGGCGCAGCTTCGCAGCCACATCACGCACGCCTTCACGGCGCGCAGCGCCTTCTGACGTGATCTTGGCGACTGCGTGGTCTCGCAGCCGGCGCACGTGGCGGTCGGCGTCCGCCAGCGTCTTCTGGAAGCGCCGTTGAAGGTCGAGCGTCATGCCGTTCACGTGGCTCACCATGTGCTCGGTGACGTCGCGAATGGTTGACTGGTCACGCGCGCTCAAGCTCGACGCGGCGCTGTTGAGGAACGCCATGAAGGCGCCCAAGCTGATGGTCTCGTCCTGCTCCGGTCCCTGCTTGCCGGCGAGTAGCCCGTACTCGTAAGCGCGCTTGATCAAGGACGTGCGCGGACCGTGCAGCTTGCCCTTGGCACGCAAGCGCGACAGGTCTTCCGGCTCGATGGCGATGTCACCACCAAGTTCCACCATGAACAAGAGGTGCGTGTCCCGGATCAAGTCCGAGATGTCGCGCACCTGCTTCTTACTGAGCAGGCGTGAGGCCATGTTCTTCCTTCACTGCCGCGAGGGGCGTGCGCTTGAATTTGCGGAACTCCTGGATGACCAGCTCCGCCGTGCCGAAGAGGCCCATCTTCTTCTGGTCGCTCAGCTGCGTCCACTCCGACTCGTCCTTCAGCCAGTGCGGAACGGTGACGCCGAACTTCGCGCACCAATAGCGCAGCGCCGGCCGAACGTGCTCGACGTAGTTCTTGCGCGCGCTGGCGTTGTCTGGAACGACGTCCTTGATGAACGGACGCGCGTAGTAGCGGAGCTGGCGCGCCAGCTCTTCCTTGCTGGCGATGTGCAGAACCATCGACGGCGTGACCAGCTTGAGCCGCTTCTTGCCCGTCTTGGGGTCCGTCGTCGTGAGGGCCTGGAAGTGGTCCTCTTTGTAGTTGCGCTTGTCGATGAAGTTCATGACCGCACCTTGGCAACACGCGCCGCACGAGCCTTCGGCGAGTTGCTGAGATAGGCTTTCCCGTTCCAGCCGCAGGATGGGCAATGAGGGTAGCCCTCGTTCTCTGGCGAGTCACCACCCGCCTTCAACGTCTCCTGCTTGCATCCAGGGCACGTGTACAACTTCATGCGCGCACCTTCTTCGCCTTTTTCGTTTGCTTCTTTTTCGGCAGCGCGAGCTTCGGCTTGCGCTTGTCCTTCTCGTCCACGGTCTGTGGGCGCTCGTCGTCAGCGCGGTCTTTGCGCTCCACCGATTGTGTTGGCGGTGTGCTCTCGACCTTCTTGAGGTACTGGAGACGCGCCTTCAGCTTCTCCAGCTTCTCCTTGACCTGGGGGTCGTTCTTGTCCAGCTCCTGCTTCGTGACCTTCATGAGTGCTTCCACACCGGCGATACGTTGCCCGAGCTGGTCACGCGCGCGCTGCTCGCGCCACTTCTTGCGATCCTTCACCTTGTCGAACTCGGCCGTCAGATGAGGCCCGAGCTGCTTGCGCGCTTCCTTGTTGACCTCGACATCCGTCAGGTTCTTATCGGCGAGCAGTGCCGCCACAAGGTCTTCACCAGAGTGCATCGACGCCGCAATCTCGGCGAAGTTGCGATCGTGGTCCTCGGTGTACATCTTGCGCGTCTTGCGGCGATATTCATCCGGTGACACACCGCCGAGCAACGCCTTGATCTTCTCCTGCGCGTCGTCTTCCCACGTCTTGTCGTCACCGAGAAGTGCGTCGGACAACACTTGCTTGTTTGCAATCTTCTCTTCGATGACCGGGTCGTAGGTGCCAGCCATCGACATCGACGTCATGCGCACGATGTTCTTCTGCTGGAGACGCTGCACGCGCGCGATGCTCTGGCGCTTGTCAGCAGGCGTCCATGGGTTGTCCAACCAGATCATGTGATTCGCGGCCTTCTGAAGATTCAAGCCAGCGCCACCTGACTTGATGCCGATCATCACGATCTTGATCTTGCCTTCGTTGACCGCTTGCTGGATGTACTGACGGTCCTTCTGCGACGTCTCCTGGCTGATGACGGCGGCCTGGTTGTCCGTGTCAACACCGGCCTGACGAAGACGACGCTGAAGTAGCTGGAACGCTGAGGTGAGCGCGCCGAAGACCACCACAGGCTCGCCGTTGCGGCCCCACCCGCCGTTGAAGTGCTCCTTGATCTCGTTGACGGCCAGGTCGAGCTTCGGAGCCGGTGAATCGATGCCGTAGGTCGGGTCGATGAGCGCGGGCGAGATCGCTGCCTGACGCTGGAGCTGCACCTTGAGGACGCGCCGAATCAGCGCCTCCGTCTGCGGCGCCATCTCTTCGCCCTCTTCGAGCTTGCCCTTCTTGCGCCACTTCCTCTCGATGATACGCATGCGCGCATCGACGATGCGGTCAACACCTCCGCCAGGCATGAAGTAGTCACGCTGGCTGAGCCCGTTCTCACCATGACGAAGGTCGGGCTTCAGCTCGTGGCGCACCTGCGAGGGCGGGGGCGGCAGCCAATCCTTCAGCTGCGGCGCCACGTCCTCGTCATCGACTTCCTTGACGAAGACGTACGGACGGAGGCGCGCACGCAGCTCTTCGAGCTTGTCCGGGTTGGCAACCGTGCGGCGGCCCGTCTCTTCATCCACAATGGTGTTCGAGAGGGTGCCTTCCCACTGCTCGCGCTCACCCACCTTGCCAGGAGCAAAGAGGTTGACGAGGTTGTACGTGTCCATGACCGAGTTCGGCATCGCCGTGCCAGTCATACCGACAGCGTACTCACGGTCCTTCAACAGCTGAGCCATCAGTCGGTGGCGAACGCTGGCCTGCTCCAGCTTTTCGGCGCCGCCCTTGTAGCCGCCTGTGTGGACTTCGTCAACCGCGATCATCGAGTTCTCAAGCTCGTTCAGAGCTTCGATCAACTCGTTGTCCATCCCTTCGTCTTCGGCATCCATGCCGCTGATGCCCTCTTTGGGCTCCGTCAGCGTGCCGCTCGACATGATGATGAACTGCGCGTTGCGCGCGAGGTCGCTCTTGAGCATGAGCTTGCGCTCTTCGAGCGAGTAGGGTGAGAGGTCCAGAATCTGCTGAGGCTTGATACCCGGCGCGTACGTCTTGATCTCGTCTGGCCACTGGCCCATGACGGACGGTGGCAACACAAGAATGGTGCGCTCGATCTTGCCTTCATCCATCAGGCGCGCATGCGTGCCGATGATGGTCGCCGTCTTGCCGAGTCCGGGGTCGAAGGCGAGGATGCCGCGCTTTGCTTCGGCCAACCAGTTCATGCCCTGTGCCTGCCAGCTGAAGGGCATGGGCGTGACGGTGGTGCCGTCAGGCTTCTTCGTGGGCGTTCCCCAAAAGCCGCCCTTGAGCGCGGAAGCTGGCGTGAAGGACTCGTTCTCCTGGGCCTTGAGCGCGCGGTCACGCGCAGCCTGCTCCTTCACCAGCTCCTCGCGGAGCTTCTTAACGTCCTTCGGCTTGAGCTGCGCGGCACCATCGTCGAAGAGCTTGATGAGGCCGACGCTCTCACCGTTGTTGAACTTGTTGGCGCTCGCCGCCACCACCGAGCCGATCTCATGCAATCGGCTCAACGCATGGGACGCTTCGGTCGGCGTGGTGTTCAACGTCTTGATCAGCTGCTCACGAATCGCCTTCTCCGCCTTCGACGGATGAGCAACGTCACGCAGCTTGTCGTCCCACGCATCCTTCGTATTGAAGTCGCCGTTGGGCGAGCGCGTGGAAGCCATGATGGACGCGATGTAGACCGCACCGAGCTGCGCTGCATTCATGCGCTCGATGTTGACCATCGGGTGGTCATTCTCGACATCTTCACCACGATCGGTCACCGCATTCAGATACTCGGTGTCCGGCTGCATCGTGCCTTGGAGATGTGTTGACCCGTTCGTGTCGCTACGCGAGCGACGACGCTTCGTCTGCCCCTTGCGCGGGATGAACAACACACCAAGATCACGCATCGCCAGGATCGCGGCCAGCGCGGTGTCCTGCGAGTTCTCACCGTGGAGATAGTCCTCCCACAACGGCTCGATGTCGTCCTTCGACTGCTCGGTATCATAGTTGTAGCGGTTGACTGCCTGCTCGTAATCGATCGCACGCTGCTTCAGCGCGGCCTGCACGCCCGGATCGTGGACGGCCTCTTGGTACTTCTTGTTGAGGTCGTCCCACATCTCCATGACCTCTTCCTCGTTGTAGCGCTCCGGGTCGGAGGCCACGATGTTCTCCACGAAGAAGCGGCGCTGCCAGTCGTGCAGCGCCATGTGGTGACCCTTCTCACCGAACACGTTCTGGATCATCGTGCTGGCGTTGGCCGACTTCTCGTCGATGCCCAAGTCCTCCAGCTCCGGCTTGAAGAGCTGGTTGCGCACGATCTCGATGGTGGCGATGTCGGCCTCATCGAACACACCCGAGTCACGAAACGCTTCCAACGTCTCTTCGGTGTGGCCGACGAAGATGGACGGCGAGAGCTGCGTCTGGACGTGCTTGGCAACTTCCTCGTCCGTGGCTTCGTGGCTCTCATCGTGGCCCGGCGGTGGCTGCGTGCCGTAGATGATCTTGCCGCTCTTGGTGCGGTAGAACTTGCCACCACGCGAGCCGGGGCGCTGCACATCCTTGCGCTGCCCTGGTGCTGCTTTTGGCGCGGGCGCTTTGGCGCCAGCCTTCGGGTTCGCCGCCTTGGGCTTGGCAGCGGCACCACTCTTTGGAGCCGGGCTCCCCGACGCCTTCAGCAGGATGTCGGTTCGCCCACCCCCCACAACGAAAACGAACGACTTGTCGACGGTGCGCGCGTTCTCCAGGATGGAGGCAACTTCCTCCTCCAGGTCGGCCGTGTGCCGCGTGTAGCGGCCGACCAGCTCGTGGTACAGATGCGCAGGAACGGGATGCGGGAAGTCTCGCACCGGCACTCGCAGCTGCGCTTTGATGATGAAGTCCTCATCAAAGTCGTCACCATCGGTGAACAGCTTATTGATATCCGACATCAGGCTCCCTCGTTGTTCGCGCGCACCGTCGACTGTGTTGACGTTGTTACTCGTCCGTCGGGTCTTCGACGGTCTCCTCCGACAGACCCACGTCCTCGAACGGGACGCCCTGCATACGGGCGATCTCGCGCGCGATGGCTTCGTCGCCGGCCGGGCCGGCCGACTTCTGGATGCTCATCAGCGGCGAACCGATGAACCCGCCGCTCTTGGCGTAGCTGCCGACGTTGCCCGGATTGGGCTTGCGCGACACGCCGTGCACGCCGCGGGTCGGCGTCTTGGTGCCCGCCTTCGGCTTGCCGTTGTGGCTCGTGCCGCCACCGTGCATCTCGGTCACCGCGGTCCGCGCCGGCTTCTTCTCGCCGTGCTTCTGGTGACCCTTCGGCGAGCCGCCGACGCCCTTCTTGTGGATCTCGCCCTTGGTGATGGCGTTCTTGACGTCCGAGACGGTGACGTCGCTCGCGCAATGCGGGCACGGGAACGCCTCCTCGCCGTCTTCGTCGTCGCCGCCCTTGGCGACCTCGGGCTCGCCCGAGTCCTCGTCGCTGGTCTCGTCCTCCATCTCCTCGTCACCTTCACCCTTGGCGACGGCCGACTCTTCGAGGTCCGACGACTCCTCATCGTCGACATCGGCCTTGCGGAGCTTGCCCTCCGACTTGGTGCTGCTCTTGAAGATGTCCTCGAACGTTCGTGCCGTACGTGCCATGACAGATCCTCCGATGGTGAGCGACTTCCGAGCATCGTTCAGCTTGGTAGCTGCCGAGCCTGGAGTATGCGCCTTGTGCCTCTTGTGTTGACGTTCCTTCGTGCCGGCGACGCGAGGCATATTGCGGCCCGCCCGCACTGGTCCTTCGATGTCCTTCAACGACTTCCCGGCCACACCTGCCGTGTGAAACGCGACAGTTTCCGAGTCGTCGGCCTTCCCCTTTTTCTTCTTCGTCAGCCCATGCTTCGAACGGAACTTGTTGACCGTCGCCGCAGCTTCACGCTTCGAGCCCGTGCTCTCTTTCACGTGCTCGTACATGCGCTCTTGCTTCGACGTGAAGTATTTGGGCATTGGATCCGTTCTCCTTTAGACGATCGTGGGCGAGCCCATCACGCCCACGAGATACCATCCGAGCGTGCTGCTATTACCCGGCTGCGACCACTCCAGGTCGACGCACTGATTGACCACGTTGAACTCGATGGTGGAGAAACCTTTCGGCGTGGCGGGCGTCAACACACCGTGCGGAGTGCCGGTGGCCACGGTGCAGCGGATGCGCTTACGCTGCCCGAGCGACGTACCGTTGGCGATCGAGAACGCCACCGAACCGGTGACGCTGACGAACGACGTCGGCAACGAAGGGCTGAGAGCACCAGAAGTGACCGTCTCGGGGCCGCCCGTCTGCCCACCACCAGTCGCCGACTGCTGAGCGGTGCGTGTGACGGTGCACGAGACATGCAGCGCACCAGCCGGACCCGCCGCCGCGATGACGCCGCAGTGGATGGAGTTGGCGGCCGGCGTGGGGCCGAGCGTACCATCCGACTGAAGGTACATATCGGTGTTGACCGGGTTCGCGCCGGCGTTGTACGGCGCGATGATGTCGTCATCCGTGGCGCCGTCCTGGATGACGACGTTCGGCGCGAGCGTCTGATTGGCGATCATCAGGTGCGCGCTCAGAACGCCCGCGTCGGTCGACAACGCCTTCTGCACCTGATAGAGCAGGTTCTGCGTCGCCGGGTCGACGTACGTGCCGACGACCTTGACGGCGCTGGCGCGTGGGATACTCGAACCCGAGTTATTGATAACGGTGTAGCGCATCCGTTTACCCTCCTGTGGTTGACGGCGCTGTCGGCATTCCCGTCAGCGCATCGTAGACCAGGCCGAAATACTTCGCATCGAGGTTGTGCTTCTCGGCGAAGTTCTTCAACTTGCCCATCATGAACTTGATGAACTTCTTCCGCGTCAACTTCGTCGCCAGCTTCTTCAGCTGGTTGACGTCAACACGAAGAAGGCGGGCGAGCTTGCTCGGATCGACGAACTCCACCTGCACTGGATCCGGCTGAGGCTGCGGCTTCGACCCACCAACCTGCTCGCGCGGCTTCACCTCCTTCTGCGGTTCTTGCGCCTGCGGCGAGCCGGCGCGCTTCGTCTTGGGGCCATTGGCCGTTGGAGCGGCACCAGGCTTCCCCTTCTCGGTGGGGTACGTGTAGCGCGTACGCCCGCCCGCACCCTGCTTCTTCGTGGATGCGGTGCTCTGCGGGCGTGGCTTCCGCGAGGTGGGCTTCTCCTTGCCGGTGCCAGGCAGCGCCTTGGTCACGCCAACCTTCGCCGGCAAGACGATGTCAACACCAACCGAGCGCTTGAAACGAAGGCGCTCACGACGTGTTGACTTTCCCAGGTCCAGCAAGAGCGCCAAGTCCTTGCCCGACTCCTGTTGACGGATCACCTTGCTACGCGTCATCTCGCGCTGCGTGAAGCTGTCGAATGCCTTGCGAGCCCGATCCTGATCGGATGCGGTCTTGTACGCGAACCCTTTGCCGGTCATCAAGTACCAGAACGCGGCAGGGCCAGCGAGGAAGACGCCCGTGTAGCCGGTGTCGTCGGCCAACCGACGCACAGACACATCCGTCACGCTGAGCGCGAGCGCGGGAGACTTCTCCTCCAGGTAGCGCTGAACATCGCGACGAATCGGGTCGTAGACGAGCTGAGGATACTTCTCCTGCTTGTCGTCAACGTGAATCGGCGGCTTGTCCAACGCCCGCAGTGTGCCGTTACCCATGTGCTCCTCAGACGTCGATGATGAAGAAGGTCTTCGACTTCTTCAGCGTGGGTTTCTCGTTCTTGAGCGAAGCATGGATGGTCGATTCCCAGTCCTCTTCGATGTTTCCGCTGCTTTCCTCGCTGGAGGAGGATGACGAACTATCGTCGGTCTTGCCCCCGATGACCCGACCAGCGCCCGCCTCCTCATCATTGAAGGGCTTGGGCTGGCCTTGTGGCGTCTGCAACGCATTCGGCCTGTACTCGACCGGCTGTTGCTGCGGTTGCAGCTGTTGCGCGTTTGGCGGAGCGCCGCAAGCAGGCGCACCAGGAGCCCCTGGAAGCCCCTGTGGAGCGAGTGGGGGGTTCCCGCCGCCACCTGGACCACCAGGGGCTCCGGGAGCGCCTGCTTGCGGCGCCTGCGCCATCATGCGCTGCTGAGCGAGGTTGCCCGTGAAGATGGGCGACAACACGATGTCACCACCTTCGATGGGCTTCAGATCGTCAGCAATACGAACTTCGTTCACCGTCTTGTAGGCACCCACCTCCTTGATACGGAGGTCGATGGCCTGCTCCTCCGTCTTCGAATCGAGACCGACGAACTCCAGCTCGTACCGGTCGTCCATCTCCCAAACGATGTGACGATTGATCTGCGTGGCGAGGAAGCGGAGGATCGGCCGAAGACCACGATCCTTCGAAAGCTTCTGCTGAGCCTCGTTCGTGGTCATGAACATCGGCTGACTGACGCCAGCACCACCACGAAGGTCGAAGTTGATCTCGCTCGGGTCCATCTGGTGGCAGGCGCAAGCAACCTTGATCAGGTACTCCAGCCACATCTGGTAGCCCATCTCAGTGTTGCTCAACTGGAGAGGGAACCACTCAACGCCTTCCGCGTTGAGCACCGGCGTCTTGTGCGCGTTGGCAACACCGGCCACCTGCATCGCCCACTGCCGGCGGAAGGACTCCAGCTGCGCGGGCGCCACGTTGCCCTTGACGTTGATCAGGCCCTTCAGCGTGGCACCGTTGGAGAACTGCTTGCGGTTCCACTCTTCCGCCCACAGGTGCGCGGTGATGGTGTTGAGCAGCATCTCGTTTTCGCTGTAGCCGTAACCGAAAACGTCGATGTTGGTACGTGGGTTGCGCACGCAGAAGGCCAGCTCGTCCGAGGTGTACTCGTTGACGATCTTGCCGCTGATCACCTGAGCGTAACGAACCGCCTTGCGCTGCTCCCGGAGCGACAGCGGCGTGCCCTTCTTGTGCTTCGGATGCGCGATGCGCATCGTCGCGCTCGGCGTGGCGTTGAACTGAAGGAGCTTGCCAGGCTTGCCGAAGTCGACCGGGAACCCACGCACCTTGTCAAAGGTCGCCTGGTCCCAGGTCATCGAGTCGCGAATGAACTTCCGCCCGAACGCCTCCAGGTCATCACGGTCACGGTTGTACTCGTTTCCCGTGTTGAGCAAGAAGCGCTCGATGCGCTTGGTGCGACGGCGATCACCATCCGTCATGTTGCGACGGCGGTGCTCATCGCGGTGATAGAGCTTGAAGCCGACGCTGTACTTGTTGATCTGCGGACGCAAGAAGCTGATGACCTGAGAGATGCGGGTCTGGTTGATGGCGGCCAGCACCGGGTCACGCTCGGTCATTTGCAACAGCGTGTCGTACGTGACAACACCTGGCGTCTGGCGATAGCCAGTGCCAAGCGAGTCCATCACCTGGAACGGATCGACGTACCACGTCTTCGAGGCCGGCTCTTCACGAGAGGGCTTCCAACCCACGCTGCGCAGATACTCCATCGCCTCCAACGCCTTTTGCGTGACGACGGAGTCGCGTGTGTTGACATCAACCATCATATCCGCTGCGGCTTGCATGGGTCGGAAGCCCTCCACCTACTAGTGAATGATGCCGGGGATGTAGCCCTTGCCCTGCTTCTTTTTCTTGTCCTTCTCCTTCTTACCCTTGAACAACTCGGAGAAGGTCGTGGGCTGCGACTTCTGCGCCATCTGCGGTGAGGCGGGAGCCGCCGGACGCGGCTTGTTGGCCATCGCCTGGCCAGCTGCGCGCTGCCCCGCGGCGCGCACAGCGGCGTCCACATTGGCGCTCTGCTGAGGCGTTGCACGCGGCTGCGCGGGCTGCTGGCCACCGCCGTACCAGTCCTTCTTGAGCTTCTTCTTCCCCTTCTCCTTGCCGCCCTTGCCCGGCACGTGCTCCAGGACATTCTGTCCGGGGGTGTTCTTGTTCGACCCCTGCGCAGTCTTCACGCCGGTCACCGAACCCGCCGGCAGGGGCTTCGGCGCGCGAGCGCCCCTCGGACCGTGAATCGCCGCCGGCTGATGCGCGCTCGACACGACGTACTTGAGCAGGTCGGGGTCGCTGAACGACTTGATCGAGTCGAGCTTCTTGTACTCCTTCTGACGCTTCGCGCTCGCCGCCGCGTTGTGCTGCGCCAGCTTGAGCATCAGCTTGCGCTTGTCGTGGGCGATGCGGTCGCTCTGGATCCACAGGTTCTCGTAGTCGGCGTCGCGCGGCTTCGACGCTTCCGCCTTGGCGCGCTCGACTTCCTTCTTCGCGTTCTCCTCGCGCCGCTTGAGCCGCTTCTCGTCCAGCGCCAGATCGCGCTCGCAGAGCTTCACCGCGTGCTCGAAGAAGGGCGTGCCCTGGAACGCCGACAGCCAGTCGTCGCCGTACATCGCCTTGTTGAGAGTGGCGATCTCCTTGTGCGTACGCTCCGACTTCGCCAGCAGCTTGTCGATGGGACGCAAGAAGTCCGGGTTCCAGGTGCTCTTCTGCGTGTGCTCAGGCTTCTTGCGGAACTCGCCGTGCCGGTAGTTCTTGATGTCGTACGTATCGTCGTGCTTCGGCGTGGGCGCCGCGTTCTTGTTGCTGTCACGCTTCGACGACCCGTGGTGAGGATTGACGAGATCATCATCCTCCTTCGAGTGGTAGCCGGTGAGCTTCTTCGTCGCCTCGTGGTGCTCGTTCACCCACTTCGTCGTCTTCGACTTGTGGCCGGTCTTCTTGTATTCGGCCATGTGGTGGTGAGCGTGGTCCATCGCGTTGTGCGCGGAGTTGGGGTCACCGTTGTGGTGGTGGAAGAACGCGGCGTGGTGCGCCTGCTTCGCCGCGATGGCGTGGTCTTCCGGGTTGTAGGAGCGCTTGGCATTG
>Ga0105238_10004086_pt1 | contig 14477 bp, 11 predicted proteins | sample KBSC34metaG_FD_81526 | JGI IMG/M metagenome (GOLD analysis project Ga0105238, IMG submission 81526) | Corn rhizosphere microbial communities from Kellogg Biological Station, Michigan, USA - KBS C3-4 metaG | ecosystem: Host-associated > Plants > Roots > Rhizosphere > Soil | place: Michigan, USA... | reverse complement strand
GCCGCGACCGCCGCCCGCATCCTGAATGAAAAGTGACCAGCCGCTGAACGGTTCCGACCAGTTGATGCGCGGCTTCGATTTCGAATCGCGCCGTAACGGTTTCGCGGGCAATCAGTGCCAGATCATCCTCGAGCTTGCCGGAAAAATTTCCGCGGACGCATTGAAAGCCCGGCTCGCGACGCTGCAAAATGAATTTCCCATCCTCAACGCCCGTGTCGGCGGCCTGTTCAAACCGAAATGGAACATTCCCGCGCGCACAAACAAGGAGATCTCTGTCCGGATTCATCGGCATGAACCGGCCCTGCGCCAGAAGCTCTTCAATGAATCCCTCCGCACCAAACGCGGCGAACTGATACGCTTTGACCTGATTGATCGTGGGGACGGGGCGATGGACTTGATTTTCACCTGGGTCCATATCCTGATGGATGCGACCGCCGCCGAACATTTTCTCACTGCCGTCAGCGACGGAAATATTGTCCTGCCCAAAACCAATCCACAGCCACCCGGCCCACCTGCCAAATGGCCGGAGCGGCTGGAGTTGATGAAGAAATCCGTTGAGCAACTCGACAAATTTTGCGAGCAACAGCCTCGTGCCTTGAAAACCCGCCACGCTAGTGCCCCACACGAATTGGGCTATCGCGTCGAAAAATTTTCGGCCGAAGAAACCAAATTGATCCGCGCCAACGGCTCCCGGCTCTGCGGCATCCTCGGCGATGCCCAGTTTCACGCCGTTGCTGCCGCGCTCGAACACCATCACCTGCACCAAAAGCTCGATTGCACGACGAAAAGCTACATCCTGCCCATGCCTGTCGGCCTGCGCCCCAAGGGCCGGATCGAACCACAGTTCAGCAACCAGATCGACATGTTGATGCTCCAGTTTTTACCGGACCAGCTTGAGACTGTGGAAAAGACGGTCGCCGCCCTGAAAGCGCAGACCGCCCAGGCGCTCCGCGACAATTCCCTCGGTTACGGACGTAAACTCTCGCAAATGTTCAGCTTCCTGCCGCTGCCGGTTTACATGGCCGTGCTGAAACACGGCTTGAAGGGTGAAATCTGCTCGCTCTTTTTCGGTGACACCGCCGCAGTGAATCCTAAGCTGGAAAACTTTCTCGGCGTGCCTGTGAATAATTTCACCCACGTCGCCGCCGTGACGCCTTCGCCCGGGCTTGGCGTAGTCTTTTTCTATTTCCGCGGCGAAATGCGCGTCACCATCGTCCATGCCCAAACTGTTTTGAGCGATGCCGAGGCCGCTGAATTTTCCGCCGCCCTGCGCAACCGTCTGTTAAACCCGTGAGCGCAACCTTCGACATCGCCGTCATCGGCTCCGGCGCGGCAGGCATCGCCGCCGCCATCTCCGCCGCCCGCACTGGTCGTTCCACCCTGCTGCTCGATCGGAACCCCGCGCCCGGCGGCACCGGCGGTTTCAGTGGCCTGACGACGCTGTGTGGCCTCTACGATGAATATGGTAAATTTGTCGATGAAGGTTTCATGCGCGAGTTTGCGAAAACCCTCGCCGAAGCGCCTTCATTCAAGATGGGCCGCGTCTGGGTCTTGCCATATCGCCCAAAAAAGTTTCTGGAGGTGGCCCGTTCCTTTCTGGTTCAAGCCAATAATCTGAAGATGGTTTGGAATACGCCTCTCAAAGAGGTGAAGGTTTCCCACGACCGCATTGATTCAATGAACGGCTTTACAATCGGTGCCGCCATCGATTGCACCGGCACCGCCGAAGTCGCCACGGCCGCCGGCGCTGAATGTTTGGAAACCGACAGCAACACCCAGGCGCCAGCCGTGGTGTTTGCGTTGCGCAATGTGACTCGCGATGTAGCCACACCCGCCGCTACCGCCCAGGTCTTGTTACCACTTTCGCGCGCGGGTTTTCCTCCGCTCAATTTTCACACCAACCTCGAACCCAGGACGCTCACCGTTAAATTCACCGGCTCGCCTGAACAAGTGCCTTCGCTAATCGCTTTCCTGAAGGAAAACATTCCCGGCTTTGAAAATTGCTCGGCCGAACCGGGCAAATTTTCCATTTCCCGCCGCGCTGGACGCATGATCGTCGGCGAACACATCCTGACCGGGGCCGAAGTTCTCGCCGGTGCAAAATTTCCTGATGCTGTCGCCCGCTGCGCCTGGCCGGTTGAACAGTGGAGCGCTGATGGCCGCACCAGACTTCGCTATCTGCCTGCGGGGGCGCATTACGATATCCCCGCCCGCTCGCTCCGCGCTGCCACCGTCAAAAACCTGTTCATGGGCGGCAAGACCATCAGCGCTGATGTCGATGCCATCGCCAGTGCCCGGGTCATGGGCTGCTGTCTCGCCACCGGCGCGGCGGCTGGAAAACTCGCGGCAAACTATCTAGACTCGGCCAACCGAACATGACCCCGTTTGAAACATTCTGGCCGGAGACGTTTCACCACGCGAAACAGCATTCGCCGTTTTACCGCGAACAGTTTCGAGGCCTGACCGCCGCGCCGCGCCTTGAAGAGTTGCCGACGGTGGACAAAACCATTTTGTCCGCGCGCAATTCCGATTTTCTCAGCGTGCCGCGCGAACGCATCGCGGAGATCGTCACCACCAGCGGCACGACCGGCAAACCGCTGCTGTGGATGCTCACGGAATCCGATGTGGACCGGCTCGCGCTGAACGAACAGATTTCATTCGAATGCGCCGGCGTGACGCCACGGGACACCGTGCTCGTGGCGGTATCGCTCGACCGCTGCTTCATCGCCGGGCTCGCCTACTGGCAGGGCTTGCGCAAGCTCGGTTGCACGGTGGTGCGCGTCGGCGCTTCGTCGGCGATGCTTGTTCTGGAGATGATCGAACGCGTCCGGCCCACGGTCATCGTCGGCGTGCCGTCATTTCTACGCGTCATTGCGGACAAGGCGGCAGAACTAAAATTTGACCTGAAAAATTGCCCGGTGAAAAAGGCGGTCTGCATCGGCGAGCCTATTCGAGATGTCAAATTCGTCCTGAACAAATCAGGCCAGGCCATCGAAGCCGCCTGGGGTGCGAAGGTCTATTCCACCTACGGCGTGACGGAACTGGCGAATTCGCTCTGCGAGTGCGACGCGGGCATGGGCGGGCATCTGCACGATCAGCAATTGCATCTTGAAATTCTGGACGATGCCGGCAAACCGGTCGCCCCCGGTGAAACCGGTGAGGTGGTGGCGACGACCTTTGGCGTCGAGGCGATGCCGCTCATCCGCTATCGCACCGGCGATTGCGCGGCGATGCTCTACGAACCGTGTCGGTGCGGGCGGACCAGTCCGCGGCTCGGCCCGATCATCGGGCGCAAAAATCAAAAACTGAAACTCAAAGGCACCTCGCTCTTCCCCTCGACGTTGCAGGCGGTGCTGGAAGAATGCGTCGGCGTCGAATCTTTCGCCATCGTGGCACGCGCGGAAAATGAATTGTCGGATTCAGTCGAAGTCCTGTTCCACGGCGATGCGGCCGTGGCGGGGCTGGGCGAAGCGATGCAGGCCCGGGCAAAAATTTTGCCCAAGATCCGCCATGCCTCGCGTGAAGAGATCGAGGCGTTGCAGTTGCCGTCCCGCGACGGCGGGGCGCGGAAGCGGAGGACGTTCGTGGATTTGCGATGAAGTTCTGCATTGTCATCCCCTGCTACAATCACCCGGCAACGGTCGCGGCGGTCGCGAACGCGGCGCTGGCTTTTGGCCCTGTCATCGTGGTGGACGACGGCTCGACGGTGAAGCTGCCCGACTTGCCCGGCTGCACTCTCTTGCGCCTCGAAAAAAATTCCGGCAAGGGCGCGGCTTTGCGGGCGGGTTTCCAGCAGGCCACGGACCTGGGCTACACCCACGCCATCACGATGGATGCCGACGGCCAGCACTTCAGCGAAGATTTACCGAAATTTATCGAAGTCATCCGGTCACAGCCCGCCGCCTTCGCCGTGGGTGTGCGCGACCTCGTCGCAGCCGGCTGCCCCCGGCACCGGCAACGCTCCAATGCCGTTTCCAGTTTTTGGTTCCGCGTCGAGACTGGCGTCCGGCTGCGTGATACCCAGTGCGGCTTCCGCGGTTATCCGCTCGCATTGGTGAATGACCTGAAAACGAAGTCGGGGCGCTATGCCTTTGAACTGGAATTCATGGTGCGCGCCGCCTGGGTCGGCACGCCCATCGTCGCCGTGCCCGTGAAATGCACCTATGCCGATGGCATCCGCAATTCACATTTCCGCCCCGTGAAAGACCTCGCGCACATCACCTTCATGAATATCGGCCTCGTGCTGCAATCGTGGACTGTTCCGCTCAAATTGCGCCGGCTCTGGTCGTTCGGAAAAAAGGAATCTTTGTGGGAAACCGTCGGCGACTTCTTCAAAGAGCACGCTCACGAACCCGGTCGCATCGCCGGCGCGGTCGGCCTCGGGTTATTTTGCGGCATCGCCCCGTTCTGGGGTGTGCAGATGCTCGTCGCTGCGACCATTGCGCATTGGCTGCGGCTCAACAAGGCGACGACTTTGCTGGCGAGCAATATCTCCATCCCGCCCTGCGTCCCTTTTCTTGTTTATGGCTCGACGATCCTGGGCCATTGGTTGTTCACCGGCCAGATCCTGCACATCACCGTGGAGGAGATGCGCACCCATTGGCTTGAACATATCGGACAATATATCGTCGGCAGCTTTGCACTCGGCCTTCTTGCCGGCACTGTCGGAATGATTGTCACCTACGGGCTGGCGCTGGCCTGGAGGAAAAAATGAACGACGATCTCTACACGCGGCTATACCTGTGGCTGGTGGCGCACCGCCGGGCGGTGTTGCTGGCGGCGGCTGCCATCGCGCTCGCCTGTATCGCCATTTCCTCCCGCATCAGTCTGGAGGAGGATATCCTCGCCACGCTCCCGCAACGCGATCAGATCGTTGATGAATACAAATACACCATCCGAAAATTTCACCAGATCGACCGCGTCTTCATCGACGTCGGCATCGATCATGATGACGCCGAAACGCTCGGCCGGGCTGCGGACGAATTTTATTCCTGCCTCGCGACCAATTCGGCCTTTGGACGCATCACCTATCGCATCGAGCTCGGGAGCCAGCGGACCGTTGTCAATTTCCTCACTGGCGCGCTGCCCAATCTGTTCACCGATGAAGATGCAAAATTGCTGGCACCGAAACTGGAAACGAATTTCGTCCGCGCCTTCCTGACCGAACGCCGCCGCAAACTTGCCGGGCCAGAGGGCATGGTCTTGAAAGATGTGGTCGCCGCCGACCCCGTCGGCATGAGCGCGCTGGTCATCCAGAAGGTGGTGCCGCTACAGACCGGTTTTGGCGATGCCCATGTTGAAGATGGCCGTTTGACCAGCAGCGACGGCCGCCATGTGCTGCTGATGGCCGAACCGAAATTCGCGTCTTCGGATTCCATCCAGAGCGCCGCGCTGGTGAAGGAAATGCTTCACGCAGCGCGCGAAACGGAAAAAGATTTTCCCGGCACGCACGTCGCCATCACCGGCGGCCACCGTATGGCGCAGGATAATGCGGCCTTGCTCCGCGGCGACGGCACGCGCTGCATGGTGCTCGCGCTTTCGGCGATGTTCATCCTGTGCTTCACCGCGTACCGGCGGCGCTGGCTGGCGGTGGTTACCTTTCTGCCATCACTCTTCGGTACATTGATCGCCGGTACGGTTTTGGTGCTGTGGACCGACCATGTCTCCGCCATCGCCGTCGGCTTTGCCAGCATGGCCATCGGCATCACGGTGGACTACGGGATCTATGTCGTCTACCACCTCGATAACGCCGCATCCGACCGGCATACGGCAGGCAAAATCGTCGGGCGGCTCGTGCTGCCGACCGCCATCGGTGCCCTGACCATCATCGCGGCGTTCACGGTGCTGGCGACTTCGCCGATGGAAGGTTATCAACAGCTCGGTATCTTCGGTGCCGTCGGCGTGCTAATGGCCGCCTCCTTCGCCGTTCTCGTCCTGCCGCTGCTGGTGCCGCTGCCAAAGGAAGCCGTGGTGCCAAAGCAATTGCGCTTCACGAACTGGATGGAAAATTTCCACTCGTGGCAAAAACGGAAACGCCCGCTGTTATTGCTCGTGGTTGCGGCCCTGACAGCTGTAACAATTTTCGGGGTAAAGAGACTTCGATTTGAGGGCGACATCTCCAAGCTCAACGGCATCACCGCCACCACCCGCTCGGACGATAAGCTCATCAGCGACACCTGGGGCGATGCGCTCGGCATGACATTGGTGGTCGCGCGCGGCAAGACGGCGGACGAAGCGCTCGCCAAAAATGACCGCGCAGCCGCATTGCTCGCGCAGCAAACGAACGTGATCGGCGTCTATTCGCTCGCGGCAGTCTGCCCATCGCTGGCCACACAGGAGGAGAACATCAAGCGCTGGCAAAATTTTTGGGCGGCCGGACGCAAGGATGGTTTGCGCCAGACACTCCAGCAGACCGGTGGCGAACTCGGCTTCCGTCCCGACGCCTTTGCGCCGTTCTGGAAAACCGTGGAGGAAAAGCCCGCGCCCATCACACTCGATATGTTTCGCGGCACGGCGCTGGAACAGGCGCTGAATGAACGCATCGCCACCGGCACCAACGATACCGCCGTCAGCACGCTCATCAAGCTGGCCGACCGTGGGCAGGCCGGCAAACTGCGCGATGCCCTGCCGGGATTCATCCTCATCGACCAGAAAAATTTCGCGGAGCACATCGCCGCACTGGCCAAAAGTGGCATGGGCCATTTCGCGCTCTGGACGCTCATCGCCGTGGGCACGATTGTTTATCTCGCGCTCGCCTCGATCGAATTGATTGTCGCCACGTTGCTGCCCATCGGCTTCGGACTGTTGTGGACGCTCGGTTTCATGGGGCTGCTTGGCCTGCCGATCAATGTGATGAACTGCGTGTTCGTCATCTTCGTCATCGGCATGGGCGAGGATTACAGCGTGTTTCTGGCAACGAGCAAGCTGGATGAATGGCACGGACATCCGCCGCGCATCCACGCCACCAGCGCGTCGGTCCTGATTTCGGCGGCCACGACTATTTTTGGCTTTGCCGTGCTGATCTTCGCGCGGCACCCGGTTTTGTTCTCGATGGGTACGACCGTTCTGCTCGGCATGATCAGCGCGTTCATCGCCACGCTGGTCATCACCCCGGCTTGCATGGACCTGCTGCTGTTCCGCCGCCAACCCTGCGGCGCGCCACGTTGGTGGCATCTGCTGGGGCCGGCCTGGTGCGGCCTGTATCTCCTCGTGAGCCAGACGGTCGTTTTCGGCCTGTTCCGTCCGGTGTTGAAAATGATCATGCCTGCCAGGACCGACCGGATCATGCGCCGGATATCGCGCGCGGCCATGAGCACCCTGGTCAGGTCCATTCCGTTCGGCAGATTGACATATCAAAATTTCACCCCGGAAACCCTGGCGCGTCCGGCCATCGTCATCAGCAATCACCAATCCGCCTCGGACGTGCTGGTCACGTTCAGCATCTCCAGCGACCTCTGCATGACCGTGAAAAAACGTGTCTATGACACTCCCATCCTGGGCATCGCGTGCAAGGTCCTTGGCCATGCCGTCGTCGAAGCCAGCCAGCCGGCGGCCACGCTGGAACGCTGCCGCGAACGGTTGAACGCCGGATTGTCGCTGCATTTTTTCCCCGAAGGCACGCGCTCCACGGACGGCTACATCCAGCGCTTTCACCGCGGCGCGTTCGAGCTGGCTGTGGAATTGCAGCGGGACATCCTGCCAGTCGTGCTCTGCGACACTCTTGTCGCCATGCCCCGCGATTCCTACTGGTTTGAGCCGGGCCACGCCACCGTCCGCGCCCTGCCCCGGATCACGCCGCAAAATTTCGATTACTCGCTCGGCAGCGCCGCCCTCATGCAGCACTGCGAAAAACTCGTCCGCGCCTCGCTGCAACAGCAGCTCGATGAACTGAACACGCCACGTACGCTGCGCCGCAAGGTCGAACGCCTCTACCGCTACCAGGGCGGTTTCACCGAAAAATTTGTCCACTTCAAGCTGAAGCTCGACCCGGTCTTCCCCGCACTCGACCCGGTGGTGCCGCGCAGTGGATTCATCCTCGACCTCGGTTGCGGTTACGGGCTGGCGACGCACTGGCTGGCACAATGCACCGACCAGCGAAATTTTCTCGGCGTGGATTACGACGAAAATAAGATCCGCGTCGCAAATCAAACCGCGCCGGACCACGCGCGCATCAAGTTTGAACAGGGAGACATCCTGGAAATGGATTATCCGCCCTGCGACGCGGTCCTGCTCCTTGATGTCCTGCATTATTGGACGCCGGACAAACAACAGAAGATCTTGGAGAAGGCGCGGCGGGCGCTGCGTCCTGGTGGAAAGCTCATTTTACGCGATGGTGCGAAAGCCGGCGATGCCGCGCACAAGAGCATCCATCGCTGGGAAGTGTTTGCAACGAAGGCCGGCCTGAACCATACCCGCGAAGGACTGCATTTCCAGACCCTCGCGGAACTTCAGGCGGCTTTGCAGGGCGCTGGCTTCGGGCCGTGTGAAATCATCCGTGAAGCCGGACGGGGTTCAAATGTGCTGCTGGTTGCACGGGCCGCGTAGCGGCGATCTTGCGGCGGATAAACTCAGTGAATTCCTCGCGCGACAAAGCCAGATAATCCTCGGGTGGTACTGGCGCGCCGAAATGCGTCTCGATCTTGCGCAACCCGCCAATCAGATGGAACTTTCCGGCCTTCGTGGATACTAATTGCATGTTCTCGATAAAAATTGGAACGATGGTCGCCCGTGATTCTTGCGCCACATAATAAATCCCCGGCTGGCATTCCGCCACATCCACCCCGTTGCCGCGCGTGCCCTCGGGAAAGACCACCAGGTTGAACTGCCGGCCCAGTTGCGCGTATTTTTGCAGCTCCCCGATGCGGTTGGGATTCAGCTTTCCGCGCTCCAGCAAAAAACCGATGGGCCGGCTCAACACGCGCTTGATCCAGGAGGTGCTCCAGACATTTTTATCACCCAGGACAAGGATGGGATAATTCCCCGAACGCCACATCAGGCCGCCGAGCAAAATCGTGTCCAGCAGGCTGACGTGGTTACATACGAAAAGATAACGGCGTTGGGGATTTAATTTCTGCACGCCGTGCGTCCTCCTTACGTACGGCAGCACCAGCACGACCCAGGCAAATAGTCCCATCAGGGCCTGAATCATCTTCAGCCTGCGCGACACCCGGACTGGTTCGGTCGGTTCCATGAATCTGAGGGCCGGATGTTAGTTCGCGGCCTTGGCCTGGCGCAACAACTCTTCCAAATCCTGCTTCTCTTTCAAAAACGCCGGTTGCTCGGCCAGGGCGCGGCCAAATGCCTGCGCCGCCTCTTCCCGTTTGCCCAAGGCCAGCAACGCCCGTCCTTCCAGATACGCATTTTCATAGAAACCCGGGTTCAACGCTTCCGCTTTTTTGACAAAATCCAAACCCGACTGCCCGTCATTGTCCTTCAGCGCCCGCTGGCCTGCCCTGAGAAATTGCCGCGCCTGCTTCACGCGCTCGAACTCGCCCGATGCCAGCGTTTCATCCGCCGGCACCGTCAGCTCCGGCAGTTCATGATTAAAATCATTCACGTCAAACGCCACAAACTTGCCCAACTGGTTGGGCGGCGATGCGGCCCAGAAAATTCCGGAGGTCAGGTCCATCACCACCGCGTGCGTGGCGATGAAGGCGTTCAACGTGCTCCGGTGCCCGTCACCCGGAAACGCACCGCCCGGCAGTTTGCGGTCGCGCAGAAAATCCGCCGCGCGCCCCACGTCAATCGCGCCGTGATTTTGCTTGAGCAACTCCAGCATCCGCGCCTCGCGGGAAACCGACGTCGCCTCGACCATGTAGTTCGTGTTGCGCTCATCATCCTTCAGGTCGGCCGTTTCAAAATGGTTCGGGCAGACGATCGAATCACCCTCGGCCTCGCGCACATTGGTGACAGCGGGAGTTTTCTCGACGACGACAAATTTTCCATCCGCCCGGCTCCCGATGAGCCAGATGGTCGAGACGAACACATTCGCATCGCGCACGATCTTCAGCGCCTCGTCCAGGTTATGCGCTTTTTCCTGGACTTCGCGCGCTACGATGGCCACCGGCGTGCCGATGTCACTTGGCAATTTTGACGGCGCGCCATTGATGGTCACCGAAACTCCCGCGCGGTTCATGCCTGAGACCACGCCCTTCATGCCCGCCCACGACAGCGAAATAAATGGAATCCCGCCATCCGGCTCGAACATCTCCACCACCCGGTCGCGGCTGAACACTTCCGCCGCCTCCCAGTCAAAATTTCGGCCCGTGATGAGATGACCGTTCATTGTCGCCCCGCCCCACGCGCCGAACGCCGTGCAGCCCGCCTTTGAGATGAACGGATTGTCGATCATCATGTACGACACATCGTGCGCTGCGTGGTAGTTCAGCAGGCGACGGTAGAAATCTCCCTCCTCCGGATGGATGTCCGTGCAGCCGAGCGTCGTGGCATAGATCTCCAGGCGGTAATCCTCCGGTACAAATTCGCTCAGGTGGCGGTTGCGAAAGAGGACATAATTTTTCAGCCCTTCCATGAGCCAGTGCTGCGGCACGTAACCCTGGACCATTTGCATGAACTCCGTTTCCAGCGTGTGCATCTTGTCCTGCATCAACGTGCCGTCGGCGAAACCGATTTCCAGCGGCGAACCCTTAAGATACACGACCGGCAGCCCCTCGCGCTCGCTGCTCCAGGATTTCCCGAGAAAAGTTTTCCCATCATGCGTCTCCGGCTTCAGCGACAGGACCGATTTGTCCTTCGGCAACGGCGGCGGCACAACTGCGCTCACATGTATCATCCAGGCCACCACCAGCAAGACCGCCAGCGCGAACAAAAACGCGCAGATGACCAGCCGCTTGACCCATTTAAAAAGACGTTTCACGACAATTATTTTATGACAATTTTAAGAAAGCTTCACCCGCCGGCTGCCCGCCGCAGATGAAATTCGCCCGCGCGGAAACCGCGCTGTCCGCTGCGGTCAATTTCAGGCTCAGTTTCAAGGTTTCACCGGGCAGGATCGGGCGTTGAAATTTCGCCTTGGCGATTTCGTCCACGGCCAGCGGGCGATTCTCGATCCATTCCGCCGCCATGCGCACGATCTCCAACTGGAACACGCCCGGCAGTATCGGCCGGTTGGGAAAATGCCCTGCGAACACCGGGTCGTCCGGGCTGAAATTGAATTCAAACGCATGGGCGCCGTCCGGCGACGGCACCGGCCCAGCCTTGCGGGCGGCGGAAATGGAATCTCGCATCGTCATTTTTTTAACCCGCTGTTTTCATCGAACATGGATGCGGGCTGGGCACCTGTTTTAGTTTCCACAATCCGTAAATCCAGCTTGTAGCCACCGCGATCCAGCACGAAATGATTTGTGTCCAGCATCGTCACCGGACAGTCGAGCTTTGGCATTCCTCCAAAAATACATTCAACATCGGCAGCCATGAGACGGCGGATGTATCTCTCTGGGAACATCCGGCTCGACCGCAGCACAAAAACTTTTCCATCTGGTTTGACCAGCAGGTCGGCCATCACATTGCCGAAATTTTCGGTCACGATGAGCCGTTTGCCGCCGGTTTCGCTCAAAGCCAGGTACCCGTTCAGGGCGAACTGCCGCCCGCGTGCAGTGAATAGGGCGCGCTGGACCAGCAGCCCGTCTGCGGGAAACAGGTTGGTCGGCCGGGTAAAATGGCCGGCTCGTGGCTGCGTTGAAGCGCAACCCGCCGCCAGCACCAACACCAGGAGGAAGAGATTACGGCGCATTCTTTACAGCCGCCTGGATGGCGGCGATATCAAGCGGTTTGCCCTGGTCAAACGTCCTGGCGGGAAATTCCGCATCGCGCTTCTCATTTCGGAATGTGATGCGCGTCAGGTCGCCGTTCGGCTCGTTCATCACCACTTCGCGCGTGGCGGAGAGATCCGGCAGCAAGTGCACTTCCAGCGATGACATCATGCCACGCACATTTTCATCCTTCGGCACCATGGTCAGCACGGTCATCGTGCCGGTGGCGACAGATATTTTGTAATCGACCATCAACGCATCCAGCTTGCCCTGGTTCATCAGCGACATTTGCTGCATCACGCGCTGGAGCAGTTGTGGGAAACCCAGTTTCAGCTTTTCCCATTTGCCGTCATTGAATTCGAACTGCGCCACCGTTTTCTGGTCGCCCAGCAAAATGGATTGGTACGGCGCGGTCGTTTCCCACCGGATTTTATCCGGCCGGGCGATGAGCATGACGCCTTCCGATTTCAACGGGTCGGAAAACAGTTTTAGTACCCGCTCCTGGGTAAATTCCAGATAAACCGTCTTCACTGACGCCATCTTGTGCTGCAAATCCGACAACACCGGCTGCGGGTTGGCCACGGGCGACAATGTAACCTCATTGGTCGCCGCCAGGGCCGAGAACGCAAACATGAGCCCAAAAATTGGTGCGCTGATCTTCATTTCAATAATTCATCCAGTCTTACCACTTCATAGCCCAGCCCGCGCAAGGTGTCCAATAACGTTTTCACCGTAGCGATAAGTTTTTCTACCGGGATATTCCCATCGTGCAGCAGGATGATGGCGCCAGGCTCCAGCCCGCGCCGGATGCGCGCAATAATTTTCTCCGGTTCTTTAATGACGGTATCCAGGCTGCGAATGCTCCAGCCGATGACTTTTAAATCCAAATCCTGGGCCGCGCGAAAGGTGTTCGGATTCGATAGCCCGACCGGCGGACGAAAAAGTTTTGGCGCCATGCCGCACGCCTTTTCAACCGCCACCTGCGCCTGCTGTAATTCGGTCCGCAATCGCGAGCGCGAATAAAAATTGGTGAAATTACTATGCGCGTAGGAATGATTCCCCAACATATGTCCCTCGCGGACAATGCGTGCAGCCAGTTCCGGGTTTTCTTCCACACGCCGGCCGATGCAGAAAAATGCCGCCGGAATTTTCTGTTCCTGCAACAATTCCAGCAGTTGCGGGGTCGAGCGCAGGTCCGGACCATCGTCAAACGTCAGAGCAACCTGCTTTTTCGAACCTGTGCCGCGACAGATAAAATCCCCAAAGAACCGCAGTTGCGGAATCGCCACCCCAAGACCGGCCACCACGAAGAACGCGGCGGCCACAACATCGACGAAAATATAGCTATGTATGGCGAAACCCGCGGCGATAAAAACCAGCGTACCGATCGACACGATGTGAAATCGAGTCATGGCAGGGGCTTACGGTTGAACACAACACAGGGCCTTCGCCCCGCGCTGCGAGAGTGTATAGAGCAGCACGCCGCGCTTCTGCTCGTGCGCCAGGTTCACGGCGATGGAAAATCCGAACGCCGACGCCGAATGGAATTCGCCGCAAAGCTGCTTGTAGGTCTGATGCTCCAGTTTTTTCCCGGTGCGCTTCATCAACGCCGCCGCCACGGCCTCGTACATCGGCTCCAATTTTTGGAATCCCCGGGCGCCGCTCAAAAAGACGTCCACCCGCGAAAGGTCCACGGCGGACGCAATCCAGTCCGCTTCCGCTTCGGCGTTGAAAGGTTTGCGGTAACGGCCCAATTTCACCGCCGTCACGCGGGCTAATGGCGCGGAAATTTTTCCCGCCGGCGCCAGACTGGCGACCACCGCGCCTTCGCCGGGCCTGATCTCATCATTCCACGCGCGCCAGCGCTGGCCGATGCTCAAAAGGTATTTGTCAACCTCATCCGCCGCCCCGACGAGCGCACAGTCGGCCTCGTCGATCGACAGTTGTGAAATACCCTGCCACAGCGCGCATTCAAAAGTGATTTCGCCGACGGTCGGCGCGGAATTCATCGCCTGCGCCGCCTGGTCGATCGCCACCTGGCCGGCGGGAGAATTGTGGACTGAATTGGGGAAGCGCGATGGCATCGGCTCGCGCTCATCCTTGGTGATCAGGTTCTCGATGAAGGCGCCCGCATCCTCAAGACAGCCGAGACCCGTGCCGATCATCACGGCCACGCGTTGCGCCGCATCCGGCGCGTGACTCTTGCGCGCGGTGATGAGCGCCATCTGCTGCAATCGGCTCAGGCGGCGGCGCTGGTTGGGCGTCAGCAACGCCGTGTCTGTCAATGCGCCGCAACTGAAGACCGGCCCGCGGCCCGGCGGCAGCGGCGCGGTGATTTCCTTGACCGTGACCGCGCCTGGCCCGATGACACCCAGACCGCCCACCGCGACCCGGATTTTTTCCGGCGCGCGCGTACGCGGCGCGGTTTCCGGCTTGGAAAAAACCAGCACGCCGTTGTTGCCGCCGAAGCCGAATGAATTGCTCATCACATGCGCCAGCGGCGCATGGCGGGATTCCGTCACCGGCTCCAGACCGATGGTCGGGTCGCATTTGCTGAAGCCGGGGTTTGGCGGCAGTTCCTGGCGCCGCAACGCCTCGATGCACACGACCGCCTCCGCGTCCCGCCGTTCTCCAGCACGAAACGCATTTTCGGCCACGCGCTGGCGGCGAGCGGGGCGATGGAGGCGGTCGTGTGCATCGAGGCGT
>Ga0105238_10004085_pt1 | contig 14478 bp, 7 predicted proteins | sample KBSC34metaG_FD_81526 | JGI IMG/M metagenome (GOLD analysis project Ga0105238, IMG submission 81526) | Corn rhizosphere microbial communities from Kellogg Biological Station, Michigan, USA - KBS C3-4 metaG | ecosystem: Host-associated > Plants > Roots > Rhizosphere > Soil | place: Michigan, USA... | reverse complement strand
GTGGTGCCCGGCTGCGAGTTGGCCAGAACCACATTGCCGCTTTGATCGACCACCACTTGGTTGGTGTAGCGGCCGGCCAGGGTGGTGGCGTCCGCCCCGGTTCCAAAACTAGGCACGACGCGGCTGGTGGTCAGCGTCGGAAAGTAGTTCACGACATTTGCACCTTTCGTCACTTGCTGATAGTTGCTCGGCAGATTCCCGACCAGGTCCGCGGTGGCCGTGCCGAATTGATTCAAAGTGTTCACGCTTGTGAAGCTGAGCGGGACGCCAGATGCCCAGGTCGCACCGGATGAAATCTGCCAGCCGCCGATGACATGATCGGCCCACTTCGGCGCGTTTGAAAAGTAGCTTCCGCCCTTGCCGAACGGTACCAGGTAGCTGACTGCTTCTTGAATTACGTGCGTGCGGTCGATGTTCAGCAAGCCCTTGCTGAGGCGGAGATTATTCTGGTCGCGGATGTTGTTGTCGCCAAGTGTCTTCGAGAAGGTGTAGGATCCCTGAGCCGACAAACCATGCGTGAGGCGTTGCGAGAAATGCACTTGTCCCGCGTTGTAGGTCGAATTGCCGTTGTTGCTTTGGTAGGCCATGCTGCCGAACTGAGGGTTGACCACGAAGAAATTCTCAGGCAGGCCAGCCTTGCGAAGAATCGTACCCGGAATTCCGCCGCCCAAAGCGTTACTCGTGTTGAGGAAGTTGGCGAGGTTTCCGACCTGACCGTTGGCAAGGAACGCATTGGTTGAGGTGTACCGCCGAAGGGCCGACGACCCGGTTAGGCCGTTCTGCCCGACCACTCCTACGAGGGGGATGCTCACACCATTGAGCAGAGTATCGAATAGCGGGGCATTCCCGCCCGACCGCGTGATGTTAAAGGCATTCAGGAAGCCGTTGTCGACAATATCCACATCGTTGATCTGCCGGCCGGTCACCAGCTTAGTGGCCTTGTTTCCGATGTAGCTGACATCCATGCTCAACGAGCGCGTGATCTCGCGCTGGAGAGTTACGTTGAAGCTCTGAATGTAAGGGGTTCTTAAATTCACATCGTAGGGGTTCAATCCGGCCGAACGGTTCGTCACCGGCACCGGCGCAAATGGCTGAACGCCCTGGGTGCTGACCGGGAGCAGCCCGGAGCTGGCCAGAGTCTGAACGTTCACGTAGCTGGCAACCGGGTTGGTGGTGTTCAGAACCGTTCCAGGAATGTTGCCGATATTCGTGTTGAGCCCCAGGAAATCCACCGCGAACGTATAATTGATGCCGTAGCCGGCCCGCAGGACGGTGCTGCGCTTGAACCATGGCACCTGGTAGGCGATGCCGATCGAGGGGGCGAAGTTATTCCAGTCGTTGTTGTAGATGGTGTCACCCGGATTGGGGGAGTTGGCGTTTACAAAGTTGATGGTCGTGATTTGTCCAGGACTGGTGGCCCGGTTGCCAAACGCGTCCGCGTAATTGGTGCCGGAGAGCCCAAACGGATTCACTACTTTTCCGGCCAACCCATGACTCTCATACGGAGTACCGTAGTAGTCGTAGCGAATACCCAGATTCACCGTCAGGTTGCGTGTTACCTTCCAGTTGTCCTTGAAGAAGGCGGCCCACTGGTTGGCGTGATGTTCGCGATAAAAGAAGACGTTCTTGGTGTAATCCGACCAGTTCGTGTCGGTGGGAGTGTTGATCCAGTACTGCTGCGAAATGCTGGCCACGGTTCCGGCCAGGTTGGCCAGCAAATCCTGAGCAGTAGTCACATCGCTGGCGTTTAATCCCGCAAAATTCGTGCTGTTGATATTCGGCACCTGCGTGGGGCCGACCCCCAGGCTGACACTAGGCCGCGTGGTCTGCGTGCCTCCGCTGTTCGAGGACTGCGAATACTCGCGAGTGATGTCGAACCCTCCCTGGAAGGAGTGTGCGGCGTGGTTCCAACTCATGGTGTCCGCGATCTGGTACATCGGGCTGTAAGTAAGCCGCGGCGACGAGACATTCATCTGTGCGTACTGCCCCAAGTTCAGAAGGCCGGTTGCGGACGTCTGGCCGGGCTGAATATATTGAAACTGCCCGTTTATGGTGGGAAAACTGGCACGAGCGTCCTTCGAGAATTGCGTTAGATTATCGCTAGTGACGCCGCTAAAGCCACCACCCACATCGAACGCGGACGAACCTTCCCAGGTATCGAGTTTGTAGCCGAAGCGGAATTCGTTCAGCAGGCTTGGCGTGATAACGCTAGTCCACGCCGCACTATAAAAGCGCGGGTTCCGCTGCACTTCACCGATATATCCGGCGGGATATTGGAGCTGCCCGGTCTGTGAGGAGACGCCCCAATCGTGCTCCCGGCTCATGACGAAATTCACCCTGTTCTTGTCGCTGACCTGATAATCGAACCGCAGCGTCAAGTGATCGCGGTCGGCGCTGGGGCTCTGGCCAGTGGCGCCGTCGATACCTTCCTCGCGCCGCTGGAATTGGTATCCCGCCGTGTTCAGACCGTCACCGACCGTCCAGTTGTTGGGGAGGGGCAGGCGTTTGAGGTACTGAGGCCCAAACCACACCGGATCGATCCCGGTGCGGTTGGGGTCCTTCACATCCGTGAATAGGTTGAACTGGTTCAGGGACAGCGGTACACCGCCGGAGGAAGTCAAAATGTTGCCGTTGATGTCGACGGATGGAGTGCCGGAAAATGCGTTGCCGTTCCGGCGAGTACACGGTGGCGCAGCGCACCCGGATGCCGCGGTGAGATAGCGGAAGATGCCTTGGCGCGCCTGTTCGGTGAGCACCGTGGATACGACGTTGACCTTTTGCAGATACCGCTGGTTGTCAATCAACGCAAAGAAAAAGGCCTTGTTCTTCTTGATCGGCCCGCCCAACCGCCCGCCGTACTGGTTGCGGTTGAAGTAATCCTTGGGCTGCCCCTGGAGATTCTGAAAATAGGTCTTCGAGGTCAATACCGAGTTGGCGTTGGTGTAAAACAACGCGCCGTGGTACTCGTTGCCGCCCGAGCGCGTAAGCATTTGTACCTGCGCCGATCCGCGGCCTAACGCCGGATCTATCGAGTTGGTGCTCACTCGGACTTCCTCCACCATGTCCGGGCTGGTAAAGATCCCGGAATAGGCGCCGTTGGAGTTGTTGTAGCGCCCGTCGTTGGTGGTCATGCCGTCGCGCGTCGTATTGACGTTGCCGGTGGCGGTTCCCGCGAAGACGGGCACCGTTTGCCCGCCCGGGGCCGCTGATCCAACGTTGGTGAAAGTTCCCTGTACGCCAATCACGCCGGGCGTCAACGTTACCAGATCGAGTACATTTCGGCTGGCCACCGGCAGGCTGGAGACGTCTCGCATATTGAGTGTTCCGCCGACGGAAGAGGAAGTAGTAGCCAATACTGTGTCCGCCTCCGCGACTACACTCACGGTTTCGCCGGCCGCGGCCACCTGCAGGTCGAAATTGAGCCGTACCTGCTGGCCTTGGCCCAGCGCGACATTGTTAAATGTGGCCGTCTTAAATCCGGAAATCATGGCCGTGAGGGTGTACGTACCTGGCTGAAGACTGGAGAATTCGTAGGCCCCGGTTGGGTTCGTGGTCGCGTTGGTGACGATACCAGTGGTGTTATTCCTCGCGGAGACCGCAACCATCGCGATCACAGCGCCGGACGGATCAGAAACGGTTCCTCCGACAGTCGCGTTCACTTGGGCGAACGCGCCGGGCACAAGGAAAAGACCGAGAACCAGCGTAAAGGCAAATGCGCGGATGAAGAAGTGCATCATGGACTCCTGAATCTAGCCTTCAACTACTATTTGGTGCAGTGTATGCCAAACGGAGTAGAATGTCCACGGTTCCTTTATTGATACGGGTATCAATATCATTGATATACTGCCAGCCAAGATCTCGAAGTGTCGAAGCCGCTCGCGCTTGAGGTTTGCCTCCGGCTTCTACACGTGCTATAGGTAGAAGCCAGAGGTATAGGCGATGACGGCCAAGTCAGATCTTCCGCAAGGAACTCTCGATCTCCTGATCATGAAGATTGTTGCCATGGGACCCGTCCATGGATATGCCATCGCGCAGCGCCTCCAGCAGGTTTCACGGGACGTCGTCCAGGCTCCGCAAGGATCGCTCTATCCCGCGCTTCACCGGCTGGAGAACCGAGGGCTTCTTGATGCCGTGTGGAAGGAGACCGAATCGGGGCGGGAAGCCAAGTTCTATCGGCTAACCAAAAAAGGCCGCACACAGTTGGATGCAGAAACCGCCAGTTGGCAGCGCCTGACGGAGGCAGTGAGCCTAATTCTGAACCTATCTGAGGGAGGCGTGAAATGACGTGGTGGCAGCGCCTTTGGCAGAAACAGAAATTGGATGACCAGTTAGATAAGGAACTCCGCTTTCATATTGAAGAGCACGCCGCGCGCCTCGTGGCGGACGGCCTGGAGCCCAGCCAAGCTCGCCGGCAAGCCCGGATCGCCGTGGGAGGTCCGGAACAAGTCAAAGAGTCCTGCCGGGATGCAAGAGGCACGCGATGGCTGGAAGATTTGTGGCAGGATCTCCGCTACGCTCTGCGGACCATACGGCAGCGGCCCGGATTTGCCGCCGTAGTGGCATTGACGCTGGCCTTGGGTATCGGCTCCACGACCTTGATGTTCACGGTGCTGAACGGCGTGCTCTTCAAACCGTTCCCCTACCGGAGTCCCGAACGCCTGTTTTCACTTCAGGAGAAAACCGCTAAAGCGACGCAGTTTGGCGACCTGTGGGCGTTTGCCTACCCGAATTTCCTGGATGTCCGCAGCGCAGTTCGATCCATAGACCCCGCCGCGTGGCGCTTTACCGGTGGCACCGTGAGCGAGCCAGGAGACGCCGAATATATCCAGTCGTGCGAGGTCTCGGCCGAGTTCCTTTCGGTGCTCGGAATCTCGCCTGCGGTCGGTCGGGACTTTACGTCGCAGGAGGACCAGGCTGGAGCCGCTACCGTGGCCCTCATCAGTGACTCGCTCTGGAAACGGAAATTCAGCGGCCGGGAGGACGCCCTTGGGGCGACCGTCACCTTCAACGGCCAGCAATATGCAGTTGTGGGGGTTCTTCCCGCCAGCTTTCAACTTGCCGATAACCCAGTGGATCTGATGACTCTGATGGGACAGAATACGCAGCCTGTTATGAACGCCAGGGAAGCCCACCCGCGCATCGGGGTGTGGGCCCGGCTTCGGGACGGCGCGACAGTGGAGAGAGCGCGCTCCGAACTCGCCGTTGTCGCCAACCGTTTGGCCGCCGAATACCCGCGCTCCAATGAAGGCCGCACGTTTATCGCCGATCCGCTACGTCCGAAAGCGGGGAACGCGGGGTCCACGATGTGGCTCTTGTTTGGCGCCGTGATCCTGGTCTTGTTGATCGGCTGCGTCAACATTGCCAGTCTCCTGGTAGCAAGGGCGTCTTCGCGCGGTCGCGAAATGGCCGTGCGCGTCGCACTGGGCGCCGGTCGAGGGCGATTGGTCCGGCAGTGCCTGACGGAGAGCGTCGTGTTGGGCCTGATCGGAGGAGTCCTCGGAATCCTGCTGATGTTCTTTACCATCCAGCCGTTCATCTCGCTGTGGCCGGGAAGTCTGCCCAGAGCACAGGAGGTGCAAGTAGATTGGCGCGTGTTCGCATTCGCAGTTGCCGTATCGTTGATGAGCGGCCTGCTCTTCGGAGTTGTTCCGGCGTTGCGCGCGCCGGCTCAGGAGCTCGAACGATCGCTGCGGGCGGGATCGCGTGCGTTGGTTGGCGGGTCACGGCGGCTTCAGAGCATCTTGGTTGCGAGCGAACTGGCACTGGCGGTTGTGCTGTTGGTTTCGGCGGGGATACTGGGCAGTACATTTCTGCGCTTGTCCGCCCTCGACCCCGGCGTCAATACCCACAACGTCTTGGTAACTCGTCTCGCGTTGTCGCCGAGCGTCGTTACCGATCCGGCGCGCATCCGTGCGGATTGGCAAGACATACTCGATCGGGCCCGCGCTCTGCCGGGAGTCCGGTCCGTAGCGATGGTCGACACCGTGCCGATGCGCGAGGGCAACAATCCGCTTGGCTACTGGATGAATTCGGCGTTGCCGCCCCGAACGGAGCTGCCGCTATCGCTTGCCAACAGCGTGACGCCCGACTATCTCAACGTCATGGGGATTACGCTGCGCGCAGGCAGGTTCTTCGATGGGAATGACCGAATGGGCAGCCAACCGGTAATCGTCATTGACGAGGTTTTAGCGCGACGGGCGTTTGGCGATTCGCCGGCGGTGGGAAAGAAGTTGTGGATTCCCGACATGGGCCCGGCGCCACAGCAAGTAATTGGAGTGGTCGCGCATGTTCGCTACTGGGGAGTCGCCGACGACGACCAAGCGCAAGTGCGAGCTCAGTTCTACTATCCATTTGCGCAAGTACCCGACCAGTTGCTTCGCCGATGGTCCGAACTGATGTCCGTTGCCGTGCGCACAGAGAATGCACCTCTGGGAATTGTGGAGCCGCTCCGCCGTGAAATCCGAACTACGGCGCGTGACCAAGTGTTAACTGAGATCCGCACAATGGATCAGTTGGCCGAAGCGACGCTAGCGCGACACCGGTTCCTTCTGGTGCTCATCGGAGCCTTCGCGGGAACCGCTTTGCTGCTGGCGTGCATCGGGATCTACGGCGTCCTGGCGTTTCTATCTCGCCAGCGTGTGCCCGAATTCGGCGTGCGCATGGCGCTGGGAGCGGATGCAAGAGACATCCTTCGGCTCGTGCTGCGGCAAAGCGTTGGAATGATCGCGGCCGGGGTCACCATCGGCTCGCTCCTTGCTTACGCCACCGAACGACTACTGGAACGCTGGGTATCGGGTGTTCAGCTGGGCGATCCGGTTCCATTTGTATCCATGGTCGCGATCCTTATCGGAGCAGCGCTCGCCGCGAGCCTTGCTCCAGCGCGGAAAGCGAGCAGGACAAGTCCAGTGACCGCACTCCGGCAGGAATAGTCGCAGCAGGACTTTAGCAAGGAGTAAGGACGTCAGTTCTCGGTGGGGAACTTTTGCGCTTGCTGAACCACGATAAACTCGACCGGCCCCTTTTTCGATTCCAAGCGCAGGCCGAGTTGGTCCAGCAAGGCCTGCGTGAGCGTGGGTCCTGGATCGGGCGTGGAGGATAGTCCGTTCGGCCCTGCGGGGCCGGCTGTTAAATCGCCTGCTATCCAGTACAGGTTGATGTCGTATTTACCATTAAGACCAGTCGCATCGGTGACCGGACCGCGGATCTGGCCCGAGATTTGGCCAGCGAGCTGCTGCATGGTCATTCCAGGATTGTACAGACGCGCCCGGTCGTACATGATCGCCATTCCGGGTCGTCCAGGCGGCAGCACTGGATAGCCGTCCTTATCGCGCGTGAGCGGACCGGGAGCCGGCGGGCGAAGGTCATTCTCTTTTGGCGCGGGCGGTGGCACCTGCTCTTTAAACTTCGGACCGTTCTTAGTCACCACTAGATCATATTTCTGCAAGTCCCTGGATTCGTGTTGGACCGCCAGCTTGAAACGATCGGAGAGTAGATTCTGCATCATTACCGCGAACTGCTCTTTCGTCGCTCCTTTCGGCACTTTAGCGGTGACATCGAATCGTGTAGTTGTCATCCAATCCGGTGCCGAAAGCTGGTAATACGCGATGCGATAAGCCATCGTCACCAGATTCGAAAGGCTCAGATTCTGGCATGTAAAAAGGGTTGGATCGTTAGTTTCGGGGCCGCCGCGACAGCCGACAACCATGCCGCCATCGGATGGCACTGAGGGTTTGATCGACGCCACGTCGAACTCCACGCCGATATCCGTTTGCGGGTATGCTGCGCTGCAGACGAGGAGCATCGCCAGAGACTGGATCAGGGCTCGCGTCATCGGTGGCACCTCTACTTCCGCCGATCATATCAGGATTGCCGGCATCATCGTAGAAGCGAATTGCGCTGCCATCCGAAGCAATTAGGCCCTGAGTTTGACGTCGAGTACGGGAAGTTGCTTGCGTCCTGATGGGAAGTGGACCGAGGAGTCGATCAGCGCCCCCAACTGAGTACCACCCCACGTATATCGGAATCGATCCGCGGAAGAATCTGAGGCCGGAGTTGAGCCAGCTTCGATGCGGGGCGGCGGTGAATCGCGTGGTCGACATGCGTCTTAAAAACGTAGCGACCTGTGAACCACCCCAGCGCGCTGCCCACAAAAACATCCGACGGGAAATGGTTTTGCCCACTCAGCCGTGAAAAACTGACGAGCGACGCCAGACTGTATGCGGCAATCGGATACCAAATATTCTCGTTGTATTCGTGCGCGACCACCGATGCGAGCGCCCAGCTTACCGCCGCATGACCCGAGGGGAAGGAGGAGCCACCCTGGAAGAAGTCACCATCGCTGGTTCCGTTCGCATCCAGCGGCCGCTGCCGACGCGTCGTCACCTTGAACACCTCCGCGACGATGGTTGCGTCAATAATCGCTTCGGCGCCCAGGATCCCTGTCTCGCGAGCTTTCTCGTTGTGCGCGAATGCACCGCCGATATAGAATCCCGCCGCGATGGGAACGATCGTATAGCCTGCGCCTAGTTGGGAAACATCGTGGCTAATTGAGACCTGGTCCACCGTGTTGGGCAGTTGGTGCGCGGTCCAATGGTCACTTGCAATCAAACCGGCAGTCCCCGCGCCTATTAGTATCCATGGAAGAGCGTCGTCGACTGAGCGAATGTGAAATGGACTTGACCACATATCCTTTTGGTCCATCCACACGTTCCGAGCCACTTTAGATATCAAAGGCTTGAAGTGTTCGGTCTCGGTCGAATAGAGCACCCGGTCCCGAGCGTCTTCCGATTCCTGGGTTTGTTCCGACGCCGTACTCTCGGGTTGTTGGGATCGTGCAGGAACCGACCATAGCCCCAACCCGCAGAGCGCCAAGACAAGTTTGCTCATCGCCCGTAAGATGCACCCGAGTCGTAACTGTTTCGTGACCTGTCGCAGAAGGCCGTCTAGAAGGTCATCTAGAAGGTCATCAAGCCTATCCGGCATACCGCGTCCCTGGTACTCCTCGGTTAGGAGGCTACCGATAATGCCGCTTTAGACTGTAACTTTTCCTGAAATCGCGACTAAACCGAGAGAGACGCAAGTATAGTTCAGGAGCGCCGCGATGACGCCAGCCAGCCCTCAGAACTTTGAGCGTGCGCTTTGTGTGCAAACCGGGAGTCTGCCGACCAACCCGCAAACCCATCCGTGGGCAATCTACAGGACAGAACGCTTACCGGCCTTGGGGCTTGAACCGTTACTGTTTTGGGCCGATCACCGGTCCATCGCCGATCACAAAGTAGCCGGGAGGCATCGCGCCGTTGTTTGCGTTCGTATACGACGCCGCGACGGCCGCTTGGCTCAAAATCGAGGTGACACTTGGAGCACTGCCGCTCTTGGGCACAACCACGGTGGCGACCCCGAATCCAGTTGGTCCGGAGGCACTTATAGCTGTCACCACAATGACGTATACGCGCCCGTTGCCCATGTCCACCCGTTCGGCGCGCAATCGGAGACTTCCGAGCGCGATATTTGCTGCATCCGGCGAATAGACCTCATTCTTGGCGGTTGGAGTCTCATCATCCTCATTACCAAACACCTGTACCGTGAAGCCCGTGGCCGCGGGGCAGGCGCTGTACGTCGCGGTCGCGCTTAATCCTACGTTCACCAGATCATGGTTATTCAGCGTGAGCATGTTTTGAGCTACGGACGTGCTGACTACGGGACTTGTCTGCCGAACTGTAAGAGTCACTGGACCGCTGCTGTTATTGGCAGGAAGAGGATCCGGAACCAGCGAGGCGACGCTAGCAGTATTGGTAATCACAGAGCCGTTCGCGATACCGCAACCCACGTTCATCGTAATGGTCAGCGTGGCTTGCGCTCCATTCGCCAGAGTTCCGAAACTCGCGCTAAACATATTGAGGTGATCAAAACCGCAATTCCCGACGCTTGGTGAGCAAGAAACAAAAGTGAGGTTGGCCGGCAAGCTGTCCGTCACGACCACGTTGGGTGCCGCGCCAGGGCCATTGTTGACGACCGTAATCAAATAGGTGACGTTCGAGCCAGCCAGAGCGACTCCACCAGGAGCACCTGCTGAAATCACCTTCGTTAGTCTAAGGTCGGCGGGAGGTGCCGCTTGAACAGTGAAGGTCGCAGGCCCTCCGATGTTATTGGCTGGATTAGAATCCGGATTGGATGATGTGACCGAGGCAGAATTGGAAATTAATGTTCCGCCCGGTACGCTATAGCCGATTTGAGCAACCAGCGTGACTGTGGCCTGTGCCCCGCTCTGCAAGGATCCAAGGCTCGCGGTTACGGTGTTGACCTGATTAAAGCACGATCCCATGCTTCCAGCGCAGGAAACCAGAGACATGTTGGCCGGCAAACTATCGGTAATCACCACGTTGGATGCGGCGATAGGGCCGTTATTTGTAACGGTCATCAGGTAAGTCACGTTCGAACCGGCGGTGGCCACTCCAGCCGGTGCACCCGCCGAAATTACTTTGGTCAACTGAAGATCCGCGGACCCTCTTACCGTGAAGGAAACAGGGCCTGCGAAGTTGTTTGCTGGAATCGGGTCGGGGAGTGAAGAACTGGCAGTTGCCGTGTTCAGAATCAGCGTCCCGTCCGCTACGGTTGGACCCACCTGAACCACAATCGTCACTGTGGCCTGTGCTGCGTTGGCCAATGCTCCGAGGTTCGCGGTTACCGCATTACCTTGGTTACCGCACGAGCCGACGGTTGCGCTACAAGATACGAAGGTCGTCTGGGCCTGAAGGTTATCGGTAAGGGTCACGTTATTGGCGGGGCTAGGGCCGTTATTGGTAACGGTCAGGAGATAGGTCACATTTGTGCCGGCGATGGCGATCCCTCCCGGTGCACCCGCCGAGACAACCTTCGTTAATCGCAGATCGGGACCGGGAATGACTACGGTGTCGTGACAACTATTATTTGTCTCGTTTCTCTCCGCAACGAGTCCATCGGGATCCGCAGCACACACGCCCCCGCTTCGGGGATTAGTGAAAGTCCCGGCTTCGGTAGGGATCGCCATCAATTGGACGACGAAGACACCTTCCACGCCGATGGTTACGCCGCCGCCACTGGCAGTGCACACAAGATCGTTAAAGGTCACGGTGCAACTGACCGTGCCAGGCCCTGACAGGCCACGCGTCGTTACGACAGCTGGGAAGCCGTAGGTGACACCGGTCGAGGGCAGGTTGTCCCTAAGCAGGACCTGATCCGCTGAAAATGTTGCCGGTAAGCCGCCATGATTCACCACCGAAATTGACCAAGTCCATGGATTCGGAAACACCACAGTGCCGCTCACGTTGTTAATGTTCGTTACTGTGAGATCGGCGAGAGTCACTCCGACTTGCGCCACTTCATAAGCTCCGATATCTATCACCGGTGTCCCGTCGCCATTTCCATCAACCGGTCGCGCATTCCCCTCTTGATCAGCGCCGGGAGCACCGTCAGCGGTTCCAGTGTCCACCACGGGCGAGGTGGACGGGGTATGAAAGTCCCCTGTCAACGGATCAAAGAACAGGGGATCGATGGAAAGGTTTTGGTTCAGGCCCGTCTGGTCGCTGCAGATACCCCCGTAGGTCGTATCGCCAAAAACGTCATTGGACCGGAAGGCTGGCGGAGTCACGTTGTTGAAATTGCCGCAATAAACCGCGGTCTGCCCGGATGGAGCTGCGACGATATTGTTGATGAGCTGGGCTTGGGCATCGAAACCGTCCGCGAAGACACCTGCGCCCTGGGGAGCCGTATTCGCTGTGATCGTGTTGTTGATCAGGAAAGGTCCTCTAGAGCCGGATGGCACCAGCCAGTAGATCCCGCCTCCACAGCCCGCGCTGTTGCCTGTGATCAGATTGTTGACGATCAGGGCATCCGATTGATTTACGATCCACAACCCACCGCCTTGGGCACACGGGCTCAAGCCCGACGCTTTGTTCCGGCGGATGATATTGCCGCTGATCGTCGGAGTGCCGGCTGCGAATAAAGAGATACCAGCGCCATTCCCGCCAAACAGAATATTGTTTTCAATCACGTTATTGATGACTTGGGCCCCCGGACCGCCTCCAATGCGGATACCTCCTCCCGTTTTACCTGTGGAAGTATCGGTGCTGTTATTGAGGACGGTATTTCCCTGAATCAGCGGAGAACCGAACCTCACGGAAATCCCGATGCTGTTATTTCGAATGATATTGTTCTGAATCGTCGGTGAGGCGCTACTGATCCTGACACCGCCGTCGTCGAAACCCGATTGGCCGTTCTGCAACGTGAATCCACTGAGTGTGGAATTGGGTCCCTCCGAAGTCGCGAACGTCGCGACGGATCCGTGAGACTGACCATCGATGATGGTCACGCCCGCACCTTGCTCACTTGTGACGGTAATCGCTTTTCCGTTGAAGTTGATGTTTTCGTAATAAATACCGGCCGCAACTAGAACGGTGTCGCCATTCGCTGCTGCGCCGATCCCGGCTTGGATGGTTGGCTGATCCCCAGGAACGTGGATGACGTTTCCCGCGCTTAAACTGGCCATTGTCGCCAGCAAAAGGAAGGCACCTTTACTGAAGCGCTTCTGCATATAACCCTTGGAATACTTAAGGTTATATTCGACACTTCTATACATTTCCATTATCGGAGTCTGTCTATAAAAGAATAGCCGTAACCATTTGTCAAACATTCAGTTGGAGCTTACGGGAAGCACCTGGATGACACAAGAGCCAAAAGTTCTGGATCGAAAGTCTAAGGTGTTTTTTGGCGTTGGTCACTGAGCTTGCCTCTGCGGTTTCAATGACCTGGGCGAATGCCCGTCATCGCTTGGGGTGTGGCACACCTCAGCAATGTCTAATACGAGTACGTCTTGATCCATGGATTTATTACCGAAGCGTCGGGTGGACCAGCTTCGTATCGTCCGGCCGACCACGCCCGCCACCGATCAAGCCATCCTCGCGTCTCTTGCCGGCTGGGAGTTCCGCAGCGCAACCCGCGACGGGGTCCAGATCCCGATCGAGTTTGTGCTTTCCATCCCGGTCAGCGGACTGTAGCAACTCAGTTTGGCGACACACAGGGCACGGCTGTTGCGATTTCTTGATTGCGCAGGATAGACTCGGCCTTCGCAATCAACTCGCCTGTGGCCTTCATCCGGAACCAACGGAGTTCCCACGAGTCCCTCTCCCAAACCTCCCAGCCATCGGCAGTCAAATCGGCGATGACGAAACAGTACGCGTCTTCCCGGACTTCATGCCAACTTACGTGGACTGTCTTCATAGAGTGTTTCTAAAATGGGGGCGAGGACTTCCGAACGATCCTCAAATGGTCGACATTCGCGAACGTCCATGCCGAAGAACCGGCGCTGCTGACTCGCTGGGCATCGTCGGCAGAGTTGCGTTCCGCAAGTAATTCGAGGGCGCAGGATGTAAGGCACTCCGTTGTCCACCCTCCAGAAATCGCAAGCTGTGCTCGATCCCGGCGATCACGGCCGTCTTGTAGTCGCCGGGCGGCCTTCGCTGTGCGACATCCAGCCGATACAGCAGAAAATTCCGCTCCGCCGCTTGATTTTGTGTGTTCGACTTCATGGTGATCAACTCTTTCTTGGGTTGGTTGTGGACCCTGTGCTTCCCCCCGATCAACCCGGGATGGAGGTCCTTTGAGTCCACTCAATCGCGATGCGCGGAGACCCCTCTTTAGAGCGGCGACAAAAACTTTATTTATCCCGAAATTCAATGCGCTTCCTTCCAAACAGCCGCGCGTCGACGGACCACGCCCCGGGTCCCAGCATGGCCAGCGCAATACCGAGGACTGCTAACAGGATGGAGGCTCGCGCATCGCGTGCGACGTGAGCGAAGATCATCCAAGTCTCGGCGATCGCAACCAGTGTTCCTGTAATCGGGGTGTACATGCCGGCTAGCAGCAGGATTCCCGCGCCACCTGCGACCAGGTTCGGCGCCAGCATCCGCGTCTGAGGCCCCCCCAACACTCCGATGACGGCGCCGTGAAGCAACGGTATGGCGACGGCCACACGTAGAAGTAAGAGGCCGGTCCCAGGCCAACTGTCAGGAAACGTCGAAAATAGCCGTTGCAGAACAAATCCCACTTTTAGCGTAAGAAATAACAACCTTAATCGGACCCCCAATAACAGGAGTCAGCGCACCCCTCTTTCGAGGGGTCGACAATCCGATGATTCTGGGCTTCACGCCCAGCAGGACCGCCTGCAGCGGCGCGTCAGGCAGCGGCGCGGCCAGCCATTTCCCGATCTTCCAGCCCTCCGGCCTCGCGGAAGAACTTCAGCGAGGCCGAGCCGTCACTGTGGGTCACGCGGATGCGATCGCCGCGCTGAATCTGGCCCGTAGCCATTAGATTCGACAGCGGCTGCACCAGCAGGCGCTCGATGGCGCGTTTCAGAGGGCGCGCGCCATAGCGGACATCGGTGCCCTCCCGCAGCAACAACTCACGGGCGCTATCGGTAACGTTAAGCAGGAACGGTTTGCCGGC
>Ga0105238_10004084_pt1 | contig 14482 bp, 10 predicted proteins | sample KBSC34metaG_FD_81526 | JGI IMG/M metagenome (GOLD analysis project Ga0105238, IMG submission 81526) | Corn rhizosphere microbial communities from Kellogg Biological Station, Michigan, USA - KBS C3-4 metaG | ecosystem: Host-associated > Plants > Roots > Rhizosphere > Soil | place: Michigan, USA... | reverse complement strand
TCGGCGCCGTCATCACCGTGCCCGCCTACTTCGACGACGGCCAGCGCCAGGCCACGCGCGACGCGGGCCGCATCGCGGGGCTGGAGGTGTTGCGCCTGTTGAACGAGCCCACCGCGGCCGCGCTGGCCTACGGCCTGGACAAGCAAGCCGAGGGCACCTTCGCGGTGTTCGATCTGGGCGGCGGCACGTTCGACATCTCGATCCTGAAGCTGGACGCCGGGGTGTTCGAGGTGAAGTCCACCGGCGGCGACTCGGCGCTGGGCGGCGACGACTTCGATCGCGCGATCGCCGCACACCTCCTGGCAGCTCTCGGCTTGCCCGCCGACGCGGCCCGCGACGCGGGCCTGGCCCGGCGCGCGCTCGACGCGGCCCGGGCCGCCAAGCACGCCCTGTCCGAACGGGAAGAGACCATGGTTCGGCTGGGTGTGCCCGGGTCGACGGCAGCCGGTGGGGCCGCCGAGGTCCGTCTCACCCGCGCCGAGATGGAGGCCCTCGTGAAGCCGGTCCTCGATCGGTGCGCCGGACCGGTGCGCCGCGCCCTACGCGACGCGGGCCTCGCGGCCGCGGATCTCTCGGGCGTGATCCTGGTCGGCGGCGCCACGCGCATGCCGCTCGTGCGAAGGTTCGTCCGCGATCTGCTGGGGCGCGAGCCGCTGGCCGACATCGATCCCGATCAGGTGGTGGCGCTGGGCGCGGCCGTGCAAGCCGATCTGCTGACGGGGGGCACGGGGCACGGCGACGTGGTCCTGCTCGACGTGGTGCCGCTGTCGCTGGGGCTCGAGATGATGGGCGGCGTGGCCGAGAAGCTGATCCACCGCAACTCGACCATCCCGTGCGGGGCGACCCAGACGTTCACGACCTACGCGGACAACCAGACCGGCTTCGACCTGCACGTGGTCCAGGGCGAGCGCGAGCTGGTGGCCGATTGTCGCTCGCTCGCGCGGTTCAAGCTGACGGGCATTCCCCCCATGCCGGCGGGGCTCGCGCGGCTGGAGGTGACGTTCACCGTCGATGCCGACGGCATCCTGCGCGTCTCGGCGCGCGAGGAGACCACGGGCATCGCGGCGGCCGTGGACGTGAAGCCCACCTACGGCCTCACCGACGAGGAGGTCGAACGCATGCTGCTCGATTCGTTCGCCCACGCCGACGCCGACGTGCGCGCCCGCCAGCTCGCCGAGCAGCGGATCGAGGCCGAGCGGATCCTGGCGGCGGCTCGCGCGGCCGTCGCCGCGACCCCGGAGCTCTTGACCGACGACGATCGCGCGCGCATCGACGCCGCCGTCGCGCAGCTGGAGCAGGCCAAGTCCGGCGGCGATCACGGCGCGATCCGCGCCGGCGTCGAGGCCCTCGACGCCGCCTCGAAAGAGTTCGCCGCCCGCCGCATGAACCGCGCGCTGGAGGACGGGCTGCGCGGACGCGCGGTCGGCGCGGTCGAGGCCGAGGTCGAGCAGTCCGCGGCGGCCGCCGGCGGCGATCTGCAGACCCGCCTCGAGCGCGCCGGACACGCCGGCCACTCCCACCGTTGACGGTCAACCCACGCCCACAGCCCGCATACGCCCCATACCATGCCCAAGGTCAGATTCGAGCCCGACGGAATCGAGGTGGACGTCCCCCTCGGAACATCGATCCTGGACGCGTCCCGCGCGGCCGGCGCGCAGGTCGGCTCCGCCTGCGGCGGGGTGTGCGCCTGCTCGACCTGCCACGTCTACGTGAAGCAGGGGCTCGAGGCCTTGAAGCCCGCCTCCGATCGCGAGGAGGACATCATGGACAAGGCCTTCGACGTCCGCTCCAACTCCCGGCTCGGCTGTCAGTCCGCCATCACGCGTGACGTGACCGTGGTTTGCGAGATCAGCGTCGAGAGCCGCAAGGCCTTCCTCGACGAGCACCCCGAGCTTCGCAAGTAGCGTCCGCGCCTCGAATCGGCGTTCCGGTCCGGTCGCGCTGTCCGCGCCGTGGCCTTCCAGTAAGGTTGGACGCGTGTCGGACAGCGACCACGGGTTACGCGAAGGACGCGCCGCGGAGGCAGCCCCCCACCGGCGTGTCGGGCTGCTGCTGTTCGCGCTCGGGTGGGGCGCCAACCACTTCACCACGTTGCTGGTCGTCTACCGCAAGAGCCTCGGGCTCTCACCGTCTGCGCTCGGCGTGCTGTTCGGTGTCTACGCCCTCGGCCTGGTACCGGGGCTGATCCTCGCCGGTCGCGCGTCCGATCGATGGGGGCGGCGGGCCCTGGTCCTGCCCTCGGCGCTGCTGGCGATGGGAGCGAGCGGGCTCCTCGCGTTCGGCGGGCGCGGCTTCGCGGTCTTGCTGGCGGGGCGGTTCCTGTACGGCCTGGGCATGGGGTCGGCGATGAGCCCCGGCAGCGTGTGGGTGCAGGAGCTGTCGCCTCCGGGCGCGGGCGCGCGGCGGGCGACGCTGACGCTGTCGGCGGGGTTCGGGCTGGGGCCGCTCGTGTCGGGCCTCCTGGCGGATCTCGCGCCGGCGCCGATGGTGGTGCCTTATCTCGCGCACATCATCGTCATCGCGGTCGCCGTCGCCCGCGTGCGGGTGGTTCCCGAGACGGCGCCCGGCGCGACGTCGCGCGGACGGGGCGCGCCGGCCCTCGCCGCAACGGCGGGCGCGACGATGGACCCCGCGCGGCCTTCCCGCGAACCCGACCGCGTCCGTCCGCGCGCGCGTGATCTGGTCGTGTTGCTCGAAGTCTTCCCGGCGGCGCCCTGGGCGTTCGGGTTTGCCGCCGCCACGATGGCGATCTTGCCGGGGGTGATGCGACCGCTCGTCAGCTTGCCGGTCATCTATACGGGCTTCGTCATTCTCGCGACCCTGTCGTGCGGCGTGCTCTTGCAGCCGTTCGTGGCGCGCATCGGGCGGCACGCGGATCTCGTCGGGCTCGGGGCCGGGGCGCTCGGGATCTTGCTGTCCTCGCACGCCGCCGCCGTCATGTCTCCCCGCCTCGTCTTTCCGGCGGCGATGCTGGCGGGCGCCGGCTACGGTCTGGTGATGACGGGAGGCCTCGTCGAGGTGGTGAGGCGCGTGCCAGGACAGGTGCGCGGGACGGCGGTCGGGATCTACTACGTGCTCACGTACATCGGATTTTCCTTGCCCTTCATTCACGCCAACGTCGCCGAGCGAGCAGGCGGCGACGCACGGACCCTTCGAATGACGGCGCTGGTGGCTTTGGGAAGCTTGCTCGCGCGCGCGGCCGTGAAGGCGCGCCGTTCGGCAAGGCCGGCCCGCCATCGGGCCTGAGGCCTTCGTCAGGTCTTGGGCGCCGTCAGCGCGGCGCCGCGCGCCTTCATTGCGTCCTCCCAGTTGCGGCCGTCGAAGGGCGCGGGTGCCAGCCGGGAGACGTCGACGCCGTCGAGGCACCGCACGTTGACGTCGATCATGTCGGGGTGCGAGCGCGGCACGTAGAAGGGGCAGATGCCGCAGTGGCGGCAGAACGTGTGTTGCGCGACGCCCGTGTTGAACCGGTAGGTCGTCATCTCCTCGCGCCCCTGCAGGACCTCGAAGTCCTCGGGCGGCACGATGAGGTGCAGGATCCCCTTCTTCGTGCACATCGAGCAGTTGCAGTCGGTCGTCCGCGCCAGATCTCCCGTGACCCGAAACCGAACCCGCCCGCAGTGGCAGCCTCCTTCGAAGCTCTCTCGCATGGGCGCATTCTAGCGAACGGCGCGGCAGAGGCATGGGCCCCTCGATGTCGGCTTCGGAACCCGGGCGCGAACGCGTTGTCTCTCCGCGCAGATCGCAGCTGCTCGGGCCGCTTGATCGCCGGCCCGGGCAGAGACGGCTGGTAGCAGCTGTGTGCGGAGCTCAGGGGCTCGCCCACCGACACGGCTTCGTCCTTCCCACAGACCCACACGCTCGACGGCCCACGCGCCGTCAGGCCGGAGGCCCTTCATGCGCCACAATCACGCCCTTCGTGTGTCCGCCTCGCCCGTCGCTGACTCCGCGGCCGGCGACCTCACGACCCCGCCCGCACCCGAAGCTCACGCGGTCAGCGTCGAGACGATCTTCGCAGGTGCAAGCATCTGCACCCGGCTCTTGCCGCCGGTCCGCGAGACGGCACGCGCTGCGGCCAGCCCGCGCTTCCTGGCCGCGGGAGCCGTGCTCCTCGCCCTGTCCCTGACGAGCTTCGTGGCGGCGAGCGTCCGCGCCGCCGACGAGCGCGTCCTCCTCGCTGCCTGGACCGCCCGCGGGCATGAAGCCTCCACTTTCGTGGCGTCGCCTCGGCCGGCCGTTCCGCTGGACATCCTCTTCGTCCTCGGTCTGCTGGGCGGCGGCGCGCTGATGGTGGTGGGCTTGCATCGGCGCGCGGACGATCAGCGTCGCTTCCGCCGCACGTTCGCGATCGGCTCCGCGGCCGACGTCGATGCCCCCTTCGACCCATCCCGCCTCGGCGCGCCGTCGCACGCCCTCGTCACGCATTCCAGCGCCAGCAGCGACTATCTGGTCCACCCCGCGCCGTCGATGACGGGCGTCGTCGAATCCGACGGCCGAAGTTACACGCTGGCGGAGATCCTCGAGCCGGGGACGTCGACCTTTCGCCTCCCGCCCGGCGCGCGCGTCCGCCTCGAGAGCGGAAGAACGTCGTTCGTCATTCGCTCGATCCAGCGACCCGCGCCCATCGGACGCCCGCGCGCCGGCCTGAGCGCGGCCGAAGCGCCTTACACGCTCGGCGCCGCCCTCGCCCTGGGCCTGTTCGTGCTGATGATCTTCACGATTCCCCCCGATCCGCGATCGCTTTCCCTCGACCTGCTCGGCGCCCAGTCGCGGTTGATCTCCTTCAACGTCCTGCCGCCCGTGCTCGAACAGGCCCCAGTCCCGACCTGGCTCGCTTCGGCCCCCGCCCCGGCGGGTGGGGCGGCCGCCCCCGCGGCGAAGGAGCCGCGCGGCGCGAGCGGCGACCCGACGTCACGAGAGCACGCTCGACGACGCAACGAGGAGCCGCGACCGCCGGCCCTCGCCGACCAGCACCCGACCAAGGAAGACACGGTGGCGCGCGCCAACAACGCCGGCGTGCTCGGGATCCTGAAAGCGTCCAGGAACCAACTGCTCACGGATCTCCTCGACCCGCTGGGCAGCGTGGACGCCTCCCTGGATGCCGCCGCCCTGGGCGACCTGACGGGAACACAGGTTGGAGAGTCGTGGGGCTTCGGGGGGATCGGTAGCGCGGGCACCGGCAGCGGTGGCGGCGGTACGGGGGAAGGCCTCCGGGGACGGGGCGGCCTCGCGACGCGAGGCCACGGCGGCGGCGGCTCCGCCAGTGGCGCCGGCTACGATCGCGGCGCGGGCAGCCTGGGCGGACGCCGCGCCCATGCTCCCGAGATCATGGTCGGCGACGCGACCGTCCGCGGCTCGCTCGATAAGGAGATCATCCGCCGCATCATCCACCGCCACATCAACGAAGTTCGCTTCTGCTACGAAGAGGCGCTGCGCCAGCAACCGCGCCTCGCCGGCCGAGTGGGCGTGCAGTTCACCATCGCCGGCAACGGGCAGGTCCTGACATCCGTGCTTCAAAGCTCGACGGTCGGCAACGCCAACGTCGAGAACTGCACCGTCGCCGCTGTCCGTCGCTGGCAATTCCCGCAACCGGCCGGCGGCGGCTTGGTCGTCGTCTCCTACCCCTTCGTCTTCACCCAACCCGAGTGACCCGAGGAAGGGCCGGCCACTTGCCTCAGGCGATTCAGTTCACGCGCCGGAGGACCGAGAGCGCGCGGACGGTGAGCCAGCGCGCGGCCTCGCGGTCCTTCGGCGTGACGGTCGGGACGCGCGAAGGGGCACCCGGCTCGGCCGGCGCGCCCGGATACCAGAGCCCGTCGCTCGACTGGCGGCCGCGCACGTAAGCCTCGGCGGTGCGGACGCCGGAGTTCTCCTTGCCGAGCCCCACGGCCGTCACCGTGTCGAGCGCGTCCAGCATGTCGACGTAAAATCGCGGCTCGGACAGCTGCTCCCAGTAGGACGGCGCCTTCCGATCGGGGTAGCGGTCCGGCTGAAGAAAGCGCGTGGCCAGCAGCTCGGCCGCTCGGCGCGCTTCGCGCGAGGATCGCCGGGACGGTGACGCCGCGAACGCCCGCAGGGCCATTCCGGTGATCAGGTGACTCGACGGCCGCGCCGACGAATCCGAGCGCACGCCCCGCCAGGCCCATCCGCCGTCGGCCTGCCGCCATTGCAGCAAAAAGTTGAACCCGGATGCGACACGTGGCTCGCCATCCCACCCGACGCGACATAGTGAGGCCAACGCCCACCCCTGAAAATGCACGGCCGGAAGCTTGGCCTTGTCGGCCTTGCTCTCACCGATCGCCAGCGCCGCGATTCCACCGTCCTTGGCCTGGCTGGCCAACACGAACTCGGCGGCCTGGGTCACCGCTTTTTCGCCCGACTCCAGTCCGAGCTCGGCCATTCGCTCGAGGGCCCGCACCGTCGCGATGACCGAGGCGAACTTCTCGGAACCCAGGCCCTTTTCGAGCGGCTTGGCCGGAAAGTCACCCTTGGCGCCCTGCTTCTTGAGAAACGCCTTCACGTCGGGGAACGCGAGAACCTCGGCACCGCGCGGAGCCTCTTCATCATCAATCAATTCACGGCGAATCCGCGCGGAAAGAGAGGGAGGCCCCTCGCGCAAGAGCGTCGGAATGGGGTCGCGGGCCAGGCGCGCCCGCCACCCGGATGGGAACCGGGCCGCGGCTGTCGCCGAGGGCGCGAACGGTGAACGATTCATCGGGTGCCGAAAGGGTATCTCAAATTCCGGCGGTCGGACGTAAAGACGCCGAACTTTTCGAGAGCTTTTTTGTGATAGAAATATAAACTTCGTTTCGGCAGGCCTGCATGGGGTCACCCGACCGCCCACCAAAACAGGAAGCCTTTCTCGCGTTGTTGGCGGAGGGGTGGACTTCCCTTCACCTCGATGCGCGTCGGGCCGGCGTCGTCGTGCCCGCGCACTTGAAGGGTGAGCCGCACCTCGTGCTGCAGTACGGGCACGACTTGCCGATCCCGATCCCGGACCTCCAGGTCGACGAGCATGGGGTCAGCGCCACGTTGTCCTTCGCGCGCACGCCTTCCCCCACGGTGGTGCCGTGGAGCGCCGTCTACGTCGTAACTGCGATGGACGGCCGCGGCGTGCTCTACCAGGAGGACATTCCGAGCGATGTGTCCGTCATCGCAGCCAGCGGCAGCGAGCCTGGCCGCGAGGGAGACGGCGCGGAGGTGCCCGCATCAGCCGGGGACGGGTCAGCTGCGGGTGTTCCTGGCGCCGGTACCGGCGTCCCGGTCGCCACCCGCGCACCCACCCCGTCCCGGGCGTTGCGAGCCGTGCCTCTGACCGGCCCGCTCGAGGACGATCATCCCGCCCTGGCCGCCAGTTACGGTGGCATGGTGGCAGCGGGGCCTCCTCCCGACGCCATCGCGCCGTCTCGGCGCCGCAAGCGGCCGCAGCTTCGCCTGGTCAAGTAGCCCGCCTCGTGCGCCAGGACGGTCGATTACGGCCGGGTCAGTCGCGGATCACGCACGGCTCTAGGAACTTCGCCAGCTCGTCATGCTGGGCGCGGGCGTCCTCGTACCCGAGCCGAGCCACCTCCGCCGCGTAGAGACCGTCGAAGAGAATGTAGGAGAGCAGATCGGCCTCGTCGGCCCCGCGCGCGGTGGCGAGGCGCCGCAACATCTGGATGCCGGGGCCGCCCCCCGTCCCCTTGAATCGCCCCGAGCGACCCACCTCACCGGCGAGACCGCCGAGATCGATCGACGGCCGAATCATCAGCTCGTCGATCACACGGTAGGGGGCCCCTCGGGCCTTCGCCACCACCTCGTCGAAGCGCTGGCCCCCGCCCACCGGATCGGCGGCGCGCACGGACCGGATGAGCGCGTTGAACCGGCGCAGGCGATCCAGATCGTAATCGATGTGGTCGAGCAGGAACGCGTTCAGGATCTTGCCGACCAGGAAGGCGGCGCCCGGGTAGGGCATCGAGGCCTCGTCCTCCTCGGCCTCGACCGGCTTGTGGCGCAGGCCGATCACCAGCACCTTGTCGGCGCCGAGGCGCAGCGCCGGCGACAGCGGCGTGTTCTGGCGCAAGCCCCCGTCACAAAAGAAGCGGTCGCCCACCGCCACCGCGGGGAACAGGATTGGCAGCGCGGCGGAGGCCAGGGCGTGCTCGCAGGCCATCTCGACGAACTGGGCACGCACGAAGGGATCCTGGCTCCACTTGCGCAGGGGCCCGCCCGCCCGCTGGATGAAGACAACGCTCTTGCCGGAGCCGATGTCGGTCGCCGTAACCGAGAGAGATTCGAACAAGCCGCGGCGGTTGTTGTTGCCGAGCTGAGCCCACGGAATCAGCCGGCGCACCACCCGCTCGAGCTTTCCGGTATTCACGATCCCGCCGAGGCGCCGGCCCTCTTCCATGTCGGCGATGGTCCCGCTGCCGAGCAAGGTGGTCGGCGCTTTCAGGAACTCGCGCAGGCCGAAGCCGACCATTTCCTCGAGCACGAAGCTCTCCCAGCGATCCACCAGCATCCGGCCCTGGACCGGGGCCATGTCGGCGGTCGCCGCGAAGAAGCACGCGTGAATTCCTCCGACCGAGGTGCCCGAATAGATGTCGAACTGAGCCTGCCCTCCGAGGTCGCCCGCCAGATCCTCGCGGATGTAGCGCATGACCCCCGCCTCGTAAGCGCCGCGCGCGCCCCCGCCCGACAGAACCAGCGCCAGACGGGGCCTCTCGCCGCGGGCCCGCGGCCGCGTGGGCTGGCTCATCCGCCGCCCCCCCCTTGGGCCAAAGGCCACCAAGCCGCCCAAGCCGACAGCGATGGGGACGCCAATCGGTTCATCCTCACGATCGTATTCGAAAAATAGGGCGTCTGTCGACGCCGCATGAAATTGCTCTTAAGATCCCTGGGATGGGAACTACGTCCAGCGAGGGGGCGTCGAGCCCGGAAGGTATCACGGCCCTCTCTCCCACCCTCTCCCCCGGTGGGGGATTCCTTCTGGAGGGCACGGGGACGGCCACCGTGTTCACGCCGGAGATGCTCTCGGACGAGCAGCGGTTGATGCACGAGACGGCCGACGACTTCGTCAAGCGCGAGGTCGAGCCGCGGCTCGCCGAGATCGAGAGCAAGAAGCCGGGCGTGATGCGCGAGATCCTGCAGAAGGCCGGCGAGATCGGCCTGCTCGGCCACGACATCCCGGCCGCCTTCGGGGGCCTGGGCGGCGACAAGACCAGCTCCAGCCTGATCACCGAGGCGGCCAGCCGGGTGGGCTCGTTCGCGGTCAGCTACGGCGCCCACGTGGGGATTGGCACGATGCCCCTCGTGTTGTTCGGCACCCCCGCCCAACACGCCAAGTATCTGCCGCGGCTGGCGACCGGGGAGCTGATCGCCGCCTACGCGCTCACCGAGCCGGGCTCTGGCTCGGACGCCCTGGCCGCCAAGACGCGCGCCACGCTGTCGGCGGACGGCAAGACCTGGCGGCTCAACGGCACGAAGCAATACATCACCAACGCCGGCTTCGCTGACCTGTTCACGGTCTTCGCCAAGGTCGATGGCGAGAAGTTCACGGGCTTCCTGGTCGAGCGCGGCGCCAAGGGTCTGACGATCGGCCCGGAGGAGCACAAGCTCGGGATCCGGGGCAGCTCGACCTGCCCGCTGATCCTCGAGGACTGCGAGATCCCGGCCGACAGCGTGCTTGGTCAGATTGGCCAGGGGCACAAGATCGCCTTCAACATCCTCAACATCGGACGATGGAAGCTGGGCGTGGGGGCGGTGGGCGCCGCCAAGTATTGCCTGGAGCTGGGAGTCCGCTACGCGCGCGACCGCAAGCAGTTCGGCAAGCCCATCGCCGAGTTCGACCTGATCCGCAAGAAGCTGGGCGACATCGCGACCGGGATCTACGTGACCGAGTCGATGGCGTTCCGCACGGCGGGCCTGCTGGACGCGCGCAGCCGGGCCATCGACCCGGCCGACCCCGCGGCCCAGAAGAAGCAGATCGACGCCATCGAGGAGCACGCCATCGAGGCGTCGATCCTGAAGGTGTTCGGCTCCGAGATGTTGCACGCCAGCGCGGACGAGACGCTGCAGATCTTCGGGGGCGCCGGTTACATCGAGGATTACCCCATCGAGCGGGTGAGCCGCGACGCGCGCATCAACCGCATCTTCGAGGGCACGAACGAGATCAACCGGCTGCTGGTACCGGGGACGCTCCTCAAGCGGGCGATGCAGGGGCGCTTGCCGTTGATGGGCTTCGTCAGCCAGGTTCACATGGAGCTGGCCGATCCGAGCAAGATCGACCGCAAGGTGCCGGCGGGACCGCTCGGCCTCGAGCGGCAAAAGTGCGACTTCGCAAAGCGAGCGGTGTCCTACGGGGCGTCGCTCGGCGTTCAGAAGTACATGCAGGGCATCACCGAGAAGCAAGAGCTGCTCGGGGTCCTGGCCGACTGCATGATCCAGATCTTCGCCATGGACTCGGCCATCAGCCGCACACTGCAGCTCATCGCCGCCCGCGGCGAGCAGGCGAGCGCCATCCCCGTCGCGATGACCCAGCTTTACGTGGCGAACGCGCACGAGCAGGTGTTCGATCTGCTGCGCGAGATGCTGATGTGGATGTCCCTCGACGAAGAGTGGGGGCGCGGGGTGCGCGACATCAACAGCTATTACGAGCTGACCCGCGTGAACACGTTCTCCTTGCGCCGCAAGATCGCGCTCCACGCCATCGAGACCGGCGGCTACTCCGCGACGTAGGGGCCCTCAGGGGCAAGGGACTTCTAGCGTCGGCGTGCTGGGGGGAGCGTTGAGAGTGAAGGCTTCGGGAGGCGAGGGGTCGTTGAGGGTGCGGTCCTTGAAATGGATCTCGACGCCTTCGTCGAACGGGGCCGTGGCCTCCGCGAAGTGAACGGTCTCGGGAAGTGAGAGGGCGGGGGCGGTCGGATCGGAAGACGCGCGGACGTCGGTGAAGTCTTCGAAGGAGACGCGCCAGATTGGGGAGCTGCCCGCGGCGACAGCGGTGACGGCGGCGATCTGGATCCGGTTGCCGAGCTGCTTGATGGCGTAGTGGACGCGTCCGTTGTCGGAGACAGCGGGAACGTCGAGGACGTCGGCGCCGAGATCGCCGTCCCAGGTGACCCGATCGTCCTCGCTGGCGGCGGGAGCCACCGGCGGGCCGTCGCCGAGCAGGATCGCGGCCACGTCCTGCGGGGCGAGAGGGATGCGAATCAGCGAAGCAACGTTGGCAGGACACGCCGGGCCACGGCGGAGCTCGTTGTGGCGCGTGTCGAGGAACGCGAAGCGCGCGCCGTCGGTGGCGAGCACCGCCACGGTCCCCTGCAAGGTCACCTCCGCCTCGAGGCGCAACCGGCCGGGTCGCTCCGCCAGGACCAGAACGGTCGCCTTCACGCGATCGCCACCGATCCAGCTGGTCGCGCGCACCCGCCCGTTCAGCGTCCGGACCTGCTGCTGCCGCGCCCGCACCAGCTCCCGCAGGCTGGCGGCGGTGGGCGGCGGATAGGGCCGTTCGATCCGCACGTGGTGGGGGCAGCCGGCCAGGCCCAAGATCGACACCAAGCCGACGACCAAGCCCACGCGGGAGGCGGCCACCCGAATCTCACGCGCGCTCATCGGCCGGCCGCGCTCATCGAGTCGAGCGCGCGAAGGTGTTTCTCGATGTCGCGCGCTACCCGCTCGTCGGGGTCCTGTTGCAGCGCCTTCCGGTACGTGGCGGCGGCGCGATCGATCTGCTTCTGCCGGCTGTAGACCTCGGCCAGATGCGAAAGGATCTCGGGATCTCCAGGCTCGAGGCGTTCGGCCTCCGTCAATAGCTCGGCGGCCGCCGCCACATTTCCCGCACGCAGGCGCGCCCACCCCAGGCTGTCGACGATGCCGCCGGCGCCCGGATTCAAGACCATCGCCACCTGCAAGCGCCGGATGGCCGTGGGCAGGTCGCGATCGTGATCGGCAGCCACGAAGCCCCAGAAGTTCAGAGCCTCGACGTGCCGGGGATCGGCGCGAAGAATCCTCTCGGCCTGGGTCAGCGCGGCTTGCCAGTCCCCGCGGCGTTCGTCGATGGCCGCCCGCACCAGCAGGAAGCGGGGGCTGTCGGGATCCTTCTGAAGCGCGAGATCCAGCCCGCGCTTGGCCCGGTCGACATCACCCCGCTTCTCATCGAGCAGCGCTCGGGCGACGATCAAGTCTGAAGCCCAATCGCGCGGACGAGGCTCGTCGCCGTCGTCGCGTGCGTCGGCGCCAGAGGCGGGCGAATCAACCCGTCCGGGGGGCGCCTTCAACGGCGGACCGGAGCTCGCCCCTGCCGGGGTCGCGGGCCTGGCGGGAGCAGGGGCCGCCGTCGCTGCCCCAACCCCAGCGCCGAGATCGGCCCCGACCACCTCGGTCGCCTCGTCCAGCGCCTTCTCGGCCTGATTCAACGCCGCCGCGCCGCCAACCCGGCGCAGCGCCTCGGCCGCTCGCAAGCGAGATTCGATGAAGTCCGGATCGCCCCGGCGCACCGCGAGCAACGCCACCGCCGCGCCGGCGCGGTCCTTCATGTCGTCGAGGGCGCCCCCCATCACCAGCGCGACCCGCCCGGCGGGTGCCCCCTTGCGCAGAGCCTCGGCCGCCGCCCGGCGCGCCCGCTCGGGCCGACCCGCCGCCCGCTCGAGGCGAGCGATGGTCTCGACCGTGCTCTCGTCGACGGCATCCGGGGTCAGGCGATCCGCCTCGGCCCCCGCTTCGGCCTTGTCACCTCGACGGCTCAACCATCTGAGGTACATCTCGGCGATCTCCAGCGAATCCTCGGATCGATCGAGCGCCTCGCGGAAGGTGGCCTTCGCGTCCGCCGCTCGACCCACGGCCACGCGCAGGGCGGCGAGCATCAGGCGCGCATCGAGCTGCTCGGGCTCGAGCGCCACCGCCTCCACCAGGGTCGCCTCTGCCTCGGGCAGGCGCCCCTCGACCCAGTCCAGCGCGGCGAGCTCGATGCGGGCGCGCACGTTGTCGGGCACGGCGGTCCGCAGCTCGCGGATCGTGGCGGTGGCGGCCGGAACGTCGAGCAGGGCCAGCTGCGCGTTGCCGAGCGCCAGATGCGTGTCCTCGATGGCCTCGATGTCGCCGTCGGAACGCGCGTTCGCGGCGGCCTGACGCAGGTGCCCGATCGCACCAGCCTCGTCGTGGCGTGCCTCGGCCAGGTGAGCCGCGGCCATGTAGCCCGCCACCGTCGGCGCCGTGGCGAGCGACCGCTCAATCTGCTCCGCGGCGTCGTTCGCACGGTCGAGGCGCAGGTAGACCTCGGCCAGCTCCGCGCGCACCTCGGCCGCCTGATCGTCGTAGCGCAAGGCGCGCTCGAGCTCGGCCGCCGCGTCTCCCCAGCGCTGCTCTTCCTCGAACAGCTCGGCCCGCGCGACGTGCTCGTACGCGTCGGGCCCGATCGCGCGCGTCACCACGATCCGACCGTTCACGATCTTGCTGACCTGCCCGGGTGCCGTGGCGCAGGCGGCGACGGCCATCAGGCCCGCCAGCATGACGACCGCGGCGCCCACGGGGAAGGTCCGCGCCAAAGACGCGTCAGAGCGGCATGTTGCCATGTTTCTTGGGCGGGTTCGTGTCGCGCTTGTTCGCGAGCAGGCCGAGGCCGGCGGCGAGCCGCGCCCGGGTGTCGCGCGGCCTGATGACCTCGTCGATGTATCCCAGCTCTGCCGAGACGTAGGGGCTCGCGAACTTCTCCCGGTACTCCGCCAGGTACTTGGCCCGCGCTGCGGTGGGATCGGCCGCCTGGGCGAGCTCGTCGCGAAAGACGATGTTGACCGCCGCGTCGGGGCCCATCACCGCAATCTCGGCGGTTGGGTAGGCAAAGTTCAGGTCTCCGCGAATGTGCTTCGACGACATCACGTCATAGGCGCCGCCATAGGCCTTGCGCGTGATGACCGTCAGCTTGGGGACCGTAGCTTCGGCGAACGCGTACAACAGCTTCGCTCCGTGCTTGATGATGCCACCGAACTCCTGGGCGGTCCCGGGCAGAAAGCCGGGAACGTCGACGAACGTGACGATCGGGATGTTGAAGCAGTCGCAGAACCTGACGAAGCGCGCCGCCTTCAAGGAAGCGGCGATGTCCAGACAGCCGGCCAGGTGCAGGGGCTGGTTGGCCACGATCCCGATCGGCCGACCGTCGATGCGCGCGAAGCCGACCACGATGTTCGGCGCGTATTCGGGCTGGATCTCGAACAGATAGGCGTCGTCGACGATGCGGCCTATCAGGTCCTTCATGTCGTAGGGACGCGCCGCCTCGGCCGGGATCAGGCGATCGAGCTCGCCGTCCGCGTCGGGCGTCTTGGCCCGGGGCGCGCGCCGCGGAGGATCCTCGCGGTTGTTCTGGGGCAGGAACGTCAGGAGCTCGCGGAGACCTTCCAAGCAGGCCGCTTCGTCGGGGAACGCGCGGTGGGCGACACCAGAGCGCGCGGCGTGCGTGTGCGCGCCCCCGAGGTCCTCCTTGGTGACCTCCTCGTGGGTCACGGCCCGAATG
>Ga0105238_10004081_pt1 | contig 14484 bp, 13 predicted proteins | sample KBSC34metaG_FD_81526 | JGI IMG/M metagenome (GOLD analysis project Ga0105238, IMG submission 81526) | Corn rhizosphere microbial communities from Kellogg Biological Station, Michigan, USA - KBS C3-4 metaG | ecosystem: Host-associated > Plants > Roots > Rhizosphere > Soil | place: Michigan, USA... | reverse complement strand
CCGAAGACAAGGCCCTGGGGGCTGACCTAGAATCTATAGAGGAGTCACTACTATGCGCATTGATCCTACTCGACGTGAGGTTCTCGCGACGCTTGCCACGGGAATCGCCGCCGGAGCCGTCGCGGCCCGCAGCGCTTTCGCTGCCGAAGCGCCTTTCCATTGCGCAGGCATCGACCATTTGGCCTTGGCTGTGGAGGACATCGAGAGGTCGGTTCATTTCTACGCCCGCATCTTCGGCGCCACGGTGATGAAGGAGAAGACCAACGCGCGGCACTATGTGAAACTGGGGCCCAACTATGTGGCGATGGCCCCTCCCGGGCAGGGCCAGACTGCCCCGTCCATCAACCACTTTTGTCCCGGCATCGTAAATTTCGATCTAGCCGCGACTAAAAGCGAACTGGATCAAATGGGGATCAAGTACCGCGAGGCTCCGCCGGTTGGCTTGTTTCTTCCGGACCCGGACGGCACACAGGTCCAGCTCTGGACCGAAAACTCCTGGAGCCGTTTAGGTGAAACTGCCGCGCCCGACGCGATGGGGGATGCTCCGCCCATGCACGGCGAACCGCTGCTGCGGCCGACGGCGATCGATCACATCCTGGTGAATGTTTCCGACGTCCCGAAGGCTGTCGCGTTTTATCAGAAGATTCTCGGGGGAGTGATCCGGGTTGGCGGCACGCCGGAACGGACCTGGTTCAGCGCCGGCGGCAAGGACCGCATTGGCATTGCGCTCGCGGAGCCCGGTCACAAAGTCGGCATCGACCACTATTGCCTCACGTCTCAATTCGATCGCGCGGCTCTCACGAAGGGGCTGGAGGCGGCCGGGGCGAAGATCATTCAAGGCGATGTCGCCGCGGGGCTAGATTTCCTGGACGTCAACGGCATTCACGTGCAGATCCTTCCGCCCGCGCGCGCCTGACGGTTTCCTTTGACATTACGCGAGTTCGACGACAAGACTGCGCTGGCGAAGGCCGCCGCGTATGAAGCTGCGCGTTGCATACGAGAAGCCATTGGAGCGCGGGGCAGGGCTCGAATCGTAGTAGCGACCGGAAGCTCGCAAATCGAATTTCTGGAGTTGCTGGTTACGGCTTCCGACATCGCCTGGAGCCAGGTGGAATTATTTCATCTGGACGAATACATCGGGCTCGCCGGCGACCATCAAGCAAGCTTCCAGCACTACATTCGCGAACGGATACTCGATCGCGTTCCTGTTGAGCGGGCATGGCTCCTGGATGGCGCGGCTGATCCGGAAGAGGAATGCCAGCGCGTGGGTGACGCGATCTCGGCTGCGCCCATCGACGTCGCCTTCGCGGGAATCGGTGAGAACGGCCACCTGGCGTTCAACGATCCGCCTGCCGACTTCGATACCGAGAAACCGTTCATCGTGGCTGGCCTAGACGAACGAGGCAGGCTCCAACAGGTACGCGAAGGGTGGTTCGCCTCGTTGGAGGAAGTGCCCCGAACCGCGATAACCATGTCGATTCGTCAGATTCTGAAGTCGCGCGCGATTCTGTGCCTGGTGTCGGGAACACGCAAGTCCGAAGCGATGAAGCTTTGCCTGGGCGGGGACATAGGTCCGATGGCGCCTGCGTCCGCGCTCCGGCTTCACGAAAATGCGACGGTATTTCTGGATCGTGAAGCCGCGGCGTTGCTGCATTAATACCAATTGCGAAGGCGGACGTCGATGCCGGTTCCAGCGAGCGCGGCTTCGAAAGCCTTGGTGTCCGAGCCCATGTAGTGGTACGGATAGACCACCTTCGGATGGAACGCCTTCACGGCCTCGGCGGCTTCTTCGGGCGTCATGGTGTAGGGCAGATTCATCGGTACGAAGGCTACGTCAATGTTCTTCAGTGCGCGCATTTCGGGAATGCCCTCGGTGTCACCGGCGATGTAAATCCTCAGCCCTCCGTAAGTAACGATGTAGCCGTTGCCGCGGCCTTTATCGTGAAACAGCTTGCCTTCGGACGGGCCGCGTTTGAGGTTGTACATCGGGATCGCCTCGACCTTCCATGCGCCAATGCTCTTGGTCTGGCTGTTGCCGAGAACCTGTGCTTCCGTGACGGTTTTGGCCACGGCTGCGGGGGCAATCACTACGCCGCCGGACTTCTTGACCTTTGCAATCATGGAAGGATTCATGTGATCGCCGTGAATATCGGTGATGAGAATCAGGTCAGCCTGCGGAATGCCGTCCCAGCTTCCTTGCGCGGGATCGATAATCACTACTTGGCCGCCTGCCTCGATGACCAGGCCGGCATGCATCACGGTGGTGATCTTCAGCGGTCCGCTAGTGGTCTTGAATTCTTCCACATTGCGCGCGGCGAAAGCCGATGCCGCTAGGAGGCAACCGAGCATGATCGATGAATATTTCATAGACAGTATTATGCAGCATTTTGTTCGCGATATCCGCCTGTTAATCTAAACGAGTGATCTCCCGCAGGGCCTTGTTCGCGTTCCCAATGCTCGCCGCATGCGGCCGCCGCCGCCGAAGCGCTGGGTTTCGCGGCTATGCGTTTGTGGCCAATGAAGAAGGGAACGCCATCGCGGCAGTGGATCTGGAAGCGCTGGCGGTGGCGCGGCACATCCCTTTGAATGGCGCTCCCACCAGCGTGGTTTCTACTGCACGGCGGCCTTTCGTCTATGCGCTCAGCCCATCCAACGGCACCGTGCATGAGATCGAGGTAGACAGGCTGAGCTTCAACCGGCGTCTTGCTGTAGCGTCCTCCGCTTTGTCCATCGTGGTGGCGCCGGACGACAGTGCGCTATACGTGCTGGCGAGCGAGCCGCAATCGCTGATCCGCATCGCGCTGGATACGCTGAAAGTTGAGTGGCGCATGGCGCTGCCACGCGATCCTGTTGACTTCGCGCTGGCTGTCGATGGCGCTACCGCCGCCGTCACTTTTGCCAACGGCGTCCGGCTGGTGGATCTGGCAGCCCGCAAGTTGAGCGCACCGGCGGGTGAAGGCGAATTCGGCGCGGTGCGATTTCTAGGGGATTCGCGTACGTTGATTGCGGCGGATCGCGGGGCCCGCCGGCTGTCGATGTACGATGTGCCGTCAGGAGGCCTGATCACGCATTTGCCGCTGGCGGTGCGGCCGGATCACATCTGTACCAACCTGGACCCCGAAAGAAGGGCCACGGACGGCGGGCAATTGTTCGTCACGGGCGAAGGCATGGATGCGGTGGTGGTGGTGTACCCGTATCACACGCCCGAGGTGGCCGAGACGGTGCTGGCTGGACATGCTCCAGGGCCAATGGCGGCGTCTCTAGCGTATCTCTTTGTGGCGAGTCCAGGGTCGGGTGACGTCAATATTCTGGAAATCAATTCACGCAAGGTGGTGGCGGTGGCATCGGTGGGCACCGATCCCGGGTTCATCACGGTAACGCCCGACGATCAATACGCGCTGGTGCTGAACCGTAGCTCGGGCGACGTCGCGGTGCTGCGCGTGGGCGCAATTACGAAGAATCGCAATCGCCGGGCTTCTTTGCTAACCGTGATCCCGGTGGGCTCACGGCCGGTGAGCGCGGCGGTACGGGCGGTTTAAAGCGTCCCGTGCGCGGGGGCCAGCCAGCGCATTAGGAAAAAGTGGCGGCCGCACAGCGAACAACGGAAGGGCAGAAGAATCCAGTGGACGGCCTTTTCCATGGCGTTACGGGCGCCGACTGCGCGAAAGTCTCCCGAGCGGCAATGCGGACAATGCCGGGAAAATAGCACTAGGAGTTAACCATCGGTCTTCGCGCCGCTGCCCGTCGAGGTGGCGAGGCGGTTGCGGAAGGAACGTCCGGTGTCGGCGATCTTGGGCGCATTGCCGCGGCTAAGATCCGGACGGCTGGCTTCGCGCGCGGCTTCGATCTGCTCCGGAGTCCTGACGTCGGGCTCGGAGACTTTTACCTTTTCCTTTGCGCGCGCCACTTGGCGCTTGTGCCGCTTGGCTAACCTTTTGTCCATACCTTAACACTACACCCGTGAGCCGCTACTGTGGCGGTAACCACCGGGAGGCGACGGCCAAACGGAGTCCTGCGCACACTTTGGCGCTCTCACTTGAGTCGACCCGGAGGAATTCTAACTTAATCTCAAGCTGTCTTCGACGGCATTGACCGGCGCGAGGCAGAAAAGGAGATCTTTTACCATGGGTGAACCTATCGTCGTGTTTCCGCCTTCTCCGGCTGGCAACTAAGCGGTTTCAGCGGGGCGCCGGGTACCAACGGCGCCCTGGTTTTGCAGTAGCGCGGCTCCGGTACTATAGGTCCCGCACAAGAGTGCGTGCTAGCATAACCGCTGTAATCGTTGAACTAAGCAATGGCTGCCTTCGGGAGAAGCCTTTGCCTGATTCTGACGCTGTGGATGGCGGGTTCAAGCCCCCCGACGGTCATCCCGCCTAGATCGCCTGACTCTAGCCCTTGGTGGGATCAGGCCTCCCTTAAAATTCAGACGAACGCGCTGCGCTTGCGCAAGGCCGGAGACTTCCGCGCCGCCGATGCTCTCTATCTGGAGGGCTTTCGCGAAGCCGTGCGCCGCGGCGACCGGCTGGCTTCCGTTCGCTATCTTATGAGCGCGGGCGGATGCGAGCTGCTTACGCTTCAATACCGCGCTGCGCTGGCTAGTTTCCTGCGCGCGCGCGATCTGGCGACCAAGGCAGGCGATCACGCCGACCTGGGAGCCATCGCAGTAAATCTCTCCAGCCTGTACCTGGAGATGTGGGACTTGTCCTCCGCAACCCGTTCCGCCGAAGAAGGTTTGCGCCAAGCGGCGATGTTGGCCGGCCTTGACACGCGCGGCGCCTACTTCAAGCCGCACTTGCTGGTGCAACTCGGACGAATTCACAGCGTGCTTGGCGACGGTCAGGCTGAGGCCTATTTTGCTGCGGGGATCGCGGCCGCACGAGCTTCCGGCGATTTTGCGTTGGAAGCGATGGCATGGGACCAGCAGGGCGCAGAGCATCTCGCCGCAGGACGTCTACGGGATGCGGAAAATAGGTTTCTCGAAGCGTTTCGGTTGCGACGGCTCTTTCGCCCGGGGGATTTGGGTTGGTCCTACGGGCATCTCGGCGCGTTGGCTTTCGCCCGCCATGATTTCAAGGATGCTGAACACTTTACTCAATTGGCGCTCGATAATGCCAAGCGCGGCGCGCCAGCTTGGCCGGAGTACTTATTGCTGCTGCAGCAAGGCCGTATCCGCTTGGCACGTGGAGAGGTGGGTCCAGCGCTACATCACTTTTCGTTAGCCCTGGATGCTACTGCGGAGTGGCGCATCCAGATTCTTCCTGCCCGGTCGTCTCTCATAAGCGCCAATGTTGCACTGGAACAACAGATTTTCGATTCGTTCATTCAGCTTGCCGCGCGGCACGCGCTCCAGACCGGAAATCCCGAATGGACCGCGCGCGCGTTCCAGGCCGTAGAGATCAATCGTGCCGCGAGCCTGCGTGAAAGTCTGGCTTTAGCCGACGTTTGGCGCGAGAAACTGCCGCCGGAATACTGGGAGACCCTGGCGCAACTGGGCGCTGAAGAAGCGCGAGAGCGCCGGGCCGAAACAGGCGGTTCCAGAATGGACGGGGCGAACGCAAACCGTTTGCGTTTGAGACTTACTGAAATGGAGGCCGAAACGGGAATCGGGCTGCAAGTGAAGAAAGTCGAGAACTTTCGCAGCCGGATTTCACTTATACATTTTCAGCAAGGACTAAGAGTCTCGGAATTATTCCTCAGCTTTGAGTTGGGGGAGAAGGAGTCCTACCTGTGGACAGTAAGCCGGAGTTCGCTGAGGTTATACCGGTTGGCTGCCGAACGGGACCTTGCGAAGTCCGTGCAGACGTTTCGCGAAGCAATTCCCGCAGGCGGCGCCGAAGCCGTCCGGCAGGGACGGCAGTTGTATCAGCAACTGTTCGGGCAACTCAAGCCAGCAGAAATCCAAAAGCCAGCATGGCTGCTATCGCTCGACGGGACGCTGTTTAACGTGCCCTTCGCCGCGCTGGTTACTGGGCAAGACGCAAACCCGGTGTATTTAGTGGATACCCATACTCTACAAACCGTTTCGGGAGCGCTCCTGCTGAATGCTGCCTCGGATTCTACGAATAGCGCACGCCAGCGGCGCGGCCAGTTCCTGGGAGTCGGCGATCCGATCTATAACCAAGTGGACCCGAGGTGGCGCGGCGCGGTTTCCAGCAATTCGTCCACAAGGCAACTACAGCGGTTGGTGGGAAGCCAGATTGAAGTGGAGTCGAGCGCGGAGACGTGGGTGGCGGGGGGCGGCGAGGCGGTGGTGCTGCAGGGTCCGGAAGCGCAGCGGGACGCGTTCCTGGGCCGGCTGCTGGTACGCCCTGCGGTGATCCACCTAGCCACGCATGTGCTGTTCCCCGCGGCCAACCGGCAGCAGGGGCTGATCGCCTTCAGCTTGGGCGACTCGCGAGCAGGGCGCCCGCCTGCGAGCCCTGCAGAACCCGAGTTCCTAACTACGTCCGAGATAGCGGGGCTGAGCGTTCCCGGGGCGCTAGTGGTCATGACCGGCTGTGCAACCGGCAGCGGCGAGGCCCAGGCTGGCGCGGGACTGCTGGGATTAACCCGCGCATGGCTGATGGCGGGAGCCACCACCGTGATCTCGACGGCTTGGCCGGTCGAAGACAATTCGGGCGGCATTTTTGCACGTTTCTATTTCTATTTGAGGAATCATTCAGCGGCCGAAGCACTGCAATTGAGTCAGCGGGAAGCGGCGCACTCCAGAACCGGGCGGCAAGGGCCGGAAAACTGGGCTTCGTACCAAGTGACTGGAGGAATCCACTAGCTATGCTTCCAACAAGACCTGCCGGCAGTACGCCCCGGGCGCCCCGTGCGGGATCGGCCCGGCGAGAACCTCCTGAGGAATCGACGGCACCCGGCGCTGTGGGGGCTGGGCTTCCGCCAGAAGCGGCTCAGATATACGCCGGATGGGCGCAGTTGGTCGAGCGAATTCGCTTTAGCCAAACCGACGGCATGGCGGAGCTCTATCATCTCTTCTCTAAAGGCGTTCGCTTCTATCTCTGCCGCCAGTTGGGTATCCAGGAACTGGATGATAAGGTCCATGACATCTTTGTGGTAGTGGTGCAGGCGATTCGCCGCGGGGAATTGCGTGAGCCCGAGCGGCTGATGGGATTCGTTCGGACGGTCGTCCGCCGCCAGGTGGCTGCCCATATCGACAAGGCCGTGCAGGCGCGACGCGAACAAATGGACCTGGATGCTAGCGCTCGTGTTCCGGATCCGAGCGGAAATCCGGAAGAAGTCGCGATCTTCAATCAGAAGGAGGAGTTAGTACGGCGAATTCTGGCTGAGCTTTCCAGCCGAGATAGGGAAATTCTTACGCGCTTCTATCTCCAAGAAGAGAGCCAGGAAGAGATCTGTGCCGTCATGATCCTCACGGAGACCCAGTTCCGGCTGCTCAAATCCCGCGCCAAATCCCGTTTTGGCGAGTTAGGAAAGAAAAAGCTGGCGCAGAGAACTTTAAACGCAATTTGGTTGAGAAAATCCGCCACCGCGTCCCACTAAGGAACAGAGTGCCGATTTGGCACGACTTCAGCGTCGACACCGGTTTAGTTTGGTGCGGCTGAGTACGCTGCTAGTCATTCGGCGCTGGCGCCGGTCGAAAACAGATCGGCACGTTCGTCCGCAGCGGCAAGAAGCGGACACATGGAGGAAGCATGTCTACGGATGCTCGAACCTCGGCTCTCGCCCACGCCACCGAAGAGCTTCTCGAGGAATTCACTTTTGGACGAATCCACGAGCCGCAACTCGGCTGGCTGGAAGAACACCTGTTGATTTGCGCGCAGTGCCAATCGCAACTCGACGACATCGAGGAATACACGATCTTCATCAAGGCTGGACTGGCTTCTTTTGAAAGCGAACGTCTGGCTGCCGCGAGTTCTGGGGCCGCGCCGGTTCGCCCATGGTCTTCGACGCGGGGGGCGCCGTCGCTCTATTTCGAGTGGCTTCGAATGCCGGGGGGTAGGACTCTATTAGCATCGGCCGTGTTGTTGGTGCTGGCCGGCGCGGCCGTGACCTGGAGGATGCAGTTGCCGCCGGTGGCGATGGCTCCGATTGCGACCATAAGGTTAGTCGCTTTGAGGGGTGGTGAAGGAGACGTCGCCCACGCTCCCTCCCATCGCCTTCTGGAATTGGTTTTTGGCCGGACCGATTTGGGTGCGGATCTTTCTTACCGTGGGGAACTGGTCGATGGGTCCGGCCGCCAGATGTGGAGCGGCAATGTGCGGATCGCGGAACGAAGTCTTTCCATCCGGGTGGACAGGCCGCTGCGCGCGGGAACATATTGGGTGCGTCTCTACAATTCAGCTGGACAATTGCTGCGCGAGTTCGGGCTGCGTGTGGGGTAGCTGGGCGGAGCTAAAATGAAAACTTGGAACCTACGACGCCCGCCGCACCTGCTCTCCGTTATGACTGGACCGTAGCCGAGATCGAAGCCATTTACTCCGCGCCGCTCCCCGATTTAATCTTTCGCGCACAGACGGCGCATCGCGCCTATCACCCGGCGGTCGAGGTTCAAGGGTGCTCGCTTTTGAGCATCAAGACCGGCGGTTGTCCCGAAGACTGCGCGTACTGCCCGCAATCGGCGCACTATAAAACGGGGGTTGAACGCGAGGGGCTGTTGAGCGTGGATGCCGCACTGGAGTCTGCGCGTAACGCGAAAGCGCAGGGCGCAACGCGTTTCTGCATGGGTGCGGCGTGGCGAGATGTTCCGAAGGGCGAACAGTTCGAGCGCGTGCTCGACATGGTGCGCGGCGTACGCGAGTTGGGCCTGGAAGCGTGTTGCACGCTGGGTATGCTGACGGACGAACAGGCTGCTGCGCTGGCAGAAGCGGGCCTCACGGCCTATAACCACAATCTGGATACGTCGGCCGAATTCTACGGCGAGATCATCAGTACGCGCACTTATGATGAGCGGCTGACGACATTGGATCGCGTGCGGCGCTCCGGAGTGACCGTGTGCTGCGGCGGAATCATTGGCATGGGGGAGAGCCGCCAGGAACGCTATCGCCTGCTGCGCGAGCTGTCGACGCTGAGTCCGCATCCGGAGAGCGTGCCGGTGAACATGCTGGTGCGCGTGGAGGGGACGCCATTGGCGAGCCAGCGCCCTATCGATCCGCTAGAGCTAGTGCGCATGATTGCAGCGGCGCGAATCCTCATGCCAGCCTCGATGGTGCGCCTGAGCGCGGGCCGGCTCTCGCTGTCGGATGAGGCGCAGGCATTGTGTTTCCTGGCCGGCGCCAACTCGATTTTCATGGGTGACCGGCTGCTGACGACACCCAATCCGGAGGCTGACGAAGACCGGCGATTATTCGATAAACTCGGCATGCGGCTGATGACGCATGCCTGATGTGCTGATACCGTTAAGCGCCCGGTTGACCGAACGTCTTCGAGCGATCGATCACGATGGTCTGCGAAGAACGTTGCGCCCGCCATCGGGTATCGATCTCTGTTCCAACGATTATCTGGGCCTCGCGGGACATCCACATTTGAAACAGCGGATGGCGGATGCGGTGATGACGAAAGGCGTCGGTAGTACCGGTTCGAGGCTGCTACGAGGTGACCGTAGCGGATTCGCGGACGTGGAAGAGAAGTTCGCGCGCTTCAAAGGGACGGAACGAAGCCTGTATTTTTCGAGCGGCTACCTCGCGAATCTGGCCGTCCTGACAGCGTTTCCGGAAGACGGAGATGTGATTTATTGCGATGAGCGCAATCATGCGAGTCTCATCGATGGAGCACGGTTATCGCGCGCGCGGCGAGTGGTGTTTCCGCATAACGATGTGAACTCGCTGGAGCGGTTGTTACGCGAAGATACTGGTACGGGTCAGAAGTTCGTGGTAGTAGAATCACTTTTCAGCATGGACGGCGATCAAGGGCCACTGGCGGAATATGTGGTGCTCTGCCGGACAGCCGGGGCGGAGCTGATCGTTGACGAGGCGCACGCCGTGGGCGTTTATGGCGGGGGTAGGGGACTGGCGGGTGACGCATTCTTGACCATAAACACGGCCGGGAAAGCACTAGGTGTCAGCGGAGCATTCGTTGCCGGGACTTCCGATGCAATTGAATACCTGATTCAACGGGCGCGCCCGTTCATATTTTCGACGGCTCCTCCGCCTGCCGTCGCCGCGGCTCTCGAAGCAAGTCTCGAAGTGATCGCCAATGAATCGGAGCGACGCGAGCGTCTGCTGGCGCGAGCACGCTACCTGCGGGAGCGACTGGGACTCGCGGGAGATTCGCCGATCATACCCATCATCATTGGTGAAAATGAACGCGCCGTTGCAGTCGCGCGCGAATTGCAAGCCGCAGGGTTCGACGTGCGCGCGATTCGGCCGCCGACGGTGCCGCCTGGAACCGCGCGTTTGCGGGTAACGGTGAACCAGGGACTGAGCGAAGAGGTGCTCGACCGATTCGTCGAGGCATTGGCCGCGGCCACAGCTGCATGAAAGGCATCTTCGTCACCGGCACCGACACCGGCGTCGGCAAGACTGTCGCCGCCGCAGCGTTGATGCATCGGTTCCGCGGCGTGGGTCCGCTGCGATATTGGAAACCGATCCAGACGGGCACAGAAATCGACGACGACACGGAAACGGTGCGGCGACTCGGAGCGTGCTCGCCGGAAGAGATCTTCGGAGAAGGCGTTCGCTTGCCGAAGCCGGTTTCCCCGCATCTGGCGGCGCAATGGGCTGGGCAACGGATAGACCTCGCGGAACTGCGCGGTCTTGTTAAGAATGACGACGACACAATGTGGATCGTCGAAGGCGCAGGGGGATTGCTGGTCCCCATCAATGAAAAGCAGACGATGGCGGATTGGATCGCCTATCTTGCGCTGCGGGTATTGGTGGTGGCGCGCAGCGGTCTCGGGACTATCAATCACACGCTGCTGACGTTGGAGGCGCTGCAATCGCGCTCATTGCGCGTGGCGGGCGTGATGATGATCGGTGAGCCGAACGCGGACAACCGAGCGGCCATTGAAAAGTACGGGCGCGTGCCGGTGGTGGCGGGGATGCCATTTCTAGAGCCGCTCGATACGGGATTGCTCGCTGCTTGGAGCGTCACGCATCTCACGGCGGAGTCTCTGCGATGAGCCTCAACGAGCGCGATCGCGCACACGTGTGGCATCCCTATACGCAGATGCTGACGCAGCCCCCGCTGCTGCCGATCGTGCGCGGCGAGGGCGTGTATCTTTACACCGAAGACGGACGCAAAATTCTGGACGGAATATCGTCGTGGTGGGTGAACATTCACGGGCATTCGCACCCCAAGCTAAATGCGGCGCTGGCGGCTCAATCTCAGAAGATCGAGCAAGTGATTTTCGCCGGGTGCACGCACCGTCCGGCTGTCGAATTGGCGGAACGGCTGGTGGAGGTAATGCCGTCGGGCCTGAATCGGGTGTTCTATTCGGACAACGGCTCGACGGCGGTTGAGGCGGCGATCAAAATGGCGATTCAGTATTGGCGGAATCGCGGTGAGCCGCAGCGGAGTGGACTGATCACGCTGCATCATGCTTACCACGGCGACACGGTGGGTGCGATGTCGGCGAGTGAAGACTCGGTATTTACGCAAGCGTTCTCGCCGTTGCTGTTTCCGGTGGCGCGCGCATATGCACCGTATTGCTATCGCTGCCCGCTAGGTTTGAAACGTGCGACGTGCAGGATCGACTGCTTGGGCGATTTGGAGCGGCGCCTCGAAGAACATGGCGAGCGTACCGCTGCGGTTCTGATAGAACCCATGCTGCAAGGCGCTGGCGGGATGATCGTTTGGCCGAGCGAATTTCTAGCCGGCGTCCGCCGGTTGTGCGATCGCTACGGAGTTGTGATGATCGCCGATGAAGTACTCACCGGCTTCGGACGCACTGGCCGCATGTTTGCGTGTGAGCACGCACAGGTGACACCCGACATCTTGTGCCTGTCGAAAGCGTTGACTGCGGGCTATCTGCCGCTCGGAGTGACTGCCGCGACTGATGCGATCTACGCCGCGTTCCTTAACACGGATCGGGGCCAGACATTTTTTCATGGACATTCTTATACGGCGAATCCGCTGGCGTGTGCGGTAGCGATTGCTAGCTTGGAGCTTTTCCGGGAGAATGATGTGCTGGCGCGCGTGGGCCGCCTGGAGCGACAGCTGCGCGCCGGGCTAGAACCGCTCCGTTCGCTGCCCTCCGTCGGAGATGTACGGGTGATCGGCGGCATTGGCGTCGTGGAACTCACAGGCGACAGCGGTTATCTAGCGGATATCGGGACGCGACTCGGTGGCGCGTTTCTGGAGCGCGATCTGCTGCTGCGGCCGCTTGGCAACATCGTCTACTTCATGCCGCCCTATGCGATCACGGACGCCGAGACTGCGTGGGCGCTGGAGCAAATTGGTGATGTGTTAGATTCATAAATTGTCGGCACTTTTAATACCCGTCACAATTTTTCTGAGCGCGTTCCTACTGTTCCAGGTGCAGCCTATGATGGGCCGCTACGTGTTGCCTTGGTTCGGAGGTGGTCCCGCGGTATGGACCAACTGCATGTTGTTTTTCCAGGCGATGCTCTTGGCCGGCTACGGTTACGCGCATTGGCTAGGATCGCGCCGCAACCAAAAGTTCCAGGGATTAGTGCACGTGGCCCTGCTGGTGGCTTCGCTCGCTTTCCTGCCAATTGCCCCGCGCGCCGCGGTCTGGAAATCCACCACGGTGGCCGATCCGTCGGGACGCATTTTGCTATTGCTGGCCGCCACCATCGGGGGCCCTTATCTCTTGCTCTCGGCGACGACTCCGCTGCTGCAGCGCTGGTTCCATCTGACACATCCCGAGCAATCGCCATGGCGGCTGTATGCGCTTTCGAACCTGGGATCGTTTCTGGCGCTATTCAGTTATCCATTGATCCTGGAGCCCTATTTCAAACTCAGCACGCAGAGCGGAGTTTGGTCTGGGTTGTACGTGGTCTTCATTGGGCTGTGTGGTTGGATCGCGTGGCAAATGCGGAGCGTGCCGATCGCGGCCCCTGAAGCGCATGCTCCGGTGGACGATGGACCTTCGGCGATCGATATAGCGATGTGGCTGGGGCTCGCCGCGTGCGGTTCCGTATTGCTGTTGGGGACCACCAGCCAAGTTACCCAGGAGATCGCCGTCTTCCCATTCCTATGGGTAGCGCCGTTGTCGATTTACCTCTTGACGTTTATTCTGACGTTTGAGAGCGACCGCTGGTATCGGCGTGGCATTTTCGCTGTACTGGCCGGGATCATCGCGCCCGTCACGTGCGTGGTGATCACTCTGAGCGTGGCGATTTCTCCATGGAAGCAATTTGCGGTTTACGCGGGAGCGCTGTTCGTGACGTGCATGGTGTGTCACGGGGAGCTCGCGCGATCACGGCCCTCGCCGCGGCATTTGACGGTGTTCTATCTGACCATCGCCGCGGGCGGAGCGTTGGGCGGAGTATTCGCCGCGATATTCGCGCCGCGATTTTTCAGCGAATTCAGCGAGTACCCGATTGGACTGGGAGTTGCGTGCATTCTCGGATTTCTCGGCTGGATGCGCAGCGGAGCATTGGCGCAATGGACTGGCCGCAATTTTTCAGTGCGGGTCCCGCTGATGGCGTTGATGTTCGGCGGAATCATTTCGGTTTACGCAGCGGTCACCAACAAGCAACCAGGGATCGAGGCGCGCCGTAACTTCTACGGAGTTCTGCGCGTGGTGGAACGGCACGATAATAACGGTCCTCTTCGCGAACTGAGCCATGGTCGAGTGCAACACGGCCTTCAATATCTGGAACCTGAAAAACGTCACTGGGCCACGACGTATTATGGACCCCACAGTGGTGTCGCTCTAGCGATCGATGCGTTGCCGCATCCGCGCCGGGTGGCTGTGGTCGGACTCGGTGCCGGAACGTTAGCCGCTTGGGGGCGCGAAGGCGATACCTACCGCTTCTACGAAATCAATCCCAACGTAGAGCCGATCGCCCGGAAGTGGTTCACGTTTCTGGAGGACTCGAAAGCCCATCCGAATGTGGTGCTGGGCGACGCTCGCATTCAACTGGAGCGTGAATTGGCCGAGGGCCATTCACACGATTACGACCTGATCGCTGTCGATGCGTTCTCAGGTGACGCCATTCCGATGCATCTGCTGACCGCCGAGTGCGCCGAAATCTACCGGCAGCGCCTGGCGCCGGGAGGCATTCTCGCACTGCATATTTCCAATCGCGCGCTGGATCTGGAGCCAATAACGCGCGGCCTGGCGCGGCATCTGGGGTGGCAAGCGCGGATGGTGCTGGTCGCAAAGGATCTGCTGGATGAGGATAAAGGCGAAAGCAATTCACGCTGGGTGCTGGTGACGGAGAAGCGTGAAACTTTCGCGCAATCGAAAATTCGCGACACGATACTGGGGTGGAGCTCCTCCAAGGATCCGGTGATCACCTGGACGGACGACTTCGCTAGTCTGTGGCCAATCTTGAAATTCTAGGTCTTGAATAAAAAATCGCGCGCACCCGGACGAGTGCGCGCGAACTG